>Ga0209347_1005878_pt1 | contig 11296 bp, 11 predicted proteins | sample AutmiccommuBRH23_FD_187382 | JGI IMG/M metagenome (GOLD analysis project Ga0209347, IMG submission 187382) | Deep subsurface microbial communities from Mt. Terri, Switzerland - Autotrophic microbial communities BRH/23 (SPAdes) (version 2) | ecosystem: Environmental > Aquatic > Deep subsurface >...
CCCTAACCCCTAATCCCTAACCCCTTAAACAATCAAGCCCGCTCGCACGGGCTTAATTCTTTACCTGGGCTCCACAATTAACTTTATGGCTGTCCTTTCTTCACCATCAATCATAATATCGGTAAAGGCCGGTATACAAATAAGGTTAACCCCGCTGGGGGCCACAAAGCCACGGGCTATGGCCACGGCCTTGACCGCCTGGTTAAGAGCCCCGGCGCCAATGGCCTGCACCTCGGCGCAACCCCTCTCCCTGATCACTCCCGCTAAAGCCCCTGCCACGGAATTTGGATTGGATTTTGCTGAAACTTTTAATACATCCATTTGCTTTCTCCTCCTGGTGAAAATATAATTTTCTGATCCGCGAAGACAGCTTGTAAAATTTATATTCTAGATATATAGGATAATTCCTCTAATGTTCTGAAAAATATGTTCCAAGTCAGTTAAATGCAATCTAATTTTGACCTTTCTTACTCATAGTTTTGAATTCTGTCTATACTAACCGCACGGCCCGACACCTCATCTAATTCAATAAGCACCGCATTAAACTGATAAAGCCCCTCAGCCACCTCAAAGCGCCTGGGCATTTGGGTCATAAACCTCTCAATGACCAGGTCCTTCTTAACCCCGATGACTGAGTTTCTGGGGCCTGTCATGCCCACATCGGAGATGTAGGCTGTGCCGCCGGGCAAGACCCTTTCGTCGGCGGTCTGGACATGGGTATGCGTGCCGCAGACGGCGCTCACCCGCCCGTCCAGGTGCCAGCCCATGGCCACCTTCTCGGAGGAAGCCTCGGCGTGGAAATCAACAAGCACAATATTTACCCTGTCCTTAAGCTGGTTGACGATCTCATCGGCCTTTCTGAAGGGGCAGTCCAATTCCTGCATAAAAACCCGCCCCGAAATGTTAAAAACCCCAAACTCCAGGCCGTTCCCGGACCTCAAAACCGTGCAGCCCAGACCCGGCGCCCCCGGGGGATAGTTGGCCGGCCTGATAATCCTGGACTCCTGATCGATATATGTATAAATCTCCTTCTGGTTCCAGACGTGGTTGCCCATGGTAATCACGTCCACCCCGGAGGTGAATAACTCCTTGGCCACCTCCCTGGTGATGCCGTTGCCCCCGGCCGCATTCTCACCGTTGGCGATCACCACGTCAACACCGAACTGTCTGACCAGGTCCGGAAGGTTCTGCCTCACCGCGCGTCGCCCCGGCCTCCCCACAATGTCCCCGATCATCAGCAGGCGCAAAATAGCTGCCCCCCCATTACTTGTTAAAAACCAAAACCCGGCCCTCTTCCCTGATGGCAAAGAGCTTCTTGTCCCCGGCGCAGTCTTTGACGCTCTCCAGCATGTGCTCTATAATCTCTTCCTGCATGATCAGGTCTTCCTCGTACAGTGACCCGTTTTCATCCAGGATAAGGCTGTTCTCAAGGTTTAGCCGGAAAAGGGAGACAATCAGTGCGATTTCCTCCCGCACCAGTGTTTCCACGTCCCTTTGTATTTCAATCATGGTAAAGCTGCCGCCATCCTGGTATTCCACCCCGATCAGCCTGGTCCCCCGCCCCTCAAGCCGGTTGAAGACATCAATACTGTCGGTCAGACCTTGCCTGAAGCCTTCCATCTCCTCAGCCGACAGCACCCTGGAGGCAATGAAATTAAACTTCAGCACCTGCTGGTCCGGATCAAAATTTATGGTGGCCACCTCGGGGTGACGCACCAGTATTGAAATCAGCAGCCCAACGCTGTCGGTCACATCCTCATTGCTTTTATACGACGCCAGACCCAAAAGTGTCATCCTCCTCGTAACACAGCTCATAAGCCCATAAGCTCATAACATTAAGTTTTCTTTTTTTCCGGACGTATTCCTGCCGGGAGAACCTTATGTTTGAGCTAAAAATATATTCCAGTTTAGCAATTAAGCGGTTAGCTGCAATCGGTAAGCCATAAGCCAGCGGCTATAAAGAGAAGGCAAACCGGCAATACATGCAAAAAGGCTAACAGCTAAAGGCTAACAGCTTACAGCTAAAAAACAGGCCCTCCGGAGAGGGCCTGTTTTTTATTTAGCGTAATCCACCACCCGGGTTTCCCGGATCACCGTAACCTTGATCTGGCCTGGATAGTCCAGTTCACTTTCCACTTTTTTAGCAATTTCCCTGACCAGCCTGATGGCTCCCAGGTCGTCAATGCGGTCCGGCTTGACCATGATCCTGATCTCCCGCCCGGCCTGGATGGCGAAGGACTTCTCAACGCCCTCAAAGGTGCCGGCAATTTCCTCCAATTTCTGGAGCCGCCGGATGTAGTTTTCCAGGGTCTCCCGGCGGGCGCCGGGCCTGGCCGCCGATATGGCGTCAGCCGCCTGGACCAGCACCGCCACCAGGGTCTTGGGCTCCTCGTCCCCGTGGTGCGCGGCAATGGCATGGAGGATCTCATGGTTTTCCCGGTACTTCTTGGCCAGGTCCACGCCTATGGTCACGTGGGGCCCCTCGACCTCGTGGTCCACGGCCTTGCCAATATCGTGAAGCAGTCCGGCCCGCTTGGCCAGCTGCACGTCGGTGCCCAGTTCGGCGGCCATAAGCCCGGCCAGGTGGGCAACCTCGGTGGAGTGCTTGAGAACATTTTGCCCGTAGCTTGTCCTGAATTTCAGCCGGCCCAGCAGATTGACTAGTTCCGGGTGCAGTCCGTGCACTCCGGTCTCAAAGGTGGCCTGCTCACCGGCCTCCCTGATCTGGACGTCAACTTCCTTCTTGGCCTTCTCAACCATTTCCTCGATCCTGGCGGGGTGAATCCTGCCGTCAACGATCAGTTTTTCCAGGCTGATTCTTGCCACCTCACGCCGGATAGGGTCAAACCCGGACAGTATAACTGCCTCGGGGGTGTCGTCGATAATCAGATCGATCCCGGTAAGGGTCTCAAAGGCCCTGATATTCCTGCCCTCACGCCCTATAATCCGGCCCTTCATCTCATCACTGGGCAGCGGGATCACAGCCACCGTGGTCTCGGCCACATGGTCGGCGGCGCACCTTTGAATAGCCAGGGAGATGATCTCCCGGGCCTTCTTCTCGCCGTCCTCTTTGGCCTTATCCTCGATATCCTTGATCATCCTGGCGGCCTCATGCTGTATTTCCTTTTCAATGTCAGCCAGGAGTATCTGCTTGGCCTCCTCGGAGGTCATGCCCGAGATCCTCTCCAACTCGGCCACCTGTTTGCCGTATACCTGGGTCAGGTCATGCTTGATCCGGTCAACCTCGGCCTCTTTTTTGTTGAGGCTGTCTTCCTTCCTCTCCATGGACTCCGTCTTCCGGTCCAGGCTCTCTTCCTTCTGCATCAGGCGGCGCTCCATCCTCTGCAACTCCGAACGCCGGTCTTTATTTTCCCGCTCAACCTCGTTGCGCAGCTTTAAGACCTCTTCCTTGGCCTCCAGCACTGCTTCCCTTTTTTTGGCCTCGGCGGCCTTTTCGCCCTCTTCGATAATCTTTTTGGCCTGATTCTCAGCTGAGGCTATCTTTGCCTCGGCAATTGACTTTCTCACCAAATATCCAATCGTAAAAGAAACCAGTATTGCCAACAGTGTAATTATAATTACGTAGTTGGTCTCCATCTGTTCACCTCCCTTGCTGTTTTTGTGCTAACCGAAATTTCTAGAATAATAAAAAAACCGAGAATACTCGGCAGAAAACGAATCAGTATCTACTTTAACCTGTCCGCAATGGGGCGGGAGAAAACCATCACCTAACCTCAAGGTTTAACTCCAGCGAAAGATCACGGTCGGCCACCTCCGCAGAGGCGCCGCACGGTCTTGATTAATTCTGTTGAATATATCTCAAACCGGCAAGTAGTAGAAGTCCAATTCTATTTTCTCCCACGCAATATTGTACATTTTTATCTCTCAACTGTCAAGATCCCTGGGGTCGGTCAGGTTTTCCAGGTACCGGCAGACCTTGTCCGACACCTCATGGCTGAACCCCCTGCGCCTCAGAAAGGCAGCCATGCTCTCCGGCGAATTGTCCCCCCGGCGCCTCCGCCTGTTCATGGCCTGGGCCAGGGCGACCCTGAACTCGGCCTCGGAATCCTTGCCTTCCAGGGCCTTTTGAATAACCTTTTCCTGGACGCCCAGTCCTTTAAGCCTGTCGGACATGACTGACCGTGACCAGGAGTTTCTCCGGGCCACGAAGCGCTCCGCGTAAGCATGGTCGTCAATCATCTTGTACGCCCGCAGGAAAACCAGGACCTGGTCCACGGTGTCCCGGTCAAAACCTTTGCCCAACAGCTTTTCGGCCATCTCGTACTCAGTCCGCGGCTTATAGGCCAGAAACCTGTAGGCCGCCCTGCGTGCCTTCTCGAAATATTCACTTTGAGTCATAAAACCCACCAAAAAAGGAGTATTGCCCTATCACAACTCCTCGGCGCTGTCAACAGCGGCGGGAAGATCGACCTTCAGATTAAACTGGTCCCTGATCCGGCGCTCGATCTCGCCGGTCAGTTCAGGCCTGCCCTTGAGCATCTCCTTGACATTTTCCCGGCCCTGGCCCAGCCGCTCTTCCCCGTAGGAGTACCATGCCCCGCTCTTGCTGATGATATTGAGGTCGGCAGCCATATCTAAAATGGTACCCTCCCGGGAAATGCCGGCGCCGTACATAATATCGAATTCGGCCTGTTTAAAGGGGGGTGCCACCTTGTTTTTAACCACCTTGACCCGGGTCCGGTTGCCCACCACGTCGTTGCCCTGCTTTAAGGACTCGATCTTGCGCACCTCCAGCCGCACTGAGGCGTAAAACTTAAGCGCCCGGCCGCCGGGGGTGGTTTCGGGATTGCCGAACATAACCCCTACCTTTTCCCGCAGTTGGTTGATAAATATAACTGCCGACCTGGATTTGCTGGTTATCCCGGTCAGCTTGCGCAGGGCCTGGGACATCAGGCGGGCCTGCAGCCCCACGTGGGAGTCGCCCATCTCACCGTCTATCTCGGCCTTTGGCACCAGCGCCGCCACTGAGTCAATGACCACCAAGTCCACAGCCCCGCTGCGCACCAGATGCTCGCAGATCTCCAAGGCCTGCTCGCCGGTGTCGGGCTGCGCCACCAGCAGGTTGTCTATGTCCACGCCGATGTTCTTGGCATAGTTGGGATCCAGGGCGTGCTCGGCGTCGATAAAGGCGGCGATGCCGCCCAGTTTCTGAGCCTCAGCAATGATGTGGAGGGCCACGGTGGTTTTGCCCGAGGACTCCGGGCCGAAAATCTCAATCACCCGGCCCCGGGGCACCCCGCCCAGACCCAGAGAGATATCCAGGGAGATGGCCCCGGTGGGAATAGTCTCGATGCTGAGCTTGGCCCCGGAATCCCCCAGTTTCATAATCGATCCCTTGCCAAATTGCCTTTCAATCTGGGCCAGGGCTGTATCCAGAGCCTTTGATTTATCCAAAGCCGCCATAATTAAGGGTACCTCCTTATTGGGGGTTGGGGTCCCACCTTTATACACCATTTATACCAATATTTTACCTTAAGGCCTGTCCCCCGTCCACTCTTTTTCAGACACTGTTTTATAGCCTTTAACCGCAAAAAATAGTAATTAGAAAACAGGAATTGAGGGAAAAAGGAGTTTATTGTTTGCTTTTGGCCGGCTCCACGATGATCCTCCGGCCCTTGACGGTATGCCGGTGCATGTAGCCTACCACGCAGCCGGCCCAGTCCTCGGGGACCTCGGTGAAGGTAAATCGGTCGTAAATCCTGATATCTCCGATCAGGTTGGCCGGGATCCCGGTTTGCTCGCACAGCATCCTGGCCAGTTCGGCGGGCCTGATGCCATCCACCCGTCCCAGGCTGATAAAAAGCCTGACCATGCCCGGGCTGGCCCCGGTGTTTTTGTAAGAGACTTCCTCTTGATCGGTGAAATCGGCGCCGGGTTCTTCCTCCCCGGTGAAATGAAACATCTTCAGGGCCGCCGCCGCAATTTCCACGGGGTCGTAATCGTCCAGCAGGGGGTCGATCATGGCCCTGTAATAGCCAAGCTTACCCTCCTCGATGACCTGCCGGATCTTTTCCTTGAGCCCCTCCTTCTGTCTTTCGGCCAGGTCGGCGGGGTCCGGAAGCTGCTCCCGGCGCACCCGGGTACCGGTAAGCCTTTCAATCAGACGCAGTTGGGCGTAGTCCCTGGGGGAGATCAGGCTTACCGCCACCCCGGCCTTGCCGGCCCTCCCGGTCCGGCCGATGCGGTGCACGTAGAATTCCACGTCCTGGGGCAGGTCGTAATTGATGACGTGGGAAATATTTTCAATGTCCAGGCCCCGGGCGGCCACGTCGGTGGCTACCAGCACCTCCACCTGGTTGTTTTTGAAGCGCCTCATCACCTGGTTGCGCTGGTACTGGCTCAGGTCCCCGTGCAGCCCGGCCACCGGGTAGCCCCGGGCCTCCAGCTTGGCCACCAGGTCGTCCACGCCCCTCTTGGTCCGGCAGAACACGATGGCCTTGGAGATGATCTGGCTGTCCATCAGCCGGGCCATGGTCTCCACCTTGCTGCGCTCCCTGGTTTCGTAGTAAACCTGGTCAATCTGGGGTACGGTGATGCTGCCCCGGCTGACCGTTACAAACTCGGGCTCCTTCAGGTAGCGGCGGGCCAATTCCTGCACCTCTCTGGGCATCGTGGCCGAGAAAAGCAGTGTTTGCCGGCTTTCCGGGGTGTCCTTGAGGATTGATTCCACATCCTCGATAAAGCCCATGTCCAGCATCTCGTCGGCCTCATCCAGCACCACCATCCTGACCCGGCTTAAGTCCAGGGTCCTCCTTCTGAGATGGTCTAAAAGCCTGCCCGGGGTTCCGATGACCACCTGCACCCCTTGGTGCAGTGCCCGGATTTGCCGGTCAATGGACTGGCCGCCGTAAATGGGCAGGGTCCGCACCCTGCGGTGGCGTCCGATGCGGGAGATCTCTTCGGCCACCTGAATGGCCAGTTCCCTGGTGGGGGTTACCACCAGGGCCTGCACACCTGCCCTGGTGACGACATTTTCAACAATGGGGATGCCGAAGGCAGCTGTTTTGCCGGTCCCGGTCTGGGCCTGGCCGATAATATCCTTTCCCTCCAGCAGCAGGGGAACGGCCTGGGCCTGAATGGGTGTGGGCTCCTCAAAGCCCATCTCGGCCAGAGCCTGGGCAATCTTACGGCTGACCTTGAGCTCCCCGAAATTAACGAATTCTATGGGCAATCTAGCAACTCCTTTAAGTTTTATTCTGACAAAATATAGGGTCGGGGATTGGGGGTCAGGGGTTAGGGATTAAATTCCGGATCCACATTATAGGTAGGAGTAATGTAATCCCCAATCCCCAATCCCTATGTTTTTTCTGCTTCTGCTTCCCGCAGGTATTCCAGCAAAAGATCAAGGGCGGCGGCCACGGTGGCTTCCCTTATTTCCGCCCGGCTTCCCCGCAGGCGCAGCTCCCTGCAGGTGGTCCGCCCAGGGGCCTCCAGGGCTACGTAGACCAGTCCCACCGGCTTGGCCGTGGTCCCGCCCCCGGGGCCGGCAACCCCTGTAACGGCCAGGCCGATATCGGCGCCCAAAAGACTTTTCACCCCGGCGGCCATGGACCCAGCCACTTCCCGGCTGACCGCCCCAAAGCCCTCCAGTTCCCCGGCCGGCACTGCCAGTACCCTCTCTTTGACCGGGTTGGCGTAGGCCACCACACCTCCGGCAAAATAGGCCGAGCTTCCCGGCACACCGGTAATCCTGGCAGCTATCAGACCCCCGGTGCAGGACTCGGCCAGCCCAAGCCAAAGCCCCAGCCTTTCCAGCAGCCTTCCCGCTTCTTCAGCAGGCCCCGGGAGGTTGTTGGCGCCGACCATTACTGATCACCCCGGTAAAAAATAGATCCCCAATCAGATTATATTATACTAAACAATTACTGGCAGAACAAGAGTTCTGCCAGTTTCGTAGGGCTTAAATAAAAATAAAAGGCTGTGAAAACAGTCCCCAGCGCGATGGTAACCAGGATCCCGCACTGTCCGGACGACTGATTCACAGCCCCTAAGCATATTTTTACCACTGTTTTTTCTTTTATGCGCACTCCAATGGCTGCCCTAAATTTTTTCTCAGCTCCTGGCCGGATATTTTTTCCTGGTCCAGCAGCAATTCCGCAACCCGGGTCAGCTCCCGGTGCTTCATTTCCAGGAAGGCTTTCACCCGTTCCTCCTGGCTTTGCAGTATTTTTCTCTGGGCCCGGTAGCGGAAGCTCCTGGGCAGTGTTTCCGGGTCAATCACGCCCAGTTCCGACATGCCCGAGTTGATAATCTGGTCGGCCGTCCTGGTGGCCTGCAGGTAGTCATTGCCGGCCCCGGTGCTGCGTCCGCCCAGGATCATCTCCTCGGCCACCGCCCCGGCCAGCATGACGGCAATCTGGTTTTCCAGGTAGTCCCTGGTGTAGAGGTAGGTGTCGTCCTCCGGGGTCTGCCTCATATAACCCAGGGCCTGCCCCCGGGGGGTGATGGTCAGGGTGGAAACCGACCCCTCCCTCAGGTGCTCGCTGACAAAGGCGTGGCCGGTCTCATGGATGGCCACCCTTCTAAGCTCGGCCGGGGCAGGCCGGCGGTCCAGCCGGTCACCCATCATCACCTTGTCGATGGCCTCGTGGAAGTGCCGGTGGTAAACCTGCAGCAGCTTTTCCCGCATGGCCAGGATGGCTGCCTCGTTGGTCAGGCTTTCCAGGTGTGCCCCGCTGAAGCCGAAGGTGTCCTTGGCGATGCCCTCCAAACTGACGTCGTTGGCCAGGGGCTTATTCCTGGAGTGCAGTTTCAGTATCTCCAGGCGGCCCTCCCTGTCCGGCAGCTCAACCTTCACCTGGCGGTCAAAGCGCCCGGGCCTGAGCAGGGCCGGGTCCAGCATGTCCACCCGGTTGGTGGCCGCAATCAGCAGCACCCGCACCCGGTCGTCCACCTTCAGCCCGTCCATCTGCACCAGGAGTTCATTGAGAGTCTGGTCATATTCCAGATGACTGGTTGTCGAACCTCGCTTGCCACCCAGTATCTCTATCTCGTCGATGAATATGATGGAGTTGTTTTTGCCCATCCGCTGGGAGGTTTCCCGGGCGGTCTGGAAAAGTTTCCTGACCCTTTGGGCCCCAACCCCGGCGTACATCTCAATAAACTCACTGCCCGAGGCAGTTATGAAGGCAGCGTCGGTATAACCGGCGGCGGCCTTGGCCAGCAAAGTTTTTCCGGTGCCGGGGGGGCCTGTCAGCAGTATGCCTTTCAGCGGCCTGATGCCCAACTTCTGGATGTCGCTGTGGTTCTTGATGAACTCCAGGGCCTCTTGCAGTTCCTTGATGGCTGCGGCCTGTCCCCCGATGTCGGCGAAGCCGACGTCGTGCTTTACCCCTGCCCCGCCATTGCTGAAGCTCTTAGCCACTACTCCCCGGGAGCGGGCGATAAAATAGAGGGCCGTCCCCGCTGCAGCCAGGAAAATCAGCGGGAAAATATCATACCCGGCCACGCCCAGAAAAATTAAGGCGGCCAGGCCAAAGCCGATGCCAATTTCCTTAATCAGGACTGACCACTCCTTTCCCCGCTTCCGTTATTAACCGCCCCCGCCGCCTTGGGGCGGGGTATTATTTCATAAAGATAGTTATTGCCATGCTCAACCTGGATGTACAGGCGGTCCTGGTCCAGCCAGACCCGGGCCTCTGATCCCTGCCCGGCCGCCAGCTTGGAGATATAGACCTCCATTTCCAGGAAGTTGCCCCGCTCCAAGGCCTCAAAGGCGGCCAGCCTGGTGTGGTAATATATGCCGTCCAGGGTGGGATCCCTCTGATCCTGAAGGATGATCCTGAAATTGCGCCGGCCCAGAATTTCCTGCAGTGACTGGTAAATCTCGCCGTAAGTCTCCTGGAGGTTGTCCACCCTGGACAGTTTAATCTCTATTTCCAGCAGCGGCTCCTGATCATTGATCTGATAAGAGGCTATATTTTTGTTTTCCCCCAGGATTTTATCCAGGGGGCGGTCATAATTGTACCTGTCATACAGCCACTGCGCCCCCCAGAAGGAGGTCAACCCCACCACCAGGGCCAGTATGACCACAGGGACCTTTATTCCGTTCCACTGCATCTGCCAACCTACCTCCTTCATTTTTATTAGGGCAGGGCATATAGCCCTGGCACAGCACAGATTATTATAACATAGATAGAATAAAGAAAGGGCAGGTAATGGCTGTAAGCCCTGCCTGCCCTTTCTTTACCTTGCCAGGTTATCCCAATCTCCAATTCCCTTTTATACCGGCCGGAATTTAAAGCCGTAGCGGACGACCCCTTCTTCCTCGTAAATCCGCCTGAACACCGCCTCCACCTGCATACCTATGGAAAGTCCGCTTTCCGGAGGATTGATAATCTGGGCGATAATCCTGGGGCCTTCCTCCAGTTCAACCACCGCCACCGGATAACTGCCCTTGCAGCGGGCCTCCCCGGCGAACTCGGGCGGGGCCCCGCCCCCGGCGATGACGGTGTATGAGTAGATAGATCCTCTCCCGCTCAAGTAAATATTTTCAAACCCGGTTCCGGCCAGGCAGTACTTGCAGACCGCCTTGGGCGGGAAGTTGACCCGGCCGCACTGCAGGCACTTCTGCCCGGTCAGCCGGTAGCGCTGGGGAACGGTCCGGCGGTACATGGGAATGGATATGTGAGCGCCCATAAAATCACCTCAGATGACCCTTTTTAGTTTAAGGTAATGGATGTAGTCAATATACTTTTTATGGTCCAGCATTTCCTCCAGTGTCACGGGCGGGGCGGGCAGGGCCGCCGTGAGGCTTAAACTGAAGGCGATGCTCCCGGACCCCGACCCGTAAGCGCAAACCAGTATCCTGTCCCCGGGGGAGGATCTTTCCAGGGCCTTGCAAAGCCCCAGAAAGGGGCCGCAGCAGCCGGTGTCCCCCACCTGGCTGAAAATCTGGCCCTCTTTTAACTGGTCCTGGCTGAAGCCCATTTTTACAGCCAGGGCCGGGGCCGATTTGCCATCAGTCTGGGGCATCACAAGATGCCGGTAATCTCCGGCCGGGCCGCCCACTTTTTGCAGCAAGCCCGAAACAGAGGCCTTTACCATTTCATTGTAAGCCATGGAAGAATAAGCCCCCACCCCGATATCCCTGGTCCCGGTTTCCCCCGGCAGCCGGAAGCGCAGCCCCATGAACTCCCCGGTGCAGGAATTGACCCCCCCGAACTCCAGCCCGGCCTCGGCCCCGGCCAGCCCAAAGGCGCAGGCCGCCGCCCCGAAACCGTGGTCCAGGGCCGTCGAGGGATCGGCCGCCGGAGCGTCCGAGATAATCAGCAGC
>Ga0209347_1005879_pt1 | contig 11295 bp, 6 predicted proteins | sample AutmiccommuBRH23_FD_187382 | JGI IMG/M metagenome (GOLD analysis project Ga0209347, IMG submission 187382) | Deep subsurface microbial communities from Mt. Terri, Switzerland - Autotrophic microbial communities BRH/23 (SPAdes) (version 2) | ecosystem: Environmental > Aquatic > Deep subsurface >...
AGACGCACGAAACCGCGACTCGCTAGCGGCGAGGCGCGCAGCGCCAATGCCGCCCCCACGTCCCGACCGCCCACTCTTTGAGTCCCGGCCCCTCACTCTCTTTGGACCCCCTTCCGACCCGGGGGTAGAAAAAAGCCTTGCTACATCAGTAGCAAGGCTTTGATCATCATTGGTGCGGTCAATGGGACTCGCCGCTCACGGCTCCGCCCTCCCACCCGAACAGGTAACCCCTAATTTTTTTGTTACTTTTTCGCTAACTCAAACTGTTCATCTACGTTTAAGATGACTTGAAAATTCCTGATATTTTCTCAAATATCGTTGGATGAATTTTTTCAGGCAAACCTATGAACTTATAAAATGGTTCAATGTGAAGAATTAGAAACTTACCATTTTGTTTGATGCAATTTACTGGAAGGTGGTTTATCTTTTTTGCTCTATCATTTTCACTACCAGTAAAGTCAGCAACATTGACGTGAACGGTTTGAGTTTTTCGGTTTATTTCAAATGATTTTCTGTATTCATCATAAATTTCGCGCCATAAAGCACTACCAACGCCATTAAAATCATCCATACCAATGAATTCAAAAAAGATATCTTTGTGAAGAATCAAAATACCCTGATCCTCCTTGACACATTTCACCGGTAAAAAGTTTATCTTCTGGGTTCGGTCATACGGATTGTTTGATGATCCGAATTTGTCTATATGTACAAAAATAGTTCCATCTTCCTTGGTATCGAAACAATCGGTATATTGATCGTACAACCTCCACCATATAGCCTGTCCACGATTATCATAATCCCAAAATCTTGTTTCCGGGAAATACGGTGGTATTTCTAGACCACATTCATCATAGTACTGTTTAAAAATGTTACGAATTGCGAATAATGGGTCCTCGGGCCGATAAAAATCTTTTCCGGCCCTAATGTAATCCGACATACGGCAAACAAAATCCCGAAATAACACACTATCGACCTTTGGTAAAAGGCTGCTAATGTATCGGCTTGAGTCTGGATCATTGTCTCTAAACGTATTATCCACACCCAGGTAGTATACCCTTCTCGCAATCTCCGGTCGGATAGAAAATGATGTTGCATTGGTTGTACCAATAAGAACCGGGTGTTGTCCCTTACAATCATTAGTAATTGATTTAATGAGGGAATCGCCTAACTTGGATGACTTGCTATTAAAAAACTTTTGATCAAGTTCGTCTATAAGAATAGGGGAAACATTGCTTGAGTGAAAATAATCGTACAGAGCCTTAGGCGGCAGTTCTCCAAATGGGATATAAGGTTTATGGTTACCGAGCAGCATGGAAATAAATTCAAGGGCTGTCGTTTTCCCAGATTTGGCTCGCCCGGCGATTACTAAAAAGGGGGGTATATTTGCTCTAACACTATCCCGGCCTTCTTCAAGAACGAGATGGTCCCGCATCCGCCACATAAACACAGAGGCGAACGCATAAAGTACAATTTCATAAATACGCGATTGGATTTCAGGTTTTTTCGTCACAGTAAATTTGTTGTATGCATCAATAAATCGATGAATAACTGTCAGTTTCTCTTTAATAGCGTCTTTGTCGGATATCAACTCCCCAAGCGGCACCAGTTCATTTGGGTTTTCTGGGTTCTCTGATGGGCAATAAATTCTATCATCCGAGTTACAGTACATTTCAGTTCTAATGTCGAGTTCAGTGGAATTCTTGCTTGTCCTAGTAAGAACTGTTTTTAAGCCAACGATCTTTTTACTGGCTTCCAACGGTGCCATTTTGAGTGTTCCTGATTTTTTATCCTTCTTAGTTACCAGTTCCACCAGCTTAACAACCTGTAGCACAAGATCTTTCTCATGATCTATACGGTCCGGTTGAGACTTAAGTTGTTCCCATTGCTCCTCGGTTATATACAGGTCTTTGCTTCTTTCCACACTTTCCATAATCACGTTTGCAAGTACTTCTGGATCTGAAACGAGAATGGCTTTTTCCGGCGGGTTATGTTTGATATATTCTGGTATATAATCAATGGTATTGTGTTCAATTTCCTGAAAGCGTTCAAAATAAATATCAAATAAAGGTGAATCATCAAAAATCATTAGTTCTTCAAACTGACCTTTGTTACCAAGAGCGGCTTGAGAGAAGTTTGCTGAACCAATAACAACCCTTGTATGATTTGGACCTTTGAATAAATACAATTTTGAATGTACAGCCGCGCCCGTGCGGCTATATTTTATAGAAAACTGCCCAGTCCGAATTCTTTCCTGAATCTCTTCATCCAGTTGGTTCCAGAAACGTATTTTATCTTCAGGCTTCAATGAAACTACGTTGAACATTTCGTTGACCTTTTCTGTAAACTTTTCGAGCAATTCTTGATCCGGTATTCCCAACACTAACTTGATTATCTTAAATTGTTTTGTAGTATTGAAAAAAAACTTCGGTGACGATACATATGTTATTGCAAATAGTTCATTGAACTTGGAAGCATCAAAAATTTCTTTGACAGTCATTTGAACTGGTTGCAAATCTTTAACGATATTAAGGTATCTTACCTGATGCTGCTCATTTTCGAATAAGGTTAGTTCTTCAGTGGCCATCTTAAATGTCACCTCCTACGCCAAGTGTTATCCCCACATTGTAAATATTATACTACAAATCTTGGACACAGTATAATTATCTGTCAGAAACTGAATGCAAAGCGCTAATAGCGCCCTCAGCTTCCCGGCACCCCACTCTCTTTGGCCCCCCTTCCGACCCGGGGGTGGAAAAACGCCCTCTGGCAAGGCGTACGTGGCCCCCCAACCGGAGACGTACTATTTGTACGTTGAGGATTGGGGGGCCACGTACAACGCAGTCCAGAGGGCGTTTTTCCCCGCATGCACGCCCCCAATGCAAAAAACCTTGCTGATTCCACGAATCAGCAAGGTTTACTATTCATTGGTGCGGTCGGTGGGACTTGAACCCACATGTCAAAGACACACGCCCCTCAAACGTGCGCGTCTGCCAGTTCCGCCGAAACCCTCGTCATTACTCGATTTCTCGCTTATGCTATTTTGCCAGGTCCACACGAATCCTAAACTAGATTTTTCCAATAGCACGAGTCGTGTGTGTTGGTTACATTTTACATGGGTTTAATCTTATCTGCAATATAATTATATGAAATTTAACCATTAACCAGCCTGATTATACAAACTATTTCCCTGTCCGTAGTAATTATCGTAAATGTGCTGATATACTAGGTCACATTTCTGATCATAAATCTCTTGTGAATAAGATCTTGGTAACTCTTTGTCCAGGGTATCCTGAATAGTCATTAAGACAGCGGCTCTGGTTTGCTGGCGTTTTCTCCAGTCCAGGACTAGCTTCTCTTGCTTTAGGGTTTCTAATAGATCTGTTGCTGCCTTTTTTACCAGGACTTTATCCTTTTGGGTCAACTTAGGCTCTGGTTTAGTAAGAATATCAAACAGGGCAAGTTCCTCTTCAGTCAATTGCTCCGACATCCCCCGTTTATCTTCTTCATTAAGCTCTTTAACGAAGGCTACCAACTTGTCAAACATCAGTTCCACGTTTAGAGCGCCGCTGTTATACTCGTCGATTAGCTTTTGAAACTTCTCTGCATAATCAACCCTACTCTTATTCATCATCACCATTTTGCCTAACTTGGCATTTATAAGCCCCCTAAGTTTCTCAACCTCAGTATGTTTACGAGACTTCTCAAAGAACTTCCTAAGGGCTTCAAAGTCCAACTGACTAAGGTCAACCACTGGATTGTAGGTAGCAGAAGCTTCTTTAATAACATATCCCTGAGAAGCAATTGATTGGTCTAATAGATCTTCAATATCGCCCATGACGTCTGATATATCTGTGGGTGGTGTCAAGGACTTTATCTTATCTGATAGATGAACGAAAAGGTTCTTAGGCTTTGCAAACTCTCCAGCTTCAGGATCTGGCAAAATGGCTTTATAAAGTTTCGCTACACCACCGGTCATCGACAGATATTTCTTCTTGGTATCATCATTAACCACCAGAGCCTCTACAGCATCATCAAGCATACCAATCAATTCAAGTCCAGATGCATTAAGTAGACGGTTCACATCAATGCATTTTTCTTTACAGTATGCCGTTGTATCAATTATTGCCTGACGTAAGGCCTCAATCAAACTGGCTTTGTCTTTGACAGGGGTATCGATTTCCCCACCTGGGACAGGGGTTGCATACATAGCTAGAGCCTTTTGAAGATTACGGAATACACCAATATAATCGACAATAGTTCCACAGGATTTGTCTTTAAACACCCGGTTAGCCCTGGCAATAGTCTGCATCAGGGTATGGTTTTTCATGGGCTTATCCAGGTAAATGGTGTTTACTGCCGGGGCATCAAACCCAGTCAGCCACATGGCACACACAAAGACCAGCCGCAATGGATCATTGGGATTTTTGAATTTCGTGTCCAGGTCCTCCGTGACTATGCGCCTTCTATGAGGTTCTACGTCTAACCCCTTGTTCGTGAAGTCTTCGATTTCATTCTGGCCCTGGGATACTACGACAGCCATATCGGTATCAAGAAGGTACTCAGGGGAAACGCCCAAGTGCTTTTGCCAGTACTTCTGTACTTTGTCATACATCTTGACTGCTGTGGCCTTGTCAATGGAGACCACCATGGCTTTACCGATTTCGCCACGGCCAATGAAGTGTTTGACAATATCCTCAGCAATGGTATCTAGCCGGTCATCTCTAGTTACAAGGGTGTATTCCCGGCCAAACTCACGCTGTAGCTTCCTTTCCTGATCCTCATCCAGGTCAGCATTATCGATTATGTCCTGAATATCGTCATTCAATGACTCGTTAATGAGCTGCAGTTCAGGTATCCGGTTCTCATAGTAAAGTGGCACAGTGGCCTTGTCTTCGATAGACTGACGGAAGTTGTATACGGAGACATAGTCCCCAAAAACATCCCTGGTCTTTTCCTCACCAGCCATCAAGGGGGTACCTGTAAAAGCGATGAATGAAGCATTTGGCATGGCTGAACGCATATTGGCAGCTAGGGTATCATACTGGGACCGGTGTGCCTCGTCCACAACTACAACTATATCCGAACGGTCAGTGATTGCCTGATACTGCCCTTCTTCATCACTTTGAAACTTATGGATGAGGGTAAAAACCAGCCGGTGGTCTTCTTTTAGCAACTGTTTAAGGTGCTCGCAGCTCTCGGCCTGCATCTTTTGTTCTATTACAGCCCCGGCAGCCGAAAAGTTCTTGTATATCTGGTCGTCCAGTTCAGTCCGATCAGTGACAATAACAAAGGTCCAATTACCGGGAATCTTGCGAAGGATCTTCTGGCAGAAGAATACCATTGAATAACTTTTCCCCGAACCCTGAGTATGCCAGAACACGCCCAGACGACCTTTGTTATCCTCTATGGATTTAACTGCACTAATTGCATTATTTACACCAAGGTACTGGTGATTCTTACCTACGAGTTTAAGGGTAAATCCTTCCCGATCAGTGAACAAAGTAAAGTTCTCCACCAAGTCTAGTAAACGGTGTTTGTCACACGTACCTCTAATGATGGTTTCAAGGGAAACTACACCTTCTTCCCCTTCACTGTTAATCTTCTTCCATTCAGCAAAGTGTTCCCATGAGGCACTCATACTCCCGATAAGGCTTTTGCTGCCGTTTGACAAGATAATGATCCCGTTGTACCAAAACATTTGGGGAATGGTGTTTTTATAGTCCCGGAGGTTATCGTTATAGGCATTTTCCAGTCTCCTGGCTGATGACTTAAGTTCAATGAAGACCAGCGGAATGCCGTTTACAAACCCAACAAGGTCCGCTCTTCTCTTATATATCTCACCAGCTACCCAAAACTGCGAAACGAGCAAGAAGTCGTTGTTCTCGGGGTTGTTCCAATCGATTACCTTGACAACTTCGTCGGTTTCTTCACCTTCATCGTTCTTGTAGCTTACTTTTACACCATGCCTAAGAAGTCTGTATACTTCCCCGTTTGCATTAACCATGCTCAAGCTACTACGGTCTCTGGTTAATTCCTCAACAGCACTATATATGGCATCATCTGCCAAGTTTGGGTTTAGTTTCCGCAAACTGGCATAAAGATATCGGCCCAGCACCACTTCAGCTGATGTTTCCCGGCCAAGAGTACCGTCTTTGCCAAATGTTTCGTGGAAGCAGTTTGCAGTTTCGTAATCCAGGTCGGCAAAAAGCTCTATTGCTGGCTGTTCAATTAAAGCGTCTTCGCCAAAATCGTTCATTGGGCACCGTCCTAATTAGTTGGTATCAATATCTAGGGATCCAACATCAAGCTCGCCGGAAATAAGCTTAGGTAGAAGTAAGTCACGGGTACGACGAAGGTTAACGTTTTTATTTGACAATACATGTACCTGCTTAAACATAGGTGAAACCATATTGGTGAATGCTGTCAATATTTCTAACGGGGGAACTGGCAGCATAATTTCATCGAAACATCCATTCTGAACCCTTTGCCTTCCAGACGCTCCCGTCATGCTCTTGATAGCAATTCCACGGAAGTTATCTGTTCTAGCAAGCAGGTATACATATTCAGGCGTGAGCTTTTTAGATCGAAATACGATAAACTCTGTAGAGCCAATACCAATTTCTTCATCATCCAGGAACTGTACATAGCCTGTTTTTCCATTTTCAAGGCACGGCGTAATCCTTGCAAATAGAGTATCTCCATTCTGAAATTTAGAACCACTATTTCCATTTCGAGTGATGGAACATTCAATGACCATACAGCTGTTTGATAATCCAGCCATATCCACATATGGTTTTTGCTTATCCTTATCCACTTTCATAGAGGGGTTGATTTCTACTAAGTCCCTAAAGGCCAAAATGTCCCAACCTTCTGGGACTTGTCCAAAGTCGGAATCCGCCATTCTAACCTTCTCATGACCGGGGAATCTAAACATCACAAACCACTCCCGGTAAAACACCTGTGCCATTATCTCAAGAATTTTGATGCGGCGGTTGTTTTTTTCTATCAGGTCATCGTAGGCAGAAAGGATAAAGGCTATTTTTCGTTGCGTAGAAATACTTTTAAGCTCAATCTCCATTTGCTTCAACAAAACAATAGTAAATGCAGGCTGTGATGACCCAATTGTACACTTTTTCAGTTCACCTCGGCCCTGAGGCGATAAAAGCCAATAATAGAGGAACCTGCTGTCAAGCTTATTAAAGTTTCTGAACCAAGTAAGGTTACCATCTTTGAAATAAAACTCTTCCCCTCTCCTTACAATATATGGTATCCCGAGAGTCCCCACTGAAGTTAATAGTAAATCACCAGGTTCTGGTGCCCCAAATTTATCACGAATTTGCTCAAATTCGGCTCGGTTAATATATAGTTCTGTAGAAACATTTAATTTACCAAGATGCTTTTCAATTACTTCCTTTCCACGATAGAACGGTACACCGTCTGTTTTATAGTCAGCTGCATATATGCGTTTGCTTGAACCAATGTCGCAGAGTTCGCTCATTTTACATAGTCTGCCTGGGCTTCCCATCAATTCCCCTCCAATATTAGCTCCACATTATATCTGATCTTTTGTTCTAACCCTTCTGCCTCACCATTAAGGCGCTCCAATTCCTGGTTATGATCTATTAGTCTTTCGATAAAGTCAAAATCTTCATCATCCTTTTCAGCCACGCCTACATATCTCCCTGGATTTAGGCTCCAGCCCTGGGCTTCTATGTCACCAATAGTCGCAACCTTACACAGCCCAGGCACATCAGTATATTGACCTTTGGGGAAACTCATCTGGAACATTTCCCCACTTCCGTTAACGCTTTCAACCCGTTCGCCACGATACAATCTGACAATATTGGCTATAAACTCAATCTGCTCAGGCGCAAACTCTCGATGCGCCCGGTCTACCTGCCTGAAGATGTTCCGCGCATCAATGAATAACACTTTATCGCCTCGATCAATCTGCCGTTTGCCTTTATCAAAGAACCACAGAGTGCAGGGTAGCGTTACGGTGTAGAAAAAGTTTGGCCCAATACCTATCATTACATCTACAACCTTGTCCTGAATAAGCTGCCTTCTTATTTCCAACTCCGAGCCCCTGGCGTCACTTGCAGAGTTGGCCATAACAAAGCCAGCACGTCCACTATTATTCAGCGCACTGTAGAACTCCTGTATCCAGATGAAGTTAGCGTTATCGTTGGTTGGAAATCCAAATGGGTATCTTGGGTCATCCTTTATCTTTTCTTTATCAACCCCATCAACATTGAAGGGCGGGTTCGCCATTACAAATTCGAAGTAGTTACGGCAGTTATGGACGTTCTCATAATAGGTGTTGGCCTCGCGAATATCACCTGATAACCCATGAACTGCAAGGTTCATTTTGCACAAACGAACAGTTTCAGCGACCTTTTCCTGTCCATAGATAGCTATTTCATTGCTTGGGTTCATCCGATGTTTGCGCACAAATCCTGCCGACTGAACAAACATACCACCAGATCCACAGGCAGGATCTAAGATCCGACCGTGATATGGTTCTATAACCTCAACTATAAGTTTAACGAGCGATGTCGGGGTGAAGAACTCCCCACCCTTTTGACCCTCTGATTTGGCAAATTCGCCAAGGAAATATTCATAAATATTGCCGAACATATCCCCCTCAACATCCACGGGGATTTCCGAGAATGTCCTTAGCAAAGCGATCAGCGTGTCGTTTTCAAGTCGGGTATAAGTCTTAGGGAGAACATCCTTGAGTTCCTGATTCTCAATCTCTATTGCCTTCATGGCCTCGTTGATTGCCTTGCCAATATTCTCACCCTCAGGCAGCTCAAGAAGGTAAGAGTATCTTGCCGAATCGGGGATGTAAATGACCCCCCTAGCCTGGAAGTCTATCTTACTGATGGTACGACGCGAGCCCTGTTGTTTGGCAGATGCGGCAAGTTCCTTTTGAGCCAAGCCAAACTTATAGTCGGCAAAACGAAGGAATATCAGCCCAAGTACAGGGACTGAATATTCGGAGGATTTAAGTTTAGAATTGGCGCGCAGTTGGTCAGCTGCAAACCATAGTTTCTTATCAATCTCGTTGTTTATTGGTGGCATTAAGTAAAAACACCTCTTCCATCTTAAACGTTAATCGCAAAAGTTGTCCCAAAGGTAATTCTACATTAAGACAGCCATTCCTGCCCTATATTGACAAATAATTACATTGATTATCAATATTATTGACACAGCGACGTTAAACCTCTGCACTTAGGTTAATAAAAATGAGGGGTACTACCCCCTCCTTAACTATCTCAGTATGGATTAGTAATACCGTAAATATGAGTGCCGCTAATTACACGATTCGGAAACGTGTGGGCTGCTACTAAACCTGATAACCCGCATTAATGTAGAACTTGTTCCCTTTAGCAATTCTCCAGCCCCACACGACCCAACTATTATTAAGTCTTATTAGCACTAATTACTACAATAAAGTATTAGTCGGGGAATACTAACCTTGAGGTGATAGCATGCTCCCCTGGCCAATAAAACCAATGCTTTTACAGCCAAAAGAAAACCCTTTCTCCTCCCCGGATCATATCTTTGAATGGAAAGTCGATGGGGTTCGCTGCATTATGCACTTTGACAGAGGTAAGGTGCAGCTGCAGAGTAAATCAGGAAAAGATTTCACCAAACAGTTCCCGGAGCACTGGGACCCGCAATTAAATGCCAACGAGGTAATACTTGATGGAGAAGTAACGGTATTCACTGAAGGTAAGCCTGATTTCGAATCGACCATGGAACGGTATCTGACTAAAACCAAAAATGTAACAAGATTGATGGACGCCAAGCCGGCCGTTTATATAATATGGGATATTATCTGGCATGACGGAAATCAGGTAACTGATTTATCACTCCTTGAACGCAAAGCACTACTGGAGCAATCAGTTGACAGTAGCGAAACGATACGTATAATCGACTGGATTGATACCGAAGGCTTGGCCATGTGGGATGCTATCAAGTACCAGGGCCTGGAGGGAATGGTAGCTAAAAAGAAAACCAGCCGGTACTCCATCGGAAAACGGAACCCAGCCTGGGTAAAGGTGAAAAATTTTCGAGAAGTTGAAGTTAATATATTCGGTTACTCCCGAAGAGATGGTTCGGTTTTGGTTGGCATAGGCAATATTGTTCAAGGCCATGCCATTGGCATGAACACAGTCTAAAACAGTTGTTAGACCAGTTTGGCGAGGAAGGAAAAAATGGCGTTACCTGGCTGCCTATGGGAGCCAAAGCAGTAGTTAAATATACGACACTGACAACAAAAGGAAACATGCGTGACTGTAGTTGGTTGAGGTTTAGCTTTGATAGAACTCACCATGAATGACGCTGATCTACAGAACTTTTACCTACCTATCAGCATATTATGTAAAGCAAAATATGAAAGGTTGGTTTTATGATGAGTCCTTTCGCTTTTCCGCAAATTCCACCTGTTTTAAACACAGAAGTTGGTATCCCATTTAATATTCCGTTAAGTTCTAATCCTACAATAGGTTATAGTTGGAACATTTCCCGTCTCCCACAATTTATCAGCCTGACAGATGAATATTATATTCCAGACCCTTCTCTCCCCGGAATGGTTGGAGTTGGAGGAACCCAGGTATTCACTTTTGTTGCCGTTTCGGCCGGAGATGATATATTGTCCTTCAATTATTCAACCCCTTGGGGAGTTTACGGCGGCAGTTATGCCATACAAGTAATAGCATCTTATTGACTGTAGGAGAAAACTTAAAACCACGGAAAACAAATAAAGTTGGTGCCGCGCTACAACGCCAGGTTGGCATTTTCCCCCGCATGGACAAAAAGCATCGCATCAAAAAAGCCTTGCTGATCAATATCAGCAAGGCTGGTGTGGTCGGTGGGACTTAAACCCACATGTCTAAGATATACGCCCTCAAACATGCTTACTAACTACCCATTTTGCAGAAGTCAGCTAACGCTTGATACATAAGGATTTGCAAGTTTTCATAGTTCGCTATTGTGGAAAACATAGCACCGTAACGTCTGAAACCCAGAAAACGAACTACCATTTTTGATTATAACATTGATAATAAACTTTAACAACTTAATCATTTGTATAAGGTTTCAGCATAACTTGGCTTATAAATGTGACATTTTAAACCTGTTCGATTTACAGCTCGGTATGAAAATGTTTTGCACAAACATACAATAGTTTACCATCCAACTAAAATGGATTTTGCCGACCCCATTTCAATACAGCAATTTCTAAAGGGTCTAGGCGAGCCTCAAGTGATTGATACCAATGCTTTCTTT
>Ga0209347_1005880_pt1 | contig 11294 bp, 8 predicted proteins | sample AutmiccommuBRH23_FD_187382 | JGI IMG/M metagenome (GOLD analysis project Ga0209347, IMG submission 187382) | Deep subsurface microbial communities from Mt. Terri, Switzerland - Autotrophic microbial communities BRH/23 (SPAdes) (version 2) | ecosystem: Environmental > Aquatic > Deep subsurface >...
CGGTTCATCAAGCGCGCGGCCAGGATCATCCGCACGGGCTTCGGCCAGCCCTCGGTCTTCAACTGCGACCTGATCGCCCAGGAGTTGATCCGCATGGGCAAATCCGTCGCCGATGCCCGCAACGGCGGCTCCAGCGGCTGCGTCGAGGTGGGCGCCTTCGGCAAGGAGGCCTACATCCTCACGGGCTACTTCAACCTGCCCAAGGTCCTGGAACTGACCCTCAACAACGGCGTGGACCCGCGAACCGGCAAGCAGATTGGCATCGCGACGGGCGAGCCCGAGCAGTTCGGCTCCTTCGAGCAACTCTTCGAGGCCTACCGCCGGCAGCTCAACCACCTGATCGACGTCAAGATGCGGGGCAACAATATCATCGAGCGGCTCTACGCGACGTACATGCCCGCCCCGTTCCTCTCGATCCTGATCGACGACTGCATCGCCCGCGGCCAGGACTACCACGACGGCGGACCCCGCTACACGACCAACTACATCCAGGGCGTCGGCGTCGGCACGATCACGGACGCCCTGGCCGCGATCAAACACCATGTCTTCGACCACAAGACCCTCTCGATGAGCGACCTGCTGACCGCGTTGAAGGCCAACTTCGAAGGCTCCGAGCCCCTGCGACAGACGCTCCTGCAGCGCACCCCCAAGTACGGCAATGACGACGACTACGCCGACGAGATCATGCGGTCGGTCTTCGAGACGTACTTCGAAGCGGTGGACAGCCGGCCCAACACCAAGGGCGGCAAGTACCGCATCAACCTGCTGCCGACCACGGTCCACGTGTACTTCGGGTCCGTCATGGGCGCCACCCCTGACGGCCGCAAGGCGGGCCTGCCCCTGTCGGAAGGCATCTCCCCCGTCCAGGGCGTAGATCGCCAAGGCCCCACGGCGGTCCTCAAATCGGCGGCCAAGATGGACCACAGCCGGACCGGCGGCACCCTGCTGAACATGAAGTTCACCCCTGCCCTGCTGGAAGGCGACGATGGCCTGGACAACCTCACGCACCTGATCCGGTCGTATTTCCGCTTAGACGGCCACCACATCCAGTTCAACGTGGTGGACGCCGAGACCCTGCGCAAGGCCAAGGCCCGGCCCGAGGAGTATCAGAACCTGATCGTCCGCGTCGCCGGCTACAGCGACTACTTCGTCGATCTGGGCGAGGCCCTCCAAGACGAAATCATCGCCCGCACGGAACAGAAGGCGTTCTGAAGCCCTCCCGGGTGCATCCAATTGGCAGGTCCACGCCCGGAGACTGTCCGGGGACGCATCCGGCGACAAAGCGAAAATCATAAATCATTACATAACAATTACTTACACACAATCCGCACAGATACTGGCGCAGATACTGTTGAAATCCATCTCCCCGATGAGATAGCATATCAGGTGTCGGCGGGCTCATTCTTCGCCGGCATGGATTGGTTTTTTTTCGCCTCCAGAGCACTTGTGCAGGGTGAATGAGAACATGGCCAAGCAACAGACGGCAACGACAGGCTGCCGAAGACAAAGCACAGTGAGTCAATCGCGGGTACAGTCCGCCGACTGGGAAACCGTTCGACAGAAGCTGCTGGCAAGGCGGATCTGCGACCTGAGGCTTCGGGTCAAGGGATCGCCCATCGAACCGTTCATCCGGCAGCTCGAGCGGGAGTTGGCCGCCAAGGGGCTGGACTATTCACCCGCCTTCTACTTGACCGATAGCTGGGGTTGTCCGGACAAGGTGCCAGCCGTCGGCATCCCCTTCTACCTGGCCGACACGGCGCTCGGACGTATCGAGAAGGAGCTGACGGGCGATCTGGAAGACGTCCAGACGGTCATGCAAATCCTGCGGCATGAGACCGGCCACGCAATCAACTACGCCTTCCGGCTCTGGGAGCAGCCCGGCTGGGAGGACGTCTTCGGTCCGTTCTCCAAGCCTTACCGCGACGTTTTCCACCCGAATCCGTGGAGCCGGCGGTTCGTTCGGCACATTTGCAGTTTCCCCTATCGATACACGTACGCACAGAAACACCCGGATGAGGATTTCGCGGAAACCTTCGCCGTCTGGCTGACTCCGCGTTCCGGCTGGCGACGCAAGTACCGCGACTGGCCGGTCATCGAGAAGCTGCGATACGTGGACCGCCTGATGCGGAAGATTCGCGGCCAAGAGCCCCTGCGAAAGCGGGGAAAACTCCTCAATCCGGCCTCCAGGCTGACCATGCCCCTGGCGGAGCACTACCGTCGCCTGGCCAAACGGTACGGCCGAACAGGCTAAAGCATCATGGGAACACTGACATCGTAGGGCGGGCCCTCGACGGCAGCGTCGATGATCATCTGGATCAACTGCGGGTAGTCGATGCCTGCTTTATCGGCGGATCGCGCCAGGGCGACGCCTTCCTCCAATGAGGCGTTGCAGTTGACTTCGAGAACCCGGGGCAGGGAATTTTCGTCGAGGCGAATATCGACCCGGCCGTAACCCCAGGCGCTGACCGCCCGCCAGGCGCGCATCGCAATGTCGGCGACCTCGCGAGCCAACTCGGGCTCCACGTCCGCCGGACAGATCACCGAGGTCTTCTTGTACTCCACCGAGGTCTCGATCCACTTGGCGGCGTACGACATGATCGGAGGAATATCCGCAGGGAGTTCCTCGTAGTTGACCTCGGCCAGAGGCATCACACGAGCCCGCTTGCCCCCGACGATCCCCACGTTGAACTCCCGGCCGGGCAGAAAGCTCTGGACCAGCGCGGGCTGGCTGTAGGTCTGCACGACCAGTCGCACCTGGCGGCGGAGGGCCTTTTTCGAGTACACGATCGAATCCCGATCCAGGCCGATGCCCGCGTGCTCCTGGCTGGGCTGAACGATCAGGGGAAACCGCCACGGGTACCGGTCCACATCGCCCACCCGCTCCAGCAGTTCCGTGCAAGGCGGGATCGGAATTCCCATCCCGTGGAGCAGACTGGCGGACATGTGCTTGTACCGGCTCAGTCCCAGGGCCAGCGCGGGCGAGCCGGTGAGCGGAAAGCCCATCATCCGCACCATCGCGGCGAACCGCATCTCATAGAGGGCGCCGTGAACGACATCGTCGTACTGGTTGAACACCACATCGGGATCGAGGCGACGCAATTTGCGCTGGAACGCGAAGAGATCGCGGGCCAACGGCAGGACGGTGACTCGATGTCCCAGCGATCTCACCACGCGGGCCATGTCGCGGATCATGTGCCGCAGGTCCGCCGTGCTGCCGCGGTCTTCCGGCGTGTCCGGGATGATGCCGGCGTCGGCATTGTACACCAGCGCCACATGAAGAGATTTGCGGGATCGTCTGGATCGGTTCGGCATACGTTCGTCCTCACAGTCCTTGATCGGTCGCCCGAGGTCGTCCTCCCTCGGGACATAAGGGGCCACACCCCGAACCGCGGCAATCTTGCGGGTCGCCGGCAACACAGTATCCGAGGCACTTCCAGCGTTTGCATTATCGTCCATGGAATCCCAGCCGTCAACCTCGCCTTCGGGATATCTCCGGTTGCCGCGCCCGGAGGCGGCAATTCCTCCCAGGGCAATTCCTCCGCCGAGGCTTCCCCGGCGTGCGTCCGAGCACTATAATGGCCAGACAGTGATGTCCTGATGGCGAAACCGCCAGGAAGAGGTGCCATATGAGAAGGTTCTTGTCCCAGGGGCTTGTGGTGATGTCCCTGGTCTTATGCACAGGTTGTGCCACAGATTCCCGGCAGGACAAGGTCGTCCGGCTTGTCCAGGATTACGTGACGCAGGTCGAGCCGCTGACAACACGGGCGCACTCGATCTATTGGGAGGCGACCACGACGGGCAAGCCCGAGAAGTTCGAGGAACTCAAGCAAGTCCAGTTGCTTGCCCGCCAGATTCACAACGATCCGAATGATTTCTCACGCATCGAGGCGTGCCGGGAATCGGGGTGCCTCCGCGACCCGCGGCTGGCCCGGCAGGTGGACAAGCTCTATTTCAGCTTCCTCCAGAACCAGGTCGAGCCAGCTCTGCTGGCGCGGATCGTCGAGCTCGATACGAAGGTCCAGGAGACCTATAACAACTATCGGCCCACGATGCACGGTCGAAAGGTCACCGTCAGCGACATCTACACGATCATGACGGCGGAATCGGACGCTGGCAGGCGCCAGGCCGCCTGGCGGGCCAGCAAGCAGGTGGGCGACGTCATCATCGCGGACTTCCTCAACCTGGTCAGACTCCGCAACCAGGCCGCCCGGCAGGTCGGGTTCGACAACTATCACACGATGATGATCGTCACGGGCGAGCAGAACGTAGCCCATCTCGACGGCGTCTTTGCGGAGTTGGACCGGTTGACCCGCGAGCCGTTCGCACATCTCAAGCAGGAACTCGACGGGATCCTGGCCAAGGGCTATGGCATCTCGCCCGGGGAGCTGATGCCGTGGCACTACCATGACCCGTTCTTTCAAAGAACGCCCCTGGTCTACGAGCTGGATCTCGACCGGTACTACAAGGGCCGGGACATCGAAGGGCTGGCCCGCAGGTACTACGCGAGCGCCGGCCTTCCCATCGACGACATTCTCGCCCGCAGCGACCTGTACGACCGCGAGGGCAAATATCCGCACGCCTTCAGCCACGACGTGGACCGCTCCGGCGACGTCCGCGTCCTGGCCAACCTCCAGGACACCGAGCGATGGATGGAGACGATGCTCCACGAGGTAGGCCACGCGGTCTACAGCAAGTACCACGACCAGCGCGAACCCTGGCTGCTGCGCGAGCCGGCCCACAGCTTCACCACGGAAGCCATCGCCATGCTCTTCGGCCGGCTCAGCCGCAACGCCGATTGGATGCGAGAGATGCTCAGCCTCTCGGACGAGGAAACCGCAAAGATACGGAGCGTCAGCGACCGCTATCTGCGATTCCAGCAGATGCTCTTCGCCCGCTGGGCGATGGTGATGTGGCACTTCGAGAAGGCCCTCTACGCCGACCCGGACCAGGACCTCAACGGCCTCTGGTGGGACCTGGTCGAGAAATACCAGTTGCTCAAGCGCCCGCCGGGACCGCCCGACGCGGGCTGGGCGTCCAAGCTGCACTTCACGACGGCCCCCTGCTACTACCACAACTACATGCTCGGCGAGCTGCTCGCCTCCCAACTGCACAACAGAATCGTCCACAGGGTATTGAAGCTTGAATCGGACGCGGGTCTGAGCTATGTTGGCGACCAGCGCGTGGGTCGGTACCTGCGCCAGTACGTGTTCGGCCCCGGCGCCCGTTATCCCTGGGACGAGATGATCGTCCGAGCCACGGGCGAGCCGCTGACGCCAAAGTATTTCGTCGAGCAGTTCATCCAATGAACCGGCCATAGAGTGCGCAGGGCGATGGAAGTTTGATTGTTGATGGTTGCCCTCTGTGGCTCACAAAGGTGTGTGAATGATCTATCTGATTGCGATTCTCATCTACCTCCTGGCCTTGACGGGCATCGGCATCTATAAATCCCGACAGGTCAAGACGCAGTCCGATTTCTCGGTGGCCGGCCGGTCCTTGTCGCCGTGGATCCTCGTCTGCACGATGCTGGCGGCCTGGATCGGCACCGGCTCGATCGTCGGCAACGCCGGCAAGACCTACGAGAGCGGCCTGGCGGCCCTGATCATCCCCATCGGCAGCGTCATCGGCATGATCCTGCTGACCCGGGTCGCCCCGCGTGCCCGCAACTATGAGGTCTTCTCCGTCCCGGAGATCATCGGCTCGCGTTACGGGATGACGGCCCGACTGCTGGCCGTGCTGGCTCTCGTGATCGCCTACATGGTCATCGTGAGCTATCAGTTCAACGCCGGCGGGGCCGTGCTGCACGTGATCCTCACCAACGAGGCCGGCGAATCGCTCGTGTCCCTGCCCTGGGCGACCGTCATCGCCGCGGCGTTCATCATTACGTACACCATCCTGGCCGGGCTGATGAGCCTCGCGTATGCGGACATCGTGACGGGTATCATCATCACGGCGTCACTGATCGTCGCGTTCCCCATCCTTTGGGGCCGGGCCGGCGGATGGAGGGCATCGAGTCTCGCTTCGCGGAGATGGGCAAGCCCGAGCACATGAAGATCTGGGGCGTGTTCAGTGCAGCCCAGGTCATCAACTTCATCCTGCCGGTCTTTCTGCTGATCATGGGCGACGCCAACCAGTATCAGCGATTCTTCGCCAGCAAGAGCGCCAAGGGGGCCAAGAGCGCCGTCACGTTCATGATCTTCGCCGTGCTGGTAGTCGAGAGCCTGATCATCCTGGAGGCCTGGGTGGCGTCCAGCCTGATCCCCGACGCCGCCGTCGGCAAATACGTCCTCATCTACGCCGCCAAGAACCTCATGCCCACAGCCCTGGGCCTGTTCTTCCTGATCACCGTCGTAGGGATCATCATCTCGACCGCCGACTCCTTCCTGCTGATTCCCTCCACGAGCGTGATTCGCGACATCTATCTGAACCATGTCAATCCGAAGGCCTCCGAGAAACGGATCGTGTTCCTCAGCCGCCTGTTGGTCCTGATCTTCGGCGTCATCGCGTACCTGGTGTCGCTGGCGTTCGCCCAATCGACCACGATCTTCGAGAAGGCCCTGTACGCCTACACGATCTACGGAGTGGCGATCACGCCTTGCCTCGTGGCCGCCCTGTTCTGGAGACGAGCGACGGGAACCGGCGCGATTCTCTCCATCGCCACCGGAACCGTGACGGCATTGACCTGGTCCGAGTTGCAGGCGAGGGGATTGCTGCCCGGCTGGACGGGCGAGCTCGACGCGGTGCTGCCGGCAATCACCATCTCGGTGCTGGCCCTGATCCTCGGCAGCCTGCTGAGCCGGCCGACGAACACAATGCGTCACAACCTATAGGTCCTGTCCGTCCCATTGGCTCCACACCTGCAATAAGGCCACAGAATGTTCAGCAAAGACACCTACATCCGGAGAAGGCAGCAACTCAGGACCCAGGTGGGTTCCGGGTTGATCCTGCTGCCGGGCAACGACGAATCGCCGATGAACTTTGCGGCCAACACGTATCCGTTCCGCCAGGACAGCACCTTCCTGTACTTCTTCGGGCTCGATCTGCCGGGCCTGGCCGCGGTGATCGACCTCGACGAGGGGACCGAATGCGTCTTCGGCAGCGATCCAAGCGTTGAGGACATCGTCTGGACCGGCCCGCAGCCGCTGTTGCGAGACCGATGCGAGCAGGTCGGCGTCACACAGACGGCCTCCCTCGACAAGCTGGAGCAGAGGCTCCGTGACGCGGTTCAACGCAGGAGGACCGTTCATCTTCTGCCCCAGGACCGGCCGGAGAATGTTCTCAAGACGTGGCGCTGGCTCGGCATCGCGCCGGGCGTTCTGCACAAGTACATCTCCGAGCCGTTGATTCGGGCCGTCGTTCAGCAGAGATCCACGAAGTCGCCCGAGGAGATCGAGCAGATCGAGGCGGCCCTGGCGGTTTCTCACGAGATGCACACGACCGCCATGCGACTGGCCCGACCGGGCGTCGTCGAACGGGAGGTCGTCGCTGCGATCGAGGCCGTCGCCACGTCCCGCGGCGTGCAACTGGCTTTCCCCACCGTGTTCTCCCTGCATGGCGAGACATTGCACAACCCCTGCCACAGCAACGTTCTGAAGGCCGGCGACATCGTCGTCAACGACTCGGGCGCCGAGTCGCCGCTGCACTACGCCAGCGATATCACGCGAACGATTCCCGTGGCGGGCAGGTTCTCGCTGAGGCAAAGGGAAATCTACGCCATCGTCCAGACCGCCCAGGAACGGGGCATCGCCGCGGCCAAGCCCGGCGTCGAGTGGCGCGAGGTCCATCGGCTGGCATCCGTGGCATTGATGGAGGGCCTGAAGGGACTGGACATCATCAAGGGCGACCCGCAGGCGGCCGTGGCGGCCGGAGCGCACACGCTGTTCTTCCCTTGCGGCGTCGGTCACATGATGGGCCTCGACGTACACGATATGAGGGCCCTCGGCGAAGATTACGTGGGCTACACGGACACGATCAAGCGGAACCCGGAATTCGGCTGGCGGTCGCTGAGATTGGCCAAGCCCGTCGAGCCGGGATTCGTCGTGACGGTCGAGCCGGGGATCTACTTCATCCCGCACCTGATCGACCGCTGGCAAACCGAGCGCAAATGTGAGCAATTCATCGACTACGACCGGCTCGACGCCTGGCGTGATGCCCGGGGCACGCGAATCGAGGACTGCGTCCTGATCACACAAGACGGCAGCCGCATCCTCGGCCCGCGAATCCCCAAGACGATCGAAGAAGTGGAAGCACTGGCCTCATCGTAATACTGCGACCACGCCGGAGACTGTGAGCCGTCCGGCCAGGATACTTGCCTTTGGGTGCCACGCTCAAACCTGTTTGTGCGCGCTCCTACTGGCCTGTTCGACGTCCTTGCCGGCAATGAGGACGACGTATTCGCCCTTGGGGTTCTCTTCGAGGTTGGCGAGCAGCTCGGAGAGCCGGCCTCTGCGGACGGATTCGTAGAGCTTGGTCAGCTCCTTGGCGATGGCGGCCGGGCGGTCGCCGAAGACTTCGAGGGCGTCCTCCAGCAACTTCCGCAGGCGGAACGGACTCTCGTAGTAGATGAGCGTGTACGGGGACTCTTTGTCCGCTTCGAGGAAGTGGCGGCGCTTGCCCGGTTTGTTCGGCGGAAAGCCCCGGAACGTGAAACTGTGTACCGGCAGGCCCGAGAGGACCAGGGCCATGACGAACGCCGTGGCGCCCGGAACAGCCGTGATCTCGATGCCCGCGGCGATGGCGTCGCGGACGAGGACGAAGCCCGGATCGGAAATCCCCGGCATGCCGGCGCTGGTGACCAGGGCGACCGACTTGCCGTCTTCGAGAAGCTGGATGATCCGCGGGGCCACTTGCCGCTCGTTGTGCTCGTGGAAGGCGATCTGCGGCTTGCCGATCTCGAAGTGCTTGAGCAAGACGCCCGTGTGGCGGGTGTCCTCGCTGGCGACGAAGTCCACCAGCTTGAGAGTCTCCAGCGCCCGCAGCGTGATGTCTCCCAGGTTGCCGATCGGGGTCGCAACGAAATAGAGCTTGCCAGTAGCCATAGGTTCTCAGTTCACCATAGATCAGAAGACCATCGGCAAGCTGCGCTTGCCGATGTCACCCGGAATGGAAGCCGGACGGAATACGCGCCGTCTGAACCCGACCATCACACTCCGTAATCCCATTTCTCTTCACGGCCCCATTTCACCGAGTTCGTGAAGGACCAGGGCGGGGGCCACGATGGCACACGTCTCCGTTCGCAGGATACGGGGGCCCAGGCTGACCGGGATCGCGCCGCCACGGCGGGCCGCTTCCACTTCCTCGTCGGTAAAGCCTCCCTCCGGGCCGACCATCACCGCGACGGAAACCGCCTCGCCGGCCATTCCCTGCAGTGTCTCCCGCAGGGTTGGGCCTTCGTGCGAGGGCGCCGCGATGAGGCTGCGGTCGAACTCGACAAGCGAGGACAGCGCGTCGTCGAACTTGAGGATCTGGTCGATCTTGGGAATCCGTCCCCGGTGCGACTGCTCGGCCGCCTCGGTCACGATCCGCCGCCAGCGGTCGAGTTTCTTCTCGTCAACTTCCTTGAACCGCACGAGACTCCGCGCGGTCACGACGGGGGTGAACCTCGCGATGCCGATCTCCGTGCCCTTTTGCAGCACCCACTCGAATTTGTCCCGCATGAGCATGCTCTGAAAGAGTGTTACCTGGGCCGTCGGCTCGCCGCGGGCCTGCTGCCTGTTCGTAACCTGCCCGACGGTCTCCCGTTTGTCCACGACCGTGAGCGTCACGTCGTACTCGATCCCGGTGTCGTCGAGGACGACAATGGCGTCGCCGGGCCGCAGGCGGAGGACGTGCTGGACCTGGTGCGACTGCTCCGGGCTCAGACGAACCCGGTCGCCTTTGATGTCCGGCGCCGAGAGGAAGAATCGATTCGTGCTCATGGCTGGCTATCTTACCGCAGTCTGTCCGTGCAGGCCAGGAGTCTTATTGCAGGTCTCAATGATGTCCGGTTGGATCAAGCGGTCCGGCGGGCAAGTGGTCGATAACTCCGCGAATATTCTGACGCATAGCTCACCTCAAGGATTCTGTCACTGAAGTCCTGCAAGACACAGGCCCAAGCGCAGCCTGAACGTGTCTTCCCACGCTACGGAATGCGTCGCAAAGAGCACGGCCACACTTGCCGGCGAGGCTCCAAGTCCGTGAGTTGTGCGTACAGGAACAGCGCCTGTGGATGCCATGGCTGCGCGAGCGTGGCCATGTTGCGCCGGCCCCCGTGGCAAGCGTGCTTACGCGAGCGTAAGCATGGCGTCCCTTACATTTGTCTCAAGACTCCCTGGATGAAGCCCAGCGCGTGGGCCATGCCCGCGTGCCAGGGAGCGTCGCAGGTCATCTGGGGCGTGTGGTCCGGGATCACCACGCCGTCGAAGCCGTTTCGATGGAGAATGCCCAGCACTCTGGCGATGTCGACGTCTCCATCATCGATGAAGGTCTCGCGATAGCGAGGGGCCTTGCCGGCGATGTTGCGAAGGTGTACGTAGGCGATTCGTCCCTCGCGGCTGTACCGATCGACCGCGTCGTAGATGTCGCCCTCGGTCATCTCGGCCAGCGTGCCGACGCAGAATTCGAGCGTGTTGGCCGGGCTGGGGTTCAGATCGATCAGCCGGCGGTACATGTGCGGCTGATACACCAGTCGCGGCTGACGGCGCACGTAGGGTGCGGGCGGGTCGTCTGGATGCAACGCCAGCCTGACGCCCGCCTCTTCCGCGACCGGCAGAAGAGCCGTGAGAAAACCTTCCAGTCGGCGCCACAACTCATCGTGGCCGATCTCCGGAAGAACACCCGCGGGGGCAGAGGGGTCGTACACCATGTTCCACACCATGCCCAGCGGCACCGGCGTATCGTCCACGCCATCCATGCCGACCGAGACGGCGTTGCCCCGGGCAAAAGGCCCCGTAATCCGGCTCGCTACGCCTGCGATGCTGAAGTTGTACCCCATCACCGGGACGCCAACCTCGCCGAGACGCCGGATGAGGGTCTTGAGGTTGTCGAGTTGTTCGGTTCTTCGAGGCCCATCGAGCAGGACGTCGTGCCAGTGGGCCGGATCGAAGTTCTCGATGGCTTCAAGCTGCAAGCCGGCTTCGTTGATGTCCCGCTGGAGAGATTGCAGCTCTTCAATCGTCCAAAGCCGATCTGCATCCCCCGCCAGGCCCCAGCCGGCGACACCGCCGGTGGGCTGATTGTCGGCAGGGTTGCGATCGCCCTGCCGAAAGTAATCGACCAGGTGTACGATCACGTGGGTCGCCCCGCACTGGCGGGCGAAA
>Ga0209347_1005888_pt1 | contig 11283 bp, 8 predicted proteins | sample AutmiccommuBRH23_FD_187382 | JGI IMG/M metagenome (GOLD analysis project Ga0209347, IMG submission 187382) | Deep subsurface microbial communities from Mt. Terri, Switzerland - Autotrophic microbial communities BRH/23 (SPAdes) (version 2) | ecosystem: Environmental > Aquatic > Deep subsurface >...
GAGGAGTCGACACGCTCCGCTATGGCCCGATGAAGCCGGTCGGGCTCGAGCACCCGGAAACCGGCGAGCAGCCGTGGGCCGTGGTCCAGCTCCGGAAGGAGGACCTCTCGGACGACTACTTCAACCTCGTCGGCTTTCAGACGAAGATGAAGATTCCCGATCAGAAGCGCCTTCTCCAGATGATCCCCGGGCTCGAGAACTGCGCGGTGGCCCGGTGGGGCTCGATGCATCGCAACACGTTCCTGAACGGGCCGACGCACCTCGACAACCTGTTCCGGCTCAAGAGCGATCCGGCGATCTTCTTCGCCGGCCAGATCACCGGCGTCGAGGGGTATCTCGAGTCCGCGGCGACAGGGCACCTGACGGCGCGCTACATCGACGCACTCGCCACGAGCGGGTCGGCCGAACCGTTCCCGTACCGAACCGCGATCGGCGCTCTCGGCCGCCACGTCGCCGAGTCGTCCCCCGAGCGGTACCAGCCCTCCAACGTCACCTGGGCGCTGATCGAGGACGCGGCGACGGAAATCCGGAACAAGAAGAAGCGAAAGGACGCGCGCGTCGAGATCGCGCTGGAGACGATTCGCGCGATCGCCTCATCGGATCGCGGGACTGCGGCTGTTACGGCGCAGCGCTGACGGACGCCGGCGACGGCGCGATTTCGTCTTCCTCTTCCTCGATCGGAAGCGCGAAGAAGAACGTGGTGCCGCCTCCCTCGCGGCTCTCCACCCAGATCGAGCCGGCATGGCGCTCGACGATCTGCTTCGAGATGTAAAGTCCAAGCCCGAGACCCCCGTAATTCGTGGACGAGACCTGGCGGCCGCGATGGAAACGCTCGAACACCTGAGCGAGCTCGTCGGTCGGAATCCCGATCCCGTGATCCGACACCGAGGTCATCGCCCGGCCGTCGACGTCCTGAACACGCACCTGGACCTCGCTCCCCTCGGGGGAGTACTTGACGGCGTTCTCGATCAGGTTACCCAGGACCTGCTCCAGCCGGTCCCGATCTCCGACCACCGAGATCTCGGCCCGCGGCGTCTCGACTTCGAACTTCCGGTCCGCGTGCGCCGTCTGGTGCCGGGAGACGACCTCGGTGACGAAGCGGCACCACGCGATCGGCTCGCGCCGGATCTCCAATCGTCCGGTCTCGATCCGGGAGACGTCGAGCAGCTCGAGAATCAGCCGCGACATCCGGTCGATCTGGTCGAGCGCGATGTCGAGATACTCGGCCGACGTGGTGAGGTCGTTCTCCTGAATCAGCCCTTTGGCGAGCTGGGTATACCCCTTGATCGACGTCACCGGCGTTCGCAGCTCGTGCGAGGCGATGGAGAGAAACTCGTCCTTGAGCCTCGAGAGATCCTCGACCTTCCGCCGCGCCTCGACCTGCTGGGTGAAGAGGTGCGCGTTCTCGATCGCGACCGCGGCGCGCTCTGCGAGGAGCTCGGCGAGCGGAAGCTTGTCGTCGGTCATCCTCCGGGCGGGATCGTTCGCCGCGATCGCCAGGGCGCCCAGGATCTCTCTGCGGCTCCGAAGCGGAAGAACCAGCATCGACGAAAGCTTCATCTGCACGGCGTGATACGTGGTTGATTCACTCGGCGCGGAGGGATCGACGTTGGTGGTCAGCGTCGGGTAGCCGGTGGCGACCACCTGACCGAACAGCCCTTCTCCCACCGTCAGCGACTGCCGGTACATGAACGCCCAGGCCAGCCCGAGCGCCGCCATGTCGCGGTGATAGATCGACACGACGCGCAACTCCTGGGTGTCGGGAACGCGGAGAATCACCGCGGCCCAGTCGCCGAGAACCTCGGCCACGCGCTCGGCGATCGCCTGGTAGACCCAGGCGGGATCGATGTTCGACGAGAAGAAGCCTCCCGCCTCCGCGAGGATCTGGGCGCGCTCCGCCTGCAACTGCATCTCTTCCTCGAGCTGGTAGCGCTCGGTCACGTCACGGAAGCTGACGATCACACCGGCGACTCGTCCCTCTTCCTCGAACGGCACCGCGCTCATCGAGATCGCGATCGGCTTCCGGTCTCCCTGCTCGACCAGCAGGGTCATGTCCTTGACCGGCTTGCCGCTCGCCAGGGCCTGGGCCGCTGGGATCTCGCTCGGCTGGATGGGCCTGCCCGCGGGAGTCTTCAATGCGTACGCTTCCGGCTGATCGCCGATCTCCACGCCGGTCACCGACGTCCCAAGAAGCCGGACACCCGCCGGATTGATGAAGACGGTCCGCCCGTCCCCATCGACGAGCATCACGCCGTCCGCCATTCCGCCGATCATCGCCTCGGTGCGCCGGATCTGGCGCGCGATGGAGGCGTCGAGCGTTCTCTCGATCCTGAAGATCAGAAAGGCGCCGATGATGAGGATTCCGAGGCTCACTCCGACCAGAATCATCGTCAGAGCCAGCCGGAGGTTGTCCAGCTCGGCCAGATCCCCTGCTCGCTTCTCACGCTCTTTGGTGGTGAACTCTCCCGCGAAGTCGTGCGCCGAGCGGCGTGTTCTCGCCGCTTCCAGCATGATCTGGATCCCCTCGGCGTGCCGCGCTTCCTCGGTTCGCTGGATCTGCAGGTCGGACAGGCTGCGCAGCTGGTTGAAATGCTCCCGCATCCCGGCCAGAAGCTGTTCGTCGCGGGGCTCCACTGCAAGGGAAGTCGCCGCCGCCGCCGTTTTTTCGAACGTGCGGATCGCTTCGTCGTACTGCGCCAGGAACTCGTTCTGCTCGGTGACGGTGAACCCGCGGGCCGCTGCGAGCATGGAGCTGATCGATCCGTCCATCGACATCATCGCCTCGAGCATCGGCTCGTAGACCCGCATCACGCGCGAGTACTGCTCTTTCTCACGCTGCAGGACCACGATGTTGATCGTGGCCGCGAGCGTCACGAACACGAACAGGGCGATGAATGCAGCCCACAGGCTGCGGCGGATGGATGGGTTCATCTCGTTTCAGGCCAGAGGCGGCACCGGCCGGGTCTGCAAAAAGAAAGCCGCGGGCGCTCTCGACCGCGGCTGACCCGGAATCACCGGAACCGCCTGGAACGGCCGAGTTTAATGGAATGGCGGATGCAATTCACGCCCTTGGCCCGTAGGGACCGGCTGCGCCGGTCCGGTCGCCGCAGGCGACGACCGTTCCCTCGAAGCAGCAACTGTCGCGCTGCGGCGCGACCGGACCGGCGCATCCGGTCCCTGCGGAGAATGATGCCGAAACAGCTACGCAAATATCAGCAAATGCGCGACTTCGGGGTCACCCCCGAACCGAAGGGGAAGGAGCGGCCGCGCCGCGGGAAGCTCCCCATCTTCGTCGTGCAGAAGCACGCCGCCTCCCACCTCCACTACGACTTCCGCCTCGAGATCGAAGGCGTCCTGAAGTCGTGGGCTGTGCCGAAGGGACCCTCGTACGACCCCTCCACCAAGCGCCTCGCGATGATGACCGAGGATCATCCCTATGAGTATGCGTCCTTCGAGGGCGTCATTCCGGCGGGGAACTACGGCGGCGGCAACGTGATCATCTGGGACGAGGGGAAGTGGGAGCATCTCGGCCCGGCGAAAACCGCCGCGGAATCGGTGCGGAAGGGGGAGATCAAGTTCCGCCTCGACGGGAAGAAGCTGAAAGGGGAGTGGGTGCTGATCCACCTTCCCGGCCGCAGCCGGAAAGAGAACGAGTGGCTGCTGGTCAAGCATCGCGATGAGTGGGCGACCGCCGAGGTCGACGTCACCGAGCTCGCGCCTCAGTCCGTGGTGTCGGGCAAGCTCGTCGAGCAGATGGGCGGTGGAAAGGTCTGGGTCAGCAACCGCCAGAGCAGCGGCAGTGGCACCGCCCGAACCGTCGCCGACCGCCTTCGCCAGAAGAAGAGCAAAGGGTCCGCAAAAGCGCCCGCTACGAAGAAGACCGTGGCGAAGAAGGCGGTGAAAAAGTCAGCCGCTGCCAAACCGGCTTCGAAGAAGACGAAGGCGAAAGGCGCTGCGCGTCCCGCCGCCCGCAAGAAATAGAGTGGTTTCTACGCCTCACTCGCCCGGCGCGAACGCCCGACGCTGCTCGGGGGTCAGCGCTTCCCACTCCGCGGCGAGGGCTTCGAGCATCTTCCTCTCGGAGGGAAAGCTGGAGCGCTCGAGCGCCTCCTCCAGGGGGAACCACGCCACGTCATCGACCTCGGTCAGCTGCGGGACGAGCTCCCCGTCGCGGTAGAGCATCAGGAAGAAGTCCACGTACTTGTGGATCAGCGATCCGCCGGCCCGGAAAAAGTACTCGATCGTTTCGAGCGGGCGGACGACCTCGGCCCGGACGCCCGTCTCCTCTTCCACTTCCCGCACGGCGGCCTGAGCGGCGGTTTCCCCCGGGTTGGCCGCCCCTTTCGGGAGCCCCCAGCGCGTCGCTCCCCGCGTGGCGATCATGATCAGGTGAGGGACGTCTCCGCGCACGGTCAGAACCGCTCCGCCGGCCGACCTTTCCACGCGCGCCCCCCGATTACTCTGCATCGGAGGTGATTCTACAACGCCGCGCCCTCGACGAGCCCGCTTCTGGCACCGGTTTTGGGTGCATCAACGCGTCAATTGGAGTAAATTGGAGCTACAGATCAATTGGGCCAGGAGGTGGCGATGGACACGCTGGCAGTAATCACTGTCGTACTGATTGCGGCAGTCGTCGTACTGGGATGGCTTCTTGCGAGGAAGCTCTCGCAGGACAAGATGCAGATGTTTCTCAACAAGCGCAAAGGGGAAGCGAAGATCGCGGTTCCGGCGGATTTCGTCGAGGCGAATGCCCGCATCCCGGTTGCGCTGGCAGTCACGCAGAACAAGCTTTATTACGAGAACGCCGATCTCGAAGCGAGCCTCGATCTCGAGCAGATCGAGGAAGTCGAATACGGGAGCGAGCTTTTCACCGGGCAGGAAGTCTCCAACGGCCGCGTCCTGCGGCTCCGTTCCCACGGCCATGCGTTCGAGTTCGTCCTCGACAAGGTCAACGGCGAGCGGTTCGAGTCGATACTTCCCCAGCACCGCGCCGACGAGCCGGGCAACGTTCATGTAGCGAGCTGATTTCCAAATCAGGATGCGAAGGGAGAGGGCCGCGAGGCCCTCTCCCTTTTTTTCAGGGGCTAGGGGCTAGGGACTAGGGGCTAGGAAAAGCAACCCCAAGGTCAGAACCCTGACCTGGCCCGAACTTGGGTTTGTTTTTCCCTAGCCCCTAGTCCCTAGCCCCTAGTCCCTGGTTTATCGGAATGCTCCTCCCCCCTCCCCTGTTCGGTTGACAGGCGCAGGCCGGGGGCTGAAGATGTGCCTCCTCCCGGAGGCGCCGGGCTGGTTTCGGGGTGTGGCGCAGTCTGGTAGCGCACCTGCTTTGGGAGCAGGGGGTCGGAGGTTCGAATCCTCTCGCCCCGACCAAAAACTTCGCCGGACAATGTGGTGGGTATAGTTCAGTAGGTTAGAACGTCGGATTGTGGCTCCGAAGGTCGTGGGTTCGAATCCCACTACCCACCCCAGATTCTCTTCCGCTCAGGCCGGTCGGCACCGCACCTGCCCGTAGCTCAGCTGGACAGAGCAACGGCCTTCTAAGCCGTGGGTCGCGCGTTCGAGTCGCGCCGGGCAGACCACTTCCCCTCCGCCACGAATCAAAACTCCAAATCGCGTTTCGGCGCTCATTTTTCGCGGGCGTGCACAGCCGTGCTCCACGCTGCTGCTCAACTTTCGAGAAAAACAAAAGCCGCCCGGGCAGGGGCGGCTTTTTCACATCATCAGGTGCCCTCTGAAGGGCAGCCCAGGGGCGTGAGGGTTTTATCTCAGCCATCGGGCACGGCTATCTCCCTTCCTCCGCGGACACACGTGCGGAGCGCAAGTCCTCACGGCCCTTTCCGCGTCACGTATGGCGTCACGAAGCGTCTCACTGGACGCGCTCTTCAGTCGCTCCACCACGGAAGTTGTCCGACAACAGCGCCGTCTCTAAGATCGCGAAATCCTGTAAGACGGAAGCCAACTCCCCCAGCTCGAACCGAATCATTTCGACCAAGGATACGACGGCAAGTCCGCCCCCGTCACGGGGGCGGACTTGGTTTCACTCAATTGCTGGCTCGCCGTTCACCTCACTTGGATCAGGCTCCGAACCGGGTGGTCTTCCGCGAGGTTCGACACGAAACTGAACCCGGGCTGGTCCATGCGGACGATCACGTGTTGAAGCCAGCGTCTCACTCCCTGAGGCGTACCGGGAACCGGGTGCTCCAGGCGAAGCACGGGAACCTGCACGATCGTCCTTGCCGGGACCCGAACGGACGCAGCTCCCACCTGCGCTCCTGAGGAGCTGCTGTACTGCTCGATGGTTGCGGAAGCCTCTTCGGTACCGTGGTTGTACACGGCCACGTTCGTGCGATGGCGAAGCTGCCCCAGACCGGTCGCCAGGTGAACGTGAGGCTGGTTCGCTTCATGGAGAGAATCAAAGACCGGAACCGAGACCGCTCCCCTCACGGCGTCGCGTTCCGGTTCCGGAGGAAGCGTGCACTGAATCTCACCGAGGTACATCACGCCCGCGAGCTCAATGCCTTCCGGAACGTCAAGGTGAGCAACCCACAACGTCTGCGACACCTTAGGAACCCATCTGGAGTTGATGCTGAGCATCTCTCCTGGCTCCAAAGTGGCGACTGGATCGACGGTTTCGTAGCCTCCACCATTGCTGATACCCAAAAGCCTGACGGATTGTGGGTAATCGAGTGGATTGTAGGCGAGGGCGTCGACCGTCCACTTCGTCGCGAGTGCCGGGCACTCGGGGCTAGCCAAGCCCCCTACCGCCCAACGATCGGCAGCGAGTGACGCAGTCGCCCACATAAGTGCTACCAGAACTACAATGAATCTCGATCTCGGGGGCATTGTCACTTGACCCACTGTTGCTGAATTGTTCGCGAGTCCTGCGATTCCGAGCCACAAACATAGGCGACTTCAAACCGATTGCCGTTTGGATGTGAGACTCGCCGCAGGCCGTGGTACTCCCCGATCCTGGCTTCAGACTGCGAACAGCCGCCTGAGCCACTGATGGTCAGCGATGCGGAACTGCTTCCGATAAATGCTGCGCTCATCGTCCAATTGCTCGCCGTAACCGGCACTCGATAATAGGACAACAGGAGATTGCCAGCTTCATCTGTATCCACCGCCGGTGCCCACTCCGAGACGCCCGCGACCCCTCCTGGAAGGCTGGCGGTGGTGCAGGAGGAGCTCGCCGTTGGTGTGCAGGTCACATATCGAATATTCGTGACGGCCGGGTTCGGACCAACCGTCTCACGTTCATGCCAGGCAACTTGGACGCGATTGAGAACCGCGTTGTAAGTGGCGGCGGCGCACGGTACCGCTCTGATCTGTCTCGTTCCATTGCTGACGCTGACCGTCATGTCAAATGGAGCAAGCTCCGTAGTCGCCAGTATTTGAGTTGCCCCAAAGACGATCCCGGACGAATTTGGACTTGCGCCAGGCTGGAGCGATCTGACCATCTCGACGCGTCGGTGTCCGCCGTTATAACGCATCCAGATGACGTAAACATAACCTTGTCCGTCCACAACGATTTGGGCAGCTTGGACCTCGCCGGCGGCGACGGTTGCGGGGGGGTCCCATGTGGATACATACTCGCAAGGTGAGCCGCTGGGATGACAGACGAGGCGGCTTCGGGCGGAAACGCCATTGCGGCTGCGGCGGAATCGAATCTGACTATTGTTCGGCTCCTGGCCACTAATATCCGCCACCGTCCATGCCACATAAACGTACCCTAGTGTGCTGGATTCGCTTGAAACCGTGAGCCAAGGCTTATCCAGCGTGGTGGTTGTGCCAGTCTGTACCAAGTCAACTTCTGACCCGTTGCTCGAAAAATAGGAGCCTTGGTTGTCCGAAACCCAAACTCGTATAGAAGAAGGATTGGTCGCTTGGAAATTTTGCTCAGACCCTCCGCGATTCATGGCTAGCCCAGCCAATAAATCCGCCCTGGCGCGACACCTCCGCTGGTCGTATTTGCGTCGATAACCGGATCTACGGTATTGGTGTAGCCCGTTGGCACGCCAAGTTGGTATTTCAGTCCAGTGCTGCCCTCCCGCTGATGCCACACCCGGATTCGATCAACATACGAAGTGAGCTGTTGGTAAAAAGGATCGATGGTCTGGTCGACGTTAATGTAAGCGGTAGTTCGATAGTACACACCACCGCTCACTAAGCTCCCGGTCGTTGGTTCGAGCGCGTAGTCGGGATTGAAAGTTGTTTCAACAGTTGTGGCCGCGCCGTACTCCGGAGTTGACGGAAGCGCCATCGTCGAGATTGCCGGCGCGTGGTTACCCGTCGGGAGAGGAGACAAGGCAGTGCTGGATATCTTAGTGGCGCCGATTAAGTCTTCGGGACCCCGTAGGCCAGAGCTCAAGAGCAACTGACGACCCGCCCTGCGCTGAAGAAAGATACCGCTCGGTGAGGCGGCTGGAACAGGCGTGACCTTGTCATCTGGAGTGCCGCTGATGTCCGGCGGCACTTTGCTATGATCGAGCTGACTAGGAACAGCTGCCGAAAGTTGCGAAGTGAGGAAGAGCACGACTATAAGGACCAATGATTGAAAGTTGATATTCACTCGTTTTCCTCTCCAAATGGCGACTCTTCGACCCATAGGCCGCCCCGTTCCTGGGTGAGCCACCAAATGTCGGATCCGAAAGGTTCCGAATACACATAGGAGTGTCTGTGAATTCGATTTCCCTACCCTCGAATATGTAAACTTTCAGACATAAGCTTCGAAAATGCGGGAAAGCGGATCCCTCGCGCGGACAGTCCGCTAAACTGTGTCCGGCCGGAAGGCTCAGTCGGTTATCTAAGGCAGCCCGAACGCTGAACTTCACACGCGCCTTCGGGAAAAAACAAAAGCCGCCCGGGCAGGGGCGGCTTTTTTCACATCATCACGCCCCCACGGTTGGTCGGGGAAGGGTCGTGCAGGCAGTGACCAACCGTGGGGGCAGTGACAGCTGAAAACCGGTTTACCGCGCTAAGTGTACCTCAACCAGCGGATGATTTCGGGGATTGTGGGCTTCTTCCCGTACATGAGGATTCCGACCCGGTAGATCTTCGAGACGATCCACGTCATCAGCACGATGGTTGCCAGCATGAGGACGATCGAGAGCGCGATCTGCCAGGTTGGAGGCATCTGAATCCCTATCCGAAGGTACATCAGGATAGGGGAGAAAAATGGAATCAGCGACAGCACCGTCGAGAGCGTCCCGTCCGGGTTCTTCATCACCGGCATCAGCATGAACATCGGCACGATCAGGAAGAGATTCGCGATCGCCATCAGCTGCTGAGCGTCCTCCTCGGTGTTGAACATCGAGCCGATCCCGGCGTAGATGGTCGCGAAAAGGAAGTAGCCGAGGACGTAGAAAATCGGGAGGTAGACCAGGCTGGTCATCGGGATCTTCGGCATGTTCTCGCCGCTGATCGACAGCGCCATGGCCATCTGAGGGGCCGTGAAAATGAGTCCGCTCGCCGTCCAGATCGCGATCTGGGTCAACCCCACGGCTCCGATCCCGACGATCTTTCCCATCATCAGGTGGAACGGCTTGACCGAGGAGACGATCACCTCGACGATCCGGTTCGACTTCTCCTCCAGCACCCCTCGCATCACGTAGATCCCGTAGAAGATCAGCGTGAAGTAGATGAAGAAGACCATCGCGAAGCTCATGAAGAACGCCGCGAGACCTCCCTGCTCCTTCTTCGGATCGTTGGTCGCCTTCCGGACGTCGAATCCGATCGGCCGGATGGCCTCGTCGACTTCGTTACCCGCGAGGCCGAGCTTCTGAAGGCGGTACTTGCGAAGCGCCTTCCCGACCACGCTGTTGTTGTTGCCGTCCGCGACGATGGCGGTCGGGTTTCGCGCCCAGTAGACGATCCGATCGGCAGTCACCGCCTCGTCGTCGATCAGGTAATACCCCTGGATCGTTCCCGCCTCGGCCAGCTGGTTGTACTCGGCGCGGATCTCGTCCGCGGGCCGAGTGTCGCTCACCACGAGGAGCTCGGGCTGACTGGGATTGCGCTCCTCTTCCGCGATCACTCCTTCCGCAACGGGAGCGAAGTCGCCGACCGCATCGACGACCCGGATCGGCTCCGGGCTCGCTTTCGTCCGCGCCGCCAGAAGGCTGGGTACGACGGTCATTGCGGCGATCAGGATCGGGAAGAGGGCGGTCGAGATCCAGAACGCCTTCGTCCTGACCCGCGTCAGGTACTCCCGTCTGAGAATGGGCCATATCCTGGAGGCGCTCATTCCGCTTTCTCCTTCCCGGTGGCCGCCTCGACGTCGCCTACGCTCCGACCGACGACGTTGACGAAGATCTCGTCGAGCGAGACTTCATGGGGCATCGCGCTGTCGAGGCTCCAGGCGCTGGACGCCTCGCGGAGAAAGTCTCCGCGAGAGAGCGCCGGATCGATCTCCACTTCGAGGGCGCCGTCCTTTCGGGCCACGCTCAAAACTCCGGGAAGAGCGCGAATCGCCGCATCCTCACCCGTGCCGCGAAGAATGAGCCGGTTGCCCGAGAACTGCTTTTTGATGTCGCCCAGGGTTCCCTGGAGGACCAGCTTCGAGAGATTGATCAGCGCGATCTCGTCGCACAGCTTCTCGGCCTGCTCCATGACGTGCGTGCAGAGGACGAGCGTCCGCCCCTGATCGCGCATCTCGAGGAAGAGATCCTTGAGCGATCGCGCGTTCACGGGATCGAGGCCCGAGAAGGGCTCGTCGAGAATCAGGATGTCCGGCTCGTGGATCACGGTCCCGATGAACTGGATCTTCTGCTGCATCCCCTTGGAGAGCTCTTCGACCTTCTTGTCCGCCCACTGGGTAAGGCCGACCCGCTCGAGCCACTCCGCGCCGCGCTTCTTTGCATGTCCCCGCTCGAGCCCCCGGATCTCGCCGAGAAAGACGATGTGCTCGAGCACTTTCATTTTTCTGTAGAGGCCCCGCTCTTCCGGGAGGTAACCGATCGCGCGTGCGGCTGCGTCGGTGCTGGGGCGTCCGAGGATGGTGATCCTCCCCTCGTCCGGGATCGTGATGTTCATGATCATCCGGATGGTGGTGGTCTTGCCGGCGCCGTTCGGGCCGAGGACGCCGAAGATGGTTCCCGGGGGAACGTTGAATGAAATGGAGTCCACGGCCGTGAAATCGCCGTAGCGCTTGGTGACGGATTCGACCGCAATCGCGGGGGGTGACGTACTCAAAGTTGGGGGCTCCTCTCGAGAGGGGGAAGGGTATGCCGGGGGTCTGGCGGCGTCAACTGGAAGTGGCCGCGGCTTTCCAGCCGCGGCGGACTC
>Ga0209347_1005889_pt1 | contig 11283 bp, 18 predicted proteins | sample AutmiccommuBRH23_FD_187382 | JGI IMG/M metagenome (GOLD analysis project Ga0209347, IMG submission 187382) | Deep subsurface microbial communities from Mt. Terri, Switzerland - Autotrophic microbial communities BRH/23 (SPAdes) (version 2) | ecosystem: Environmental > Aquatic > Deep subsurface >...
GACAATCTCTTTGTCGAATACTTCTTTGTAGTTTATAGCCTCGAAGGGAAAACGGGCATTACCAGTCTGTACACCCCTGGTTAAGGTGCCTATTTTGGCAGTGTCGATAAAGTCACAGCCGATAGGAGTCACCTCATCATCGGCGAAACATTTTGCCACGATGTAAACCGGCATATTATTCGACGGATGGTAGCTTATGAAACTGGACAGCGGTTGTCTGGATGTGTAGGCCATGACGGCCTTTTCAGCATCGACACCTTCTACCTCAAACGTCCCGGTAACACCCTCGAAGTTATCAGTGATACCGACCGGGCCGTCACCGGAAAAGGTGTTAGTGCCGCGCCGCTGCAGAGTACGCTGGGGGTCATACGCAAAAGCCTGCACTCCACTGATTTCCCCGTAGCAAAAAGGTCCGCCAATAATGAAAAGCTTGGAATTTTTATTCTGGCGAAGGTTTCCCATCTATCATTCCTCCTTGAAAAAATTTAGCAATGACTCTCTTTACAATTTCAGCAATGTCAATATTTTGCTGAATAACTGATATGTTTATATCCGGAACTCCGCAAAAGGACGGAGGGTCCATTGATAATATCCGCTCGGCCATTTCTTTGGGTATTATTTGGCCTGTCTCTATGTGGGCTAAAAATGGACCCGTAAATATTCCACCACAACAATAATTAGCCATGGTAACCTCCTACGCCACCGGTCTCCACCAGTGGACGCTGTACGTAAGATAGATGCTTTTGTTTGCAGTGTCTGCCTTATCCTCGACCGGGTCCTCCATCGGTGAATTACGCCCAGGATTAACCTCGAACCACACTTCCCCGGCCTGCACCGGGCTTGCCGGAACCGTCCAGTCATACCGGGGGATTACTATCCCGGCCCGGTTGGGTCCCGCCAAGGCCTCAAAAACTTTGTCCCGGAGCTGACGGGCGGTGTTCCAATAAAAGTCTTTCGACGGGTCTGGTGCCCGGGTCTTGCACTCGAACTCGATGAGAGTCAGGAACCTTTCCCCTTTCACCCCGGAGGACAGCAGATTCCCGAAGGGCACCCCCCGGGTAGTGTCCGGGAGTGTCCGCATGGCCAGCATAATAAGCCACTTACCGCCATTGGTCAGGGCCGTTTTGGGTTTTTCAATGAACTTCAGGTCGGCGGCTGCGGCCAGGCCGAAGGCGGCAAGGTTGGCCGTTATGTATTTGCCGATACTAATCATTGTGTTTTCCATGGCATCACCCCGGAAGGAAATATTTAACCACTGCCGAATATTAGCAGAAAGGTGGTGAATCGGTTGACTGAGAAAGACAAATACCACGTCAGAACCCTGGAAGAAGTGGACAAAAACGGGCGTGTAGTCTCAACAACTATCGTTAAAGACCTCGACGCCATGCTCCGGGACTGCGGCATCCTGCCCCCTGAAAAGGACAAGAAAAAAGGAGGAAAACTAATTCCCTTCCCTAAGTAGCCGCCCCTCTTTTGTAGCCTGTATCGCTTCCTCCATCGTCCTGTTCAGATGAGCCTCAATTGCCGGCAGGTTATTCCGGAAAAATCCCTTACCGCTTTTTTTCGGCTGGTAGTTGTAGATTATATTGCCGTCTCCATCACTCTCCAGAATCCCGTTGGCAAAGAGATAGGCCAACTGTTTCTGGGTTAGCTTATGCGGTCCGGTCCTTTCTCCCCGGTACTCCAGATACAGGATATACTCCACATTGGAACCCACCCTGCCAGTCATACCGCTAAATCCCGTTACACTCTGCCTTTTACCATCCTCAATGGCCCTTGGGTCACCTTCCAGGTTAACCCCGGCCAGGTCGGCAAATTCACCGGTAAAGGAAGCCCGGGCGCGGCCAGTATCTACGGGGCAGTCGTTGGCTATTCTAACCACCGCGAATAATACGGTGTTGGCTACGGCAGTTTCCACGTTTTTTTGGAGCAGTGCAGCCGTCTGTTGGGCCAGCTTAATCAGCTCGTTGGTGCCTTTAAACGTAATCTCAAGGAGCTTTTTCATGCCCTACTCCTTCCCGGCCTTAACCTCCCACCAAAGAACTTCACCCAGGTAAACATGCTTTATGCTCTTGGGCTTCCAGGTGTCACCACTATAAACGATCCGATCCTCGTAGGCAGGCTTGACTGCCCGCCGGCAGGTAAACTCCATATCACCCATGACGTAGGCCCCGCCGCTGACCGTGACTTCCTCCAAGGAGAGTTCCCGGACCCCTGCCGTCTCCGCCGTGTCGGTATAATTTGGCGTGTCCGGAGTGCCCAGGACCGGATCTCCCGGAGTCATTCCGGTAAACGTCCGGTAGGTGATTGCCTCCTCCGTAAACGGGGCCAACTCGGCCATGGCAGTCTTGATATCGTCAATGTCTTTTTGGGTTAGGAGAGTCACCGGCCATCACTCCTTACAGCCGTCCCACTACTCACCGTGCCCCCGGTCAGGGGCTTAATCCCGGCCTTCTTAGCTTCCCGCCGGTACTGGGCCAGGGCCTCTTTAATCAGGTTGGCATAGTTCCCGCTGGCCCCGGACTTATTGACCGAGACCTTCCCGGGTATGCTCAGCGCCGCATTCTCGGCGGTCTCCGCAGCCTTGGCCTTTAACCCCAGGTATTCAGCATAGGCCAGGATAGCATTGGCGGCAGTGTCCGGCACGTCGGCCACAGTAGTATACCTGTGCTGTGTCGCAGCCTCAGTTATCCAGCCTTCAAGTTCGGCGTTACTCCTGCCCGGTACCCGGATCAGCAGGCGGGTTCGCAGGGTCGCCAGGTCCGCCATTTGCATCAGCCTCCAGTGCTTCCAGGGCCGCTATAAGCTCGTCTTTCTTCAACGTATTGTAGCCCTCGATACCTTTATCCTTGGCCATTTTTTTGAGTTTGATATAGGCCAGGTCAGTAAGGCCACTTTGGTGTCCCTGCTCTTTAGCCTTGACCTTAGCAGGATCCTTTTCTTCCTCGGTGACGGTCAGTATTTTCTTGTGCTGTTCATAATCTTTCCGGGTCATATCAAATTCCTGGCCGGCAACGTATGATTCGCCTTTATATCTGACTGTCCTATCGGCCTTGACTTTCATGGGACATACCTCCAAATAAAGAGTGAAGCGAGGGCGCAAGGCCCCCGCTCTTATGCAGCATGTACAGTGGCGATAAAGATTTCGTCGATCCGCTCGAAGCTGGGCAGTTCAATGGCTGAAACGACGGTCATCACGTTTACGGGATGAGGTTCCTTGATAGTTGTTATCGCTACGCCGGTGTTCACAATCTCCACCTGGGCGTCAGTGTTGCCGGCCATCAGGTCGGACTCTTCCGGGGTGGTGCCGTACCAGGTGTTGCCCATATCTCCGTCGGGAAGCAGGGTAAACACTTCGTCCGGGAAGAACAGGGCCGCAGCCCCGCCTACGCTGGTGGTGTACTTCTTGTTGTACACGGCCACAGAAAGGCCCAGCTTGCTGCTCAGGTACTGCTGCAGCATGGAGTCGGTCATGATGATGTTGGCTCCATTGACAGGGTTCAGGTCCAGGCGGATCGAAGCGTTCTCCAGCAGGTAATTCCATGTCTTGCGGGTGCAGATGGCCCTGGTCGGCCTGGTGCCGGTGTCGTCTTCAATGGTATCCTGCCACCGCTGAATGTCCTGCACCGGCTTGGAATTGGCCGTGTCGGACCACCGGGCGGTTGTCAGCAGGGTTTCCTTATGGGTCGCCGCCAGCTTGTAGTCATAGTTGTAATTCTGGCGGTTCGCAGTGATTCCAATAAGACCGGTGGAAAGCAGCTGCATCCTCATGCGCTCGGCCTGTACCTCTGCGCCATTAACCAGGTTGGTAACATCGTCATAGATGTTATTAATGATCGGCTCAATGATGTTTGCATTGGCAGCAGCCAGGGCCTTGTTGATTTCCTGGCGGTCTTTTTCACCGATCCTCATGGCCTCCCGGAAGAACGGCATTTCAGTCTCGATCTTGGATACGCCGATTCTGTCCCGGACGGTCGCCTTGGTATCGAAGGCTGCCGGGGTCAGCGCAACGGGTAGACCGCGGGATCCTTTGATCCAACTCAGGTCAAGCCCCAGCTGCTTACGGGCCGGGAACAGGGTCGCGCCCAGGTAGGGAATCGCGTTGCTCGGGTTGTTGATGTAATAGGTGCTGATTTCCTGGGCATTGATTAGGTCGAAAATATTCATTTCCTCATATCCTCCTTATTTCAGTATTTAGTCAATGAAGAAGATGGCCTTCAGCGCCGCCTTGGCTTCTGCCACCGGCGCTTCGGGCAGCTTGTTGCTGTCGATATAGCCATGGATAACCATGGCCCCGGACGCAGGACCATAAGTCACGTCCACATCGTTCAGCAGAACACCCTCAGCCGACAGGGCAGATCCGTCTGTACCGCCCGCAAGGACAGTGGCGGCCACGGCAGCGACAACGCCGACGCCTGTGCTGGCACCGGTGTTTGCAGCCGACACAAGGGTCTTGGCTGTCAGGTGAGCATTTACGGCAGCAATAACGTCAGCCGCCGTGCTGGTCAGGGCACTGGCTCCGTCAGTAGCAAGGGAAACAACAACAGTGTCTCCACTGATAGATACCGCAAGCGCCTGACTGGCAGCCGCAGGGTTCTTCAGCTGCACTTTCGTAGCGTTGCCAATGGCGCCGACTACTTTGGCAGTGAACGTAATGGCGTTATTGCTGGCCACAACCCCCGTGTCCAGGATGGCCGCTACGCTTGCGGTATTCTTCTTCTGCACCTTCTGGGTATCGTCGGCAATGGCCGAAGCAGCCGCGCCACCTACAACGGTGCCCTTGGCTACAATTTTCTTGCCGTCTGCGTTGGCCGCTATACCGGTGTCGTCAACAGTGACCCCGAGAGCCACATAATGGTCCGGGAACTTAAGGATTTCCTTGGTCCCGGTGAAATCAGTAGTCTTGAACTTCACGCTCATTCCTCCCAATTACTTATTTGAAATAGTTAACCTGTCCCTCGCTGCGCTTCTTGGCCTCCTCGGCCCGCTTGGCCGCCAGTTGCTTGCCGAACTCTCCGGCCTGGTTGCCGCCGCTGCCGTCCTGCCGGCTGCCGTTGCCTGAACTGCCAGGGCTACCCCCAGCCTTACCAGTACCCACCAGGTGGGGCTTGGCCTTGGCCAGGGCGTCAATAGCTTCCTTGGCCCCGGTTACGTTCCCCTGGTCGTCCACCTGGACATTAGCCCGGTCCACCAGGGCCACAGCATCAGCCGGGTCTACAAAACCGGCCTGCACGGCAAAGACCTTGATCTCGGCATTAACCAAGCGGGTGTTGGCAGTGGTCAGAGCCGTTTTTTTGTCGGCCTCGGCCTTTTCCCGGGCTAATTTCTCTTTTTCCAAGTCAGACTTTGCTGCAAGGTCAGCTTCCGCTTTGGCCTTGGCAGCCGTCTTCATGGCATCGGCGGACTCAAAGCCCAGCTCTTTTGCCATCTTATCAAGTTCCTGCCTGCTCATCTGGCCGACACGCCGCATAAAGCTGGCTTCATCCGGGAAGGTCGCAAAGGGCTCAGTCTTGCCGCCTGCGCCGCCACCCTGGCCGCCGCTGTCACCAGCACCGCCACCGGCAGCCCCGCCAGCTCCTGCGCCTGCCCCGGCCCCGGCCCCTGCGCCGCCCCCTGCAGTACCACCACCGCCAGCATCATCAAAACAGCCGTGAAGCCTTGAAAAGTCGAACCTGTTACGATAAGGTAAACCCATTACAAAGCGCATAAATATCTACCTCCGGTTTTGGGGTCCGTTCCCCGTTTCCGTGGTTTAGCCGCCACGTTCGGCCCGTACAGCTTTTAGTGCCTTCGGTACGTTTTGGGCATAAAATTAACCGGCAAGGGCAGGCCGGTTTTACTCTACAGGGGTAAAATCTACGTAATACTCTTTGCCCACCTCAAACAGTTGGGCAGTCTCATTCTTTACGATCTGGAGTTCAATTCCCCCGCCAGGAGTTGCTTCATAAAAAGCCTCGTTTTCTTTACTTCCGGTGGTTACGGGGTCCAGTACAACAGTGTTGTAATTCGCTTCGGGGTATGTCTTTTCAACCAGTCTACATACAAATTTAGCGCGAACCATTTTACCATCTCCTTAAATTTATTTGCCCTTGCCAAAACTAAACCGCCTCCTGGCGGTCATTCTTTGTAGGCCACTACGGGTGAGACAAGTGTTAAAATCTCCTGTCCCTCCGTAAGGATACCTTTAAGCCCTATCCTGTCACTCTCAAAGTTCAGATTGGTAATCAGGTCGGTCAGGTTCTCGGAATCCCTGTGGACCAAAAGGACGATGAAATCACCTTCATCAACGAACTGGGCCATGTCCTTTTTGATCTGCTCTTTACTGACCTGATCCCGGGTGCGAAAAAGTTTTACTTCTGCAATGGGTGGTCACCTCCCTTAATAACTTTACAACATGTACGTTACGTGTTATACTTTTCCTGAGGTGATATTATGGCTCAACCTAAAATACGCTTGCCCTTAGACTTACCACCCGATAAGGCCCAAGCAATCGAAAACGCCGCCAATAAGTGGGGCAGAACAAAAATAGGCTTAATCCTCGAAGCCCTCGAAGCCTACGGAGTAAATTTTGACAATCCGGATAATCAACCACAATCCCCGAAAGCCGCAAAATAAGCGGCTTATTTTTTTATGGAATACTTTAAATTCGTTGTTGACGTCCGTCACGTTACGTGTTATATTATACCCATAATCAAACGAAAGGGGTTTTGGAGATGGTTGACTACTATAAGGATTGGACAGAAAACGAGCTTCGCAATGGCATATGGCAGATAAAAAACGGAATGAATTGCAAAGGACCTTATCAGGATGTAGAACTGTTAAGAGCCGAATTAAGGCGGCGCGGTTTATCTGACGAAGGATACCATAACACATAATGCACTCGCCCAGCCGGGGCGTTATCCGGCAGAGAGGGGACGATGATTAATGAAAAAATGTCCAGAATGCAAAAAGAAAATCGGTACCCGAGGCGCCTATGACCACGGCCTGGTATTTTGCTCCGACGAATGCGCCGACCGCAACTGGCGCGAAGGTGGGGCAGACAATTGGGCCAGGAACGAGTCAGAAGGCCTGTACCTCAACTACGAGGATTATATGGAAAACGAGTTCGGCGCCACTATTGCTGATGACCACATACGCCCCGCGAATTGGGGTCCATACGGCCCCTACTAAAGCCTCCTAACGGGGGCTTTTCTTTTTAATCTCCCGCCCTATGCCCCTTCAGCTCATTCAGACTCAGCGCCCCCGACTCAACCCAACTCAGTAGATAAGGCACTCGGCGGCACCTGCACCGGGGGTGGGTCGATATAACCGGCCTTGGCCCTCCTTCCCGCCGGTATACTCCAGGGTGTCCCTTGATGCTTTTAAACCTGCCGTCACTGCCTGAGGCTATCGCCCTGCACTCTGCCTCCACACGGTCATCCCCGGCGGTGAGCCAGGCATCGTATATCTCCTCACCTATAACCTCCTGGGCCTTGGCGGCCAGGTCCTCATATCCGGCATCAGAGGCCTTTATAATTTCAGTCCGGGCTATTACCTGAGCCCGTACCCTGACGCTCGGGAAAGGCTTTTTCATGCCGTCCTGGGTAAGCCCGGTGCCCATTATCCGCCTGGCGATCTTTGGGATACTCTCCCCCATCACCGCCCCCTTGGTCAGCTCGTCACGGATCCGGAAAAGGATCTGGTCCTCCACCCTGCCGGCCAACTTGGGGACGTCTCCGATCAGGGCCTCAATCATCCCCCGGTTTATCATGCCGATACCGGCGACAAGGGATACGTTATAGCCCCCCGCCATGGCCCCGGCAGAAAGCATCTGAAAACCTACATCCTGCCCCATTAAAAAAGCCTCGTCAATTGCTCCCTGACGGGCTGTCGCTGTAAGACCGGTGTAGTATTTCATTTGCCGCTCGATATCCCGAAGCGTACCCTCCAGGTACTGCAGCTTCAGAGTGTCCTTCCCGCCCTGGGCCTCCAGGAACTTGATGTACAGTTCTTTTCGGGCCTCCTCATAAATCTGCAGTAGGGACCGGGCAAGTCTGGTTTCCCTGGTGGCGCGTTCCTTGCTCAGCTTATCCAGAAGGCGGATGAGGTCGGATTCGAGTTTGCTCATTGGGTACCGCCTCCAGTATCACCCCCGCTGTTCCCGCTGGTGTTCGCTTCGTCGGGATCACCGCCCAGGGCTTCTCTGATGGTAGCTTTCTCGGCTAATATTTCGGCAAGCTTGGCCTCCGGGTTCTCAACCCCCAGGGCATCCATGGCCCCTTTGATGCTTTCCAGCATGACGGCCACCTTTTTGGTTTCCACTTCCACCAGCTCAGCCTCGTTCTCGGGGATCGGCATGGAGGTCTTAACCTCCACCAGCTCATCCATGTCCCCGGCGATAATCTCATTCAGGGCTGCTGCACTGGTAAGTTTCGTATCGTAGTGCGCCCTGGTGTCGTACTTATTGAGCATATACAGGGCCTTGCCAAACAGGCGCTGCAGCCTGGGCCGCCATGTAATCATGGACCGGTTGGTGGATGAGATTATAGCGCCATACAGGAGCTTGATCGCGAACCCTGACATTTGCCCCATGCCTTTTATTTGCTCCGGGCTAATGTTGGGCACATCAGCCAGCCGGTGCATCAAGGACATTACCGTTTCCAGGTGCTCCTTTAAGGCCTCCCTGTACTGGAATTGATGCTCTAATACCTTTACATCGGCTGCCGTATCACCGTCCCCTTGCAGCTCCCACAGGGCGTTAGGAGCAATCTGCAGCGGCTGGGCCTTTCCAGCCTCTATTTCCTCTTTGGACGGGAGAGTAGCATTTATAACGGCCTTTATTGCAAACATGCCGAAACGAAGAGAGTCGGAGTTATCCGAAATCTTCTTCTCGACCTCATCATTGAGCCCGGCCAGGACATCCACCAGGGATCGGCCTTCGGTCTCCCCGGTGAGCCCGCCTCTCGTGAATATTTCACATGGAATAAAAGGCAGTTCCAGGTCAGTGGGTGCCACCAGCTGCTCTTTCATTTTCAATTGGGTGTCATAGGTGGCCTCCTCCATCCAGCAGGAGCCGTTTTTCATCCAGTAAACCTGCTTCCATATGGTCTGGTCATCTAAAAAAGCCACGAAGGGGATCTTCTCCAGCGAATCAACATCATCGGCGTCAAAAATGGGCCAGTATTCCAGACGCGGCCGCCAGATTACACGAAGTCCTCGGTTAGCGTCATAATGAAGCTTGGCGCATACCCCGCCGCCGATAAAATGATCCGTGGCCGCTTTGAGCAGCTTTTCCGGCATAAGGTTCTGTTTCATCACCCGGTATAAAAGCCTTTCTCTTGCCTGCGCCATAGCCGTGGCCTTCTGCTGTGCTGCGCTCGGCTTGTAATCAGGCTTGGCCATGGCCTCGGCATCGTCCACCTGCTCAACGGGGCAGGCCAGGCCGATGGGCCGCTCAAACATAAAGGCCGCCAGGCGGTCGATAAACCAGGCGATGAGGTTGGCCGTTATCATGGTCGGCAGGTAGTCCAGGTTGTTTAAGGCCTTTAAGTCCTCAGGCTTCAACTCGTTGCCGTTCTGGTCCAGCCAGTGCTTGCCGTCATACTGCCGGTACCAGTCGATCAGCTTATTAACCAGTATAAGCCCCTCACTGCCCAGGTATTGAAACTGGAGGGCGCTGGCCGGGTCCTGATAGGCCAGGCGGGGGAATATTGTCAGGTCGCGTTTGCTGTTGGATGTGTCCATTTTTATCACCTCATGCCGCGTCTGGCGGTAGCTGCTTTTGCCTGGCGTTTACCAAACCGCGTAAAAATAAAGTACCGGTTCCGGTCCATTGCATGGTCGTTTTGTTTTATCGGCTTATCCTCCCCGCGCTCCTGGGCCTTGGGGTCCCAGACATAGGAGGAAAACTCCTGGGCTGTCTCCCGGCAGCTCCGGTCAACAAAAAACCTCCCTGTACTCAGGAAGGAGGCAACCAGCCTTATTCCGTTAACCACGTCGTTGTCTGCATCCCGGACCTGGGCATAGCCGGCCTTTTTTAGCTCAGCTTTGAAGCTTGCCGCCGAAGGGTCCAAATAAATATACCTCGGGATTATGTCCCCGAGGAAAAACTTGAAGTCCTCCGCAAATTCGCTGTCTGTTTTCTGGCGCCCTTTCTTTTTGGCATCGTAGTAAAATTCCTTGAACAGGTTCACCTTATCATCCGGAGTGATGCCATATAATCCGAAGGTCATCACGGTAGCCGTGGCGTAGTCGATGGCCACCCCGATCTCCTTGTACTGCTTCGGGTCTTTCGGGCAGTCTTTCAGGTGGGTGTCTTCATCCCACATGTCATATATGACACCCTCGGCCATAACCCACAGGCCAAGGATATAACGCTTAAAGAACACCCCGGAATACATCCGGCGGTACCGCTCCCGCACTCTCTCGGACAGGCTCAGGTTATCATCCATAGTAAAGTGCAGGTGAACGGCGTTTTTCTCTTTGAGCTTATCCAGCCAATTTAACTTAAACCAATGATATGGGCCTTCCGGGTTACAGTTAAACCAGAGCTTTGCCCCGTCAACAGAACACCTGGCGGTTGCTTGGTTGACAAATGATTCCGGCATAAGAGCCACTTCGTCAAAGTACATGCCCGCCAAGGTAATGCCCTGTATAAAGTCCTGGCTGCGCTCGTCCTTGCCGCCGAAGAGGTAAAAGTAATTGACCTTGCCCTTCCAGGTGATCTCCAGGTAATTCTCACCGGAACGGTGGTCCTTAACTTTGTAACCGCGACCCTTTAAGACTTTTTTTAGTGGCCTGATTACATTTCGCCTTAACGCCCCAATGGACTTGCCGGCCATGCCGAAGTTCTGGTCATCAAAGGTCTCCATTGCCCAGACCACATAAGAGAGAGACATGGGCAATGTTTTACCGGCCCGGACAGCACCGTCACATATAATGGCGTCTTTATCCTTAACCGGAGATCCTGGCATCCACCAGGTCATTATCTGGAGCTGCTTCTTGGATAGCGGCGCCCACTTAAAGAGCTTTTCCTTAATCCTCCTCAGAATACCCATCCCAGGCCTCACCTGCCTTACCAGACAGCGCGTCGATAAAGCCGTCGTCAGCAGTCTCCTCTGGGTCGCCCACTACCTTAGATTTCTCCAGGTCCATCCTCTCCCGGGCAATGGCCATATCCTGCTTAAGCTTGGCCAGCCTTAACTGATGTTCCTCGCTGCTGTTGCCCTTTTGGATCATCTCCTCATAACGGGCAATAAGCTTATCTAAAGTCTTCATTGCTTCGGACTGAGCCTTCAAAAAAGT
>Ga0209347_1005890_pt1 | contig 11283 bp, 11 predicted proteins | sample AutmiccommuBRH23_FD_187382 | JGI IMG/M metagenome (GOLD analysis project Ga0209347, IMG submission 187382) | Deep subsurface microbial communities from Mt. Terri, Switzerland - Autotrophic microbial communities BRH/23 (SPAdes) (version 2) | ecosystem: Environmental > Aquatic > Deep subsurface >...
ATCTCTTGGCAAGTGGCCGGCAGCGGCTACGCGCACAGCATACAACTTCGATTTCGGGACTGGACTAGCGCGCGGATGCACGCATTGGTGCGTTCGTTGCCGCGTTTGGCAGCTCATGTTCCCTGCCCGCCTCACCTGAGTGTGGGCTCTCCTCGGTACAAGGCGGCGGATTATCCGCAGCTCAACTGAGGAACGCGATATGACCAACATTTCAAAATTTGCCCCCCGGCCGGAAGCCGGATGGTGGTGTGCTTGCCGGCTCCAGCAGAACCGCCCGTTGGAAGCCGGAAACGTCCGGTCCATCCAGAACCGATCTGGTGCTGAAGAAGCTGCGCACGGCGAAAGGCGCATCCATTGCGCAGCTCACCGAGACCACGGGCTGGCAGGCTCACTCAGTCCGCGGCTTTCTTTCGGGGACGGTGAAGAAGAAGCTCGGGCTCAATCTGGTGAACGAGGTTGGCAAGGACGGCTCCCGTCGCTACCGGGTGACCGCCGACGCGGATGGCGCTCGCATCCACCCGATCATCCAACCATCGCCAATCGAAAACTGTGGTCTTCGTAAACGGCGCAGAGAGACGCTTGACCCAAAAGGGGTTCAAAACCGGGAATGTGCGTCTCTCACTGCGGAACCGGCCGCGACACGATCTGCTAAGTCACGGAAATGACGCCAGTATTCCAGGAAACTGTTGTGGTCAGGTGTTTGGCGAATTCCGCTGGTGGAGGAGGCAGTCTGGAGCGAACCTGTCTCTGGTCGGAATTCCCCGTTTACAGGGGAAAAACAGGGAATTTCCGCATTTTCTGATCAGATAGCGCTGTCAGCGTGCGAAATTGCCGCGTAATTTCAGTCAGTTACCGTTCAATTCCCTAAAACGATTAACAGGGAATTCTGTGGCAGGAACAGGGGAGTCTGCCAGCATAACAGGGAAAACCGGGCCGAAAAGTTGCCGTTGGCCGGGATGCGATTGTCGTTAGGTGGGATTGGATTGTCGTTATCCGGGAATGCATTTCCGAATTGCGGGATAGGAATGCGCGCTGCCGGTTGTGCTGTGTCGCTCGGCGGTAGTGGATTGCCATTGCCTGAGACGCGATTGCGGTTGGTTGGGACGTGATTGTCGATCTGTGCCCACGACGATCGAGCAGCACGGTGCCAGGGAAGGCGCGATCCTCACTGCGGTTCCTGCAATCAACGCGTGGTGTAATGTCGAGCATGCCACGGCCGAGCGGCATTCGACTGTGTGCATGGATTTCTTGCTTCAAGTTTCGGGAATGTCGGTGTGCCGGACGTACTTGGTCCCGCTGGGCTGAGTTTTATTCACACCCGCCCGGGGCGGGCGATAATCCTTCAGTCCCAGATTGGAGGTCGACATGCCTGCTTTTCAGAACATCTTCATCATTGCGGTTTGCCTCACGGTTGCCAGCGGGCTGGCGGCTACATCGATAGTCATATTTGGCGGCACTCGGCGCAACCAGGGCCAGAAGCCTGCCCCGATCGCGCTGTTTGGCACTACGGCAATCTTCTCACTATTGACGATCGTGACACGTCATTCCAAGACTTGCCCGCCGTGCTTCTTACAGAACTGACGGCTTCGATCGTTTCAGCTTACGTGGCTAGCAATCCAGTCCCGACCGCCAACCTGGCCGAGCGATCGCGAGGTCCTGTCAATTAAACCGACTTGAGCCGGGTATGTCCGTTCCGTAGGTTCAGGTCATGACCAAACGCAGTCCATTCCGGTACTTTCGGACCAGCCCGGAAATCATCCGCCTGGCTGTCATGATGAACGTCCGCTTCCCACTCTCGCTGCGAAATGTCGAGTATCTACTCGATGAGCGCGGCATCGATATCAGTCAGGAGACGGTGCGTGTGTGGTGGAACCGGTTCGGGCCGATGCTTGCAGCAGAAATCAGAAAGAAGCAGTCAGCATCGATGCGCACCCGTACCCCAATGGCACGGGCATTTGGTCGAGGTTTTCGTACGGATTGATGGTGCAACTTTCTACCTCTGGCGGGCTGTCGATCGTGAGGGAGAAGTCCTTGAGGCATTCGTCACCAAGAAGCGAGATCGCAAAGCGGCCCTGAAACTTCTGAGAAAGATGATGAAACGATACGGCCGTCCGGAGGCCACCGTAACCGAATGGTTGTCGTTCATACCGGGCAGCCATGAGAGAGATTGGCAACCAAGCGCGCCAGGAGACTGGCCGGTGGCTGAACAATCGGGTCGAAAATTCACACCAGCCGTTCAGGCGACGAGAAAGGGCTATGGCGAAATTCAGGAGTGCGAAGTCGCTCCAGAGTTTCGCTTCTATTCATTCTTCGGTCCACAATCACTTCAATATCGAACGTCACCTGTACAGCCGCCAAAACTTCAAGGGCAACCGCACCGCTTCTCTTGCCGAGTGGCGACAAATTGCGGCATGATACCTAATCTGCGTCAGGCGGTGCTGACTGGTTCTCTTTCTCCTGACGCTGCCCTGTGGACCACAAGCTGCCTCCTATGCTCAAAAGATAGGCGGGGCTTGTCTACCAGGATAGGTGCAGTCCATGGGAGATTTAACCTCCAAACACACTAGCAGACCCGAAAAGCGGGTCGTGATCGGTCTTGGAACTGGAAGATGTGGTACTACGTCTCTGGCTCAGCTTTTGTCACGCCAACAGGATGCATACGTCACCCACGAACGAATTCCCATACTGCCTTGGCTTGCTCAGCCTGGCGTGGTCGAAGGAAGAATTGAGCGGCTTCTGGCCGAGCCATTCTCACTTTGCGGCGATGTCGGGTTTTACTACCTCCCTTACGCTCAAGCCCTGCTAGATCGATTTCCCACAGTTCGGATGATCTGTTTGCAACGGGAGCGCCGGGCTACAGTATCAAGCTACCTCCGAAGCACCGAAGGTCGGAACCACTGGGTCGAACACGACGGAAGCATCTGGAAGCCCGACCCAATTTGGGATGGGTGCTATCCTAGCTACAATGAGCCCAGCAAAGCGGATGCTATTGGCCGCTACTGGGACGAGTACTATTATGAGGCCGAACGCCTTCAAGCCAAATACCCTGACAGCTTTCGCGTTTGGCCGACCCAAGCACTGAATCGAAAAGGTGGAGTCGACGAGATCCTTGAGTTTGTCGGAATTCCTGCGAACCGGCGAACCTACGTTCACATAAAGGCAAACGCGAGCGCACGAAGCCAGTGGAGAATTCCGCACGCCCGGGATGTCGTCGACCGAGCTTATCGAATGCATCTCAAATTGGTTGGAAAGTGGTATGCCTATCACGAGATTCCATCCGGTCCTCAGATCTTCCCGAAGCCTCAGACACGAACGCGGACACAGGTTCAAGGTTCACGCAAGCTTGCAGTCCTTGTTCCATATCGCCATCGCGCCGATCATCTCGAAAAATTTGCGCCATTTCTGCACAAATTCCTGACGCGTCAGAAAGTGCCATTTCGGATATTCGTCATTGAACAGGCTGACAATGATTCCCCCTTCAACCGGGGAAAGTTATTGAATGTCGGATATCTTTTGACGAGGGATGATTTCCAATACAGCTGCATGCATGATGTAGATATGCTACCTACCGAAAAAATAAACTATCGGTACGCAGAAAATCCCGTTCACCTTGTTAGAAATGTTCCATACTTGAATTTTTTTGGTGGAGTAACGCTTTTTCCTAACGAAATTTTCGCTCGCATCGATGGATACGATACGAATTACTGGGGATGGGGCTGCGAGGATGATGATCTATTCTACCGTTGCAAACTCCACGACATCCAACCCTGGAGAGCCAACCGTGGCACTTTTCGCCTGCTGCCGCATACCGATAGCATCGATTTGGCCCCAAACGGCGTCTTCTGCAAGGACATCAGGTTTCGTGACCAGTTGCGCCGGCTCCATGATGAAAGCTGTGCACGCTTGCGGCGATTGCAGCAAGCACTGGTCCGCCGGGATAGCAATCTGAACCTGGACGGAGCGAGCAACACTCGGTTCAGCCTTTTGGAAACAACAAACACGGGCTTGTTTACGCACTTTTTGGTCGACATCCGCGAACCCGGATGCCCGAGTTTTGCGCGAATACGGCAGGAGCCGAACGCCACTTTAATTGACAGCTATGGCCCCTCTGGATGACAGTCCAGTCGCAAGACCGTCGTGCCGCGCCGCCAATTGCTGGATCGGATGCTGGCAGCACGCGGACATTCCGTTATGACACGGAGGCTGAATGCTAAAGATGCCGCAAAGCGTGTTCAGGCTGGCAAGCGGCGTTGCTCGTGCTTGGCCGTTGTCGGGGCTTCGGCAAGGACCGGCCTGCGTTGGCGTAATGACTTGCGTGCGAAACGAAGTTGCTTGCGTGGCGTTTGCTGTCGGTAGCTTGGTGAACCATGTTGATTACTACGTTCTGATCGACACTGGCTCCGACGATGGCACAGTGGAACTGATTCGTGACCTGTATCAGGCGGAGATTCGGTCTGGGCGCCTTGTCATCGAAGAAATCGGACTACTCCCAGATTACGATATGTCGATAGCGCGCAATCGTGCACTTACTTTATTGAGGGCCGCCCAGGTCGAATACTTCATCAAGGTTGATGGCGATACAGTGTTTTACGACGATGGGGCGCAACAGGTCGTCGGGGCAGCAAAACTTCTTGATCGTCGGATTACGCACCTGCGATGTCCAACACATGAATTATATCAATTTGAGGTCGAAGGAACGGCTGAATGGCTCTACGCTCTGCAAGATCGGCGCGACGTTTTCTGGGAAATGTCGTTTTTGCCTGAGCCGCCTTTGGTCCACGCGATGGAGGGAGCACACGCTGTCGGTAAATGGGGGGACGAGCAAGCAGGGCTGCGTCCAGAAGGAATCGCATACGATCGACAGGAAAAGCATCGCACCCATCGGGGTGTCGTCGCCGCCCACTACGGATGGGCGAGGCCTTTGAGAAATAAGCGCGAGAAGCTAGCCGCGTGGAAGTCCCCGCTGGGCGAGGATCCTCGTCTAGACCAACTGCATCTATCGAACGATTGGCGTCGTCCAACGGCCCGTTTCACACGCCACCCGGAAATCATCGGGCGGAAAGCGGATACCGTCATCGAATGGCTGAAAAGGCAAACCCCACATAAATAGTTCTTGGTGATGAGTTTTAGTAATTCTCCGCCCAATGTGGTTGTTATTACGGGTTATAGAAGGCCGAATCTCTTTCGTGCGGCCTTGGACTCCCTTTCCAAAAACCAACTTTCCGGATGGCGCATCGCAATTCAAATTGAGCCAACAGAACTGGTTGACGAATTCCAGCGTATCGCGGAGGAAATCCTTAAGGGGAGCGATCATAATTTGACAATAAACCCCCGGCGACTAGGGATTAGAACCAACCCATTCCAGGCTCTCGATACGGCATTTTCCAGCGGTGCCAAAGGCGTTCTCTATCTCGAAGAGGATCTGATCATTTCGCCTGATGCGACGTTGTTAAGCGAATGGTACTTCTCCCACCATGAAGCCGGCTGGCTGGCACTTTGCCTGCTTGCCAGAGGATGCGGTACCAGCGGATTCATATCCAACCCTGACTATCCGAACTTGCTATTCCCTTCGCGGACTTTCAACTCGCTCGGCTTTGCAGTGCGCGACAAGGAATGGCGGAGCTTTCTCCGCGACGCATGGATGAAGCTTGGTCCCGCACGGATGCGCACCTTTAAGGCCTCCTTGCCCGTCGGTTGGGATTGGCAGATTTACTCGCTTTTGGTCAACGACGCGCGTCTCCGCGTCATTCAGCCTGTTCTCGCTCGCTCGAAGCACAATGGAAGGGATGACGGCCAATTCAGTACGCCCGCGTTCCATGATCGCACCTTTCCGCATCTCCCGCTTGCAACCGCCAAGGCGACTTCATTGGAGATGGACCAGATAGACGCGCTGCCACTTGCCGTTCGCGACCATGCATTGCTCTGGGAGGAGATGACAGCTTTGCTGAGACAACCTCGCATTGAGCGCTTCCACCTTCTTTGGCGCTACTACCGTGAACGCATCGCACGCACCTTGCGGCTTCAAAAAGACGATCCAAACCGACGATAACGAGCCGATCTCGTTGGCGGGTTGGGCAAAACCAGGCATCGCGAATTTGCGATGGCGTCGGGAGAAATGACGTCAGCCGAATTTACTGCCTTCCTCACAACCTCATTCGTCAATCTTGCCGAACATTCCACCGACGGCTCAATCCATTTCATCTGCATGGATTGGCGCCACATGGGCGAAATGCTGAAAGCCGCAGAGAATGTTTACTCGGAGCTCAAGAACCTGAACCGCGCCGGGTTTTCCGGAGGCCGTTTCGTTTGAGTCACGCGGCCATGGCTGGGTCATTCAGCATGGCGTAATAGCGTTCCTCGGCTTCGGCCGGCGGGATGTTGCCGATGGGCTCCAGCAGCCGGCGATTGTTGAACCAGTCGACCCATTCCAGCGTCGCGAACTCGACGGCCTCGAAGCTCCGCCACGGCCCGCGTCGATGGATGACCTCGGCCTTGTAGAGACCGTTGATCGTTTCGGCGAGTGCGTTGTCGTAGCTATCGCCAACGCTGCCCACCGAAGGCTCGACGCCGGCCTCCGCCAGGCGCTCGGTGTATTTGATCGAGACGTATTGGCTGCCTCGGTCGCTATGGTGGACGAGCCCACCACGGTGAACGGGCCGCCGATCATGGAGAGCCTGTTCCAGAGCGTCCAGAACGAAGCTGGCATGCGCCGTCCGGCTCACCCGCCAGCCGACAATCCGGCGGGCATAGGTATCGATGACAAAGGCGACATAGACGAAGCCCGTCCAGGTCGCGACGTAGGTGAAGTCGGAGACCCACAGCATGTTCGGCGCCGGGGCATGGAACTGGCGATTGACGTGATCGAGAGGGCAAGGTGCCGCTTTGTCGCTCACCGTTGTGCGCATCGGCTTGCCACGGATGATGCCTTCGAGGCCCATGGCCTTCATCAGGCGCGCCACCGTGCAGCGGGCGACATCGAAGCCCTCGCGCTGCAATTGCCGCCAGACCTTGCGAACGCCGTAGACGCGGAAGTTCGCCTCGAACACACGCTGGACCTCGTCCTTCAAGGCAGCATCCCGCCTTGCCCGAGCCGACAGCCGGGAGGCATCGACGCGCTTGACGACATGATCGTGGTAGGTCGATGGGGCGATCGGCAGCACCTTGCAGATCGGCTCGACCCCGTGGACCTCGCGGTGATCGTCGATGAACGCGATCATCGTTTGAATGGGCGGTCGAGCTCCGCCTGGGCAAAATACGCGCTCGCCTTGCGCAGAATCTCGTTGGCCTGTCGAAGCTCGCGGTTCTCGCGTTCCAGAGCCTTGAGTTTCGTTGCCACATCCGTCGGCACACCGGCGCGAACGCCACTGTCGCGCTCGGCCTTCTTTCCCCACTCATGCAGCGTCTGCGCCGTGCAACCGATCTTGGCGGCGATCGACGAGACCGCCGCCCAGCGCGAGGCATGCTCGCTTTCATGATCCAAAACCATTCGCACCGCGCGGGCGTGAACCTCGGGAGAAAACTTGCTGGTCGTCTTGCTTGTCATGGCTCCACTTTCTCAGGAGTTGGAGCCTCCGATCAACCCGGCGCGGTTCATCTCAGTCGCCGGATCGTTGCCATGAAGCACCTCCTTGTTTTGTGCCTCATGATGCGTAGGACGCCCCACAGAGGGCGCCAAGGAGCATTCCCACGTCCAGTGTGATCAGATTGTGCCGGGAGCGTCAGTGTTGCTCTGTGAGGCCGCTGAGCCAGCGCGAGGAGCCAAGGGGATCAAAGAGTTCCGGAGGCGATGGGAAGCGGGAGAGCGTTGCCTTTATACGGCAACACTCTCGAAGATCGGCTCGGAGCCATTGCGGACATCTAGACCTAGTGATGGATGATAGACTTTCTATCATGTCAGTTCGATGAACTGACGCGCCCTATTCAAGCGCCATTTCTTCGAGAGGCGACCTGTGCAAGCGGGCCGAGATTGAACCAGTCTGCAAGTGCGGCGCGGGCCCAGGACTCGCCGATGACTTCAAGCCGGTCCGAAGCAATCGCGGCCGACAGCGATATATCGCCTCTAATAATGCGGATTGCGTCCGGCAAAGTGCTGGCCAGATAAAGACTGGCATCGCCGCCGGGGTCCTTGAGACAGAGCTCACACCGTCCCTTTTGGTTAAGGAACCACCAGAAACGTTTCGCCGCGATCTGGTCTGTCAGCTCGAGCCGGACAAGATAGCGGCTGTCGCCGAAGGCCAACGGATTTACAGATCGCTCGATACTCCAGATCAACAGGCCAAGGTCTATCTCGTGGTCCTGAAGGTCACGTCGTGTCCATCTCTGACCCCAGATGCCGAGCGCTTCGACAAGCGGCACGAATTCACTTCCGGCTTCGGTCAGACAGTAGGTCGGACGCTCCCCCCTCGGCGCGTTCCGTTCGATGACGCCCTCCGCCACCAGCCATTTCAGGCGGCTTGACAGCAGTGAGGGCGACATCAAGGGGACTCCGCGCTTGAGGTCCGAAAACCTATGTGGCCCATCTATGAGATCGCGAATGATCAAAGCATTCCAACGCTCGCAGAATAGTTCCGCAGCTTTCGCGACAGGGCAGAACTGACCATAGCTTTTCATCGCGGCTTCCGATCTGCGCTACAGATTTAGAACTATACCAGATCTGAGCCGGCGCGCACCCTCGGACATCCAATACGGAAAGGAGGATCTGAGCCATGAGCCTCCCTAAAATTGCTGCCACGACCGGACAAATCTCTGCGACGGCGGCTGAAATTTACGATGCTTTCTTCGTTCCAGCCCTGTTCGGCGAATGGGCCGAACCATTATGTGAGGCCGCCAGAATCGCGCCCGGAACTCGTGTGATCGATATCGCCTGCGGAACAGGCGCGACGACGCGCGCTGCATACTCCGCTGCCTCCCCCGGCGGCGACGTCATGGGGCTCGACCGTAACGACGGCATGTTAGCCGTGGCGCGATCGCGTTCACCCGACATCGCGTTCATCGAGGGGCGCGCCGAGACACTTCCCTTCCCCGACCTCGACTTCGACGCGGTGCTGTGCAATTTCGGGCTGATGTTCTTCGAGGATAGGGCTGCAGCGCTGCAAGAAATGCGTCGTGTCGTTCGAGAGGGCGGGCGTGTTGCGCTCTCTGTATGGGATCGGGTGGAGACGTCGCCGGGATATGCCCGCATGATCACCCTTTTGGATCGAATGTTCGGCACGGAAGTAGCGGAGGCACTCCGCGCACCCTTCGTGCTCGGCGAAAGATCCAACTTGCAGGCGGCGTTGGCCGAAGGCGGCATGCAGGAGGCAAACCTCGTTACGCGGGTCGGAACGGCGCGGTTCGCGTCGGTCTCGGAATGGGTGCGGATGGACGTGAGGGGTTGGACCCTGTCAAACATGATCGATGATGAGCAGTTCGCCGCTCTGGTCGCCGAGGCAGAACGAGAATTTGGCGATCTCGTTGCCCCGACTGGGTCAGTGTCGTTCGCTGCCCCTGCGCATATCGTGACCTGGCCTCCTCAGTAGCGCGGACAGTGCAGCAGCATTAATCGGCTGGCGAACGGCAGCAAAGTCCGCGGAGAGGTCATCGACTCTGAGCTTAGAACGGTCTTCGGCAGGTGCCTCATCCCGCCACGCTCACAGCACCAGGCGGGAAGTGGCGGGTGCGTGCCGTTTGCAAATGGGAACAGTGCTTTCGGTAAGGGGTTACGGGATCCGCAAGGATCTCCGCTCAACCGGTCGGGTGCTTCGGAGGGCAGCCTTCCCTCGGAACCCTATGATTGCCCAGGGCTGACTCCAGAAAACAATCCTAGGGAGAGCGCTGCCTAAAGCTGGCAGCATGCATGGACGAAAGTGACGCGGTCAAAAGGACCGCGAGGAGAGTCTTGGCGAAATACCCAGCCATTGACGATTGCGTTTTACGCAGGCGCATCGCTACGCACGTTCACAAATCAGATACCTGCTACCGCAAGGTCACAAAATGTCGCATACTATCCGTTGGAGAATGGCTGTCGGGAGCAGTCGGGCCGGTGGATAGAAAACTCGCCGCCATCCTGTCGGGAGATGTCGTTGGCTTCAGTCGTCTGACCGCACTGGACGAAGAAGGCACACTGTTGACGCTCGCGACCTACCTTGAAGCCATAGATGAGTTTGTTCGTGAGCACGCCGGCCGCATCTTCGGCAATGCCGGCGATGGCTTTGTCGCGGAATTCGCAAGTGCCGTTCAAGCTACCCGTTGCGCAGTTGCCATCCAGCGCAGTCTGTCGCGGCGCAATGCGGACTTGGCTCCGGACCGAAGGCTCGAGCTTCGCATCGGCATCAACCTTGGTGATGTCGTTGTGTCTGAGGATAATCTGCTTGGCGATGGGGTCAACGTCGCTGCCCGCCTACAGGAGATTGCTTCCCCTTCTGGCATATGCCTTTCAGGTTCGGTCTTCGAGCACGTGAGCGGCAAGGTAAGTTTCCGACTGACCAGCCTCGGAGAACGCCGGCTCAAAAACATTCCGCGCCCGGTCACTGTATTCAAGGTTGACTGGCAAGCCGAAGATCCTTCTGAATCCGGCATCCTGTCCGGTGCGCTGGTGTTGCCAGACAAGCCATCGATCGCGGTTCTGCCATTCGTCAACATGAGCGACGATCCCGAACAGGAGTTTTTTGCAGACGGTATTAGCGAAGATATCATTACCGCTTTGTCGCGCCATCGTTGGTTCTTTGTCATCGCCCGCAATTCCACGTTTGCTTACAAGGGCAAGGCCGTCGATGTGAAGCAAGTCGCTCGGGATCTCGGCGTGCGCTACGTGCTCGAGGGAAGCGTCAGGAAGTCGGGTGATCGCGTGCGCATCACGGGCCAGCTCATCGACGCAGAAACCGGCACTCATCTTTGGGCTCAGCGCTATGATCGCTCGCTTGATGACATTTTCGACATTCAGGATGAGATAACTGAAAGCGTCGTCGGTGCTATCGAGCCTGAGATACTGATGATGGAAGGTCGTCGCATCGTCAACCGTGCCAAGACAAATCCAGACGCATATGAGTGCTGTGCGCGCGGCATCTGGCACCACTACCAGTCGACCCGAGACGGCTATGTGGAGGCCGAGAAATGGCTGCGACAAGCTATCGAGATTGATCCTAGCTATGCGCGCGGCCATATGGCGCTTGCACGTGTCTTGTTCGGCCGTTGCTTGTTTGGTTGGAGCGCTAAGGTCGACGCAGATTGCGTCGAAATCCTTGCCCAAGCCGAACAGGCGGTAGCGCTTGATGACCGCGATCCCTATTGCTACTACGCGCTGTT
>Ga0209347_1005891_pt1 | contig 11282 bp, 6 predicted proteins | sample AutmiccommuBRH23_FD_187382 | JGI IMG/M metagenome (GOLD analysis project Ga0209347, IMG submission 187382) | Deep subsurface microbial communities from Mt. Terri, Switzerland - Autotrophic microbial communities BRH/23 (SPAdes) (version 2) | ecosystem: Environmental > Aquatic > Deep subsurface >...
CAGCCTCGGCGTGGAGCATCTTGTCGGCAAGGTCGAGAGGGTCTCTATCGGCGAAGACGGCGCTGTGTCGTCGCTCGATGTGACGGAGCATGGCGATCAGCAGGCTGATCTTTACCTCGATTGCTCCGGCTTTCTCGGCGTCATTATCGACCGAGCGCTTTCCGCCCCGCGCCGGGACCTCTCCGATACGCTTTTTGTCGATCGCGCGCTCGCTGTTCAAGTTCCTTACGACCGCGAGGATGCGCCGATCGAGAGCGTCACCCTGTCCGTCGCCAAGGAAGCCGGGTGGATGTGGGATATCGGGCTCGATAGCAGGCGCGGCGTCGGGCATGTCTATTCAAGCCGGCATATGGACGACGAGCGCGCCGAGAAGATCCTGCGCGCCTATGCAGGACCGGCGGCGGACAAGCTCGACGTGCGGCGCTTGCGAATGCCCACGGGCTATTCGCTTGAGCCATGGAAAAAGAACTGCGTCGCCGTGGGCCTTGCGGGCGGTTTTCTGGAGCCGCTCGAAGCGACGGGCATCGCCATGATCGAAGCGGCGATCCGGCTGATCGCGGATTATTTTCCGCGAGACGGCGAAACGGCGGCGGTCGTTAAATTGTTCAATCGCGCGATGGTCGAGCGTTACGAAAACGCCGTCGAGTTCATCAAGATGCATTATTTCCTGACAAAGCGGCGGGATTCCGATTTCTGGATCGACAATGCGCGCTCGGAAAACGCGCCGGAAAGCCTGTTGGAAAAGCTTTCGCTCTGGCGCCGCCGCGCGCCGATGCCGACGGATTTTTCAAGCGTCCACGACATGTTCAAACGGGAGAGCTATCAGTATGTCCTGTTCGGCATGGGGCTAAGGCCCGCGCTTGAGGACAATGCGCCCGCTTACCCCTACCGGCGCGAGGCGCAGGAGGAGTTCCGCGCGGTCAACGCCGCCGCCAAGCGCGCCGCCTCTGTCATGCCGGATCACCGCGCGCTTCTGCGCGACGTTTACGGCGCAGGGTTCGCCAAATCCGCCGGGGAAAGGCCGGCGCTGGCGGAGGCCAGGTCATGAGCGACGATTGCGATATCCTGATTGTCGGCGGCGGCACGGCGGGCTGGATGACCGCAGCCTATCTCGCACGCACGCTCGGAGGAGTGAACGGCGAGAACATCCGTATAACGCTGATCGAATCCAGCGAAATCGGCATTATCGGCGTCGGGGAGGGAACGATCCCGACCATTCGCGCAACGATGAACACAATTGGGGTCGACGAAGCGACGTTCATGCGCGAGGCGAATGCGTCGTTCAAGCAGGGCATCAAGTTCGTCAACTGGACGCACGCGCCTGAGACGAAACCTGACGACTGGTACTATCATTCTTTCAGCCATCCGCGGGCGATGGAGAGCGGCGGATCGCTGACGCCTTACTGGCTGATGGGGCTGGCGGGCGATGCGCGGTACTCGGACGCTGTCTGTCTTCAGGACGTTCTTTGCGAATCGAACCGCGCGCCGAAGACGGCGCAACATGCGCCCTATCTCGGGCCGATGTCCTACGCCTACCATTTCGACGCCGGCAAGCTCGCCGCCTTGTTGAAGCGACTCGCGACAGAGCGCGGCGTCCGCCACCTCATCGGCAATGTGGAGCAGGTCGCGCTCGGCGAGGACGGCGCTATCGACCATATCAAAACGCGGGAGCATGGCGACCTCCGCGCGCGGCTCTATGTGGACAGCACCGGCTTCGCGGGCGTGCTCATTGAGCAGGCGCTCGGCGAGAAATTCCGCTCGCTGAACGATGTGCTGTTCGTCGATCGCGCCGTGGCGATACAGGTTCCCTATGCGAACGCGAATGAGCCGGTGAAGGTCGCAACGACCTCGACGGCGCACGAAGCGGGATGGACGTGGGATATCCCCCTGATCGACCGGCGCGGCTTGGGCTATGTTTATTCAAGCGCGCATACGAGCGACGAGCGTGCGGAAGAAGCTCTGCGCGCCTATATCGGTCCGGCGGCCGACGGGCTCTCGGCCCGGCGCCTGAAACTTCGCGTCGGCGAGCGCAAGCGCAACTGGGTGAAGAACTGCGTTGCGGTCGGCCTGTCGGCCGGATTCCTGGAGCCGCTCGAGTCCACCGGCATCATGATGAGCGAGGTCGCCGCGCATCTCATCAGTTTGCTTTATGCGCGCGACGGCGACATGACCGCCGCGGCGAACCTGTTCAACCGATCCATGAGCGAACGCTTCCACGCCGTAACGGATTTCATCAAGCTGCATTACTGCCTGACCAAGCGCACGGATTCGCCGTTTTGGATCGACAATACGCGCCCTGAAACCATCCCGGATACGCTCCATGAACGGCTGGCGATCTGGCGCCATCGTCCGCCGGACGTTTTCGACTTTCCGAGCCTGCACGAGTGCTTTGAGGCGTCCAACTACCAGTACATTCTCTACGGCATGGAGTTCGAGACGAAAGTGACGCCCGCGCTTTATCCCGACCGCGACGCCGCTCTGCGCGAGTTCGAGCGCGTCAGGGGGGCGGCGAAACAGGCGATGGCGAAGCTGCCGGATCATCGCCAGCTTCTGCGCGAGATATACGAAAAAGGGCTGGCGCCCGCGGGAGCGGACTCCGCCGCAGCCGCAGAGCGCAGGATTGCAGCCCTGCGCGGCGCCTGAACCACTCAATGAAACTTGAAGCGCGACAGCGAAGCTTGCGCGGCGGAGGAAAAATGACTGGTCTGCAAATATTCAAACCAATGGCGCTGCTGTTTTCTTCAATCGCGCTGACCGGATGTAATGGCGCAAGCGACTCGCCTCCGCCGTCAGGGCAACATGCAGACCAAAGTGCAAGCGCCTCTCAAGAAGTTATCGACGCGCTCGCGCACGCCTTGCAAGTGGAGTATCGCGTCGTCGCCAATAAGCCCGGCGGATGTTCGGCGGGCGGCGCAGCTTATGACGGCGCAGGCCCCTGCTACGAGGGCGAGCTTTCGCTTGAAGCGCGAACGCCGATAAGCGGCGATCAATGGGAGATGTATTTTAGCCAGACGGAGCCGGTTGCGCTCGTCGCCCCGGGCGAGTTCGTCATCGAACATGTGAACGGCGACCTGCACCGGCTGCGCCCGGCTGACGCCTTCAAAGGCTTCGAACCCAGCGAGAAGAAAACCGTCTCGTTCGTCGTGCGCGGCCAGGTTCTCACCGAAGCGAAACTGCTGCCGAATTATTTTGTGGTGGCGGAAGGCGCCGAGCCGAAGATCGTCGAAAGCACCCGCCTGCGATCGGATCCCGAAACCGGCCTGCCGGTGCGGCCCTATATCGCCGCGTTATCGGATCATAGCCGGCTGTTCAGCAAAGGCCCCCAGGACGCAACGCCGCTGGCGACGGCCTCGTTCCTGTTCGACGCCAACAAGGATACGGGGCCGGTCGATCCGTCCGAAGTCGCGCGCGGCGTCATTCCGACGCCGAAGGAAATCGTCTTGGCCGGCGCCGGCGGCCGGCTCGATCTGGCGCAAGGCGTATCGGTGTCGCTTGAAGGCGTGGAGCGCAGCGACATAGCGGCGCCCCTCGCGCGGCTTGAAAGTTTCGGCGTTCCCGAAAGGACGGAAGGCGTTCCGGTCGCGGTTTCGCTTCAGCCCCGCGCCGGCGCCGTTGAGGGCGCGTACACGCTTGAAGTCAAGGCGGATAGCATATCCATCAACGCAGCCGACGCCGCCGGCGCCGCTTATGGCCTCTATTCCGTCGCATCGCTGATCGATCTCGGCGACACGACTATTCCGACTCTGACAATCATCGACGAGCCGCGCTTCGCCTTTCGCGGGATGCATGTGGACGTCGCGCGCAATTTTCACTCCAGGCAGGCGATCCTGAAAATCCTCGATCAGATGGCGGCGTACAAGCTCAACAAGCTGCATCTGCATCTCGCGGACGACGAGGGCTGGCGGCTTGAAATCCCCGGTCTTCCCGAGTTGACGGAGGTCGGCGCCCGGCGGTGCTTCGATCCGGAAGAGAACGAGTGTGTGCTGATGCAGCTCGGCAGCGGACCGACAGGCGCAGCGCCGGTCGACGGCTACTATTCAGTAGCGGACTATACGGAGATTTTGCAGGCGGCGACCGCGCGCCATATTGAGGTTATTCCCTCCCTCGACATGCCCGGGCATGCGCGCGCGGCGGTCAAGGCGATGGAGGCGCGCTATCGCAGGCTGATGGCCGAAGGCGACGAGGCGGGCGCGAAGGCGTTTCTGTTAAGCGATCCGGACGACGCCACGAAGTATGAAAGCATCCAGTACTATAAAGACAACACGCTCAATGTCTGCATGGAGTCGACCTACGCTTTCATCGACGCGCTGATCGCGGGGATGAAAAAAATTCACGAAGAGGCCGGGCAGCCGCTTACGCGCTATCATATCGGCGCCGACGAAACGGCAGGCGCGTGGAAAGACTCGCCCGCCTGCAAATCGTTCATGGCCGATCCGGCGAACGGCGTCAGCGACCCGGAAAAGCTCGGAGCGTATTTTATCGAGCGCGTTTCAACCATGCTTGCTGCAAACGGCGTTGAGCCCGCCGGCTGGAACGACGGGCTGGGACATACCGATCCGGACAAGATGCCGGACGTCGTTCAGTCGAATGCGTGGGGCGTACTCTCCTCGGGCGGCGCGGCGGCGGCGCATGAGCAGGCCAATCGCGGATGGGAAGTCGTCATCTCGGCGCCAGACGCGCTCTATTTCGATTTTCCGTATGAGGCCGATCCGAAAGAGGGCGGGTATTACTGGGCGGCGCGCCGCGTGAACACGCGCAAGGTCTTCGAACTCATGCCGGAGAACCTTCCGGCGCATGCGGAATTCTGGAAGGATTCGAGCGAGCAGCCTTTTACAGTCGATGATCGCGCGCCCTTGAAAAGGGGCGTCAGATTCGCGGGCGTTCAAGGGCAGGTGTGGAGCGAAACCATCCTGACCGACGGAATGCTCGAATATATGGTGTTCCCGCGTCTCCTCGCGCTCGCCGAACGCGCCTGGCATAAAGCGGAATGGGAAGTCCCGTACGATTACAGCGGCGCGATTTACAGTCAGGATACGGATAGGTTCACTGACAGCATGCGCGCGGCGCGCGACAGAGACTGGGCGCGTTTTGCGGCGATCCTCAGCGAAAAAGAACTGCCAAAGCTCGACCGGGCGGGAATCGCCTACCGGGTTCCGACCGTCGGCGCGCGGATCAAGGACGGCGCGCTTGAGGCGAACGCGATCTTTCCGGGCCTCGCCATCGAATATCGCGAGGATGGCGGCGCTTGGCGGCGGTATGAGGGTGAAACGCCCGTATCGTCCGACAGGATTGAAGTGCGCGCCTTATCGGCGGACGGGACAAGGCCCGGACGCGCGATCGCTGTGGAATAACGGGACAGCGCGGCGGGGGCTACGCCACCATGCGGCTCAGGGCGCATTGCGACCAGATTTCGCACAGCGCGCGGACGAGCCGGTCGATGTCCGCGTCGCTATGAACCGGCGACGGCGTGATGCGCAGCCGCTCCGTTCCCTTCGGTACGGTCGGATAGTTGATCGGCTGAACGTAGATGCCGTGATTGGTCATCAGCCAGTCGCAGATCCATTTGCACTTCACCGGGTCCTTCACCATCACCGGCACGATATGGCTCGCCGATTCGAGAGTCGGAATGCCGATCTGGTTGAGCCGGCTGCGCACTGCGGCGACGCGGTCGCGCTGGCGCTCGCGTTCGACATTGCTTTCCTTCAGGTGCCGGATGGAAGCGAGCGCGCCGGCGGCGACATGGGGCGGCAGCGCCGTCGTGAAGATGAAGCCCGAAGCGAAGCTGCGGATGAAGTCGCAGAGCGCGGCCGACGCGGCGATGTAGCCGCCGACCACGCCGAACGCCTTGCCGAGCGTTCCTTCGATGACGGTGATGCGATCCATCAGGCCTTCGCGCTCGGCGATGCCGCCGCCGCGCTGGCCGTAAAGGCCGACCGCGTGCACTTCGTCGAGATAGGTCATCGCGCCGTATTTGTCCGCGAGGTCGCAGATTTCCCTGACCGGCGCGATGTCTCCGTCCATTGAGTAGACGGATTCAAAGGCGATCAGTTTCGGCCGCGCCGGGTCGAGCGTCTTAAGGATGCGCTCGAGGTCCGCGACGTCATTATGCTTGAAGATATGCCGCTCGGCTTTCGAATGGCGGATGCCTTCGATCATCGATGCGTGATTGCCCGCGTCGGACAGGACAATGCAGCCTGGAATGCGGCTCGCCAGCGTGCCGAGCGAGGCCCAGTTGGAGACATAGCCCGAGGTGAAGAGGAGCGCCGCCTCCTTGCCGTGAAGGTCGGCGAGCTCGCGCTCTAAAAGGACGTGGTAATGATTCGTGCCGGAGATGTTGCGCGTGCCGCCTGCGCCGGCGCCGCACTGGTCGAGCGCCTCGTGCATTGCGGCGATGACTTTAGGGTGCTGGCCCATGCCGAGATAATCATTGGAGCACCAGACCGTGACTTCGCCCGGTCCGACCGCGCCGTAATTGGTCGCCGCAGGAAAGGCCCCGGCGCGGCGTTCGAGATGGGCGAAAACGCGGTAATTGCCCTCTGTGCGCAGCCGGTCGAGTTCCGAATTGAAGAAAGCCTCGAAATCCATTTTTTCCTCCGGCAGCGCCGGCGACCGTCCGGACCGCCCTCGCATCGCCTCTGGTTATCTCTGCAAGGCGTTACAGGCGCCCGGCTCAACTCTCAGGTCAAAATAATCCGCCGCCGTTCTCAGAAGAGATCACGGATCCGCTGAGCCGACCATAAACCAGCTCCCGGTTCCGGCAAGGGTAGCGAGTGTCGCAAGGGGCGTTCAACGGGCCGGAAAACCCGCTTTGAATCAAGCCGCTTTGAGGTCATTTTGCGAGGCGTTCGCAATATTGGGCGCTCCCTGTTCAGGCGAGCGATTTCAGGGCTGCGCTCGAGGCGAGGTCCGCCAGCTTTTCGCGGCTGATCGGGCCGGAGGCTTTGAACCAGCTATGGGTCCAGTTGAGCATGCCGAAAAACAGCATGGTCCGGGCGCGCAGGAGGGGCTTGTCCGCCTTGAGCGCCGGCGCCGCCCGCATCAGGATGGCTTCGACCTGTTCGATCAGACGCCGCTCCTTGCCGACGATTTCGGCCCGTTGCTCTTTGGGCAGAGAATCGAGTTCGTAAAGCAGCACTTTCTGCTGGTCTGCGGCGTCTACATAGACCTGCAACAGCGCGCGGGAAAAGTCGCGCAACGCCGCGTCAGGCGCCGCCGCGGAATCGGTTTCGGCAACGGCCGCAAGCAACGCCTCCATATGCTCGTTCATCACGTCGAAAAGGATCGCCTCCTTCGACGGATAGTAATGATAGATGAGCGACTTCGAGACGTCGCAGACCGCCGCCAGATCGGAAACGGAAGCGCCGGCGAACCCCGAGCGGGCGAAAAGTTTCGCCGCATGGCGGGTGATCGCCTCGCGCTTCTTGTCGTAATCGGCGGCTTGCGTGCGGGCCATCGGCTCAGTCTTTCTTCCGCAGGTCGCGGATGCGCTTCGCCTTGCCGGCCGAGCGCTCCAGCGCGCCCGGCGATTCGATCGCGACCGTAACGCTCACCCCGACTGCATCCTTTATGCGCGTGCAGAGGCTGCGCGACGCCGCTGCATGTCTTTCCGTCTCGCCCGATTCTCGCGCCTCGACGATGATCCTGATCTCATCGAGCCGGCCGGGCCGCGAGACTTCGAGCACATAATGCGGCGCAAGCGCCGGCTCTTTCAAAATTTGCTCCTCGATCTGGGTCGGGAAGACGTTGACGCCGCGGATGATGAGCATGTCGTCCGTGCGCCCGGAGATGCGCTCCATGCGACGCATGGTTCGCGCCGAGCCGGGCAGGAGCCGCGTCAGGTCGCGCGTGCGATAGCGGATGACCGGCATCGCTTCCTTGGTGAGCGAGGTGAAGACAAGTTCGCCAAGCTCGCCGTCGGGCAGGGGCGCGCCGGTTTCGGGATCGATAATCTCCGGGTAGAAATGATCTTCCCAGACGGTGAGGCCGTCTTTCGTCTCGACGCATTCGCTGGCGACGCCGGGACCGATGACTTCCGACAGGCCGTATATGTCGACCGCGTCGATGGCGAACGCCTCTTCGATTTCGGCGCGCATTTCGTTGGTCCAGGGCTCCGCGCCGAAAATCCCGACCTTGAGGGACGATTTGCGCGCATCTAGACCGCAGCGCCGGTATTCGTCGAGGATCGCCAGCATGTAGCTCGGCGTCACCATGATGATCTCGGGACGGAAATCCTCGATGAGCTGCACCTGCTTTTCCGTCTGTCCGCCGGACATAGGAATGACGGTGCAGCCGAGCGCTTCCGCGCCGTAATGGGCGCCGAGCCCGCCCGTGAATAGCCCGTAGCCGTAGGCGACATGGACTTTCATCCGCGCGCGTCCGCCAGCGGCCCGGATCGAGCGCGCCACAAGCGCCGACCAAGTCTCGATGTCGCGCTTCGTATAACCGACGACGGTCGGTTTGCCAGTGGTTCCCGACGAGGCGTGGACGCGCGCGATGGTTTCCATCGGCGCGGCGAAGAAACCGAACGGATAGTGCGCCCGCAGATCGTCCTTTACCGTGAAAGGGAACTTCGCGAGGTCGGCGAGGGAGACAAGGTCGGACGGCTTCACGCCCGCCTCGTCGAACTTGGCGCGGTAGGGCGCCGAGTTTTCGTAAGCATGCGCAAGCGTCGTCTTCAGGCGTTCGAGCTGCAACGCTTCAAGCGCCGCGCGAGAGAGACGCTCCCCGTCGTCAAGTTGCGGCTGATACGCGTGCGCCATCGCGTCAGATCGCGTTCATGGTGAGAAGATCGTAGGTCGCGACCGCTTCGTCCTTGTCGTTCGTCACCAGAACGTCCCAGCGCACTTCGCCATACTCGTCGTTGCGTTTCTTCTTCGACTTGGCCGTCAGGCGCACTTTGATGGCGTCGCCGGGCGAGACCGGCGTCAGGAAGCGTAGGGAATCGAGCCCGTAATTGGCGAGGACGGGACCCGGCGCCGGATCGACGAACAGGCCGGCTGCGAATGAGAGCAGCAGGTAGCCGTGCGCGACGCGTCCGGGGAAGAAAGGATTCGCCTTCGCCGCTTCCTCATCCATATGCGCGTAGAACGTGTCGCCGGTGAAATGGGCGAAGTGTTCGATGTCTTCGAGCGTGATGGTGCGCGGCTTCGTTTCGATCGACTTGCCGAGCTCCAGCTCGCCGAAGCGAAGACGGAACGGATGCGGCGCTTCGGCTTGCGTCGGCGCGCCTTTCGTCCAGGCGTTGGTGACGCCGGTGAGCGCGGCGGGCGAACCCTGCACGGCGGTGCGCTGCATGAAATGTTTCACGCCGCGTATGCCGCCCATCTCTTCGCCGCCGCCGGCGCGGCCCGGGCCGCCATGAACGAGAACGGGAAGGGGCGATCCGTGCCCGGTGGATTCCTTGGCGCTGTCGCGGTCGATGATGGCGATGCGGCCGTGGAACGCGGCGGCGCCCATGACGAAGGCGCGCGCCGTGGCCGGATCGTGCGTGAACAGCGATGCGACCAGCGAGCCTTCGCCGCGCGCCGCGAGCGAGACGGCGTCGGCGATGTCCTTGTAGGGCATCAGGGTGGAGACGGGTCCGAACGCCTCGACCGCATGAACGGCTTTCGCGCGCCACGGATCGTCGCACCGCAAAAGGATCGGCGAGATGAACGCGCCGTTTTCTGTCTTGTCGCCGGCGATCTCGACCTTATGGAGGTCGCCGAAAACGATCTCGGCTTCTTTCGAAAGCTCCTTCACCTTGCCGCGCACGTCTTCGAGCTGCGCACGGCTGACAAGCGCGCCCATGCGCACGTCTTCAAGCGCGGGGTCGCCCACCTTGATCTTGGCTAGGCTCGCGGCGAGCGCTTTCTCGGCGTCGGCGAGATAGGCTTGCGGCACGAAAGCGCGGCGGATGGCGGTGCATTTCTGCCCTGCCTTCACCGTCATCTCGCGCACGACTTCCTTGATGAAGAGATCGAATTCCGGCGTTCCCGGCGCGCCGTCGGGGCCGAGCACGGAAGCGTTGAGCGAGTCCTGTTCGGCGATGAAGCGGACGCTTTCCGAGAGGATGGTTTTGTGGCCCCGAAGCTTCTGCGCGGTCTGCGCGGAGCCGGTGAAGGAGACGAGATCCTGCCCGGTCAGGCGCTCGAACAGGTCGCCCGTCGCGCCGATGCAAAGCTGCACGGCGCCTTTCGGCAGCAGCCCCGTATCGATCAACACCCGGAACGCCGCTTCGGCGAGGTAGGAGGTCGCTGTCGCCGGCTTGACGATGGAAGGAACGCCCGCGAGCAGGGCGGGGGCGAGCTTTTCGAGCATGCCCCAGACCGGGAAGTTGAAGGCGTTGATCTGGAGCGCCACGCCTTGAAGCGGCGTGTAGACGTGGGTCGCCATGAACGTGCCGCCGCGAGAAATCTGTTCGAGATCGCCGTCGATCAGAATGTGGTCGTCGGGAAGTTCGCGCTTGCCCTTCGAGGCGAAGCTGAACAGCGTGCCGGCGCCGCCTTCGATATCGATCCAGCCGTCCTTGCGCGTCGCGCCGGTATGCAGGTTGAGCGCGTAAAGCTCTTCCTTGCGCTCCATGATCGCGGCGCCGAGGCCTTTGATGATCGCGGCGCGCTGGTGGAAGGTGAGGGCGCGAAGCGCGGGACCGCCGACCTCTCGCGCATGCTTGATCATCAGCGCATAGTCGAGATTGCCGGAGCTCGCTTCTGCGACCGGCTCTCCCGTCACCGCCGAGGCGATCTGCGAATAATTCGATCCGCCGTCGACCCATTGGTCGGCGACATAGCTTTTGAGCGTCAGTACGGACATGAAGCGTCTCCTGCTTCCGGTTAGCGGCCCTTGAAGGCCGGCTTGCGCTTGTTGAGAAAGGCGTCGACGCCTTCGCGGTAATCTTCCGTGCGGCCGAGCATGCGCTGCAAGTCGCGTTCGAGGTCGAGCTGCTCATCGAGCGTGCGCGACGAGGCGGTGCGGATCGCGTCTTTTGTCGCCGCAAGCCCGCGCGTCGGCGCGCTGGCGAATTTTTCGATCAGGGCGCCGGCTTCGCTCATCAACTTGTCGTCATCGACGCACTTCCAGATCAGGCCCCATTGCGCGGCGGTTTCCGCCGGAAGCGGCTCCCCGGTGAGCGCGAGGCCGAGCGCGCGCGCCTGTCCGGCGAGGCGGGGGAGGGGCCATGTTCCGCCTGAATCCGGCACGAGCCCGATATTGGCGAAGGACTGAATGAATTTCGCGGACTTCGCCGCGATCACGATGTCGGCGGCGAAGGCGATGTTCGCGCCCGCGCCGGCGGCGACCCC
>Ga0209347_1005892_pt1 | contig 11278 bp, 10 predicted proteins | sample AutmiccommuBRH23_FD_187382 | JGI IMG/M metagenome (GOLD analysis project Ga0209347, IMG submission 187382) | Deep subsurface microbial communities from Mt. Terri, Switzerland - Autotrophic microbial communities BRH/23 (SPAdes) (version 2) | ecosystem: Environmental > Aquatic > Deep subsurface >...
GCCGGGGGCATGGGAGCGGGAGATCCTCGAAAAGATGGGACTGGTCGCCGCGTGCGACGATCACCAGCGATACCGCAAGCACTATGGTCCTGCTACGCAAACGACAGGCTGACCCGCGAGGTCTTCTACGGCCGAGGTCTGGGGCTCACCACAGATGAACCTGTTCAACCGGCTAAACCATTTGTGCAGCAGGAACAGTCACATGAGGCTTCGCCGCCTCTGCGGAACCGTCACCTCCACGACCTGGAGCCAGAAAGGGTGCCGCCGGTCACCCCCCTGGCCGTGGCCTGGATCGCGTCCGTTCGTATCTCGGGACCGTCCTGGCCTCTGCACCAGCGCCGGTGCATCCATGCCTCGCCGCACCAGCTCGAGACGGCCGATTTCCAAGCCGCACTCCAGCGGGTACCTCGTCGCCAGAGACTGTGCCGCCGCCAGAACGCGAGCCGTGATCTCGAGGCGCCGGACCAGCGTCCCTGGCTGAAGCTCGCGCAGCATTCGCGCCACGGGCTCCCGGTCCGCGGACGCGAGTGACGCCGCATGCAGCGGCGCGTCTAGGCAGTCAACAAACCGGCAGGCGGATCTAAAGACGTCCGGGTGCGGTCCACAGCTGCTCAGTCGCTCCTTCACAGTGGTAAGCTCGAGCGGCCGCGCCTCGTGATGAGCCTCGATGTAGCTGCGGTCCTTTTCAGCGAGGCGCTGCAGCTTTGCCACCACCATGTCCGTCGTCGACGGCGCGATGATTCGAACTGGTCCGTCGAGGTCCTCAACGACGACCTCGACAGCGCGAATCCGCCAGTCTGGCGGGAGCTTCGCAGTCGTCTCGTCGACGCCGTCGATGTAGAATCCGAACGCCTCGTGGAAGTGCGACCCGTATCCGAAAAGCGCGTTGATCTCCTCGGACGCAGGGCTCCCTCCGTGCGCCGCCTCCCACTCCCGAATGTTCGCCGGATAAGCGTCGATCTCTTGCGACGTCCGCATGATCACGGGGGCGTCGGGCCAGCTCGCGAGCACCGACTGGCTGCCGACGATCACCACCGACCCGCTGGCGAAGTGTCGGGCGATCGACCGGGCCGCACGCTCGAGGTCGGAACGGCTGCGGACGTCCGACATGCGCGGCCGCTAGGCGGCGCGGCCGGTGTGCGGCGCCGGCGCGAGTTCGGCGCCCGTCCGTGCCAGGCGCCAGATCCGACGGCGCAGAACCGGATCCGTCAGGCCGAGGACTCGTCCGAATGGCGAGGTCGAGCGGAGCCAGGTCATTCGCTCCGAGCGCTCCGTGAGAATGCTCCGCAGGCGTGCCGGCTCGACGTTCAGCAGCTGCTCCCATTCGTCGAGATACCGATAAGCCGGCCCACGCTCGCGCTCCTCCTGGAGGACACGCCGCGCCGCCTCGAGCAGGGCCTGCGGCTCACGGGCCAGTCGCCGCGCAGCGATGCGGTGCATGATCAGCTTCGCGCGGTCGTTGACGACTTCCGCATTGACCGTGCCGCCCGCCCTCGCGCGTGACGGCGCGCTCCCGCTCTTTGCAGGATGCCGCTTCGAGTGGGGAGAGTGCAGGTTCACCTCGTCTCTCCGGAAGGTTCACGCGCCGGCAGTATACAGCTCGGCCGGCCATCGCGCGAGAACTGCCCTGGCGGATCCGCGAGGGCCCTCGAGCGCGTTGGCGAGGCTCGGGCGCGCTTGCGCTGCCTGCCAACCTGTGTGGCGAACTGGATCCCTCTCGCGGAGTTCCGGGCAACCCACGGGCAACCCCCGCGGGCAACCCCCGCCTTGCCGCACGACGCTCGTCCGGCCTAGCCTGCCGGCCGGAGCCGCGACCGGGAGCCTCCCCCATGTGCAACCTCTACAACGTCACCACCTCGCAGGAAGCGATACGGCAGTTCTCGCGGGCACTTCGCGACCTCTCCGGCAACCTGCCGCCGTCGTACGACGTCTACCCCGACTATCCGGCGCCGATTGTCCGGGTCGGCAGTGACGGCGAGCGTGAGGTCGCCCGGGCGCGTTGGGGGATGCCGACGCCGCCGAACTATCTGAAGGGCAAGGTCGACCGCGGGGTTACCAACATCCGGAACGTCAAGAGTCCGCACTGGCGCCGCTGGCTGGCCCCTGAGTTCCGGTGCGTCGTCCCCGCGACTTCATTTGCAGAGCCGAGCCCGGTTCGCGACCCGGAAACCGGCCGCATTCCGAACGTCTGGTTCGGCCTCGACGAGACGCGGCCGCTCTTCTGGTTCGCCGGCATATGGACGCCGTGGACCGGAACGCGCAAGAAGGCCGAAGGCGCAATAGAGCACGAGCTGTTCGCGTTCCTCACCTGCGATCCGAACGACGTAGTCCGGCCGATCCACGCGAAGGCGATGCCGGTCATTCTCACGAGTGCCGAGGAGGTCGACCGCTGGCTGACGGCACCGGCCGCCGATGCGCTGGAGCTGCAGCGTCCCCTGCCAAAAGAGTCGCTCCAGGTGGTGCCGCGCACGCCGAAGGAAGACGAAGCCGCTTGACCGATGTTGCGGCATGGCAGGGATGGCCGAGGGAATCGGCGTCACCGAGGGGCCGCCACAGCCGGCCACCCGCCGCTGCCCTCGCGCGTCAGATGTCAGCGTCGGCGTGATCGGCGGCCTCGGCCAGCCGGTACAGGGACGTAAAGCCTTTTCGGGGCTGCCGCAGCTTCCACAGGATGCCTCGTGCGGTCAGCGCCTCGGCGAGCCGCTGCTCGGCCGGATCGAGCACTGTGTGATAGTGGCCGTTGCGGAGCTTGGCGAGCAGGTCGGCCTCGTCGTCGGTCACGTCGTGCACGGCCTTGACCAGGCTGCGGTGATACTCGTGGTCGGTCGACACGATAAACGGGCCCGGCAGCGCCAGCGCGCCATGGATGACGCGCTCGTAGATCTCGCGCCGCACCTCGGCGGGCTCGTCGGCCGTCGAAGCGATGTCGGTCTCGATCAGAGCGCCGTCGGCGTCGCTGACGAACAGCGTGGCGAAGGCGCCGGCTCGTCGGATCTCGTGGATGCGCCCGGACCGTTCGAGCAGCGCCCGTGCCGCCTGGTCGAGCGTCAGCCCCGACAGGTGCCGGTCAGACGCCGCATCGTCGGCTTCGCAGCTGAACACGGTGTAGGTCGTTGTCTTGGTGGACATCGTTCGCGCCTCCGCGCCGGATGTTCGATCTTTGTTCTCCCCCTCGGCCGGAGTCAATCCGGGCGCGCCGACGGCAACCGATTCTTCGCGGCGGCGCAACGCCACCATCATGGTCCGGGCTCACCCTGGTGGCGGGGAGCGCAGAGTCCGATAGGAGAAGTCGGCCATGTCCCTCGCTCGTGTCCTCAGCTCGCCGCTCGGCCGCCGGGCACTGCTGCACCGCTCGACGGCGCTCGCCCTGGCGGCGATCGCCACCCCGATCACCTCACGTCTGGCCGTCGGGCAGCCGCGCTTCCTCGACTACCCGTTCGGACTCGGCGTGGCATCGGGCAACCCGGTCGCCGACGGCGTGGTGCTGTGGACGCGGCTGGCGCCGGCGCCGCTCGACGGCGGCGGCATGACGCCGGAGGCGGTCCCGGTGCAATGGGCGATCGCCAGCAACGAGGGCATGACGGACGTGGTGCAGAGCGGCACCGTGCTGGCCGCGCCCGAGCACGGCCACTCGGTGCACGTGCCGGTCCGCGGCCTGGCACTCGACCGCTGGTACTTCTATCGATTTACCGCCGGCGGGGTGGCGAGCCCGATCGGCCGAACCCGCACCTTCCCGGTCGTCGGCGCGCCGAAGGACAAGATGCGGTTCGCCTACTGCTCATGCCAGAATTTCTTCCAGGGCTATTTCACCGCCTACCGCCAGATGCTCGAGGACGATCTCGACCTGATACTCACGCTCGGCGACTACGTGTACGAGAGCACCTGGGGCCAGCAGGTCCGCTGGCACCTGCCCGAGCCATACACGCTCGACGACTACCGGAACACCCACGCGCTCTACAAGCTCGACGCCGACCTGCAGCGGGCCCACGCCGCCGCACCCTGGGCGATGACCTGGGACGACCACGAGGTCGACAACGACTACGCCGGCACGAACCAGGAGGACAGGGATCCGGTCGAGGCGTTCGCGCAGCGCCGGGCGGCCGCCTACAAGGCCTACTACGAGCACATGCCGCTCTGGCCGACGGCGCGGCCGGTCAACGGCTCCATGCGGCTGTACGGCAACCTCGTCTTCGGTGACCTTGCGAGCTTCGCGCTGCTCGACAACCGCCAGTACCGCTCTGACCAGGCCTGCCAGGGCCCGTCGGATTTCGGCGGCCAGCAGATCCCACTCGATTGCGCCGAACGCAGCGACCCGGCACGCTCGATGCTCGGCGAGGAGCAGGAGCGCTGGCTGCTGCGCGGCAACCTGGTCCCCGGCGGTGCTACGTGGAAGGTGGTCGCCCAGCAGATGCTGTTCTCGCAGCTCCGCCAAGGCGACAAGTGGTGGTCGGACGGCTGGGACGGCTACCCCGCCACCCGGCAGCGCATCATCGACCACATCGCCGAGCGCAAGGTGGCCAATGCGGTCCTCCTCGGCGGCGACATCCACCAGTTCTGGGCCTCGGACGTGAAGCGCGACTTCGACCGGCCGGAGAGCGAGACGGTCGCGACCGAGTTCGTCGGCAGCTCGATCTCCTCGGGCAGCAGCGGGTGGGCCGAGAAGCTCCTCGAGGCCAACCCGCACATCCGCTTCCACGACTGGCGCAAGCGCGGCTATGGCCGGGCCGAGGTGACGCACGCCGGCATGCGGATGGACCTGGTGGCGGTCGAGAGCGTGGCGGATCCCGCCGCCCGTGCCTCGACGCTCAAGAGCTTCATGGTCGAAGCCGGAAAACCGGGCGTGCAGTCGGCCTGATCGTCGACCGCCGCGCGACAGGCCGTCGGGCGCGCTTCGGCACCGCGTGGCCCTGTCGGACCGGTGGCGGCAGTCCTCGCCGCGTTCTCAGCGTCGCAGCGCCGCTTCGCTCGCAGGGCCGTCTACACCCGGCAGGGCCCGGCCGTCGGCGTCGAACCAGCGGCTGCGCCGCCCGGTCGCGCTCAACAGCGAGGCCGCGGTCAGGCCGGTGCTGCCGGGGACCGGCACGGCAAGCGCGATCACCGCCGACGGCATTCCCGGGCCGTAGCACAGCGGCCATACCACCTGCTCGAACACCGTGTGTCCACGCCGGACCTGGCCGTCGATCGCCAGGGCGACGGCGACGTGGGCGCCCACCGGCCGACCCGAGACGACGACGCCGTCGACCCGCTCGCGGATCGCGCGCGCAATCTTGGCGGGCCAGGCCGCCAGCGGTCGGCCGGTGAGATCGCGGCCGAGCGACGCCGCCCAGTGGGTGCCGAACAGCCGGTACCGGTAGTCGCCGGCCCCCGGGTCCCATTGCAGAATGGCCAGGGCGCCGAGCCACGGCCTAAGGTCCGATGCCGCGAAGCGGCCACGCTGGAGGATCAGCGCCGGGCCAGCCAGCACGGCGGCCCAGTCGGTGAAGGCGGCCGCGGCGGAAGTCACCAGGTGCCGTCGCAGCCCGGCGATCGACGCCAGGGCAGGCCCGCCGACCGCTGCGGCGTCGGCGGGCGGCTTCGCAGGCGGGTCGATTTCAACCGGGTCCATGGCTCGCCCTCCCTGCGCAGAGCATGGCGCGGTCGTGGTTGACGATCGCTTAATGCGAGCCTGGCATGCGTCGTTCGATCAGGCTCCGCTCGCGCCGCCGGCCCCCGGAGGACCCGCGTAGTCGCGCGGGCTCCGGCCGCCGCGCCGGCCCCGGGAGTGGCGGTGCCCGCAACGGTGTTGAGGGAAGCCGCGCCTGAGGCCAGGAATTTCTTGAAAAGTGCAGCCCTGGATATCATAGTCCAGTTCTGGACATTGGAGATCGAAATGCCAGTCCCGGCACGAGAACAGCACCAGGCGATCGAGCCCGGCCCCCTCATCCTCGAGGCCGACCGGTTCTCCGGCGGTAACCGTCGGCGCCTGAGCGGCCCAGGCATGCGCACCTTCCTCAGTATCGCGGACGTCTGGGGTCTGAGCGAAGCCGATCGCCTGCGTGTGCTCGGATTTCCCGGCAGGTCCACCTACTACGGCTGGGTCTCTCGCGCGAGGGCAGGGCAGGATTTCGAGCTGTCGGTCGACACCCTGCTGCGGATCTCGGCGGTCCTCGGTATCTGGAAGGCGCTCAGGATCCTCTTCGACACCGACGCCGAGGGCGTCGCATGGCTCTCGGGCCCCAACGACGCTCCGACCTTCGGAGGTCAGCCACCCATGCGCCTGGTGACCGCCGGGACGCAGGACGGGCTGATGCTCGTGCGCCGGTACCTGGACGGCATGCGCGGCGGGGTCTTCGCCGCACCGAACGCGGCCGATGACGACTTCAAGCCGCTCACGGACGACGACATCGTGTTCGCCTGATGGTGCTCGCGACGGCCGAAGTGCCCGGCCCGACCTTCCGGCTCATCCCGTCTCAGTTTCCGCCGATCGCGACCTTCGACGTCGTCACATCGGCCGGCGACCTTGAAGCCGTCATGGAGCTCGAAGGCTGGACCAACGACCGGCTGGTCGTGGAGCGCCTGGACAGGCTTCCCAGAGACCAGTGGGTGTTCGGCGTTGCGAACGCGAGCATCGTCATGGCGTCCTTCCTGCACGTCTCGCCCGACGGCATGCGCTTCAACACCGGCGCGCTGGGCGCCTGGTACGCAGCCCTGGCCCTATCCACGGCGGCGGCGGAGGTCGCCCACCATCTTCGCCGCGAGGCCGTCTTCAGGCGCCGACGCGAGATCCGGCGGAAGTACCGCACCTACGCGGCAACCCTTCACGGCTCCTACGTCGACATCCGGGGCCCCGGTGCCGGCCATCACGATGCCCTGAGCCCTGGCTCCTATGCCGCCTCGCAGTCGCTCGGGGAGACGATCCGGGCCAGCGCGCACGCCGGCATCATCAATGGCAGCGTTCGCCACGCCGGCGGCACCTGCGTCGTCGCCTACCGGCCCCACAACGTTCGAGACGTGACGCTCAGCACCCACTACGAGATCACGGCACCGCTCGAGGGCCGGATCGTCGTCAGGACCCTCAACCGGTCATGAGGGATCCGCAGGACAGCGAAGCCCTGGCCAGGCGCCTGGAGCACGACCTCGACTACCGTGTGCTGCGCCGGGTCAAGACGCGCGACGTCTTTGCCGACCCCGTCGGCGATACCAAGATCGGCGTCCTTCTCGACACCGAGACCACCGGGCTCGACCCGCGCGAGGACCAGGTCATCGAGCTGGCGATGATCGTCTTCGAGTACGACGACCGTGGTCAGGTCTGCCGGGTCGTCGACCGCTTCCAGGCACTCAACGATCCTGGTCGCCCGATCTCGGCGGAGGTGGTGGAGCTGACGGGCATCACCGACGCGATGGTCGCCGGCCTTGCCATCGATCCGGGCGAGGTCGCGCGGATCGTCGGCCCCGCGGTGGTGGTGATCGCGCACAACGCCGCCTTCGACCGCACATTCGCGGAGCGTCTGCACCGGGTGTTCGCCACCAAGGCCTGGGCTTGCTCGCTGTCCGAGGTTCCCTGGCGCGAGGCAGGGATCGGCAGTGCCAAGCTCGACTACCTGGCGATGCGCTACGGCCTGTTCCACGACGGGCACCGCGGCCTCGCCGACTGCGAGGTGCTGCTGGAGATCCTGGCGCGGCCCCTGCCCGGCTCTGTGGAGCCGACCCTCAAGCGCCTGCTGGACACCGCACGCCAGCCGACCTGGCGGGTATGGGCGCTCGACAGCCCTTTCGACATGAAGGACCGCCTGAAGGCCCGGGGCTACCGCTGGAGCGACGGGTCGGACGGCAACCCGCGGGCCTGGTATCGCGACGTCCTCGACGCTGCACTCGAGGCGGAGAAGCAGTACCTGACGGCGGAGATCTACCCCCGCCACTACATACCCCGGTGTGTTCGCGTCACCGCCTTCGACCGCTTCTCCGAGCGCGTTTAGCCCCGGCCGGCCGAGGAAGCGCTCGCTGCGCAGCAGCCCGACGAGCCGTGTGCGCCCGCCTCGCCGGTCGCCTGCAGCCGGACCGGTCCCACGGCGCGCGCCGAACCCGCGTTATGGGAAATCGGGGCGGCGAGGTCTCCGCGTCAGTTCACCCGGTCGACACACTCGGTCGGTTGCCATCTAGCCGCTCCGGCAGCCCCTGATCCTCCTGAACTTGGAGGAGCGCTACGCGCCGTCAACTACCTGCAGGTGTGCTGGAGCAATCGAGCGCAGATCAGCACGTGGGTGATATTCGACATCTGCATGAAGTTCGTCGGCACACATCATCTTGTGGCTCAAAAGAAAATCGATGTACAGATGCTGATCTATTGGCCACTGATCGGATCGATCTTGCCCATTTTACTTGCCTGCCGTAGAGTTATCCACAGGGGCGGGAGGCGACGATGGCGGCGACGAACACGCTGCACTACGGCGATAATCTGGACTACATCCAAGACATGGCGTCGGAGTCCGTCGACCTCGTGTACTTGGACCCGCCTTTCAATTCCCAGGCGTCCTACAATCTGCTGTTCAAGACCCCCCAGGGCGATGCGGTCGAGGCCCAGACCTCCGCGTTCCGCGACACCTGGTGGTGGGACGTGGCAGCCGAAGAGGCCTTCGATCGGGTGCTGTCGGGCGGCGGCCGGCTCGCAGGGCTGCTGAAGGCGCTGCGCAGTGCGCTCGGCGAGTCCGACATGATGGCCTATCTGGCAATGATGGCGGCCCGCCTCACGCATCTGGAGCGGGTGCTGACGCGTCGCGGCAGCCTGTTCCTGCACTGCGACCCGTCGGCCAGCCACTACCTGAAGCTCCTGCTGGACATGATCTTCGAGCCACGCTGCTACCGCGCCGAGATCACCTGGAAGCGGACCGGCAGCCACGGCAACGTCACGCGCAACTTCGGTGCGGTGACCGACACCGTCTTCTTCTACACCAAGACCGACGACTACGTGTGGAACCAGCAATACGCCCCCTTCGAGGCGGCCTACATCGAGAAGAAGTTCAGATGGGCCGACCCCGACGAGCGGCGCTGGCAGTCAGTCACCCTCAGAAACCCGGCGCCGCGGCCGAACCTGCGCTACCCCTTCACCGCCTCCAACGGCGAGACTTATCACCCGCACGCCAACGGCTGGGTGTGCCGGCGCGGGCGGCTCGAGGAATATGACCGCGAGGGCCGGCTGCACTTTCCGAGTCGCGCCGGCGGCCAGCTACGTCTGAAGATGTATCTCGACGAGAGCCCGGGCGTGCGCCTGTCCAACCTCTGGACCGACATCCCGGCCGTCAATTCACAGGCCAAGGAGCGGCTCGGCTACCCGACCCAGAAGCCGTTGGCCCTGCTCGAGCGCATCATCCGGACCGCAACCGATGACGACGGCGTGGTCTTCGATCCGTTCTGCGGCTGCGGCACCGCGATCGAGGCCGCCGAGCGGCTGGGGCGGCGCTGGATCGGCGTCGACATCACCCATCATGCCATCGAGGTCATCGAAGGGCGGATGCGCGAGCAATGCCCGAACGCCGCCTACGACGTGACCGGCCGGCCGGTCGACCTCGGATCCGCCCACGACCTGGCGCGCCGGGACAAGTACGAGTTCCAGTGGTGGGCGAACTGGCTGGTCGGCGTGCAGAACTATCGCGAGCGCAAGAAGGGCGCCGACCGCGGCATTGACGGGATCATATATTTCCGGAACGGCCCGATGGGGGTCGGCCAGGCGATCGTGTCGGTGAAGGGCGGCAAGAGCGTCGCACCGGAGATGATCAGCGCGCTGCGTGGCACTGTCGAGCGCGAGGACGCCCAGCTCGGTCTGTTCGTGTGCTTAGCCGAGCCGACGGCGAGAATGCGCCAGGAGGCCGCCTCGGCGGGGTTTACGACGACCGCGCAGGGCAAGTTCCCGCGCGTGCAGATCGTCACGATATCCGACGTCCTGGAAGGCCGGCTGCCGGCGATGCCGGCGCCGATCGAGGCGGACGCTTTCCGCCAGCCGCTCCGCCCGAAGCGTTCGCGCACGGCGGCGAAGCCGGATCCGCAGCTGTCCTTCGCGCTGCCGATCCCCGGCGGCGCCGCGGTGAAGCCCTCGAAGGGCGTGGCGGAGCATCTGAGCGGCCAATTGCTCGCCGCTTTGAGCCGGTAGTCGGTAGCCGGCCGCGACGCAGAAGCGTCGCCGGCGCCGGCATGCAAGACCCGGCAATGACAGGTTGGGCGCCGCGGTCGCCGGGCAGATCGTGCCGCTGGCCGAATAGATGATGCACTTCGACGCCGAGTGACCCGAGGCGCCCGACACTGGGGCTTCCGTACAACGCGACAACCGTCGGTTCAACCAAGTCTCGCGATACTGGTTCAGCCGCCGAGAGGACTCGGCAACGGCAACAGCGCGGGGCCATTTTTCCAGCCGGCATGCAGCGACTCAGCACGTCATGACTCCCCTCAAAACCGCCGGCGCTGCCCAAATCCGGACCAAAGCTGGGTGAGAAGCGCAAACACGGCCTGCTCGACAACTTCCGCCTCAACAGACGTGAGACGGGTGCGACCGACAATCGCGGGAAGCTGACACGGGCCGCTGAGACTGCGAGGCCCGGTTGTCATCCGATATCCGACCGACGGTGCCAATCCGAGTTCGAGATCGATGGGAACGGGGACTGCAAGCGTCGTGTTCGCAATACGAACAATCTGCGGAATTGACCTCCGTAGCTCTTGTTCGACTGCGGATTCCGACGGCACCGGCCACCTGTACCGATTTGAAGGCGGCCACCGATTCCGACCCGATGCCGGCCAGGGTTCCGATCTGATGCCGGCCACCTGAGGGGGTCTCTCCGGGTCGTGGTTGATGATGTTCGTGCGGTGCCGGAGGGTCAAGCCGTGGCGGTCTCGGCGGTGGTGGCCTGGGCGGTCTGCGGCGGCCGCTTCTTTCGCAGGCTGTCGCCCTTGAGCTCGATGCGGTGGGCGTTGTGGACGAGGCGATCGAGGATGGCGTCGGCGATAGTCGGGTTGCCGATGATCTCGTACCATCGGTCGACCGGGAGCTGGCTGGTGACGATGATCGATCGGGCCTCGTAGCGGTCCTCGACGATCTCCAGGAGGTCTCGGCGCTGCTCGGCGTCGAGCGGCTCGGGTCCCCAGTCGTCGAGGATCAGCAGGTCGAGGCGGGCCAGGGCGCGCAGCGCCCTGGCATAGCGGCCGTCGGCGCGCGCCAGCGCCAGGGCGGCGAACAGCCGCGGCGTGCGGTGATAGCCGACGGCCAGGTTCTCGCGGCAGGCCTTGTGGCCGAGGGCGCAGGCGAGCCAGCTCT
>Ga0209347_1005895_pt1 | contig 11273 bp, 9 predicted proteins | sample AutmiccommuBRH23_FD_187382 | JGI IMG/M metagenome (GOLD analysis project Ga0209347, IMG submission 187382) | Deep subsurface microbial communities from Mt. Terri, Switzerland - Autotrophic microbial communities BRH/23 (SPAdes) (version 2) | ecosystem: Environmental > Aquatic > Deep subsurface >...
CTGCCCTTTCTGTGGTGTTATAATAGACCTTCATTAACATGGACATCACTGATTACCCAAAAATTGGGCCGGGATTTTATCCCGGCGTCTGTTTTTAAAGAGCCTTAAATGTAAGAAAATATTAATGACCTGTTAAGTTTTATGTAATTTGCAATAGCTATAATTACAGCATACATTTAAAAATTAAAAGGGGGAATTAAAATGTCCTGGAGCATTTTGAATTTTACCGGCAGAGAGATAATCGATCTGGCCACCGAGATTGAGAAGGCCGGAAAATCTTTTTATGAGGCGGCCGCTCAAAAGGTGGAGGTTCCTGAAGTAAGCGCCCTTTTTAAGGCTCTTGGCAACGAGGAGGATAAACACATAAAGGATTTTCAGGCCCTTAAAGATCACTTGGACGGAAGTTTTATCCCGGAGGAGAGTTATCCGGGCGAGTACAGGGACTACTTAAAGGCCATAATTGATAATCATGTGTTCAATATTAAAAATGTTGAGGAGCTTGTCAGTGGCGCGGTGGTGGCCAGAGAGGCTCTGGCCGTAGCACTTCGCTTTGAAAAGGATTCCATATTGATTTTCCAGGAGTTCATGAAAGTGGTTGACGGGCCCGGACGTGCTACAGTCCAGAAGCTTATCGACCAGGAAAAGGAACATATAGGCCTTCTGGCGCGTCTTAACAAAATAAAGTGGTAGTATTCAAATGAAATATTTATTTAAAAAGGGCCTTAAAAGGTCCTTTTAGTTTTTTGTAAAAATATGCAATAATTATGTGTATTTAAGGAGGATAATTAAAATACTTGTTGAAAAGATTAAGCTGAGAATAAACCAGGTGCTCATAATAGTATGTGAGGATAATAATGAAACAACAGATGAAGGTAAAGTTCTGGGGGGTTCGGGGATCTATTCCCAGTCCAGGGGAATTGACCAGAAGGTATGGTGGAAACACACCCTGTGTCAGCATACACCTGGGTGTGGACAAAACCCTCATTCTTGACGCGGGCACTGGTATTCGCCAGCTCGGCAAGGAGTTGGAGCCGGTTTTAACAGATATCTTTCTGATAGTCACACACATTCACTGGGATCATATTCAGGGCTTCCCTTTTTTTACTCCATTATTCCAGAAGGACAGGGTTATATACGTTTTCCCATACCAGAGGGGAGAAACCATGCTCAATTCGCTATTCGTTCAGATGGACGGGGCACACTTTCCTGTGACCATGAGTCACATTCCCGCAAAGTGTTATCTGGTAACAGATAATATAACCGTTTTTATGCTTCAGCACGGTTTTTACATCACCCGCGTCGCCAATAACCACCCGGGAGGGTCATATGGATTCAGGGTTGAGAATAACGGCCGGTCGGTGGTCTACATGACGGACAATGAGCTGTTTCCTCCCGGAGGAGAAAACAGCATGGACAGCTTTGTAGAATTCTGCAGGAACTCCGATGTGCTTATTCATGATGCACAGTATACTGAGGACGATATGCCCCACAAGCACGGGTGGGGGCACAGCCTGGTGGAACAGGCAGTTGACCTGGCTGAGTCGGCGGGGGTAAAGCATCTGGTCCTTTTTCACCACGACCCTGACAGAACCGATGATGAGCTTGACCTTATACAGGAGAGGACGCGCCGGCAGATAAGGGAAAGAAGACTGGATATGAGGTGTACGGTGGCCTATGACGGGCTTGAATTGGATTTATAAGACAGACAACCGGCGGACGCCGGTTTTTTTCTTGCAAACTTATTGACTGACTAATGAGTGGCATATAAAATGTTTTTGATAATAATATCATAATTTGACATTATTGGAAAAATAGATGGAAAGGGGCCTGCTTCTGTTATGGCTGTAAATGAAAAACCGGGGGGAAAGAATAATTCAGCCGGACGCCTGGGGGGCGGGGCCCCGGAGAAGCCGCTGGTTCTTTTGGGCATAGGCAATACCAGGATAGAAGAATGGATTAAGGTATTTTTCCTCGAACAGGCCAGCATTACGGTTTCTCCGGCCGATGCCCAGATATTGAGGGAAAAAATAAGTGGTCTTTCCCCGGATATACTGGTATTAATGCGGCAGAACTCCATGGGAGGGATACCTGACGCCGGCAGCCTGGCGATTTTGGCGGCCCAACACGTTCCGGCCGTCCTGTTTATAGTGGGGGAACTGGATGATGAGGGAAAAGAGCTGTATGACCGGGCCAGGGACGCCGGGGTGCAGAGTATAATAACCTGCGAGAGGGGCGGGCAGGTATACGGTGATGAGCTTGTTTACAGCCTAACCGGACTGATCAGGGAAATAAATGGTACGGCCGGGAGAAAGGAAAAGGAGGAAAGTCCCCCTGACAGCCTGCTAAGCGGCGAGGCCAGAAAAACAATCAATTCACTTTTTCAAAGCGCGGGCAGTATAGGCAGGGCTATCATCAAATCGGCGGGGACCGTTTCGGAAAGGGCCAGGACCAAATCCTCCCCTAAGAAAACTCTTAGTATAATAAGAAGGTCGGAAGGCATAGCATTGGATAATGCCGGGGGGCTCAGTTCAGGCCTGGCCCAACTGTCTCCCACCTCAATAGTTCCCGGAGGTATTCTGGCTGTAGTTACTCCCTGGAGGCCTAATCTGGCCGGCAGGCTGGCCGCCCAGGCGGTTAAAATGTTTGGGGAGGTAAATGGTGGTGAGGTGGCCTATATAGGCGCCAGCGGAAGCAGCACCGGGGCCCTTTGGCTGGATGTGCCGGAGGATGAGCTGTTTATGTCTGACTGGAGGGTGCCCGGCTCCAGCTGTCCCATAACCAGGGGGAATATAAAAATATTTCCCGTTGATCCGGTTAAGGACCTGCGGACCGGAAGTGATGAGGATTTAATAGCCCTGCTGCACAATGTGAGGAAGTCATCCACCTATACGGTGGTGGATTTTGCCGGCGATATGACCATGGCCCGGAAGGCGGCCCTTCAGGGCCGCACTGTTTTACTGGTGGTAGCGCCTGGAAATGACCCGGTGGAACTCAGGGTTTCAACCCTTTGGATAAGAAACATAATGGATGGCTGCAGGAATGTGGTGACCGGCATAGATATCCGGGGTGTGCTTCCTGAAATACCCGCAGAATTAGACCCCAGGGTTATTGTAAGAAATAATCCCGCCGACTCCCTCAATATAGCCTTAAAAAAGCAAAATGATAATGTGTTTGTATGGGTCTGAGGGCAGTATTATTCTAAAATAGACAAATTAGCAGGGGTCCCCAGGTAAATTGTAGAATAATTAGGCTAGAAAGCTGAAACAAAAAACCGTCAGCCGACGTCTTAAAAATATGGATGATTCTTAATAGAAACAGGTTTGGAGGGTTTGCTTTGAGATCCAGATATCTGTTACCTTTACTGATGGCATTTTTGTTAACCCTTACCGTTGGGCCGGCCCGGGCTGCTGATTTGACATATGATTATACCGACGTGGGCACCCACTGGGCCCAGGAATCAATTGCGGAGTGCAGGGTTAATGATTTCATGACAGGTTATCCGGGCAACACTTTTGGGCCGGAGATAGCGCTCAGCAGGGCTGAGGCGCTGGTTTCCATTAACCGGGGCCTGGGATGGGGGAAAGAGGCAGAAAGCACACCCACATCAGGGGTGAGATTCCCCCCGGATGTGGCAGATGTTTTTAAAGGCCATATTGTTGTAGCTGCCAATAAACAGTTAATCAGTAAGGATGCTATTCCCGGCATCAGATTTAACAGCCCGGCGCCCCGGTCCGAGGTGGCCGCCTGGATAGCCAGGGCCCTTAAGCTAAAGGGGCAGGGCAGCACCCTGAGCTTTACCGATATAGGCGGGATGACTGCGGAGAACAGAGATCTGCTGTCCGGTGTCGTCCAGGCAGGCATTATGAGCGGGGATCCGGAACATACCTTCAGGCCCAACGGGTCCCTGACCAGGGCTGAAATGGCCTCTATACTGGCCAGAATGCTGGACAGTGGAAAGATCAGCCCGTCTGCCGGCCGTCATATAACCGGCAAGCTGTCCCAGGTGGATGCTGAGAAAAAGAAGCTGTCGGTGCAATCCTCCGGGAAAACAGAAACTTTTAATTTATCAGGCCGGTATGTCCTTTTCAGGAATGGTAAAAAATCGAGCCTTGATTCTTTTAAGGTGGGGGAAAATGTAAGATTATCCCTTGATTCCACCGGTAAGTGTCTTTTTGCTGCCGCGTACGGGGATATTGTCACCAATATAGACCTTACCGGCAGTCCTGACTCCAGCTATGTTCCCCAGGGTAAAACAGGGTATGTGGTAAACAAGTACGTGGATTATTTTACAGTGCGTCTTAGGGATAATACAGTACGGGAAGTATCGGTCCCGGGTTTGACCTTTTTAAAAGGCGTAACGCTGGGGAATTACGGCAGTATTCGGCAGGGGTCCTATGTTGAGCTGATCGAGGAGGGCTCCCAGGTAAAGACTGTCCGGGAGCTTTATGGTGCCCGCAAGCTTTTTGGCTTTGTGGAGACAATCACCTCCCAGACTATCCATATTGAAGACGATGACGATAAGCCGCTATCCCCGGATATAGCCGGCGGATGCCGCTTCCGGGACAGTGACGGTGACCGGGTGGATCTGGAGGATATAGAAACCGGGATGTATGTGGAGCTGACACTGGATGACAGTAATGAGGTTGCTGAGATAAAAATAAGCGGCGAGTCCCAGGGCCTCGAGGGAGAGGTAACCGACATTCGGACCTCGGGCACTGAAAAGATAACCATTGAAAAGGACAACGGGCGGGAGGTCACCTACTATCTGGATGATGACGTGGTTGTGCGGGAGGACAGCTATAGCAGGAGCCTTTCCTATGTTGATGAGGGGATGGAGGTAAGGCTTGTCCTGAATGGCGATAATAAGGTTTCCCGCATTATTATAACTGACTCGTCAGATTCATCAGGGGCTACCGGGGGAGAGGTAACCTATATCAGGACCTCGGGCACTGAAAGAATAACCATTGAGGACGATGACGGGGATGATCATACCTATTACATCGATGATGATGTAACGGTGAAGGAGGACGGCACCACCAGGAGCCTTTCCTACGTTAAAAAAGGGATGTACGTGGACCTGACCCTGGACAGCAGTGACAGGGTGACCAGGATTGAAATAGAGGACTCTGATTCTTCGGATGAGGTGGAGGGTGAGGTAACCAGCATACGACCCTCCGGCACTGAAAGAATAACCATTGAGGATAATGATGGGGATACACATAGCTATTACATTGATGATGACGTAATCATCAGGGAGGACGGCAGTTCCAGGGACCTGTCCGATATAGATCAGGGAATGTATGTGGTGCTTACCCTGGATAACGATGACAGGGTGACCAGGATTGAAATAGAGGACTCCGATTCTTCCGATGAGGTGGAGGGTGAGGTTACCGATATAAGACCCTCCGGTACTGAAAGAATAACCATTGAGGAAGATGACGAGGATAGAAATAGCTATTACATTGATGATGACGTAATAATCAGGGAGGACGGTGTCTCCAGGAGTCTGTCCTACATAGACGAAGGAATGTATGTGGTACTTACCCTGGATAACGACGATAGGGTGACCAGGATTGAAATAGAGGACTCTGATTATTCCGATGAGGTGGAAGGAGAGGTTACCGATATAAGACCCTCCGGCACTGAAAGAATAACCATTGAGGATAATGACGGGGATAGAGAAAGCTATTACATTGATAATGACGTAATCATCAGGGAGGATGGCCATTCCAGGGACCTGTACGACGTCGAAGAGGGTATGTATGTGGAACTCACCCTGGACGATGATGATGATGTCACCCGCATTGAAATAAAGGATTCAAATTCATCTTCGGATCTGGTGAAGGGTGAAGTTACATCTATACGGAAATCCGGAACCAAAAAAATTGAAGTGGACGAGGACGGGGGTCCTGAAGAAGCCTACTATATTAGCGATAATGTAGTGGTTAAGGAAGGTGTAATTAATAAAAACATTTACTATATAGAAGACGGAATGCAGGTTGAGCTTACTCTGGACCGGGATGACCGGGTTGTCCGGATAGATATTATCAGATGAATACCGGTATATTAAAAGCTGTTGATGTATTCATCAACAGCTTTTTTTGACATATGAGAAATTATGCTTTGTGGGTAACTTAAAAGTCAACTATATGCAGGTTGGTAAATTTGAACCGGCGTATTTGGGTATCTCATTTAGGAAAACATCTCCCCTGTATATGTCGTATGCCACTATCAGGGGAAAGTCCACCACTTCCAGTCGTCGGATGGCCTCTGTGCCCAGGTCTGCATAGGCCACTATCTCCGCTTTCTTAACCGCCTTGGCCAGCAGGGCCGATGCTCCTCCAATCCCAGCCAGATATACAGCCCCGTACTGGGAGCAGGCCTCTTTGACATATTCACGCCGGGGTCCTTTTCCAATAGTTCCCTTTACGCCGTACTTCAGCGTGGCTGGAGTAAAAGGGTCCATCCGGTAGGCCGTGGTTGGCCCGGCCGAGCCTATAACCTGTCCCGGCTTGGCAGGACAGGGCCCTACGTAATAGATGATCTGGCCTTTCAGGTCTACGGGAAGGTCTTCCCCTTTCTCAATTAACTCAATCAGCCGCTTGTGGGCTGCATCTCTTGCGGTAAAGATTGTCCCGGTCAGCAGCACTTCATCTCCACAACGAAGGTTTTTGATAGCTGCTTCAGATATAGGGGTTTTAATCCGGTGAAGAGGCATTTAACGATCCTCCTAAATTGTGCTTGTTTTTTTCCGGGCGGCATGACATTGCAGGTTTACTGCCACTGGCAGGGCGGTTATATGGGTAGCGTAGCTTTCCACGGCCACCCAGAGGGCCGTATTCACTCCGCCCAGTCCCTGGGGCCCTATGCCTAATTCATTGATAAGAGGCAAAAGCTCTTTTTCAAGATCAGCAAGATGGGGTTTGAGATTATATACTCCAATATCCCTCAGGAGGGCTTTTTTGGCAAGGTAGGCCACATGATCAAATGTCCCGCCGATGCCCACGCCTACTACAACCGGTGGGCAGGCTTTTCCCCCGGCCTCCTGAACAGTTTGCAGAACAAATTTTTTAATTCCCTCAACACCGTCTCCGGGCAGTAGAAATTTAAGCGCGCTCATGTTCTCGCTGCCCCCGCCTTTTGGAATAACAGTCAGTTTTATGCTTTCTCCCCCGACTATTTCGGTATGGACCACAGCGGGGGTGTTGTCTCCGGTATTCTCCCTTATTAGCGGGTCTCCCACCACCGACTTGCGCAGGTATCCTTCCTGGTAGCCTTTACGAACCCCGGCCTGTACTGCCTCGTGTAGTGATCCGCCCACCACATGGACATCCTGGCCGATTTCCACAAATACAACGGCCAAACCGGTATCGTGGCAGTATGGCATTCTTTCCCTGGTGGCAAGCTCTGCGTTGTCGATTAATTTGTTTAAAATATTTTTCCCCAGCGGGGATTTCTCACTGTCGGCCGCGCATTTTACCGCCCTGAGAACGTCGGGGGGAAGATCGTAGCATGCCTCCATGCAAAGCAGGGATATTTCCTCTGTTATCTTGCCGGCATGTATTGTGCGCATGTTTCCTCCTTTAAATGTCAGTTGTCTGTATAAGGCAGCCGCTGAATAGGGCCACATATGCTCTGTAACGGAATGCTTACCACCTGACCACCTGATTATTTAACGACAGCTGCTATGTCCCCCTGGCTTCCGATTATTCCGCCAGGGGGTTGACGCCGAGGTCCCGTGCCAGTCCGTTGAGCTCGGACAAAAGCTGGTCTGATATGGGAATGCCTTTGTTTCTCTTTTCTGCAATAATAGTCCGGCGTTCACCCGGTATATATATCTCTTCGACACCAATGGCTTTGGGAGAGGATTTTATTTCTCCGACCATGTGGTCCACCCGTGAGATAAAGTCGGACAGGGCCATCATCTTGCTTATATCAATAGCAATAAAAAAGTGGCCTATGTCGACCGGCTCAGTACTTTCATCATAAATCCAGCCGACCCGCGGTCCATAAGCCGACCCGCTCAGTACTCCAGACAGTATTTCTACCGCCAGGGCCATGGCGTAGCCCTTGGGGCCTGCCATGGGAAGGACTGCTCCTTTCAGGGCGGCCTTTGCATCTGTAGTTGGAAGCCCCTCGCTGTCTATGGCCCATCCTTCCGGAATGGGTTTGCCTTCCTTTGCTGCCAATATAATGTTTCCCCGGGCAACAGTACTGGAAGACATGTCTATAACCACAGGCTGATCTTTTCCGGGAAAGGCGAAGGCAATGGGGTTGGTTCCAAAATAAGCCTTTTTCCCTCCCCAGGGTGGAATGCCGGAGGGAGTATTGGTGAAGGCCATACCTATCATTCCTGAAGAGCTGGCCATTTTGCAATAGTATGACGAAGCTCCGTAATGGTTGCTGTGTTTGGTTGCCACCGCCCCGACACCTGTTTCCCCGGCCAGGTTTATGGCCATGTGCATGGACCGCACAGCCACCAATTGCCCAAGCCCGTTGTCGCCGTCTACATTGGCCAGAGAGGGTGCGGTACGATTTACTTTTATTGTGGGCCTGGGGTTTATCCGGCCGTTTTGAATTCTTGTCAGGTAGATGGGCAGGCGGCTTATTCCGTGAGTATCAATTCCTTCGATGCTGGTATCTACCAGAACGTCTGCCACAATGGCGGCATCTTCATCCGGAACACCGGCGCCCTGTAACAGGCCCTTGCAAAAAGCAGAAATATTTTTTGATGAAAAAATAGACAATATTATCACTCCGTATACTTTATTTATATGGGCATGTCCTGCGCTATCTTACGCTGCAGCAGGAGGCCTGTCCGCTTAAAACCTTAACCACCTCTTTCGCCACCAGAACTGAAGTGCGCACCTGTGCTTCTTCAGTAAGTCCGGCAATGTGCGGGGTTAGGATCACGTTGTCCAGTTCCAGCAAAGGGGATGCCTGGGGTGGTTCCTTGGAGAGCACATCTAGAGCGGCCCCTGCAATTCTTTTGTCTTTAAGGGCCTCATAAAGATCCTGCTCATTTATTATTCCGCCCCTTGAAGTGTTGATTATACAGGCGGTTGGTTTCATCAGGGCCAGTGAATTTTTGTTTATAAAATTTCGGGTTTTCTCATTAAGAGGAACATGGAGGCTGATAAAATCAGACTCAGACAACAAGTTTTCAAGGCTGGTCAGTGAGACTCCCAATTCAGTTATAGCAACTTCATATGGCGGAAGGAAGGGGTCATGTCCCAGTATATTCATTCCAAAGGCCCTTGCTCTGGCGGCCAGACGTGTCCCGATTTCTCCGACACCTATGAGGCCGAGGTTTTTTCCATACAACTCAGATAGTGTGAATTTTTTCCGGTTCCAGTTTCCATTTTTAACATCTTCGGTTGCTTTGTACGGCTGCCGGGAAAAGCTCAGCATGGCTGCAAATACATATTCGGCCACCGAGATGGCATTGGCGTTACGGGCAAATACAACTTCAGCGCCTGCTTTCTTACATGCGCCAATGTCTATGTTGTCGAGGCCTACACCCAGTCGGCCCACTACTTTCAGGCCTGGGGCCGAGGCAATTAGCCGCTCTGTGACTTTAGTCTGGTTTCGCACAATAAGGGCATCACAATCTGCTATAGACGATTCCAGCGTGTCTGATTTCCACAGATCGGGGTCATATATTACATCCCCCACAGCTCTCAGTATATCCAATCCTTCTTCCCAGATAAGTTCTGTAACAACTATTTTGGTCATTTTTTCGTCACCTCGTGTAAGTATTTTGGTACATATTACGACTGGAAATACATCATAGGTATGTGGTAAGTTATTGCTTGAATATAACCCCGGCAAAAATGCCGGGGTTATAAAGGAAGAGGATGTTTTAATTAAAAATCATTATCCTCCAAAAAGCATTCCCGCCGGAAGGGGTACCAGGAATAAATAATGAAATACAAAGTAGAATGCACCGGTTATCAGCACAGCCAGGATCAGGGACCTGGCCATGGAGGGGCTTTTATCGCCACCACGTTCAAGGTTCCAGAAAAAGAATGCCAGAAAAAGGACCCCTGACAGTATAAAGCCTATAAATATAATTAAAATCACATATAGGACAATACCCAGGATCATAGTGATTACGCGCTTTGCATCAATTCCTGAAAAGGAGTCTTCCTTTTTCTTCTGTAAAAGGCTGACAGCCAACTGGATAATAGCAAAAAGACCCATCATAACAGCTATGACCCTGGGAAAGAAACTTCCCAATTCGGTCAGGTCTCCTGTCATATACCAGGCAGCTGCTGCCAGTATCAGGAATGTAAAAGATGAAATCGATGTGCTGTTAAGCAATTGAGGTCCCTCCCTTCCGGCTGCGAATGGCTGAGATGACCGGCAAGACCACTGATATTACGCAAAGGATTATTAAAACCAGAGATATGGGGCGGGTAAAGAATACCTGGAACATACTGCCGGAGGCCTGTCCCATTAACATTGACTGGACAAGGCCGTTTTCCGCTATGGGTCCCAGGATAAGGCCCAGAACTATGGGACCTGGTGTAAAGCCTGTTTTTTTGGTTACGTAACCTATTAGGCCGAAAAGGATCATCATTTCTACATCAAGCATATTGTTGCGAATGGCATAGGAGCCGATAACGGTCAGAAAAACCACAATAGGAGCCAGCATGCTGACGGGCAGGTTGATTACCCTGGCAACGTGCCGTGAGCCGTAGAATCCCAGCACAAACATGATTATATTGGCCAGCACAAATGAAAACAGGAACGTGTAGGTTATATCGCCATAGGTTGTATACAGCTCAGGCCCGGGCCGCATTCCCTGTATCATAAGGGCGCCCAGCATTACTGCCGCCGGGGCGGCCCCAGGAATCCCAAGGGTCAGAAGGGGCACAAGCGATCCGCCAACCTCAGCGTTGTTTGATGATTCAGATGCGGCTACTCCATCTATGATTCCAGTGCCAAATTTGGCTTTATCCTTTGAGAAGCGGACGGCTTCGTTATAAGCCATGAGTGAGGCTATATTTCCCCCGGCTCCGGGAACGATGCCTACAAAAGCTCCTATCAGTGAAGAACGGATAAGCAGCACAGGCTTTTTAATCAGTTCCAGGATGACCTGTTTGGCCACACCTTTTTGAGGTTTATAACTGGTTGTAAATTGTTCTCCCAGCTTTTTCTCTATCATGACCAGTACTTCCGGTAAACAGAAGAAACCTATCAATACAACTATAAGCTCCAGGCCGGCCTGTAACTGGTAGAAGCCGAATGTAAAACGCATGTCCCCGCCA
>Ga0209347_1005898_pt1 | contig 11271 bp, 10 predicted proteins | sample AutmiccommuBRH23_FD_187382 | JGI IMG/M metagenome (GOLD analysis project Ga0209347, IMG submission 187382) | Deep subsurface microbial communities from Mt. Terri, Switzerland - Autotrophic microbial communities BRH/23 (SPAdes) (version 2) | ecosystem: Environmental > Aquatic > Deep subsurface >...
TCGATCGTGCGACTGAACCGCAGCGTCTTTCCGTCGAAACTCCAGCTTCCGTCGCTGCAGACCGAGCTTTCCTCGATCGGCTTTCCTTCGCGGATGCGCAACGCGTTCGCAGTCGCTTCGCGCTCGGCTCGATACCGGAACGCTCTGCGCCAGATCTGCGTGAGATCCGACCCATGCTTGTTCACCGGAGCGCTCACGTCGCAGCGCGTCTCGCGTGACAACCCTTCGGCGATCAGGCGGTCGTGTTCCACACCGTCTGCCTGCCACTTGTTCGGAAAGAGGGAGCCGCCGTTCCCCCAGTACGATGCAGTCTGATACTGAAACGCTTCGAGCAGCGGGCGGACACCGTCGCGCGCCTGCAGTCCCGCAAACCATTCCGGCGCGGGCAGCGGCATCTTCCACGCGAGCGCATTGACCATCCGCACCATCGCGAGCGCCGCCGTCTGCGACATCAACTGCGGCTGATCCTCGAGCGAGCGTGCGAGATTCCAGACAGCCTGCAGATCGTCCCACGCCGCGGCGTCGTCAGCGCGCGCCTTCGTCAGTGCACTCGCGATGAGGGTGCGCGCCATCGTCATCTGCGTGCCGCGCCGTGCCGACGTTTCCTGATCGCCGATGTCGGCGACACCCGCCGGACGACCCCAGACGACGCGCTCCCGCAACAACAACTCCCGGATGCCGGCCACCTCGGGAACCGCCGGTCCTGCGCCGATGGAGATCGCGTCGCGCGCCATCCCGCGCGCAACGAACGCGTCGATCGCGGTGTCCTGCGAAAGCTTCTGCGCCAGCGCGGTCAATCTCTTCGCCGCATCGTTCTGTTCGATCGCCGGATACCGCTCTGCAACCAATTCGAGCGTTCCCATCCCGCCCGGCCACGGCTTCGCACCGCTGGTGGCAACCGCCTCGGGATTCCGGAACCACGACAGAACCCAGACGATGAGCAGAAGTGCGACGACGATGGCGAGGGCTTTCTTCATCCCGCCAAAGATAGACGAAGATGCGGCGGATGCACCGTCAGGCGCAGACAGGAATGTCTGCGCTACAGAAACCTGGCGATCCACCGTGCAGGCGCAGACAGGAATGTCTGCGCTACAGGGGCCTGCGAGTCGCGCGGAGTTGGCGTACGATGAGCGCACAATCCCCCATCGAAAACAGCGGAGGTACTTCATGGCTCCCGATACACCCGCTCGCCGGCCGACGCATCTCTGGATCGTCGGCGCTCTTGCGTTGCTCTGGAATGCGTTTGGCGCCTTCGACTATCTCGCGACACAACTCCAGGTCGAGTCGTATCTCGCGCAGTTCACTCCCGAGCAGCGCGCGTACTTCGACTCGTTCCCGAGTTGGGCCGTCGCCGCGTGGGCGTTCGGCGTCTGGGGCGGCGTCGCCGGATCGATCGCCCTGTTGATGGGCCGCGCCTGGGCAGTCTGGGCGTTTGCCATCTCTCTCGCCGGTATGGCCGTCAGCTGGGGTTACCAGTTCGCCATGAGCGACGGCGTCGAGATGATGGGCGACGCCGCGATCTGGATGAGCGTCACGATCACAGCTGTCGCGATCGCGCTGCTCTGGTACTCGATGCGGCAGCGGAGTCGCGGCGCACTGCGCTAAGACCGGACGGCTTACACCTCGACGACGGCTCCACCTCGCTCCCCGGCAACCAGGCCCCAGGAGGTGGAGTCGTTTTCACGGATGTTCACGATGACGTCGAGCCCGAGGCCAAGCACGCGGGCTTCGTCGAATGCCTGCGCGATCGCGGCGCGGATCATCGCGTGCGGATTGGCGAAGACGCCGCCGCCGATGAGCGTCAGCACCACAGTTTTTCGCCCCAGTGAGGCAGCGGCGAAGAGCGTGCCGAGGTAGGCGGCGCGGAGGAGAGTCTCGACGACGGTGCGCCATGGATCGGCTTCGAAGTCGACATGGCCGTATCCGCCTGCTGCGAGCGTCGAGGTGAACACCTGCGCGATTCGCGGATGCGGGTCCGCAGCGGGACCATCCCACGCGAATCCGCGCGCGGCCTCGATGCCGTCGTGGACGCCGACGCGAATCGATTCGGCGCTACGGGTGAGCACCTCGGCGAACGCCACCGGATCGGCGATGTTCCCCGCTTGAAGATATCCGTTGCGCACGCGAGCGATCTCCGGACGCGCGACTTCGCGCAGCAGTTCGATCTGCTCGCCGTCTTCGATTTGCGTGAAGCGGGTGCCGTCGGCGCGCGGTGCGGCGTAGTGACGGAGCAGCGCTCCCGGAAATGCCGACACCGCCGCACGCGGTCCCTGGGTCGGGTCGTGGAAGTAGTCACCGATGCGGACGATCGACGGCGCAGGCGCTTCGAGCGTGTTGAATTGCGAAGCGACCTGGAAAAGAGCGCCGTCACCGAAGAACGCCTGCAGAGTCGCGACGTCGGCGAACGCGGAGGTTCCGTGCAGCACGAAGAGACGGCCGGGGCCGGCGTTGCTTTTCGCGATCGCACGGCTCCGCAGCTCGGCGACGGTGGGAATCTCGAACCGGCCTGCGTCGAACGATGTGCTGCCCGAGTGGAGAGTTGCGTAACCGTCTGCGTCGAACTCGAAACAGGTCTGCGGATCCGTCGCGGCTGCACGCTCGGCATCGAACACGATCTTCCGCGACTGCGGGATCGCCGTCGCAATCTGCCGCACCCAGCGCTCCCGGTTCTCCTCCGAACTGCTTGCCTCGATCAGCCTCTCGATCATCGTCAGCGATTCCCTCTCAGCGTCCTTTGTAGCGCAGACATTCCTGTCTGCGCCGCGGGCCGAGGATATCTACGAACTCCGTTCCAACGATCTCAGCCGAGCGAAATCCCGATCATGTGTAGCGCAGACATTCCTGTCTGCGCCTCGGGCCGAGGATATCTTCGAACTCCGTTCCAACGGTCTCAGCTGAGAGAAATCCCGGTCATGTGCAGCGCAGACATTCCTGTCTGCGCCGCCGGCCGCGGATATCTTTCGATAACTCGGTTCCAACGGTCTCAGCTGAGAGAAATCTCGATCATGGAAGCTCTCGCGCGAGGCCTCGGTCATTGCTGACTGCGTGATGTGCGCGCGAGCGACTAGAGTCGGCTCATGATGACCCGCATCTGGATCACGACCGTCTTCGCCCTGCTGACTTCCGGTTTCGCCGTCGGTGCGCAGGAGCGTTTCACACTCGATCTCGAGGCCGGGCCGGCCTGGCAGTTCAGAAACGATTTCGCCGTGCCGGGCGATGGCGGGACGCTCGTGCGACTCGAGGACCGCGGCCCGGTCGGCAGCGTGCGCGCGACGCTCACCTGGCGCGCCAGTGAACGGTGGTCGCTCCGTTTCCTCGCTGCTCCGCTCTCGACCGAGAGTGACTTCGTCTCCGGTGCGCCCGTCCGATTCGAAGAGACGACTTTTGCTGCCGGCGAGACGATCCGCGCGGACTATCGATTCGATTCCTATCGCGTCGGTGCGTATTACCGCTTTCCCTCGAGCGGCCGGTGGTCGACGCGGGCAGGCCTCACGCTCAAGGTGCGCGACGCTGCGATCGAGCTGACATCCGCGTCGCAGAGCGCGAGCAAGACGAACACCGGGGTCGTCCCGCTCCTCTACGGCGGGATCCGTCTGCAGGTATCTCCCCGCGTCGCGCTCGATCTCGAAGCCGATGCAGCGGCTGCGTCGCAGGGACGAGCCGTCGATGCGCGGTTGAACATCGAGCGGCAGCTCAGCGAGCGCACGTCCATCTACGTCGGCGCCAGAGTTCTCGAAGGCGGCGCCGACAACGACGAGGTCTACTCGTTCGGAACCTTTGCGTACGCTCACGGAGGAGTGCGCTTGACGTTCTGACGAACCCTCACGTGGTCTCGCGATATCGTGACCCTTGGTCCGCGAATTGCGGACACGGCTGTTCCAGGCACTCACGCGTTATGCAACCAGGAGGTGTTGGATGCAGATGATGGACATGCTCGCGCAGACGGGCGGTATCGATTCGATCGCTCAGGAACTGGGCATCAGCAAACCGCAGGCACAGAGTGGAGCAGCCGCACTGCTCCCTGCGATTCTCGGCGGCTTCAAGAAACAGGCGCAGGGTAGCGGCGGTGCCGGCGGCCTCGGCGCCATTCTCGGACAGCTCGGCGGTGGCAGTCTGCTCGACGATCTCGTCTCGCCGCAGCCCACCAACGTGAGCCGCGGCAACGACGTCCTCGGTCAGATTTTCGGATCGAAAGAAGTCAGCCGCACCGTGGCGCAGAGCGCGTCGACGCAATCCGGCCTCGATCCGGGCATTCTCAAGAAGATGCTGCCGATGCTCGCAATGCTCGTCACCGGTTACATGGCGAAGCAGGGTGGGGCGGGCGCGCAGACCGGCGGAGGCGGCGGCATCCTCGGCAACGTCCTCGGCGGCATGCTCGGCGGCGGGGCTCAGCGCACCGGCCAGGCCGGCGGCGGCGGACTCGGATCGATGCTCGACTTCGACGGCGACGGCAACCCGCTCGACGACATCCTCTCGATGGCGAAGAAGTTCGGCGCCTGAACGACGCGAAAGACACGCTTTGAAAAGCCGGGCCGCACGGTCCGGCTTTCTTGTGCTTGAACCCCGCCGTCAGAACAGGTCGGGCACGTGAATGAAGCGCTTCATCGCGGCGACGGTCTTCGGGGAGATGTCCTCGAGAAAGAATGTGAGCGCGTCAATCGTCGCTTCGGGGATCGGATAGCGGGTCACGAACTCGACGGTCGTCTCGCGGGACAGCGCTTCGGACTCGGGACCGAACATGTCCGCGATCGCGATCTCGTTCGGATTGACGACGGTCGCAGTGACACCCGCATCTGCGAACGCCTCTTCGAACAGCTCCCTGCGATAGCCGTAATGCGTGCAGGCGAGTGCGGCGACGATGCGCGCATCGGGATGCTGCAGTTTGTCCAATGCAGTCGCGACCCACTTGCGGATCTCGGCAGCCGTGCGCGTCCCCTCGCGGTCTTCCGAGATCGTGTCGGCAAGACCGGGGCATGCCTGACTCACGATGCGCGACGGGGCGACACCGCGGACCGTCAGCATCCGGAAGTACGCGCCGGCGTCGATGGTCGTCTGCGTGCCGAAGACGATCGCGACGCTCTGCGGGTCCGCCTCGAGCGTGTCGTGCAGGAGGTCGACTCCGGTCTCGACGATTCCTTTGATGGGGATCGTTGCTTCGCGCGCGTACGGCGTGTCGGGCAGCAGCACCGAGAGCGTGTTGCACGCGACGTAAATCATGTCGGGCGCGTAGCGTTGCATGACGCTGCGCAGGAAGCGATCGAAGGTCTCGAGCTTCTCCTCGCGCGTCTTCATCGAGTTGTAGCCGAAGTCGTTCGCGGGCGCCGCGTTGGCAAACGTCAGGCGCACAGGTTCGTCGACGCCATGGTGGCGCACGAAATGTTCGACGTATGCGACGACAGAGAGGCCGCCGACCCCGGAATCGGTAATGAGGATGTGCATCGCGTCAGCTCCCGAGCTCGAATCTGCCCGTCATCAGGTCGAGCATGATCGGAACATGGTGATCCTTGAGAGCATAGAGCGATGCGTCCTCGAGCTCGAGCGTCACGAGAGTGAGTCCGCGCTCCCCTGCCCAGGTGCCCATCGAGCCCGGCGTCGGATAGCCGATCTCGGTGAGGAACGGGAGCTCGCATCGGTCCGCGAGCTGCCGCCCGAGGTGCGAGGCACCGGCGTCGTCGACACAGGCCAGCGCCGAGTGCAGGCTGACGACCGCACGCGGCCGGAGCTTGTCGATCAGAGAGACCAGCGCAGTGAGCTCGGGCTCGGATGCCGGCTGCGGACCGGGACTCAGCGCGATGTCGCGCGCGTCGTTCGCGCGACTCTTGTAGTGCACGGGATCGGGGCTCCAGTTCGACGTCGGGAAGTTGCGGTTCAGATCGACGCCGCGCGCATTGCCGCGCGTTCCCTTCAGCATGCCGTCGGGATTGCCGCAGAGAATCACCGCCGCCTTCAGATCGCCGCGCGGCAGCGATCGCAAAGCCTCCGACACGACGACCGTCGTTTCCGCTTCGTCGCCGTGAATCGCCGCAAGGATGAGCAGGTCCGTCGCCGCTTCATCCGGCAGATAGACCGTGAGTGGCAGCCCCTCGACCGAGGTGCCGTAGATCGAGCTGGCGTGGCGGATGACCCCGCGATCACGACGCTCGACGAGTCGTTGTTCGTTCATGGGGGCTACAGTAGCAAAGTAGCGTGGAGCCGTGGCGGGGGAGCTGTGGGGCCGTGGAGCGGTGGAGCCGGGAAACCGGGGACGCGCGGAGGCGAGTCGCCGAGGAGCGAGATCGTCAGGACGCAACTCCACAGCTCTCCACGCTCCACAGCTCCACAGCTCTCCCCCGCTCCACGGCTCCACGGCTCCACTACTCCACGGCCCCCGGTAGTACAGTTGCCCCCACTCCATGAAGCGCTGGATTCTCATCCTCATCGCCGCGATCCTGCTCGTGCCCGTCGCGATTCGTGTCGTCCGTACGCCATCGGTCTCGCGCGAATGGCATCCGCAGCAGCGGACCCTTCCCGAGGTGAACGTCCGCGGTGATCTGGTCGAGATTCGGAACCTGCGCGACTTCACCTATCGGACCGAAAACGACTTCGACGAGCGCTACGCCGATCGCTCCTACGATCTGCGGAAACTCGATTCAGCCGACTACGTCGTCAGCCGGTTCGGCGGCGTGCCGGGCCTGGCACACGCGTTCCTCTCGTTCGGCTTCGGCGACGAGAGAGTTGCGGTCTCGGTCGAAGCGCGAAAGGAGCGCGGCGAAACCTATTCGCCCCTGCGCGGCCTGCTCAACGAGTACGAGTTGATGTACGTCGTCGGCACGGAGCGAGACCTCATCGGCGTGCGGACTCACGTCTGGAAAGAAGCCGTCACGCTCTACCCGATTCGTGCGACCGGCGAGCAGCTCCGGCAGCTCTTCCTCGAGATGCTCACGCGCGCCGAGAGGCTGCGGCACGAGCCGGAGTTCTACGACACGCTGTTCAACTCCTGCAACAGCAACATCGTGAGTCACGTCGATACGATCGCCCCGGGCACGATCGGCTTCGACGTCCGCACCATCCTTCCGGGCTTCGCGGACTCCGTCGCGCACGAGCTCGGTCTCATCGACTCATCCCTGCCACTCGAGCAGATTCGCGAGGCCTATCGCATCGACCAGCAGGCATCACGGCTTCCTCTCGACGAAAGTTTCTCGCGCGGCATCCGCCGCCACCTGCCACCGCGCTGAGCCGGCTCGGCAAGCGCGTCTCCGACGTTCGACGATCACACCTGGAGGTGCTGCACCACACGGTCCGTCTGTGTTGCGGAACGCAGGTTGTCGAACACTGCAAGTAAAGAAGGAGACACCGAATGAAGGCACTCGTGTATCACGGGCCCGGCAAAAGGGCATGGGAAACAGTTCCCGATCCGAAGCTCCTCGAGCCGACCGACGCCATCGTGCGTGTCGACACGACGACCATCTGCGGTACCGATCTTCACATCATGAAAGGGGACGTCCCGGGAGTTACCGACGGGCGGATCCTCGGTCACGAGGGAGTCGGGACGATCACCGAAGCCGGCACGGCCGTGAAGGGGCTGAAGGTGGGCGACCGCGTCATCATCTCCTGCATCAACGCCTGCGGCTCGTGCGGCTACTGCCATCAGCGGCTCCCGGCCCACTGCCTCGACGATGAGGGGACCAGCGGCATCGGCTGGATTCTCGGCCACCTGATCGACGGCACGCAGGCCGAGTTCGTCCGCATTCCGTTTGCTGACAACTCGCTGCACAAGCTGCCCGAAGGGGTGAGCGACGAAGCGGGGATCATGCTCTCCGACATCCTGCCCACCGGCTTCGAGATCGGCATCCGCAACGGAGGCGTGAAGCCGGGCGATGTCGTCGCGGTTGTCGGTGCGGGTCCCGTCGGCCTGTCGGTCATCATGACCGCAAACCTGTACGGCCCCTCGCGCGTCATTTCGATCGATCTCGACGACAACCGGTTGAAGCTCGCGAAGACCTTCGGCGCCACAGACGCCGTGAACAGCGGCAAGGCCGACTGGCACGACACGGTGATGGCGATGACCGACGGATTCGGCGTCGACGTCGCAATCGAAGCGGTCGGCATCCCGCAGACGTTCGACATGTGCGTCTCGCTGATCCGACCGGGCGGTGCGGTCGCGAACGTCGGCGTGCACGGCAAGTCGGTCGAGCTCAAACTGCAGGAGCTCTGGATCAAGGACGTGCGGATCACGACGGGTCTCGTGAGCGCGACGACGACGCCGATGCTGCTCAAGCTCGTCGCGCAGGGGAAGATCGCGCCGGAGCAGTTCGTCACGCACCGGTTCAAGCTCGACCAGATGATGGAGGCCTACGACACCTTCGGCCGTGCGGCCGAAACCAAGGCGATGAAACTCGCGATCACTCGCTGACCGGTCTCCGGCGCAGAGAGAGCACAAACGAAAAAGCCGCTCTTGCGAGCGGCTTTTTCACGTCGTTGCGATCGCGATCATCCGCCGAGCGAATCGGGCGGGACCTCAATGTCGGCGCCTCGAAGAACCTTCGAGAAACAGAAGATCGTGAGGCCCCAGACGAATGCCTGAGAGAGCAGCAGAAAGATCCATCCTCCGGTCGTCATCGCCTAAGCCTCCCTGATCTCGTCGTTGATGTCGATGCCAGCGGCACGCCAGCGCTTCTCTCCGATGCGCACCATGACCAGCAGCATCAGGATCACCGCGACGATGAGGCCGATCGCGAGCTGCGCGGCAGGTTCCTTCCCGACGTCACGGATCCAGGACCCGAGATTGGCGTAGCAGAACGTCGCGAAGATCACGAGCAGGTAGATCGGCGAGACCCACTTGATGATCGGGCGATAGAAACCCGGGATGCGCAGCTGCGCGCCGCGATGCGCCTCAGCCAGGCCGCGCCGCGTGCCGAAGATCCAGCTGAACATGATGAACTGCCCCATCGCGAGCACGAACAGCAACAGCGTGCCGACCCAGTTGTCGAGCGTTCCGAGGAAGACGCCGCCCTTGCTGAAGTACATCGTGAGGAACGAGCCGATGCCGCAGACGATGACGATCAGCACGACGCCGCGGTTCTGCGACAGCCCGAGGGCCTCGCGGAAAAACGCCAGGGCCGGCTGGTACATCGATACGGAGCTGGTGATCGCGGCCAGGAAGAGCATGAAGAACCAGACGGCGCCGATGAAGTTGCCGAACGGTCCCATCTGCGCGAACACGACCGGCAGGGTCGAGAAACCGAGGCCGAACGATCCGGTCGACACGGCCGCAATCGTGCCGCTGAGTCCGAGGAAGACGAATGCGGAGGTGAGCGTGATCAGACCGCCGAACCCGACTTCGAAGAGCTCGTTGGTCGACACGGCCGTGAGGCTCGAGAGCACGATCTCGTCGTTGCGCTTGAGGTACGACGCGTAATTGATGATGACGCCGAAACCGACCGAGAGACTGAAGAAGATCTGCCCCGCGGCCGCGAGCCACGTCTGCGGAATCGCGAGCGCCGAGAAGTCCGGGTTCCACATGTAGCCGAGACCGTTGACGACGTTCTGCTCCGGGAACTCAGGATGCGGCGTCCCGAGCGTGAGCACGCGGATCAGGACGATCAGAGCCGCGACGGCCATGACCGGCATTGCCAGGCGGACGAACTTCTCGATGCCGCCGGAAATGCCGCGCTTGATGAGCCAGATGTTCACGGCGAACGTGATGCCCCAGAAAATCAACGTCTGGAACCCGCCGCCGTAGACGACTCCGTTGCCGCCCGTGCCGGTGAAGGTGTTGTAGAAGGCCGACGCCGTCGCGACCTGCTGATCGACCGGCGCCGCGGTGTCGATTCCGATGCCGCCGGTGGCGTAATGCCAGAAGTAGCCGAGACACCACGCCTCGACGAACGTGTAATAGAAGGAAACGGCGAGAGGAATCAGGACGCCGAACACGCCGAAATAGCGCCAGATCGCGCCACGGCCGATGATGCCGTAGATCGCCGGTGCCGAGTGCACTCCCTTGCTGCCGCCGTAGCGCGCCATCGTCCACTCGACCCAGGCCGCCGGAATTCCGACGATGAGCAGCGCGACGAAGTACGGAATCATGAACGCGCCACCGCCGTTGGCGGCCGCCTGGCCGGGGAAGCGGAGGAAGTTACCGAGACCGACGGCCGAACCGGCGACCGCCAGAACCACGCCGAGCCGTGACTTCCACTGGTCCGGGTGGTGGTGTGTCTCATGGTGGGATTTGTCGGGCATAGACGCTCAGACCTCTTCTCACTGAGATTGGATTGGACGAAAGCGTAAGTCTTGCACAGAACGCGGCTGGGTTCGACAGCGATCCGCGGATCCGGTGAGGCTGATTCGGATCCCGCACTCCGGCCGTTTTGCATCTGACGCAAATCGTCGCGCTCGTCGGCGGTCTCGTTCAGCACAGAGGCACGGAGGCGGTCATGGTCTCCGTGTTCCCTCCGTGTCCTCCGTGCCTCCGTGCCTCCGTGGTGAAAGCAGTCGGTCGACAGATCGATTCAGGCAGGCTCGCCACGCTCATCACAACGACGTGCGATGACAGTTCCGGCACGCCCCGGACGGGAGGTCTAGATTGGTCGGGGACACGGAGAGAGAGCCGTTTCCGCAACGCGAGGAGGGTTCATGAAAGGTTCGCTGTTTCTCGTCCTCTGCACACTGCTCGTCGCAACGAGTGTCGTCGCGCAGATTCCGATGCCGGTACAGGTCATTCCGATTGCCGGCAAGACCAAAGGGGGACAGGGCACCGACTGGGTGACCGACCTGTCGATCGCGAACATCGGCACGCGGTCCGGAACGATCGGCGTCCACTATTTCCCGGCAAACACCGCGAATACCTTCAACGGCACGTTCGCAAAGACGTTCGCGCTTGCCTCCGGCCGTTCGCTTTACGTCAAGGATGTCGTCGGGTCCTGGTTCCCGCAGTTCGGAACGTCCACGAGCGGCTTTCTCGTGATTGCCGACATCACGACGCCGGCAAACTGCCATCTCGAGGATCCACCGCAGCTGAGTCTCATCTCGACGTCGCGCACCTACAACAACGCCGATCCGCGCAAGACGTACGGCCAGACCGTGCCTGAAGCCCTGTACCGGTTCAACTTCACCAGACAGCCGTCGGTGATCCCCGGAATCGTGCACCAGCCCGGAGCCGTCCCGGGGTTCCGCACGAATGTCGGTGTCGTGAATCTGTCGACCGTTCCGATCTCGGTCCGGGTGACCGCCTTCAACACCAACGGCGCAAATGCCGGCTCGGCCGTCAAGCCCATCCCGCCGCTGACCGTCATT
>Ga0209347_1005899_pt1 | contig 11267 bp, 6 predicted proteins | sample AutmiccommuBRH23_FD_187382 | JGI IMG/M metagenome (GOLD analysis project Ga0209347, IMG submission 187382) | Deep subsurface microbial communities from Mt. Terri, Switzerland - Autotrophic microbial communities BRH/23 (SPAdes) (version 2) | ecosystem: Environmental > Aquatic > Deep subsurface >...
ACCGGCTACGCATCACCCGCCACTCGCATGGCAATTCCTATGGGTATTTTCTCGAAGCCGACCAGCTTGAATCCGGCGATTACAACCAGCTGGTCAAAGTCGGCGATCTGTTGCGCGACCTGATTGGATTGGGCGCACGGGCCAAGCGGGGCGAGAAGGAATCGCCCGTGCAAAGCTTCCGTGAAGCGATGGACTGGTTTCTCGCCGAAGTCAAACGCGGCATGAGCATCCAGCGCTACAAAGGCCTGGGCGAAATGAACCCCGCCCAGTTGTGGGAAACCACCATGGACCCCAAAGTGCGGCGCCTGATGAAAGTGCAGATCGAGGACGTGATTTCCTCCGATCAGATTTTCACCACGCTGATGGGCGATGAAGTCGAACCGCGACGTCATTTCATCGAGACCAATGCATTGGGCGTGCGTAATTTGGATGTGTAAAAAATTGTAGGATCCCATTGAAATCTAGATTTTTCCCAAATCTTTAGATTTTGTGAGAATAGAAAAAGGGCCAACTGATTTAGTTGGCCCTTCGTTTTGTTAGTAAACGAAAATAGTGTCACTAAAAGCAATCTTGTGGCACTGGATTACCAGAATTAGTGTCACTGCGGTGAATTAAAGGCCAACCAGTAAGGTTGGCCTTTTCTTTTTAGCCCTATGTAGTGAAGACTATTCATTAAAATTGCCTTAGAGAAGCCACGGGAGAATAAACAGAACAAAGGCCGGTTGTTGCGTACAATATTTCTTGTCTAAAAATACGATTCCTTATGCTCAATGCAGATATTGTTCGCATGGTTAGGAAACACAGACCTTCGTGCCTCAGAAGGTGATTCAATAGTAGAGACAGGACCAATTCTCAATGCGCTTCAGGCACGGGATTTTGGGCGCATAGAAATCCTCTCGGATCAAGGCAAGGCGAAAAACCAGAAGTATTTGGATTGGCTGGCCAGTCACTTCGGCGGTGTGATTTCGGCCCATGCGGTCAAGTTGAGCAGTCCGACCTGCTTTGAGGAAATCTACAGGGAGGCGGACAAACTTGTGGGAAGCGTCAAGAAGGCCGCTCCTGAAGCACGACTCGTCTTTCATTTGAGTCCAGGAACGCCAGCGATGGCCGCTGTGTGGATCCTGTTGGCCAAGGCGAAGTATGGCGCTGAATTGATAGAGTCATCTCGCGAACAGGGCGTCAAAACCGTAGCGGTGCCGTTTGATCTGGCGGCGGAGTTTATGCCAACAGCCACAAAGTCGGCGGACGAAGCGCTTGCAAGGCTGGCTCAAGGACTACCTCCGGAGTCGCCCGAATTCTCAAGCATTATCCATCGTTGTTCCGCCATGAAACGTGTTGTAGCAATGGCGCACCGCCTCGCACTGCGAGACGTGCCTGTTCTGATTCAGGGTGAGTCTGGGACAGGCAAAGAGCTCTTCGCGCGTGCCATACATGGAGTCAGTCATCGCCGTAATGCCCCGTTTGTTACGGTTAACTGTGGTGCCATTCCAAGCGAACTGGTTGATGCGGAGCTTTTTGGCCACGAAAAGGGGGCCTTTACTGGTGCGGCGGCGGCGCGAGCCGGCTATTTCGAGTCTGCGGACGGCGGAACTCTATTCCTTGATGAAATAGGTGAGCTCCCTCTTCAATCGCAAGTCAGGCTACTCCGGGTCTTGCAGGAGCAAGAGGTAACACGCTTAGGCGCGACTCGTGCCAAGAAAATCAATGTGCGCATCGTTGCAGCGACCAACCGAGTGCTGTCCGCTGAGGTTCAACAAGGACGCTTCCGCGAAGATCTATTTCATCGGCTCGCGGTTGGCGTACTTCTACTTCCAGCGCTCCGGGAGCGTGAGGGGGACATATCCTTGCTGGTCGACGCATTGCTGGAAAAGATTAACCTAGAGGCAGAAGGCCAGCCAGGCTTCAATAACAAGAAAATTTCTGTTTCAGCAAGAAAACTTATTATTGGGCATCCGTGGCCGGGCAATATACGAGAGCTACATAACACCCTACTGCGGGCGTCGATCTGGGCACCTGAGGGCCAGATATCGGAACAGGATATGGCTGAAGCCCTAGCCGTAAATATCCCACCAAAGTCAGATGTCGTGCTGGGTCGGCAGTTGGACGATGGCTTCTTGTTGCCTGATTTAATGGGAGATGTCGCTCGCCATTACTTGGAGCGGGCAATGGCGCAGGCCCATGGAAACAAGACAGAAGCAGCACGGTTACTAGGGTTGGGAAGTTATCAGACACTTACCAACTGGCTTGAAAAATATGGAGTGGGGGATTGATGGCACAGCGATTGCTTACAGTGTTGCATTCAGTTAATTCACAGAAGAAACGTTATGCATCTGTCCCCCTCATATTCGCTGCAAAATTCGGCTGCCTCGGCCGATGGGGGCATCGTGCATTCTAAAAACTTCGAGTTTCTGCGTGATAGCCGACCTGATCTAGCAGCCCTGGGCGGCTTCTCTGAGCACTATGCATTTAACGACCCGTCTGGGGCTCTGGCAAAGCTCAGGCTTTTTTCAGAGCGGGTTGTGGATTTGGTCTATGACGTGTTCAGGCTACCCAAGCCCTACCAGCCCAATCTGAATGATCTGATGAACGAGGATGCTTTTCGCACCCGCGTCCCGGCAGTGGTCCAAACCAAGCTGCATGCGTTACGCATGCATGGCAACAAGGCTATTCACGCCAACCAAGGCACCACGCCAACCGCACTTGCGATGGTTCGCGAGGCGTTTGATATCGCCAGGTGGGTCTTCGTCACGTTCGATGCAGGCCAAGCTGCGGCCCTAGCCGCATACGTGCTTCCTAATCCGCCAGCAGATGCCAAGAAACTCGAGCGTGATCGACAGCACTTGTTAGCGCAAATCGCTGAACAAGAGCAGCAGATGCAGGCGCTTCTGGCGCAACTCGAGGCGGCCAAGGCGCAGAAAACTGAAGTCGTCGAGCGGTCAGCTGAGGAGTTGCAGCAATTGGTGTCGGCGGGATCGGCGGCGGCAGATCAGCTTGCCTTTGACGAGGCCACGACCCGTAAGCGTCTGATCGACTCAATGCTCGTCTCGGCCAATTGGATGGTTGGCCCGGATGGCAAATCGACGGATCAGGTGGGGCAGGAAATTGAGATTGCCCAGCCACATAGCAAGACAGGCATCGGCTACGCAGATTATGTGCTCTGGGGTGATGACGGTAAGCCGCTGGCTGTCGTAGAGGCAAAGCGAACATCCAAGGATGCCGAAGCTGGCCGCACCCAGGCCAAGCTATATGCTGACGGCTTCGAGCAAAAGTATGGCCAGCGTCCGGTCATCTTCTATACCAACGGTTTCGACATTTACATCTGGGACGATGCTCAGAAACAGACACCGCGCAAACTATTCGGTTTCTACTCAAAGGAAAGCCTGAATTACCTGATATTCCAACGCTTCGAAAAGCTGCCGCTCGACTCGATAGCGCCCAAGCCCGAGATTGCTGGTCGCATGTATCAACTCGAGACAATCAAGCGCATTGGTGAGCGTTTCAGCCAGGGTTACCGTAAATCACTGGTTGTATTGGCGACGGGAACGGGCAAAACTCGCGTTGCTGTATCGTTGTGTGATGTGCTGTCACGTGCCCGTTGGGCTAAGCGCATTCTTTTTCTGTGCGACCGGCGCGAACTGCGCAAGCAGGCAGATGATGTGTTCAAGGAATATTTGCCCGGCGAACCACGCATCCTTATCAACAGCAACACGGCTGGCGACGTAACCAACCGTATCTATCTCGCTACCTATCCGGCGATGATGCAGTGTTATGAGATGTTTGACGTTGGCTTTTTCGACCTCATCATCGCTGACGAGTCGCACCGCAGTATCTACAATCGCCACCGTGACCTGTTTCTCTATTTTGACGCGTTGCAGGTAGGGCTGACGGCAACGCCCGTCAAGTTCATCGCACGCAACACTTTCAAGCTGTTTGCCTGTGAGGATGGTGACCCGACTTCGTATTTTGGCTACCAGGAGGCAATCAACCATGTCCCTCCCTACCTCGTGCCCTTCGAGGTCTATACTCATACAACCGAATTCTTGCGACGGGGAATCAAATACAGCCAGCTTTCTAAGGAGCAGCGTGAACAACTGGAAGAGGACGAGGCCGACGCAGAGTCCATTGACTACAGTGATACCGATGTAGATCGCACAGTCTTCAACAAGGACACCAACCGCGCCATCTTGCGAAACCTGATGGAGAATGGCTTGCGTGAGGCGACCGGAGCCCATCCGGGCAAAAGCATCATCTTTGCGCGTAACCATAATCACGCGGTTTTGCTGGCCGAACTGTTCGACGAGATGTATCCGCAGTATGGCGGTGAGCTCTGCCAGGTGATCGATAACTACAACGTTAGAGCCGAGCAGCTTATCGACGATTTCAAGGACCCCAAAAACAAGCTTTCAATCGCGATCTCGGTGGATATGCTTGATACCGGGATTGATGTACCCGAAGTCGTCAATCTGGTGTTTGCCAAACCGGTTAAATCCTATGTGAAATTCTGGCAGATGGTTGGCCGGGGAACGCGACTGTGTCTGGACCTGAATGGTCCCGGCCAGGACAAAACCAAGTTTTTCATTTTCGATCACTGGGGCAACTTCGCCTATTTTGAAGAGAGTTATCGCGAAGCCAATCCATCGGTCAGTAAATCGCTTCTACAGAAGCTTTTCGAGACGCGACTTCAATTGGCTGACGCTGCGCTCTCGATGGCGAAACCGGATGCCTTCGGCCTTGCCATCAAACTCATGCAGGCCGATATTGCCGCGCTGCCAGAAACCACAATCGCTGTCCGCGAGAAATGGCGCGAGGTGCGTGAGGTCCAGCGCCCAGGCGTGCTGTATGCGCTGAGTGCTGCAACCCGTTCTTCACTTCTCAAGGACATCGCCCTCCTCATGCAATGGCGCGACACCCGAGGTTGGGAAGACGCCTACCTACTCGATCTGCTGGTTGCCAGGATACAGTGTGAGTTGCTCAAGAAATCCGCCGTGTTCAACGACCTACGGGACGATCTCATTGCCCTTGTGGCCCAGCTCCCTATTAACGTCAAAGTTGTTGGTGATAAGTTGGCCACCATCGAGAAGGTTCGCAGTGGCGAATTCTGGAAGCAGATTGCCGAGAAAACCGATGTAACAGCGCTTGAAACAATGCGCGAAGAATTGCGTGGGGTCATGCGCCATTGCGTTGTTGGGCCTACTGTCGGCGGCAAGCCACGTGTCCTTGACGTCTCAGAGGATGTCAGCAAATTCGAGTTCGGGCGCCACATTCCCAAACTTGAAGGGACGGAGCTGGTGACATACCGCCAGCGTGTCGAGCAAGTGCTCGTGGGGCTGTTCGATACCAATCCAGTTCTGCGCAAGATTCGCCGTGGTGAGGCTGTCGCCGAATCTGATCTCACTGCACTCGTCAGCTTGGTGCTCACCCAGCATCCAGACGTCAATTTGGCCTGGCTGACCGAGTTCTACCCGGATACCGCTGGCGATTTGGCGGCGGCGATTCGCACCGTTGTTGGCCTGGAGCCAGAAGTTGTGGCCGAGCGCTTTGGCGCGTTTTTCGCTAAGCATCCGCAACTATCGGCAAAGCAGCAACGATTCATGGCCTTGCTTCAAAACCATATCGCAAAATTCGGCGTTGTCACCCTCGACAAGCTATACGAGGCGCCATTTACCCAAGTCAGCCCGGATGGACCTGATGGCGTTTTTGACAATGCAGAAGTAGAAGAACTAATCGCCGTAATTGACCGCTTCCGTCCAGGCAGCGAGCAACAGGCCAACCCATAACAACAAGAAGGATGAGATTCATGGATAACCCATTTATAGCCTTGATCGCTGCAGTGATCGGCCTCGCCATTGGCGTGGTGATTACCTGGTTGCTGACCAGAGGACGGATTGCCGCCGCTGCTGAGCGCGGAAGAGCAGAGGCCGCGGTTGAGCTTGCCACATCCACCGAACGGGCACGTTCTCTTGAGGCTGACCGTACACAACTTAACAGTGCACATGAATCGTTTAAAGCTCAGGCCTCGGAGTGGCGGGAGTCACTGGACCTAGCTCGTGACGAACGCGCCCAGCTCCATGAGCGTGCATCGCGCGTTCCGATGCTGGAAACACAGGTCGACAACCTGCTTGACCAGCAAAAGGCTAATCAGCAGGAGATTCTTCGCTTGTCGACGAGCGAAGCGGAAAAGGCCCAATCGCTGCAATCGACCGTGTTTCGACTCAGCGAGGTTGAACAGACCTTGGAGGAAACCGAGAACAAGCTGACAACCACATCGTCAGCGTTACATCAGTCCAATGAGCGTCGTTCCGCTCTTGAATCGGAAGTGACTCGTATACCGGTACTTGAGGGAAAGCTTGCGGAGACAGAACGCGAGTTGTCTGAAACACGGCGAAAAGCCGCAGATTTGCGTGAGGTCTCCGGCCACGCTGCCGCAGAGCTTAGTGGGGAACGTGAGGCACTGGCCACGCTACGCAACGAATGGCAGACCGAAAAAGCCAAACGAGAGACCGCACAAACGCAGGTCAACAACCTGACCACTGAGCTGGCAGAGCTGACCACCCTCCTGAATGCCGAGCGGGGTCAGTCTGAGGATAAGCTCACATTGCTGCTGGAAGCCAAGGAGGCCTTGTCCAACCAGTTCAAGAGCCTTGCCAACGACATCCTTGAAGAGAAGGCCAAACGCTTCACGGAACAGAACCAAACCAATATTGGCCAGTTGCTTGAGCCACTCAAAACCAAATTGCAGGAGTTCCAGGGCAAGGTCGAAGAGGTTTATGTGCAGGAAGGCAAGGATCGCACTGCACTGGCTGAGCAGGTGCGCCAACTCATGGACCTCAACCAGTCCCTGAGCCAGGATGCGAAGAACCTGACCCGCGCTCTCAAGGGTTCCAGTAAGACCCAGGGCAACTGGGGAGAACTGGTGCTGGAGCGCGTGCTGGAGGCTTCTGGCCTGCGCAAGGGCGCGGAGTATGACGTTCAGGAAAGCCATACCCGCGAGGATGGCTCCCGCGCCCAGCCCGACGTGGTCATCCACTTGCCTGAAGAGCGTCATCTTGTAGTAGATGCCAAGGTCTCTTTGATCGCCTACGAGGATTTTGCTTCGGCGGAAGAAGATGGAGATCGCCAAGGGGCGACCAAGCGTCACCTTGATTCCGTGCGCGCCCACATCAAGGGTCTATCGGACAAGAACTACCAAGCGCTTTACGGACTTAAATCGCTCGATTTCGTGCTGATGTTCGTGCCGATCGAACCAGCTTTCATGCTCGCCGTCACCCATGATCGCGAGATGTTTATGGACGCTTGGCAGAAAAACGTGCTGCTGGTTAGTCCTTCCACGTTGCTCTTTGTCGTCCGGACCGTGGCCCACTTGTGGCGTCAAGAGGCGCAGAACCGCAATGCGCAGGACATCGCCAAGCGCGGGGCCGAGCTTTACGACAAGCTGGTGGGTTTCGTTGAAGACCTGGAATCGGTCGGCACCCGGCTTAAGCAGGCCCAGGAAAAATACGATTCCGCCCACAGCAAGCTGACCGGCGGTCGTGGCAATGTCATTCGCCAGGCCGAAATGCTCAAGCAATTAGGCGTTAAACCCACCAAGGCACTCCCGACGTCGATGGTTGAACTCTCGATCGATGAAGAAGCTGAGCCAGCATCCGCCTAGCCAACACGAGAAAAACACACTTGACTGACCAGTATCAAACCTTCGATGCCGAGATGCGCAGCTGCCGCAAATGCGCTGGCCTGTTCGCTCGGTATCCTGTTGACCCTAAAAGCAGTTCCGCCCCTGTGGAACCGCGCCCGATCGTCTCCGGGGTTCGCCCCAAGCCCGTCATGCTGGTTGGCCAGGCACCGGGGCTGACGGAGTATGAAACCGGAAAACCATTTCAAGGCGATGCCGGGCAAGGCATCCGCAGTGTCTTCGCTGAACTCGGGCTGCCCCGTTCACGATTCGATGAGCTGGTTTATTCGTCGGCAGTGATCAAGTGCTTTCCGGGTAGCAAGCCAAAGCTGCGGGCAGGCAAGGTACGTGAGGACGTATTGCCCTCAGCCGAGATGATCCGCAACTGCCAGCCGTTCTTTGAAGGCCAGATTCAATTGGCTACCCCACAGATCCTGGTCACCCTTGGTGGGCTTCCCCTCAAGGCTTACCTCAAGCTGACAGGCCGCAAGGCGAGCGAGGCACGACTGGAACGCTTCGTCGGCCAGAAGGAAGACTGGAACGGCCGTACCGTCATTTTCTTTCCCCATACCTCCGGCGCTTCGCGCTGGCTCAATGAACCTCAAAACCGCCGCCTGTTTCAACAGGCCCAGGCACTGCTGCGCACCGAACTGATCGAACGCGGCATCACTACCCCCTAAGGACACACCTCGTGATTACCAACCAGCTCAAAAACGATATCGACCGCCTATGGCTCGAGTTCCACACGGGTGGCATCACCAACCCGCTCACTGTCATCGAGCAGATTTCCTTCCTGATGTTCGCCCGCTTGCTGGACATCGAAGAAACCCGTTTCGAGAAGCTGGCAGGCCGCACTGGGAAATCGCCACACGATAAATTTGGCCCCGATCAGCAAAACTTGCGCTGGAAGAATTGGAGCGAATACGGCGGCGAGGAAATGCTGCGGCATGTACGTGACCAGGTTTTCCCCCATTTGCGTGACCTAGGGGGCAAGAACACCACCTTCGGCGAATACATGAAGGATGCCACCTGCCTGATTCCCAAAGCCAGCCTGTTGAATTCAGCTGTCATTCAAATTGGCTTGTTACCTCTGGGGGACAGCGATATCAAGGGTGACCTGTACGAATACATGCTGAGCAAACTCAGCACCGCCGGCATCAATGGCCAGTTTCGCACCCCCAGGCACATTATCCGGCTCATGGTCGAACTGCTCGACCCCAAGCCTATAGAAGTTGTGGGCGATCCCGCCTGCGGCACGGCAGGTTTCCTTGTCAGCACAATGGAATACCTGCACAGGAAATATTCCTCACCGGAATTGGTGGAGACCTTTGAGGACGGCAGCAAGAGCTACCCCGGCGACTTGCTGGAGCCCTATCGCAAGCACATCCAGAACGACATGTTTCACGGGTTCGACTTCGATGTAACCATGCTGCGCATCGCGGCCATGAATCTGATGCTGCACGGCGTCGATAACCCGGATATCCACTACATGGATACCTTGTCAAAGCGTTTCACACGCGATGCCGGAACGCGAACACAGTTGATCAAGGGGCAATCTGATGAGGTGGACCCCCGCAAAGAGCCCACACGCATGTCCGAGGATTGCTTCGATGTTGTGCTGGCAAATCCGCCGTTCAAGGGCAGCTTGGACGAAACCGATGTACATCCGTCTCTGCTCAAGCGGGTGAAGACCAAAAAGACCGAACTGCTGTTCGTGGCGCTGATATTGCGCCTGCTCAAGAATGGTGGCAGATCGGCGACCATCGTACCGAATGGCGTGTTGTTCAGCACCAACAAGGCGCATGTGGGTCTACGACAGCACTTAGTCGATGAAAATCAGCTGGAAGCCGTGATCTCGCTGCCATCTGGAGTGTTCAAACCATACGCTGGCGTTTCTACAGCAATCCTGGTTTTCACCAAGGGGGGGCGGACGGATAACGTTTTTTTCTACGATGTGGAGGACGATGGTTATTCTCTGGACGACAAACGGCAGGAGACATCCAAAAGCGACTTGCCTAACGTGTTGGCCCAGTATCAGAAGTGGCACGCTGGTGGGGGCGAATTCGGCAACCGAACTGCCAAAGCCTTTGCTGTGCCGGTGGCCGATATCCGTACCAACAAATATGACCTCTCAGTCAATCGCTACAAGGAAGTAGTGCAAGAGGATGTGAAGTTCGATCCACCTACTGACATTCTTCGACGCATGAAGCGCCTGGAGGCAGAGATCCAGAATGATATAGCCGAATTGGAAGGCATGCTTTGACTCAAATGGTGCGTTTAGGGGATGTCGTGGATATCAATCCACGCAGGGCCCATAAATCAGAACTCACGGACAATATTGCCTTTGTGGCAATGGCAGATGTGACAGAAGATGGGGTGCTTCGAATGTCACACTCACGCCCTTACGCTGAGGTTGCGTCCGGATACACCCCATTTCAGGACGGAGATGTATTGCTTGCCAAGATCACGCCGTGTTTCGAGAATGGCAAGAGTTGTCTTGTGTCTGGAATATCGCCACAACAAGGATTTGGTTCGACAGAGTTCCATGTCTTACGTGCAGGAAGGCAAATAGATTCTCGGTTCCTTCACCAACTAATTCGGTCATCAAATTTCCGTGCTGAAGGGCGTCGCAGAATGACGGGTTCAGCAGGCCAGAAGCGAGTACCTGCCGAGTTTATTGAGGATTACCTTTTCGCCTTGCCCTCAATTGAAGAGCAAATCAACATCGCCACCATCCTCGACAAGGCCGATGTCATCCGCATGAAGCGTCGCGAAGCACACATGCTTGCAGACGAGTTCCTGCGCTCTGTATTCCTGGACATGTTTGGATACCTATTTCTCGAACCAGATGATAGCTGGGAAAAACTCGGCAATTGTACTGATTTCATTGATTATCGAGGTAAGACCCCAGAAAAATCTGACAGTGGTGTTCGCCTAATTACTGCGAAGAATGTTCGAGATGGTGTCATTAACATCGAACCAAAAGAGTTTATTTCTGAAGAGACCTATTCGTGGTGGATGAGTCGTGGTTATCCACGCTCTGGAGATGTTTTGTTTACAACTGAAGCCCCACTTGGAAATGTGGCGGCTCTCAGGGCGGATGATTTGGTGGCTATCGGGCAGCGTCTTATTGCGATTAGGCCTCATGATGTGCTCAGAGGGGATTATCTTAGTTGGGCGTTGAGACAAAACGTTATCAAATGTGACATATTCTCTCGGGCGACTGGCTCAACAGTGAAGGGCATCCGTTCTGCTGAGCTTATACAGGTTCGGATTCCACTTCCAGAGACTGCCGATCAACTGAAGTTCGAGAGAATCGTTGCCTTGGTCGAACACCAAAAGTTAGCCATGCAAATGTCTTCACGGCATGGAGATATCCTTTTTCAATCTCTCCAGCAGCGAGCTTTTAGTGCGTATCAATAAGGACAATAACTAATGGCGATAGGCATTAATCCGGTCAGGGTGGCTTTCTGAACCGCCCCGGGTTTCGTGGAGGCCATTTGGTTTAAGTGCAGGCCGTTGACTCGGTCTGTTCGGCGAGTTGCCGGTAGTAGTTTGCCTCAGCTTCGGCGGGCGGGATATAGCCGATCGGTTCGAG
>Ga0209347_1005900_pt1 | contig 11267 bp, 12 predicted proteins | sample AutmiccommuBRH23_FD_187382 | JGI IMG/M metagenome (GOLD analysis project Ga0209347, IMG submission 187382) | Deep subsurface microbial communities from Mt. Terri, Switzerland - Autotrophic microbial communities BRH/23 (SPAdes) (version 2) | ecosystem: Environmental > Aquatic > Deep subsurface >...
CTGGCCCCCATCGTCACCGTGGCCGGATTTGCCCTGATGATAATAGGTATATTATACCCTTCAAAGGAGAAAAACAGCGAAAAAAAGTAAAATAATCCGGTGATCCAACTACACTCAAAAACATCTTCATGACCATTTTAGAAGCAATCATTATTGCTATTGTAGAGGGACTGACAGAGTTCCTTCCTGTTTCATCTACCGGACATATGATCATTACACAGGCGCTGCTGGGAATAGAAAGCACCGCTTTTGTAAAAGCTTTCACTGTCATCATACAGCTTGGTGCTATCCTGTCGGTAGTGTTTCTTTACTGGAAACGTTTTTTCCGATTGAATCACATCATCATTTTCGACAAAGAGGCTGTTGACGGTATGTCATCCCGAAAGAAAGGATGGACCTTTCTCATGCGTTTCCTGCAAAAATATGATTTCTACTGGAAACTGTTTATTGCTGTCCTTCCTGCAGGCGTGATCGGTCTGTTGCTCGGTGATCAGATCGATGCCTTGCTCGAAAGTGTGACTGTTGTAGCGGTGATGCTGGTCGTTGGTGGCATCTTCATGCTCTTTGTGGATCAATGGTTCAACAGGCCGTCACCAGAGCAGTCGATGACCTGGCAGAGAGCATTGAAGATCGGTTTTTTTCAGTCTATAGCCATGATTCCCGGCGTATCGCGCTCTATGGCCACCATTGTGGGAGGTATGGGTACAAAGCTTACCCGTAAGAACGCTGCCGAGTTCTCCTTTTTTCTTGCCGTTCCCACCATGGCTGCCGCAGCTGGTTACAAACTATACCAATTGCTGAAAGATCCGGTTAGCGTTGAGATGTTGAAAGAGAACATGCTGTTGCTGCTGATAGGAAATATTGTAGCATTCTTCGTTGCCATTCTTGCCATCAGGTTTTTCATTGATTTCCTCACTAAACATGGGTTCAGAGCCTTTGGTGTTTATCGTATCATCGTAGGCGGAATCCTGCTTGTGCTTATTATGTCGGGAGTGAGTTTAAGTATATAAGGGGACCATGGATTTTATTGAAGGAGAAATTTTATATATAGATAAACCGCTTCACTGGACATCATTCAGGGTGGTACGTGTTGTGCGAGCCATGCTGTGCAGGAAGCTGAAGATAAAGAAGCTGAAAGTAGGTCATGCCGGCACACTTGATCCGTTGGCTACAGGCGTCATGACTATTTGTACAGGAAAGAAAACGAAGCGCATTGAGGAGTTACAGACGCATACAAAAGAGTATGTCGCTCAGGTTCGTCTCGGAGCAACCACACCCTCCTACGATCTGGAGACAGAGATTGATGCGGAGTATCCTACAGCACACATCACAAAAGAGCTGGTGGAGGAGACTCTTAGGATTTTCACAGGGAGCATAGAACAAATACCTCCTCTCTTCTCAGCTGTAAAGGTAGAGGGTAAAAGAGCATACGAATTTGCCCGAAAGAATGAAGTTATTGAACTAAAACCCAAATTATTGGTTATAGATAGTATCGAACTGATTTCTTATGAACTGCCTTACATAACCATTCGTGTTGTATGCAGTAAAGGTACATACATCAGAGCGTTGGCTAGAGATATTGGTGAAGCGTTAAATTCGGGCGCTCACCTTACCGGGTTAACGCGTACGAGGGTAGGAGAGGCCACTTTGGATAATTGTCTGAAGATGGAGGATGTAGATCGTTTTCTTGATGAAAACATAGGTACAGCCGATCAATAGAGAGACTTGAGAATAAATATATTAGATATAGGTTATTATCGTATGAAACTGTCGCAATTCAAATTTAATTTACCGGAAGAGCTTGTCGCAAAACACCCCGCTGTTCATCGTGATGAAGCCCGGCTTCTTGTTGTACACAGAAAAACCGGAGTATTGGAACATAAGGTATTCAAGAATGTACTTGAGTATTTTAATAATAATGATTTCTTTATCTTCAACGACACGAAGGTTTTTCCAGCCAGGCTGTTCGGAAACAAGGAAAAAACGGGTGCCAAGATTGAGGTGTTCTTGTTGAGAGAGCTTAATCCCGATCAGCATTTATGGGATGTCCTGGTCAATCCGGCACGCAAGATACGTATTGGCAATAAACTCTATTTCGGTGAAAACGAGGAACTGGTTGCTGAGGTTATCGATAATACTACATCACGTGGGCGTACACTCAGGTTTCTTTACGATGGACCCTATGATGAATTCAAAAGTATGTTGTTCTCGATAGGAGAGACGCCGATCCCTGAATATCTGGAACGGGATGCAGAACCGGACGATGTGGAGAGGTATCAGAACATATTCGCTCAAAATGAAGGTGCTGTTGTTGCTCCCGCAGCGGGATTACATTTCAGCCGCGAGTTGATGAAACGGATGGAAATCAGTGATATAAATTTTGGATTCATCACACTTCATAACGGGCTAGGAGCTTATCGGATGATTGATGTGGAAGATCTGACGAAGCATAAGATGGAATCGGAACAGATGGTTATCACCGAGGGATTGTGTGAAAATGTGAACAGGGCAAAAGATGAGGGACGTAATATATGTGCTGTAGGAACATCCGTTCTTCGTGCAGTGGAGACAACTGTGAGCACCGATGGTCATTTGAAACCAAAAGAGGGATGGACCAACAAATTCATCTTTCCTCCCTATGAATTTACACTCACTAACAGTCTTATCACCAATTTTCATCTGCCCTATTCAACCTTGCTTATGATGGCATGTGCATTTGGAGGATACGAGAGAATAATGGAAGCCTACGAAGTGGCGATAAAGGAAAAGTACAGTTTTGGGGCATATGGTGATGCTATGTTGATCATGGATTGATATAGATTGAAAGGGGTTGCCGGGCAACAAGGAATAACAATGAAAAACAATCACTACGCTGTTATTTTAGCACTTGGATCAAATCTTGGGGACAAACAGAAAAATATTGAGGATGCATTCAAAAAAATTGAAGAGCGGATCGGGAGAATAACCTCCTTGTCCGCTCTTCATATTACCAATCCTGTTGGTTTTCAATCAGCTAATATTTTCGTCAATTGTGTCTGCGAAGTAGAGACCTGCATTGATATTTATACCCTGTTCGCAATCTCACAGGAGATTGAAACAGAGATTGGTAGGTCTGTAAAGAGTCAAAAGGGCGTTTATGCAGACAGAGTGATTGATATAGATCTGATCATGGCTGAAAATCTGATAATAAACACACCTGAACTAACTATCCCACATCCCCGGTTTCATACACGTGATTTTGTGCTTGCACCATTATGCGAAATAGCACCGGACATGATCCATCCACTATTCGGTAAAACCATTCGCCAATTGAAGGATGAGTTTGACCTGATGCAAGCAGCTTATTTATAAGATATTTACAAAAAATCATGAATATTGGTCAACTATAGCAGAGCTGCATGCCGGATAATGAAAAAAAAGTGGCATATTTGTGTAATAATACGGTTATAGGGAGGTTTGATCATGGCAATCTTCGGTAAGAGTTACGATTATTTCCTGGGGTATGCACTAAGTGGGGGAGGAGCCAAAGGTTTCGCTCACCTGGGAGCGTTGAAAGTGATGGAAGAATATGGATTGAAACCTGATGTGATTGCCGGCACCAGTGCGGGTGCGCTTGCCGGCGTTTTTTATGCCGATGGATACCATCCCGATGAAATAGCGGAACTGTTCAGAAAGAAAGAGTTCAAAGAGTTTGTAGAGTTAACCATACCCAAATCAGGCTTTCTTAAAAGTACAGGACTACACAGTTTCCTGAAAAAGAATCTGAGAGCCGGACGGTTCGAAGAATTACAAATTCCTTTCTATGCTGTGGCAACCGATTGGAACAGAGCATGTACTGTAACCTTTTCAGACGGCGATGATCTGGTAGATGCGGTAGTGGCATCCTGTTCCATACCCATCCTCTTTTATCCTCAGGTGATTCATGGTGTTCCCTATGTAGACGGGGGAATATTGAAGAATTTCCCTGTTTCTGTCATCAGGAAAAAATGCAAAAATGTGATTGGGGTAAACGTTTCGTTGATGATGCCTCCTTCCGAGAAAAACAATATCCGTACGATGCTGGAACGAACGTTTAGCCTGATGTCCAACTCCAATACTCTTTTCGATAAAACATACTGTGATATACTCATTGAAACGAAAGGGATCGAAAAATATTCCATGTTTAATCTGCATAACCAGGAAACAATCATGGAGGCCGGTTATCATTATGCAGCCAAGGTGATGAGTGATAAAGAGTCTTTAAAGGTCGTAAGAAAATGCCACAGGCATTACGAGCTTATTGAGAAAGTAAGGTCAAAACTTCAGCACATAGGTGCAGGAAAAGACAGAAAAATGATGAGTAAAATTTGGTTCTCTCTGGTAGACCATTGAGACGTAGGGTATGGTATACGCAGGCTACTAAATAAGATAAAAAATAAATAAGATAACCTTATGAAAAACAATAAATTTTTTATTTATCAATTATTCCCCAGACTTTTCGGTAACAGTGTTTCCAGAAACAAGATTAACGGATCCATTGAAGAAAACGGATGCGGGAAGTTCAACGATATTTCGGACGATCTGTTGAAAAAAATAAAAGAGAGCGGTTACACTCATGTTTGGTATATTGGTATTCTCGCACATGCTTCAACGACCGATTACACTGCTTACGGCATACCTAAAGAATATCCTGAAATCATCAAAGGAAAAGCCGGATCGCCTTATGCTGTCAGAGATTTTTTCGATGTAGATCCCGATTTGGCGGAGGATATTCCCAACAGAATGGTTGAGTTCGATGAGTTGATAACACGCACGCACAAAGCGGGGTTAAAGGTGGTCATTGACAATGTTCCCAATCATGTGGCACGAAATTACCAGTCGGTAAGCAAACCGAAAGGAATAAAAGATTTTGGGGAAGAGGATGACTCCTCCGTAGCCTTCTCGGCGCAAAACAATTTCTATTACCTTCCCGGACAACCTTTGGATATACAGCTTGCTCCCGATAAAATGGTAAGCTTCTCCTACAATGAGTCTCCTGCCAAAGTCACAGGGAACGACTGCTTCACCAATGCTCCTACTCAGTTTGACTGGTATGAAACTGTCAAGCTCAATTACGGTGTGGATTACATAAACGGAAATGCTGCTTATTTCGATCCCGTGCCCGATACGTGGAAAAAGATGAAAGAGATACTTCTCTTCTGGGCAGAAAAGGAGGTGGACGGATTCCGATGTGATATGGCTGAAATGGTTCCATTGGAGTTCTGGCAATGGGTGGTTCCTCAGGTAAAAGCCCGATTTCCAGAAATTATTTTCCTGGCTGAAATATACAATCCTTCGGCATATCGCGACTTTCTAAGCCATAGCACATTTGATTACCTCTACGATAAGGTGGGCCTTTACGACATCTTACGTGATGTAGCCTGTGGTTACAGACCATCGTCAGATATTACTTTTACCCTTAACAGCGTAGGAGATATACAAGATAGGATGCTCAATTTCATGGAGAATCATGATGAACAACGCATCGCTTCCGACTATTTTCTCAAAGATGGCGATAAGGGTAAATCTGCCATGATCCTGACCTGCAGCATCAATACAAATCCGGTCATGATCAACGCGGGCCAGGAACTCGGAGAAAAAGGAATGGATGAGGAGGGATTCAGCGGCAAGAACGGACGTACAACCATCTATGATTACTGGTCTGTTGATACACTTCACCGGTGGAACAATAATGGCAAATGGAATAGTAAACGACTGACAAAAAAAGAGAAGGAACTGCAGGATTTCTACAGTCGTCTCATCAGGGTATGCAAAGAGGAGGATTCCATTTCCGAAGGGTTATTCTACGACCTGATGCCTGCCAACTATGAAAACAGTGAATTCGATTCCACCCGTCTGTTTGCTTTCTTGAGAAGCAATAAGAAAGAGTTGTTGCTTGTGGTAGCGAATTTCGACCATGAGGTGAAAGATTGTACAGTTCATATTCCGCCCCATGCTTATTCGTTTCTGGGAATAGAGGATACAGGTGAAGGCAAATTAACAGCGTTGCTTAAAAATGGGGAGGATGAGTTACTGTTTACTTACGATTACCCCTTCAGGATCAAGATAGACCCTCACTCGGGAGAGATTTATAGAATTTCTTTTTTATAAAGTATACTTTATTGAAGTTAGTTTTTGTACTTTTGTTGAAACTTTCACAACTATACTGGGAGATTAGTCACGCGAATAAACTATTTCATTCGTTTTTTCAAAAATTAAAAGCATGCAGGAGAGACCATTTAAAATCTTTTCGGGAACGAAATCGCGTTATTTTGCCGAAAAGGTATGTAACAGCTTGGGTTGCCCGTTGGGTAACATGATCATTGAACACTTCGCCGATGGCGAGTTTGCCGTGTCTTATGAAGAATCTATTCGCGGTAAACAGGTATTTCTTATCCAATCTACTTTTCCCAATTCCGACAACCTGATGGAATTATTGCTGATGATTGATGCGGCAAAAAGGGCATCAGCCAAATCCATCGTTGCTGTCATACCCTATTTCGGTTGGGCCAGGCAGGATAGGAAAGATAAACCCCGCGTAAGCATCGGAGCGAAACTGATCGCTGATATGCTGGCCGCTGCCGGCATCAACCGTTTGATCACGATGGATCTGCACGCAGACCAGATTCAGGGATTTTTCAATGTCCCTGTCGATCACCTCTATGCCTCTGGTGTGTTCGTGGAATACCTGAAGCTGCTGGATTCGAAAAATATGGTCATCGCCACACCCGATGTGGGAGGAACAAAACGTGCCAGTGCTTATTCCAAGTTCCTGGGTTGTCCCATGGTCATCTGCTACAAACTGCGGAAGAAGGCGAATGAAATATCGGATATGCAGATTATCGGAGATGTGAGCGGAATGGATGTCCTGCTCATCGATGACATTGTTGATACCGCCGGAACCATCACCAAAGCTGCCGATCTGATCATGGAACATGGAGCCAACTCGGTCCGTGCCATCGCCAGCCATGCCGTGATGTCTGATCCTGCTTCTGCAAGAGTGGATCATTCACACTTGAAGGAGATCATTTTCACCGATAGCATTCCCTATCCAATGAAATCGGATAAGGTGAAAATACTCTCCGTTGCCGATATGTTCGCAGACTCCATCATGAGAGTATGCAACAATCAGTCGATTAGTTCGTTGTATGTAGTTTGACGGGTGCTCCATCGGTTATTAGAGAGAAATCCACACTTACTTTCCATTCCGCCAGCAGTTGAATATGCGGGAGTTGTAAAACGTTTTTCCCCGGAGAGGAGGTGACCAGGGATTTTTTCTACAAAATACCCCTGAAAAGTGTTATGATCGTTGGTTTTATTTCAAATATTTCTCTATATTTGGGAATAATAATAAGTTATTTACCTTTTTAAACCAAAAAAATTATTGTTATGGTATACAAAATTGCAGAAATTGAAGGTGTAGGTCCTGTTTACAGTGAAAAATTAAAAGTAGCCGGAATAAACAGCGTCGGCAATTTGCTCGAAAAATGCGCAGGTAAAGCGGGCCGTGCATCATTGGCAAAGGAGACAGGGATTGAAGAGAAACTTATTCTGAAATGGACCAATCATGCCGATCTTTTCCGCATTAACGGCATAGGACCTCAATTTTCAGAACTGCTGGAAGAGGTAGGTGTTGACACGGTGAAAGAGTTACGTACACGTAACGCTGAGAATCTGTATGCTAAAATACAGGAAGTGAACGAGGCAAAGAAACTGGTGCGTCGCTTGCCATCACTTGATCAGATCACTAAAATGATTGAAGAAGCCGGAAAGGCAGAGGTACGTATGACCTATTAATCGATGATATTGAAATATCTGATTTTCAGGGATAAAAAAAACGGCTGATTCTTTCAGCCGTTTTCTAATCAGTAAATTGAATGCTCTTTTTTAATTACCTGCAACAGTCCTTCACAGGCATCTTCCAGCAGATCGAGTACAAGTTCAAATCCGGAAGAACCACCGTAATAGGGATCAGGTATATGGTTATGATAGTTGAACTGCACTGAGAACTCAGTCATCAGGTGAATCTTATCTGCCTGCTCCTTGCCTGATGTCAATGATCTCACACTATTATAGTTGTCCTCATCCATCACAATGATATAATCGAAATCATCAAAATCAGATTCCCTGAATTTGCGGGCATGACTACAAAAATTATATCCTCTCTTCTCTCCGTGAGAACGCATCCGCTCATCTGGCAAATCACCCTGGTGCCAGCCCGAAGTACCTGCTGAATCCACATCGATGATATCCTGTAGCCCGTTCTTCTCTACAATTCCCGACATAATACCTTCGGCTGCCGGTGAGCGGCAGATATTTCCAAGACAAACGAAAAGCAGGCCTATTTTCTTTTTCTTTCCTTCTGTGGGGTTCATATGTATTACAGCTGTTTTCTTTCTATAACCTTAACAATGATTGCAAAGATAATGTAATTCTGATGAAGACCAAAAAATTATTGATAAGAAATTGAAAGAGATGTGAACCCAATCTGGAACGCTTGACCTTTCTGATTATTTGGTTATCTTTGCAACCTTACAATTTTGTTTCAATGGTAGTACTATTAGAAAAAATGGAGAAAGACCCCAATATAAGCTACAAGCCAACAGTGCGTGATCTCTCTCTGGTCGTATCTGAGGAAAAAGTAAAACTGAAGATTGAAAAAAACAGGATCAGACGTGTTTTATACATCATAGGAGGCTCACTCTCTCTTGTCCTGGCTCTTCTGGGCGTTGTTGTTCCCGGGCTGCCGGTGACACCGCTGGCTCTGTTATCTGCAATATTATTTGCCAAGAGTTCGGAGAAGCTATATAACTGGTTGTTGAACAACAGGATACTGGGCCCAAGAATTAAGAGTTACCAGCGACGTAAAGGTGTTACAAGAAAAGGGAAGATAGGCATCATTGCCTTTATGACGCTAATGGTATTGTTCTCTTCCTTTGTTATGATACAAATTGTTTTGATCAGAGTGGTGATACTCTCTCTCGGGGTGATCGGTCTGGTGGTGGTTTGGTTTTTTGTCCCCACAGCACAGGATGACCCTGCGAAACGACCGGAAGATGAGGTGCAATCACCCTCTTAAATGGGCAAAATAGTACTTCACCCCTTTCTTAGATAACAGTTCGATATTGAACATGTCGGATGCTTCCGAGATATCTTTCACCCTGCCGTCTTTGTAAAGAATGTCAATACTGTCGTCTTTTTCACTGTACATATCAGTTGTCAGGATATCCGACGAAATAAGGTAGGAGGCTTCGTGGCGGGTGATCCGGTACATATCCATGTATTTCTCAAGACAGGAGCCTATTTTTTCTTCGTTGACCTTCTCCTCCAAAATTTCTATTTTAAACAACCTCCGGTTGACCATTCCGTCACTTAACAGCGATAAAACCTTGTCGTGGTGTGTTACCCATACTTTCAGTGCGGTCCAGATATCATTGTCGTCAAGGTTCATAAAATGACGCAGTGCTGCACCATTATTTTCAAAATCGGTGATGGTGGTCTCATTCGTTAAAAAATAGGAGAGGGCAGGGGAGGCAAACAGTTTCCCTCCGGTCATCGAAAGCTCTTTGGCTCTCCTAAGCGTGTTGATCATCATCTTTTCGGCTGCCACTGCTGTTTTATGCAGATAAACCTGCCAGTACATCAGCCGGCGCGACATGAGAAAATTTTCAATGGAGTAGATACCTTTTGATTCAACCACCAGTCGTTCTTCTTTCAGGTCAAGCATTTTGATGATGCGTGCCGATCCGATATTCCCTTCGCTCACGCCGGTGAAGAAACTGTCGCGACGCAGATAGTCGAGTCTGTCCACATCCAGTTGACCGCTCACCAGCTGGTGGAGGAATCGTTTGGGGTGGTTGTCGGTAAAAATGTCGATGGCTGTCTGCAGTCTGCCGTTCCATTCCTCATTCATCTGTTGCATCATGAGCAGGGAGATGCGCTCATGATGTACGTTGGTCACTAGTGTATGTTCAAGTACATGGGAGAAGGGGCCGTGACCAATATCGTGCATCAGGATAGCAGCCAGCGCCCCGTTGTATTCCTGCGGTAAGATCTCATGCCCTTTTTCCCTCAGCGTTTTTAACGCTTCATCCATCAGAAACATCGCACCCAGGGAATGATGAAAACGGGTGTGCTGTGCTCCGGGATAGACAAAAGGAGCCAGTCCCAGCTGACGTATACGGTTTAATCGTTGCAGATTAGGATGCTGAATAACCTCATACACAAAATCGTTGGGTATGCTTATGAACCCGAAAACAGGATCGTTAATTATTTTTCGCTTTATCATTGTGTCAATTTTAAGTGATCAGTTGTCAGTTTAAAGCGAATAGCTGTCAGCCTTTTAAACCATGTATTTGCCGAGCATTTCTTTCATTTCAAGCTGTAGTATGTTCGCCTCCCTGGCAGCCTCAGAAGCGAAATCATCGCCACTGCCGGCATAGATAATTCCCCGTGATGAGTTTACCAGTAAACCACATTGCTTGTTCATTCCATAACGGCACACCTCCTCCAGGGAGCCGCCCTGAGCACCTACACCCGGAACCAGCAGAAAATGGTCGGGCACGATCTTCCGTACTTCTTCAAACAGTTGACCCTGTGTTGCACCTACAACGTACATCATCTGCTCATCATCAGCCCATTGTTGGGAAGTACGCAAAACTTTTTCAAAGAGACGCTCACCCTGCTCATCCCTGGTCAGCTGGAAGTCGAGCGATCCTTTGTTGCTGGTGAGTGCCAGGAGGATCACCCATCGTTCGGGATAAAGCAGGAAAGGCTTCACACTGTCCTCACCCATGTAAGGTGCCACGGTGACAGCATCCACCTTCATCTCATCAAAGAAGGAGCGGGCATACATCTCGCTGGTGTTGCCTATATCACCTCGCTTGGCATCGGCAATAATAAAATGTTGCGGATAGCGCTGACGGATGTAAGCCACCGTTTTCTCAAACGCCAGCCATCCCTTCACACCCATACTCTCGTAGAATGCCAGGTTGGGCTTATATGCCACGCAGTAGGTTGCTGTAGCATCGATGATGGCTTTGTTGAACGTGTAGATGGGATCATCCTCATCGAGCAGATGTGCTGGGATTTTGGTGATATCTGTGTCGAGTCCCACACTGAGGAAGGAGTTTTTTTTCTGAATCTGTTCGAAAAGTTGTTGTTTATTCATATATTGTCAGTTTGAAACACCAATTACTACCAGGTGCCAGGCATTTTATTCATCACGGGAGCATAAGTATACACGTGGT
>Ga0209347_1005901_pt1 | contig 11266 bp, 9 predicted proteins | sample AutmiccommuBRH23_FD_187382 | JGI IMG/M metagenome (GOLD analysis project Ga0209347, IMG submission 187382) | Deep subsurface microbial communities from Mt. Terri, Switzerland - Autotrophic microbial communities BRH/23 (SPAdes) (version 2) | ecosystem: Environmental > Aquatic > Deep subsurface >...
ATTTCATATTATTTACAGTGTGTCCTCTATTATAAATAAGATCGTGATATTGAGATTCTATCTTCTATCTTACAATATTCAGTGCCATCAATTTTCTGCATATTCCAAATTCCCTGATAATGTGTCAGTAACTGATGATGATGGAGGAAGTGCCAATATAACTTCGCAGCAGTATGTAGTTGTCTACAATCCATCAGCTGGTTATGTGACCGGCTAGGGCTGCATTGCATCTCAGGCGGGTGCTTATGCTCCAGACCTATCCTTTAAAAGCAAAGGAATGTTTAAGATTACTTCCAAAAAAGTAAAAGGTTCTGCTTTGCCTTCTATTACTACCGAATTTAGTATCAAGGTCAATACAGTAAATATGAACCTAAAATCAACTATATATGACAATAAGATGGGGGTCTCTGAGGAAACATAACCCACAACCATTCTTAGCAGCGGGTCTATTGTTATCCATCCTGCAAATTAAGTAAGTGAAATCTCAAATGGGGTTGATCCCATTTCAAACTTTTTGTATCTTAATAACAGGTCTTATCATGTATCAGCTAGATTTCTCTATCTGTCAACAAGTTCGCGTATTTTCCTCAAAGCATATACATGAGGAACTTTCTCTTGCTCTAGGCGATTATTCTCTTTCAAATTGATTAGGTATTCAAACAACTCATGTTCTTCTGGAGTCAGGTTTTCAAGTGCTGTCACATTAGTGTCCGTTCCTGTAACAGCTAGGTATTTAAATTCTCTGAAAGTCTCAAAGTCCATCATGCAAGACTGAGTGCGAGGAAAATATCCTCTAATCTGGGACAATATCTGAAAGCCATGAGCATCAATATCTCCCCAGTAAATGATCTGCTTATTCGACAGCCACTCTGTATTTTTCAAATTATTGACACCAAACCCCTGTCCAAATATAGAGATTGAGTCCTTTATTGAAGGCAGGGTGAGGAAATTAAATATGTTGGAGTAATTCGTTTTGTTTTCAAAAATGAAAACTCTGCTGCAAGGGATATCCAATTTATTGAACTGGCTTTGAGGAATGCTGAGATCATCGACCCCATTAAAAAGGTCTTGTGCCATTTGCGGATCAAGAATTCGTAACCTGATCAAAGGTTCATTGTACTTGAGATTGAAGCGTTTCTTGAAGTCGGTTTCATCCTTGTTCAGATGCTCTTCAATGAGTATGTCCAGGAGGGTTTTGATAATAGCCTCATTTTCCTCAACGAACTTTGTGGAGATATCCAAAGGCAGTTCCCGGATGAAGATATTTGGTTTTGGGCACTCAAGGAAATAATTGCATACTTTGATAAGGTCTTCCCATTTATCAAGGCTATCCAGCACCTTCCTAGGGTTTGATATGACCCATGGTCGCAACTGAGGGATATCTGCTATGATCTGCTGTGCTGCCAGCATGAAATTGCGGTATTCCTTCTCCTTATGGATGAACGTGAGATAATCAGTGAGGTCCTCGAAGTATATTCGGGTAGGGAAAGACTGTTTACCGATTTTCCTATCGTTTTTGATGGTGAACTCAACGGAGTAGCCGTATCCATTCTCATCCTTGGATTCGCTTTTTAGTTTTTTTATCTCTTCGTTGATAACTGAAAAGTTCTTAGAGGTCTCACTTGCCCTTATCTTTCCAAAAGGGACATTTTTGGGAAACTCAGGAGTACCCTGTACAGAGGAACTTAAGATATCCAAGTACCAGCGCGAAGCTTTCGTTTTGATCTCTTCAGGCTGTATCATATACGATTCCACTTTGTTGAATGAGTTTGTTCTCTCTGTACTGTTCAATGGTGATATCTCTTGTTCTTGAGTACTCCCCGTTCTCATTAGATATCAGATGGACATAGTTGATGTAGTCCTCAACAACATTGATCTTCTGCAACGGAGTAACTATCAGGAGCTGCAGGTTCAGTTTTTTGAACAGGTCAAGGCCATATCTGGCGCTGTCATCCGAACTGCGGCCAAACGCTTCATCAATTATCACAAACCGGAAAGAGTTTGATACCGGCTGATCTCCGGCCGGACCGAAGCGGTATGCTAAAGCCGAAGCCAGGATAGTATATGCGAGCTTTTCCTTCTGCCCTCCGGATTTGCCGGAGGAGTCGCTGTAAAACTCTTTTTCAGTGTTGTCGATGCTGGTCTTCTCAGCTGCAGAGAAGACCAGCCAGTTCCTGACATCAGTCACGCTTTTGGTCCAGTTGCTTTCAGCTGTGCTTGCACCCTTGAACTTATCCAGTAATCGCTTGACCTTATGGAACCTTTCCTCGTTGTAAACGTCTTCATTGCCAAGAGTTTCCGAAAGGCAGTCCTTCAATTCTGCCCTGAAGTCCTTGATGTTATTCTCTTGTGCTTTGTCTGATCGTAGTTCAATATATGTGCCCAGGTTATACTCAAGCTGCCGCAAGAACGTGTTTATTGTCCCGATGTTCTTTTGGATGCTTTTAACTTCATCCTCGAGCTTTGAATTGAAGGCTGCAATTGATTGAATGGTGTGTTCACGAAGCTCCTTTTTGAAGTTCTCTTCATACCTTGGCAGGTTTTCATCCTTCAGCTTACTATAAGTATCAACAAACTCTGAAATCGATTCAATTGCTGCTGGAATGTCAATTGTCTCAGCAGGATAGGCGCTTTTGTATTGTGACATCTTAGCAGTTATTTTTTGGCCTAATCCTTCTTTTTGGGAAGAACTGGATTTCCGTTTTTGGAATATACTTCCCAGGGTTTCTTGTCGTCCTCTGTCTATAGAAACAATATCAAAGGTCTCAGTTCGCAGGTACTTTGTGAGATCCGGGAAGGCCTGTTTGCTCCTGAATGGGCTCCTGTCGATTTCGACCTCACACTCATTGGACTCTTTCTCATACCTTTCGATCTTCTCTTTGATTTTACCTTTGTTCTCGACAAGTCCGGTCTTTTCGTCTTCCTCTTTCCTGATCTTCTCTGTAATAGAGTTTATCTGTTCTGTTAGTGTTCTCAACTGGTCAGAGGTCTCTTCGAGGTCTTTAATATCCCGCTTTCTTCTTTCAATCTCGGTGACATCTTTTTCCCAGTTGATCTCATCAAAGTCGTTCAATTTCAAGATCTCACGGATAGCGTCTCTCCTTTGACCCAGAATTATTCCTTCTTTCTTGAAAGATTCCTGCTTAAGCATACATTCCTGTATTTGACCATGCAGAGATGCCATTTCCTTTTTTATGCTATCGACTTTTTCCAGGTTGTTCCACCCAAGAACGTATTCCTGTTGGTCATATAGGCTCTTTCTGTCATCTTTCTCATGCCGGCCTCCGCTTCCTTTGACCTGTCCTTTTTTGGTGATGGCTTTGCTCTCTTCCTGGAACTGCTCGATGGAATCACAGCAAGTAAAATCAAACTTATCAATTAGCTCATTCTCTATCCAGTGAGAAAGCGCAGAGTCTGCTTTGATATCTAATTTACTGGCCACAGATGTTCGTCTAGGCTCTTTTGAATACGAGCCAGAAACAGAGCGGGGCACCCTAAAGTAAACAAGCCGTCCCTTGAGATCTATTTGATTAACATACTTACTTATTGTTCTATAGTACTCATCTGAGACAAGAATGCTCAGGCCAAAGTTATGCAGAAGCCTTTCCAGTGCACCTTCCCATTCCTTTTCAGTGGATTTGACCTGAATGAGCTCTCCTGCAAAAGGCAGTTCAACACCTTTTAGGGAACAGTTCTCAAGGATAGAATTGCGGATGTTCATATTCTTTTCTGGGATTTTTGTTTTCCTCTGACTCAGGGACTTAAGTTCGGACTCATACCCATTATATTTGCTTTTCAATGGTTCCGCAGAGGAAAATGCCTTGCTCCTTTCTTCCTGTTTCTTCTCTAAGTCTTCATCTGCTTGTGACAGGAGCTGTTCTGCGATCTCGATTGACGTCTTGAAGGTTTCGGCGTTATCTGCAGGTGGCATTCCAACTAAAGAGCAAAGCTTGCAGTATTCCTCTCTCTTTGCAGACTTGGATTCTTTTGTTCTCTTGAGTTCTTCGATCTCTCTTCTCAACTGTTCAATTCGTTTTCCATCTTCATTTTGATATAATGCTATTGAGATATCTCTTTCACTGATCCTTAACTGGTCAATTGCCTTTGTTTTCTGCTGTATTTGATCAGTTAAGGCTTTCATATCTGTCTTAGAGGAGTCGATTGCCTGCTTGAGAAGTCCGTGTTTCTTATCTGCAAAGAAGAATGGTAAATAGTCCAGACACTCCTGCAGTTCACTGATCTTCTGTGAAGTCTCCTCGTACTTATCGATATCTTCTACCATGGGCTGCAGCTGCTTGATCTGGTCCTTGGCCTTTTGGACCAGCCCATAGGATGTCGTGAGATCATCGTAATTATTGATCATTGCCTCGATCTCACCTTTGAAATTAGTCTCTTCCAGCATGTGATTGCGCATAAACTCAGTCAACTTGCCGATGGATTTCATCGAAACGGTCTGGAAAAACAGTTCAAGTACTTTATCGGATCTGATTCCAAAGAAATGGCGGAAGGCATCACTATACTCCTTGAAGGATTCATGAGGATGTGTCTTGGCCATCCCTTTGATGCGCTTTTTTATGGATAGGATATCTGTTTCGCCGTCTGCAAGCGAGAAATGATCTATGATATTCAGGTCTGCTTCAGAGGTCACGAAAAACCTTTCCACGCCTGCATTCTTTATACAGAATACCTGGGCTAAGGTGAATCCCTTGTTGAAACCCTTGTTATAAAAGTAGCTCAGTATCACGGAATAATCTTCTTCTGTCCTTAAGTAGACGGGTTTTGAGTTGTTGTAGTCATCTCTTTCGTTCTTGTGCTCTCCCCGTACATATGACAGAAGCGTCCGTTCTTTCCTCTCAGCTCCAGCTGCTTTGTTGTAGGTTATTTTATGTGGCGGGACCAGCAGTGTGGTAATGGCATCAACAAGTGTTGATTTGCCAGACCCGATATCGCCTGTAAGGAGTGAATTATATCCATGAGGCTCGATTTTCCATACTCTTTGATCGAAGGTTCCCCAGTTGAATACCTCCAAGCGGTACAGGCGAAAACCCTTCTGGAGATCGTCTGCTGAATAATCAATTAGTGAGTTCTGCATGCTTTATTACCTTCTCCTTGATCTCCTGGAGAGTATCGGCCGAGACTTTGGCCCGGAGTATCTTTCGGACCTCTAACTTGTTCTCATCTGTGCTCAGGCGCTTTAGGAACCCATATCGTACCAGTGTATTGATATCAGTATCAATATCCCGGATAATTTTTGTTTCATTGAAAGTCTTGGGGAGGAATGTTCTCATTGAGTTGTAAATGTCCTTCTTGTCTACAATGAGCCTGGCCGAGTCCCCACCTTTTACATCATGCTCAATCAACTTTTCTGCAAGCAGGACACAGAGCAATGTAACAGAATAGCTCAGTGGCACTTTTCCGACAAGAGGCTGTAAAGGTGCACTCGATGACTCCTCATATTCCTTTTGCGTAAGAAAAGCATATCCATCATTTTCATTGATGAATACATCAACTCCAATGCCTGAGAAGTACTTTTTTATACCCTGCTGGTAATGAATAAGGCTATTCCACACTTCAGTATCATCTTCGAATACGTTGCCTTTGAGCAGTTTTATCAGCACTGAGGCATATGGAAGGGTTTCGTCGGCCATTGTTATGCTTCACTCCTGCAGAAGATGATCTGGGGAATTTCAATCTTGAATTGCTTCTTACTGGCCGTATTGCAGATGAAGAACGTCTCAGATATCTCCTCGTTGATAACAGCTCTTTTGCTCTTTGATGCAATATCCATGTACGTTAATATCTCAACCAGGCCTTTGCTGACAGGATGTTTTTCAACCACTGACCTCAGTGTGACCTGTGAGTCCGTTTTCAGGAATTCCTGTATCCTGTCCTTAAGTTCCCTGGGATCAATCGTGAACTGATTATACAATATGGATGTATTGACTTCTTCCGGAGAGCCGTATTTCATGTCAGGCTTGCGGAGTTTTGTGCTAGAGGACCCTTTCCACAAGGGCCGGTCCATGACCAGCTCAACAGCAGGTTTGCCTTCAATAATGATGAATTCACTATCAACAGGAACATTGTCTTTTAGCTGAACTGCAGCTGACTTGATATCTTTGATTATTTCCATGACCTTCTTGTTTTCCAGATATACTCTTTCATCAAGGAACTTCCTTAGCTGCTCGGCCAGAGAGTAGTTAATCTTGTTGACCCTGTCACCAGCACTAATGAGGCGCGTTTTCATTTCCTCAAGAGTATCGTCTTTTTTAGTGCTCTGGACTTCAGGGAGGGACAGCGTCATCTCAATAAGCCTGTCCAGTTCATCCTGCTGCCTCTGAGACAGCAGAAGTTCCCAGAACGCTTTAAGGCTTCTACCCTGATCGGTATTTTGGAGCTGGTCTTTAGTGAAGAAGATGTCATGCAGCAACTCGTTTTTCTTAATGCCATCTTTTATCTGCCTCTCCCGGATATCCATATCAAGCTGCCTGAAATTATATTCTATTGTCCTGAAATCCGATAGCATTTTGTGTATTGTATCACATACCTCAAAATAGCGTTCTTTGATCTGTGTTTCACTTAATCTCTCGATCATGCCTACATTGATCTTATCGATCTGGCTCTCTATCTCACTCTTTTGCTTTTCGAGCTCCTGCAGCCTTTCAGCGGGGTCATCCGTGTTCTCGTAGGCGATCTCTTTAAGGGTGCTTATTATTTTGAGCAACCGGGACTCAGTCCCTATAAATATCCTTTCTTCTACCAAGTCTCTGATCCATTCAAGTGCTTTTTCAGTGTAGTGTGTCAGATCGAAATAAGCCTCATCGTCTGAAGAATAATAAGATCTCAGATAATTAGCGTTGGTCCAGTCCTCAAGGTACTCGGAAGGAGTTTTCGGATATGCGTCGCTGCCTTCATTTTCTCTTAAGTAATACAGATAATCTGACAGGCTTGATTCCAGTTCGTTCTTTGAGATAGTGGAGATATTGTTCTCTTTGAACTTGTGGTAAAGAAAACAGATTATTAATGGACTGTTGTCTGCATTCAGCAACTTGATGGAAGGATGTTTTTCTTTCAAGTTTTTTATTTGCTGATGGTCCATTTGTTTTTCTCCAATGTGAAAAGGATTTCCTTTGATTTAAATATAAGGGCATATTCCCCGGAAGAGTTTGCCGAAGAGCAAATGAAAAAGAATAATCGAATAAGAGACAGAAAAAGTCTACAGGAGAATTGTCCAAGAGGCGGAAAAATAACTAAAGAAAGACGCTGAAACATTTTCAATAAAATACTATGAATTAATATATTAAAAAGATATAATATTATTCATGAACCGACAAGAAATCCAAGAGTTCTTTCTGCTTGAAAGCAATCCACAGCTATTTGAGACAGCCATAAGACCCCGATCATGCGGGGGAAATGCAGAGTTTGAGCAGCTTGCTCTCTATGGTGATCAGATACTCAACATTCACTTATATGACTACTTCATTGGCAAAGGATAGATACTGAAGAGGCAGATCAACGAATACAAAGAAGCAATACATAAAGAATCAATATCAAAGCATTTGCAGAGGAAGTATTAGACCTTCAGGATATTCTGAGCTCAGTTTCCAGCCACCAATGTAATTTCCAGAAAGATCTGTGTATGCTCCTACTCCTGTTTCTCTGTTTAAATAAACATAGACTTCTTGATTTTGTCTATAGGTTGACTTATAGACTTCAGGTGCTGTACTTATATGTTCCTGAATAGCCCTCTCATATAAATCCCCATTTGCTTTATTCCACTTGCCTTCTATTCCAAAATCACTTGCATGTTTCCATTCATGTTGCAATTTCTGAGGTGTGACTTTCGTATTAGGCAAATCTGCTCTGTTGATAATCTTTTCAACATCAAAAGCCTTCTCCATGCCTCTGCTTATATCTAGTGTCTCACCAACTTTCTTCTCTGAATCTACGGTTTTATCCAAGAGCCTGAATAGGTCTGCATGAGTAACTCCTTCCTCCAGAGCCTTAACTCCAAGCCGTCCACCTGTCACTCCTGGCAAAGCTAGGCATGCAACATCTGTAACCAGACCAACATAAGTCCATTTATTAGCGTTACCTGTGCGGATATCGTTGATATCCATTGCAAGGAAAGCAATGTCTATCCCACTTTCTATGTAGTGGCAGTGGGATCAGTATACTTCACCGGATTATTCAGCGCATAAGCATACCTGTTTAGTGCCTGTGGATTATACGGGTCAGGCAACATAGTGTCCGGCTGCACAAAAACCCTATATTCAGGCGAGTAATACCGAGCACCATAGTACATCAGCCCAGTATCAGCATCATTCTCCTGCCCAGTGAAACCGTACTTCTCCAGACCACCGGACTGCACTTGGCCGTATGGATAATACTCGGTACGCTCGACCTCAATCCCACTTTCGTTGACAAGCAAAGTAGTAATGCCAAGATGATCCGATAGGTACCATTCCATGTCTCCGGCTGTCTGCTTTGCGATGCGTTCATCATCCCGGAAGAAGTAGCTGGTCGCCACTCCGTTGTCCACTTCATAGAACTTGTTGACGTAGTAGCTAAACTCGCCACTCGCATTCTGTTTCTTGATTCTCTTGCCGTTCGCATCATACCAGTACTTCTCCACAATGGAACTGTTACCTGAATAACGTACCTCGCTCACTTGGTTAGCATCGTTGTAGGTAAACGTCGCTATAACTTGGCCTGTCCTAATTGTGCACTCAATAGTTTTCAGAGCGCAGTTCCTTCTCTTTTCTATGAATGAAGCCTTCAAAATCGTTTTTGCATTTAACAGTAGTCGGATGTGATTGGACCCTCTCAATTTTGCGCTCAAATAAATAGTACAGTAACCTTATTAATGGAACGAAAATAAGTGCTGCAAACAAAGCAGTACCATACCTACTCAAAAAATGATTCGTAGGATATATATTATGATAGCCATAGATAATTGTAGCAATGAAAGCAACTACAAAAAATGCAACAAAGATTACATGTACAATTTTTATTTTTTGATCAACACCCCAGAGTATTTTCCGTTCGAATACAGCATCTTCGATACTAATTGTAATGAAATCAAATTCTAGCTTTTCTTTACAGTCTTTGGATATAAATATTGATATTCCTGAAATCGCAGGAATATTTCCAATTATTTCCGAAGGGGCATACTCTTCAGACTTAATATCATTGCCAACCCCCTTAATAAGTTCTATCTCATTATGACCAATGTTCCAGTAAAACTCACAGATATCATACACTAACCTTTCTTTAGGGATTTTAGTTTTGAGCTCTAAAACTGCCTCATTCATTTCATACACCCAAATATGCATACTTTATTTCACTCAAATTACATGTTTGTAACATATTACTTGCTAAACAATCTTTTCATTGCATTTGTAACTGTAGATGCAGTATTACTTGCATAGTCATAAGCCTCGGATGCCGTATTGCTCGCATAGTCATAAGTTTCAGATGCTGTATTGCCTGTATAGGTATAAACATCAGATGCTGTATTGCTTGTATAGTCATAGGCTTCTGCTACATTATTGCCTCCCCAGTTTAGTGCATTACCTACTCTTGTTCCACTTGCAGTGTTTTCTTGAATTGTAGAATCAACACTTGTATCTAAATGAGAGACTATTTGTGATCCTGTAAAAAGGATACCTTCTGTAGCAATGAATTCAGCTGTAGCTTCCCCAGTAGCAAACAGGCTTTTTCCACAAGTTGATCCAACCGCAAGTAAACTTTTTCCCTTAGATGCTTGATTCACTGTTTTCAAGTATTTTCCACCTTTGTAGAGTGTACGAGCTACTCCCCCTGCACCAATTGGAACATTGAGAGCTGAGTTAGATATCCACTTTTCATTACTCATCTCGTATTTATTCCAAGCAATCGTATCCTGTGCAAAAGAATAAATCGAGTGCACAGTTATTGCTGCCATCACTACACCCACTGCCAAAGGAATGAGTGCAGGAATATGCCCGCTCGGATCAGTATATTTCACTGGATTATTCAGAGCATAAGCATACCTGTTCAAAGCCTGTGGATTATACAAATCAGGGATCATTGAATCCGGTTGCACGAACACTCTGTATTCAGGCGAGTAATACCTTGCACCATAGTACATCAATCCAGTATCTGCATCATTCTCCTGCCCGGTAAATCCATACTTCTCCAGCCCGCCGGACTGCACCTGACCATACGGGAAATACTCGGTGCGCTCAACCTCAAGGCCACTCTCGTTAATCAGCAAAGTAGTACTACCGAGATGATCCGATAGGTACCATTCCATGTCTCCGGCTGTCTGCTTGGCTATGCGTTCATCATCACGGAAGAAGTAGCTGGTCGCTATGCCGTTCTCGACTTCATAGAACTTGTTGATGTCGTAAGTGAACTCACTCTCAGAATTTTGCTTCTTGGTTCTCTTGCCGTTAGCATCGTACCAGTACTTCTCCACAAGTGAATTGTTGCCGGAATAACGTACCTCGCTCAACTGGTTGGCATCGTTGTAGACGTAGATGAAGTCCTCGTCCTCTATGAGGTTTCCATTGTCGTCATAGTCCAGAGTGTTTCCGTTATATGTATTAGGGGCATGGAAAGGTACACCTATGTATCCATAGGAAGAGATCGTGGCATTGTTCTCGTCTACCTGTCGGATGCAGCCGTACTGGTCGTAGATGAAATCCCTCTGGTACGTTGGCACACTATTGACCGACATGTCTGCGCTGGTCAGCCTATCCAGGTCGTCGTATCCGTAAGTCTTCACGGAGTTCATGACATTGTCCTCGATCTCGAGGATATTGCCTACGTTGTCGAAGTCGTAGTTAAGGTCTTGGAGGTCTTCAGTGTATATCCTGTCCAGCAAGAGCTTTTCAGCATCATATGTGTAGTTAGTAACTACGCCGTTAGAGAGTTCCTTGGTGGTTATCTGGTTCCTTGCATTATAATTAATGATGCCAATGACACCTTCAACACTCTCCAGAAGCGTCTGTGCATTGTATGTCAGGTTGACGCTTGCAGCGTCAGGATAAGTTATTCTCGTGACCCTGTCCATGTTGTCATAGTCATATGACGTGGTGTAGGGTGCACTGTCAATTGTTACAGTCTCGTCCACAATTCTATAACGCTGATCGTAGTCATAGTTTGATGAGATGCTTCCTCTGGTGACCTGTGAGAGTGTGCCGTTGTATTCAAGGTCGTAGGTGAAACTTACATCCGCGTCGGTAGGATAGTCAATGGCAATGACACGGTCAAGGGCGTCGTA
>Ga0209347_1005903_pt1 | contig 11264 bp, 9 predicted proteins | sample AutmiccommuBRH23_FD_187382 | JGI IMG/M metagenome (GOLD analysis project Ga0209347, IMG submission 187382) | Deep subsurface microbial communities from Mt. Terri, Switzerland - Autotrophic microbial communities BRH/23 (SPAdes) (version 2) | ecosystem: Environmental > Aquatic > Deep subsurface >...
CCAAAGAAATTCCTTCCGTAAAAAACACGGCAAGGCCGAGTTCTGAGCTTCCAAGGAACTAGATTCGGAGATTTGTCACCAAATGGTTCAAATCAGTTGATTTTCGTCTTTCTTCTGGATTCTGCCTTCTGGATTCTGGATTCGCTTTTCGGGCTCCAAGTTCTTTCCAGCATTAAACACGGTCCAGCCGAGTTCGTAGCTTTTTACGCTGCCATCACGGTTCGTTCAAATCCCAGTCATATTGATAATTCATTTCACCGGTGAATAATTTAAGCCGTTTTGCCGCGCGATCGTCAGTATATCGGGCCAGATGGTCCCGCACGGCCGCCTCAGAGCCCCCGAAATCCTCCTGGAACCATTTATAAATGGAAGAGACCCGGAGATCGCCTTTATTGGTGAATTGGGCCCCGCGCGGATGATTGATATACTCCCGGGCGCCGGAATCAAGAAGACTTTCCATGTTTTCCGGCGTGAACGGCTCGGTCCGGAGATCGGGACATCCGATACTGGCGCAGTTCACCGCATAATGAATCCGGTTGTCCCGCCAGATCGGCCTCAGGATGCGATGTTCGATATCATCGAGGGAAAGCCGCTCCTCTTCCACTGTCAGCAGCCGGGATTTCCACGGGCCCCTGCTGAACCATCCCGAGAGGTTGATATCCATGATGCTGTCCACGGGGTAATGATCCAGGACGATTTTTACCGTCAAGGCATTATAAGCATTTATCCAGAAGGCTTTTTGTTCGGCCCGGTTCAGGTTGCTCACTTTTACGCGCTCCAGTTCGCGCAGGTACGCGTCCAGTTCCCGGGCATCCGCCCGCGTCACGGAGGCGTACCGGACCCGGTTGACACCGGACGGATGGTCGGGGACCAGGTATTTCCCCAAAAAAGCAGCCCACCGGGAATGGTCGATCCGGCTGGTATTGGCGGGGTCGTGTTTTTGCCACCGGGGCCACAACTCCATTTTGGGCGCGGCAATTGCGGGAGACGGCTGAAGCGGCACCAGTAAAATTGCCGTAATTAATGCAATTATAATAAGACGATACGTGGGTCTCATGGTCATCCTTTCCCCTGATTTAAAAATCCGTCAGTTCCGGTCAACCACCCGGGTGCGAGGCATGCATCTCATTTAATATATTCGGGTCAGGGTTACGGACAAGCAGTTATTTCCTTGTTGAGAATATAACCGCCGGGATTGGCTTCGGGTCATAATCTCTGCGTTGTGCTGCATCCCTCGTCATTTATACTGACTATCGCACTTGAAAGGGTAGGCCGGGCCGGCTTATTTTCGAATTGCATCGGGGAGAGAGCTTTAGTAATACTATGAAATCACGCAGGAACAATCCAAACCACCTTTCATGCTTTCCGATATAATTTGATCCGGATTGAATTTTTTCCGAAAGCAGGGACTACTAACAAGGGGTAAATGCATGAAAAAATGTCTGATGCTGCTTATCGCCGTTCTGATGGGATGGTCCACACCTGTTCTTGCCGACACAGTCATCATTGATGGGGGAGATGTACTGGAGGGGATTGTCGAAAATGCATACTTCCGGATGAACACGCCTTACACCGGCTTGCGGGTGGCCCGGACGGATATTAAGATGATTCTTGAAAAAGAAGAGGCACCAGGGGTTTATCTCCTCCGGACAATCAATAACGACCTGTTCTCGGGTGAGGTCCTGGAAAAATCGATCCGGGTTGCCCTGTACAGCGGGGAGACAAAAGAGCTGCGGCTCGATCGCATCCGGCGCATCGAATTTCTATACAATGGGGAAACAAAGCCGGTTATCACAACCCTTTTCTTTATGAAAAACGGTGACTTATTTTCCGGGCGGATGGAAAACGAGCAACTGCGGATCGCCACCGGGCATGAAACCCACATTTTTGATCGTGCCGAGTTCAGCCGGATCGTGTTCCGGGAAACAGACGGCTTCGTGAACGAGGCTCTGTTAAATGATGGAACTACGGTGTCTGGTGAGATGATCGGGGAACGGGTCCAGGTGACGCCTGAATGTGTGACCCTGATCGGATTATGCAAAAACCTGATTAAGAAGATCCAGTTTAATGCGGAAAAACTGGTGATCACGGAAAATCTTTCCCCCGGGGAAATGCGTTACGACTCTGACGGCGATTGGGTTCCAGACGATCTGGACAAATGCCCCGACACGATCTGCAACGTGACAGTCGATGAGCATGGATGCGTGCGGGATGGGGATGCGGATGGCGACGGCGTGCTCGACCGGGATGACCGCTGCCCCGGAACCCCCCGGGGACTTACGGTTGATGCGCTTGGATGCTGGATGGTCCGGCTGACCCACTTCGAATTTGATGATACCCGGATACGGGAAAAATATTACGGGGATCTTGACCGGGTGGCCGATATTCTCAGTGCAAATCCCGATATCAAGGTGGAGGTCCAGGGGCATACCGACAACAGGGGGACCGATGCCTACAACCTGAGATTATCCCGGGAGCGGGCGGAAGCCGTGGTCGAGTACCTGGTCAACCGCGGGGTAGACGCCTTGCGAATGAAAGCGTCCGGATACGGGGATTCCGAACCCATCGATTCCAACCGGACCGATGAGGGACGGGAAAGAAACCGCCGGGTCCAGATCGTGCAGAAACCGTGAAAAACCCGTCTGAAAGGATCGCGCGTGTCCATCCATGACAAGATCGCTTCAATAAAAGAAACCGGGCGACCGGTGATCGGCTGCTTTCCCCTCTACCCGCCCCTGGAACTGTTCGATGCCATGGGGCTGGCACCCGTGATCCTCTGGGGATTTTCCGATAATATTGGCCGGACGCCGGAAAGTGACCGGCATCTCCAGGATTACACCTGTTCGGTGGCCAGGCGTTTGGCGGAATGGGTCCTTTCCGATGCCGGCCAGGCCTTGGACGGGATGTTCATGTACAATGCCTGCGATACCCTGCGCAATCTTCCCGAGATCCTGGAAGCAGGGACTGCTGCGGCCGGCCGTCCCATTCCGGTCCATCGGATCCATCTCCCCATGGCCGGCCCGGATCCGGCCGTCGATCTGTCCGGGTATATCCGGGATGAACTGGATACGCTCATCCTGGAACTGGAAAGCCGCTACAAGATTACGTTTTCCGCCGAAAAATTCGAGAAAAGCGTCCACCGGCATGGGAAGATCCGGGAACTGTGCCGCACGCTGGAAGGTTTCGTCACCGACGGCCGGATGCCGTTTTCCGATTTTGTCCGGACCGTTCATCAAAACGGGTGGCATTCCTCGGATGTGCAGGTCCCGTTTCTCTCGTCCGTGATTGAAAAGACAGGCTGTTTGCCGGCCGGGAACCCGGAGCCCGTCAAGGGACGGGTTCTCCTGAGCGGTATACTGCCGCCGCCGCACGGCATCTGTGATGCGATCGAAGCGGCCGGCCTGCGGGTAGCGGGAAACGACATTGCGACCCTGTACCGCTCCTATGCAGACACACCCGCGCCGGGCGCTGATCCGGGCCGGTACTATACCCAATTCTACAGTCAGCATTATCCGTGTCCGACCCTGCTCCAGACTGCCGACCGGCGAACGGAAGCACTCATCCGCCTCGCCAGGGAGCGCCGCGCCGACGGGGTTATCTTTGTCGGTGAAAAATTCTGTGAATACGAGTATTTTGAATTCCCATATCTGGAAAAACAGTTAAAAGCCGAGGGGATACAAACCTTGCGGCTCGAAATCGCCATGGGGGATGCGTCGTCCGCGGCCCACCGGACCCGGATTGAAGCGTTTGCCGAAATGCTCGGCGAGCGCGTTTGAAAAAATATCCTGGTTATCGGTTCTCTCCAGTAAATCGAGCGGCCTCCTTGCCAGGAAGGAATTGGGCGGGTTTGAAACCCGCCCACTGGCGTTTTCCGGATAACCAAGAAAATTATATTTATTTTCGTGCGCGTAATCGTAATCGGCTTTACCAATAAGAACATAAAGGGTTTTTTAAACGTTTTTCTTCATGGATCTTCATGTTCTTCATGGTGGAATCGGCTTTGTTGTTTTCGTTATCTGGAATTCAAAACGTTTCCAAGGGGAGTATCTCCATGCCCGGCCACGTGAAAACTGATTCGGGGAAACACCTGAGCAAGATCATGCGCGACTATTACATGGATCTCCACCAGCGGGCCGCGCAGGGCGCGTTCGTGATCTGGATCGCCATCAACGTGCCCGCCGAGCTGTTTCTCGGTTTTGACAACGTGATCTACGCGGTCCCGGAAAGCCACGCAGCCACCAGTGCGGCCAAGGGGGTGGGGGGGCTCCAGTGCGAAAAGGCCGAGAAAATCGGCTATTCCACGGACCTCTGCTCCTATGCCCGCATCGATATCGGCACCGTGGCCGACGGCGGGAAGGATTCCCCCACCTTCGGCCTCCCCGCGCCGCATCTCCTCGTCTCGGACAGCAACAATTGCGGGCTGCTGGTCAAGTGGTTCGACGTGCACCACAGGGAAATGGAGGTTCCCCATTACATCATCGATGTTCCCTTCTGTTACGCCCCCCAGAGGGAGAAGGATTGCAAATACATCGTCGACCAGTTTCGCGGCCTCATCCGGGTAATCGAGGAGCGGTCCGGCCAGCGGTTCCGGATGGACCGGGTGAAGGAAGCAATGCGCCACACCGCCGACGGGCTCGCCCAGTGGAAACGGTTTCTCTCCTATGCCGAAAACCGTCCCTCCGGGATCACGGCGTTCGATTCTTTCGTCCAGATGGCGCCGTTCCTGACCCTCCGGGGAACCCCCCAGTTCGCCGAACATTACAATCTCCTTGCCGATGAGACCGAGCAGCTTGTTGAGCAAGGACGCTTCCCGGTTCCCAACGAGAAATACCGGCTCTTCTGGGACAACATCGCTCCCTGGCATCAACTCCGTAACATGTCGGCACGTCTCGCGGAAATGAACGCCAATATCGTCGGCGCCACCTACACCCAGTGCATCGGCACGGTGGAGGGGAGTTTCGAGCCGTATCTCTATGAGGTTGGCGATCCCCTGGCGTACATGGCCCGAACCCAGAACGCCTATGTCTGCCCCCACGGGATGACCCTTCGCGGGAAGGCCATGGCCGAAGCCGTGGAACGGCTCGGGATTGACGGAATCGTCTTTGCCAGCAACCGGAGCTGCAAGCCTTATTCGATCACCCAGATCGACCAGATGCGGAAAATCAGCGAATCGCTCCGCATTCCGGCCGTCATGATCGACGTGGATCATGCCGATGTGCGGAAGTTCAGCCAGGAAAACGCCTACATGCGGATCGAGGCGCTGCTGGAGACGATCGAGGCGCGGCGGGTGGGGGTGTAAGGAAGATCAGAAGCCGGAAGCCAGAAGCCAGAATACAGAAGAAAAGCAGGAAGCGCGCGCACCCAATGCTGGAAAGCCAGTTTGATCGACGAGGAAACAGGAGTTGCGCCGAAGGGGTCTTCCCCTTCTCCACCCGGTTTTTGGGGGGGAGAAGGTCGGGATGAGGGGGGGCTAAATGGGTTCCCAAGCTGGAGCTTGGGAACCAGCGACTCGGAGTAATCGTGTTTTCTCTTTAAAAATAGCCAATTACCATCGTGAACGGATAAAAGCAGAAAGGAACTTCATATGGACACACCACCCGTATTGTTCAATATCGAGGAAAACATCGCCTGGATCACCCTGAACCGGCCCGAACGGCGCAACGCCATCAACCAGGCGCTGCTCATCCACCTCTACAACGCCATGGATGAGGTCAACCGTAACGATGGCATCCGGGTGGTGATCATTACCGGGAACGGCAAATCGTTCTGCTCCGGGCTCGACCTCGATGTCATCGCCACGGAAAACCTGTTCGATCCGCGCGGCGACGGGAGCGATCTTCCCGACCTGATGGCGGCCTGCCGGAAACCGATCATCGGCGCGGTCAACGGCCACGCCATTACCGGCGGGTTCGAACTCGCCCTGAACTGCGATTTTCTCATCGCATCGGACCGGGCCATGTTCGCCGATACCCATGCGAAGGTGGGAATCCACCCGGGATGGGGGATGACCCAGCTGCTCCAGCAGGCGATCGGCCAGCGCCGGGCAAAACAGATGTCGTTTACCTGCCAGTTCATCAGCGCGGAAAAAGCCTGCGACTGGGGGCTGGTCAACGAGGTGGTCCCCCCGGAAATGCTTCTGCCGAGGGCACGGGAGATTGCCGGCCAGATCTGCAGGGTCAACCAGGGGATGCTGAAGACCGTCCGGGAGTTGATCGAATACCGGAACACGAGCACCCTTTCCGGCGCCCTGGCCCACGAACGGGATGGGTTCCGCGAGTTTTTGAAAGCGATGATGGGGAAGTGAAGCGCACCTTGGACACTTTAATCCGCAACTGTACGGCCGTCACGGTCAACGAAACCTTCGACATCATTGAGGATGCCATTATTGCCATCGAAGCCGGCAGGATTGTTTATGTCGGGTCGGCGGCAGGCGCCCCGGAGATGCACTCCCGGGAAACCCTGGACGCCGGCGGCGGGCTGATCCTTCCCGGGCTGGTAAATACCCACACCCACCTGCCCATGTCGCTCTTCCGCGGACTCGCCGACGACCTTCCCCTGGCCGAGTGGCTAAACAACCACATCTTTCCGGCCGAACAGGCCCATATCCGCCCCGAAACCATACGGATCGGCACCCTTCTTTCCGTGGCGGAAATGCTTCTTTCCGGCACCACCACCTGCTGTGACGGCTATTTTTACGAAGATGCGGTTGCCGAAGCGGTTGAGAGCGCCGGAATCCGGGCCATTCTTGGCCAGGGAGTGATCGATTACCCGGCGCCCGGGGTTCCCGATCCAAGTCAAAACATTGCGGTCGCCGTCGATTTCGTCCGGAAATGGAAGGGCCGCTCCCCCCTGATCCAGCCGTCGATTTTCTGCCATTCGATCTATACGTGCTCCGGGGAGACCTTGACCCGGGCCAAGCAGGCGGCCAATGCCGAAGGGGTCCGGTTTCAGATCCACCTGGCCGAAGCAGCGGACGAAGCACAGCAGGCCGGATTGCCCGACGGCGTCACCCCCGTTATCTATGCCGATCGGCTGGGGCTGCTCGATGCAAACACGATCGCGGCCCATGCGGTCTGGACAGACGCGGCCGATATCGCCATCCTGGCCAAAAGAAGGACCGGCATTTCCCACAACCCGGAGAGCAACATGAAACTCGCTTCCGGGATCGCCCCGGCGCCGGCCCAGATCCGGGCGGGGATCGCTGTGGGGTTGGGGACCGACGGCTGCGCCAGCAACAACAACCTGGATATGTTCGCCGAAATGGACACTGCGGCTAAACTTCACAAGGTCCGGGCATTCGATCCCACGGTCATGAATGCAAAAACCGTCATCCGGATGGCGACCGTCGAGGGGGCGCGGGCCATCGGGCTCGATTCGATCATCGGGTCGATCGAACCGGGGAAAGCCGCCGACCTGGTAGTCCTCGACATCCGCAAACCCGGTCTCATTCCCCTGTTCCACCCTGAATCGCATATCGTCTACGCGGTAAAAGGGTCCGACGTCCGGCACGTGATGGTGGCCGGAAACCTCCTGGTCCGGGATGGCCGCCTGACCCGGCTCGATCTCGATGACATTCTCGATCGGGCCAACGCCATTGGTGAGGAGATACAGCTGTCAAACGGGCAACCGAAATCTCAGGTATGAAAAGCCCAGGAGGAGCCTTGGACATTACACAACTCATCCGCGCCGCGCGCGGCGATCGCCCAGTAGACCTGCTTTTGACCGATGCCCGGATCATTGATGTCTTTACCGGCCGCATCATCAACGGACATATCGCCATTTTCGACGGCCACATCGCCGGGATCGGCGACTACCCAGCGGAACGGACAATCAGCCTGGGGAACCGGTTCGTGGCCCCCGGGTTTATCGATGCCCATGTCCACATCGAAAGTGCCAAGGTCAGCGTCGCCGAGTTTGCCCGGGCCGTTCTTCCCCGGGGAACGACCACGGTGATCGCCGATCCCCATGAAATCGCCAATGTCCTCGGTACAGACGGGATCGCCTGGATGCTGGCCGAGGCCGAACGCCAGCCGATGACCCTCCTGTTTGCCCTCCCGTCCTGCGTGCCGGCCACCTCCATGGAAACCTCGGGCGCGGTTCTCGATGCCGAAAGCCTGGCGCCGTTTTTGTCCCATGAACGGATCGTGGGGCTCGGGGAAATGATGAATTTCCCGGGAGTCCTTTCAGGAGACAACGATGTGATGGAAAAAATCCGGAATGCCCATGCCCACCGAAAGCCGGTGGATGGCCACGCACCGGGGCTTTCCGGCAGGGATCTGGCCGCCTACGTGGCCGCCGGCATATCGACCGATCATGAAACGGTATCGGCGGACGAGGCCATGGAAAAGCTGTCGGCCGGTATGTACATCATGATCCGGGAGGGGACCGGCGCCCGGAATTTGGATGCCCTGATCCCGGTGATCACGCCCTACACCGAACCGTACCTCATGCTCTGCACGGATGATCGGCATCCCAGTGACATCGTGACGGAAGGGCATATCGATTTCCTGATCCGCAAAGCCGTCCGGGCCGGGGTCGACCCAATGGCCGCCATCCGGATGGCCACCATCAACCCGGCGCGCTGTTTCGGGCTGACCCGGACCGGCGCCGTGGCCCCGGGTCGGCGTGCGGACCTGGTGGTCCTCTCCGACCTGGAGACGCTGAGTGTGGAACAGGTTTATTCAGGGGGGATTCTGGTTGCCGAAAACGGGGAGATGCACCCGGCGATCGAGACGCCCAGGACACGCCCCTGCCCGTCGGCCATGCACGTCCGGCCCGGCGCACTCGACCTCTCCATTCTTGCCGACGGAAAAAATATACGGGTGATCGAACTGATCCCCGACCAGATCGTCACCCGGCAGCGGATCATGGAAGCAGCCGTGACCGACCGGTTCGCCGTGTCCGATCCCGGCCGGGACCTTCTCAAGATGGTGGTGGTGGAGCGGCACAAGGGGACCGGAAATATAGGAAAAGGATTCGTGACCGGGTTCGGGCTGCTAAAGGGGGCGCTCGCATCGAGCGTGGCCCATGATTCCCACAACATCATCGCGGTCGGAGTCGATGATGCGGACATCCGGGCAGCCATCGCGGCGGTAATCGAAAGGGAAGGGGGGCTGGTGGTGGTATCCGGCGGTCAGGTCGATGCGGCCCTGGCGCTCCCCATTGCCGGGCTTATGGCCACGGAACCGCTCGCGCGCGTCCGGGAGCAATTCGATGCCCTCAATCACGCGGCCTGTGCGCTCGGGGCTCGGCCCGCTGACCCGTTCATGATCCTCTCTTTCCTCGCTCTCCCGGTGATCCCGGAACTCAAACTGACCGACCGGGGGCCTTTCGACGTGACGCAATTTGCCCATGTCCCGCTGTTTGCGGAATGAGTACAGAAATCCATTGTTTCTTGTAAGTTATCCTTTGGCGTTGACTCCGATTGATATCATCTGCTAACGTCCAATATCGAATCGATTTTCGGCCCACCATAATCCGCAAATCATTTTCAATCATGGAGGTCAGCGCGATGGGTGACAAAGGAAGCAAGGACAAGGGTAAACGGGAGCAGCAGAAAAAAGCCCAACTCGATCCAAAGGAAAAACGGAAACAGAAAAAAGAAAAAAAGAGCAAATAGAGGACAAGCCATGGCGGGGGGGCTATCCGTTCCCCTGCCGATGCAAAGCAAGATGGCTTCGTAAAAAGTCCAATATCTGCGTTGCGCTGCATCCCTCGTCATTTCACGTACGAACAGGTACTCTATATGACTCGGGATTTGCGACGTCTTGGTCTTGAACTTTTTACTTTGCCATCAAAAACTAACTTTTTACGAGACCATCAAGCGAGATAAAACCGGCAAATGGGGCGGTAGCCACATTATTGCCGGTTTTTTGCGTGCTCAAACCATCGGCAGCTGCTTCTGGATCGCCGGATGGTCGAGGGGGATGCGGCGGGCGGTGGCTTCGGCCGGGACGTTTTTCAGGGCCGGGACATCCGGGTAGCTCATGAGGTAGAAGAGGGAGACCCGGTTGAACTCGTCGGCCCGTTCGATGTTGCAGACGTGACCGCATTTGTCGATGACGTGAATGGCGGAGAGGCGTTCCCGGAGGTAGTTGCGGATCACGAACGGGAGGAAGAGGTGGTCTTCGGCACCGGACAGGTAGAGCTTGGGGATATCGTTCGAGGCGGTTTTGAACCGGTCGTAAAAACCGACCAGCGTATCCATGAGCCGGAACCATTTGCGAAATTCCCGGCCGCCGAGTTTCCGGGCTTCCCGGATGAAGACGGACCTGGACCGGGAATGGTTCTTCCGGGGCATCATGATGAAGGCAAACAGGCGGTACATCCACATGTAGGGGACCATCAGCTTCAGAAAACGGCCGGTAAAGAGCAGGAAACGGGCCCGGATGTCGAAGCCGAGAACCGCGCCGCCGAGAACGATTGATTTTACCCGTTCCGGGGCAAGGTGTCCGACCGCATCGGCGATGATCGAGCCGAGGGAAATGCCGACCAGGTGAGCGGCGTCAATCCCGTTTTCGTCCATGACGGTCAGGATTTCGGCACCGATCCGTTCGAACGAATACCGGTCGAGCCGGTCCTGGGTGTCGCCATGGCCGAAGAGGTCAATGAAGAGGAGGTTGAAGTGGGGCCGATAGGCGTCGACCTGCTTATACCAGATGCTGGAGTTGCCGCCGAGGCCATGCAGGAAAACGACCCAGTCGCTGTCATCGCTCTTGATGTATTTTTTGTAGGTCAGCATCTTGTCTCCTCAATCCGGTATGAAAATATATTGTTTTATTGGAGGGCATCATGACATAATTTTTCACGACTGTAATGCCAATAGAATCGCAGGAGAATACTAGATATTTTCTAGTATAAACGAGATGACGAATATGATCCTCCACGTGGACATGGATGCGTTCTTCGCCTCCGTCGAACAGCTCGACAACCCGGCTTACAGGGGGAAATGCGTGATTGTCGGCGGGGTATCGGACCGGGGGGTTGTCTCGGCGGCAAGTTACGAGGCACGCAAATACGGGATTCACTCCGCCATGCCCATGTACCGGGCGCGGCGGCTCTGCCCCGATGGGGTGTTCGTCTCCCCCCGGGGCGGGCGCTACAAAGAACTGTCGATTGCGATAATGGAGGTCCTCCGTTCGGTTTCCCCGCTGGTGGAACCGGTTTCCATCGATGAGGCCTACGTGGATATCACCGGCTGCGAATCGCTGTTCGGGAGTCCGGCGGAGATCGGTGCGATGATAAAGGCGCGGATCAAGGCGGCG
>Ga0209347_1005904_pt1 | contig 11263 bp, 22 predicted proteins | sample AutmiccommuBRH23_FD_187382 | JGI IMG/M metagenome (GOLD analysis project Ga0209347, IMG submission 187382) | Deep subsurface microbial communities from Mt. Terri, Switzerland - Autotrophic microbial communities BRH/23 (SPAdes) (version 2) | ecosystem: Environmental > Aquatic > Deep subsurface >...
CATTAGGTAGCGGTTCTATGACGGTCCCTTCCACTTCTATAACATCCTGTTTTGACACTAGGCAAACACCCTCCCTTTTGTTCGCATTTCAATCTTCATGGCTCAATCCCAAGCTTTTGACAGATTCTACAATTTCCTCTTCCGTAACGGTCTGCCCCGTGCGGAGTTTTTCGGCAATGCCAACTGCCATTTGCGAATAAAAACTGAGGTGCTTAACATTTTTTTTCTTGGGATTTTTCAATCTCTTTTTCTCGCCATCTATTACCCGAACAAAGGCTTCATCAAGCACGTCGTAAATCAAATAAAATCTTCCTTGATCACGACCTGCCAACGACCTGACAAGTTGGCCTACCTGTACCTCTTCCATTATGACAGCACCTCCCGAAGTCTCCACTTGTTCTGTCTAAATCTTAGTCAGGATCTCGGGTTTGTTATCAGTAATGGCTATGGAATGTTCAAAGTGAGCAGATAACTTGTTGTCCCTTGTTACTACTGTCCAGTTATCACCCAAGGTCGTGACTTCGTAAGTGCCTTGATTAACCATGGGTTCAATAGCCAGTGTCATACCAGGACGGAGCCTGGGGCCGCGTCCCGGCCTTCCAAAATTGGGGACCTGTGGTTCCTCATGCATCCGGCTACCAATCCCATGTCCGACATAGTCCCTGACAACCGAGTACCCCTTGTTTTCAACGAAGCTCTGGATACTGTGAGAAATGTCACTAAGCCTGTTGCCGTCCAAAGCATTGTCTATCCCTATATACAGCGCTTCTTCAGTCGCTCGCATAAGATCCATTGCCTCAGCGCTAACATCACCAACTGGAAGTGTCACCGCACTATCACCATAATATCCATTTATTTCCGCTCCAATGTCAATACTAATAATATCCCCAATTTCCAATTTTCTTAAACCGGGAATACCATGAACGACCTGTTCATTTACTGAAGAACAGATTGAAGCAGGAAAACCGTGATATCCCTTAAATGCGGGCCTTGCGCCTTTGGCTATAATAAAATCTTCGGCAATCCTATCAAGCTCTTGAGTGATTATGCCAGGCCGGACTGCTTTTTCAAGCTCTCTGTGGGTCTGGGCCACTACCCTTCCGGCATCTCTCATATAGCCAAGTTCATGGCCCGATTTGCATTCAATCACACTATTTCGCTCCTAATTATTTCATAAACCCTTGATAATGCCTCATAAGCAGATGAGATTCAATCTGTTTCATGGTTTCGAGAGCCACACCGACAACTATCAATAATCCTGTCCCGCCGAAGTATACGTTCTGTATATTAGTGGTAAGCAGTATAAAAGTCGGCAGGATGGCAATCAGAGCCAGAAAAACAGCACCTGAAAGTGTTACCCTGGTGAGGATCTTGTCAAGATATTCGGCGGTTGGCCGACCCGGCCTTAGACCAGGTATAAAGCCACCGTATTTTTTCATATTATCAGCCACATCCATTGGGTTAAAGGTGATAGCTGTATAAAAGTAAGTAAAAAATATGATAAACAGCGCGTACAACACGGTATGTGTCGGCCCGCCCCATCTAAACACACCGAGAATCCAGTCAGCTATCGGCTTACCCTGGAAAAAGTTCGCAATCGTCGATGGAAAGAGTAAAATTGATGACGCGAAAATAACAGGAATAACACCGGCCTGGTTAACTTTGAGCGGAATATGAGTGCTCTGACCGCCATATACCCGTCGTCCTACAACTCTTTTTGCATACTGGACGGGGATTCTTCTCTGGCCTTCATTCACTGCAACAACAGCAGCAATAACTATCAAGGCGATCAGTATTAGTACAATTACGCTGAATATGTTGATTGTCCCAGCCTGTACTCCAGTACCGATTCTGTACAAGGCCCCCGGAATAGATGCCACTATACCGGCGAAGATTATCAGTGAAATACCGTTTCCTATACCTTTTTCGGTAATCTGCTCACCAAGCCACATAAGAAACGCAGTACCTGCGGTAAGAGTTACTGAAATTACCACGTAAGAACCAAAGTTTGGCGTTGTCAGAGCATTCATTGCCCGAAGAGTAAAAGCCATACCCAAAGCCTGAATGAAGCCAAGGACCACTGTCCCGTAACGGACATATTGGGTGATTTTCTTTCTTCCCTCTTCACCCTCCTTGGACAATCGCTCGAGCTTCGGTATAACTACCGTTAACAGCTGCATTATGATTGAGGCATTAATGTAAGGGGTAATACTCATCGCAAAAATAGAGAATCTTTTGAAGGCTCCCCCTGAAATTACATCAAAGAAGCCTAAAATATTACCGCCGCCTTTAATCAAGGCTTCCATAGCTTGGGCGTTAATTCCCGGAACGGGAATATGTGCCCCGATTCGAAAAACAATGAACATCAACAGGGTGAACATAACTTTTTTCCTTAAATCTCCAGCCTTTAAAGAGCTTTTCAGGGTTTCTAACAAGTTAAATCACCTCGGCTTTTCCGCCGGCGGCAGTAATCTTTTCCGCGGCGGATTTGGTGAAAGCTTTAACCTGAACGGTCAATGATTTTTCCAGTTCACCTTTACCCAGAATCTTGACGCTGACCCTGGTATTTTTAATAATACCGGCTTCTTTCAGCGCCTCAGAGGTAACCACTGCCCCGCTCTCAAACTTGTTCAGAGCCGCTATATTTACCTCAACATACTCTTTTGCCCACTTATTATGGAACCCTCTCTTGGGAATCCTTTGAATCAACGGCTTTTGACCGCCCTCAAAGCCCAGCTTCCCACCGCTGCCAGCACGAGCCTTTTGTCCTTTGTGTCCGCGACCCGATGTTTTGCCAAGGCCTGAGCCTGTGCCCCTGCCTTTACGGGTAGGCTGTTGCCTAGCGCCTTGAGCTGGTTTTAAATTATGCAGCTCCATAAGTACACCTCCTATTCCACTTCTTCAACTTTGACCAGATGCTGTACTTTGCGGATAATTCCACGGATTTGCGGTGTAGACTCAAGTTCGGATGAGCTACTAATCTTGCCCAGCCCTAGAGTCTTAACCGAAGCCCGCTGGGTCTCCGTGCTACCTATAACACTTTTGACCAGTGTAACTTTAACTTTTGCCATTTACTACAACCCCCTACCCTAAGAGCTCTTCTACCGCTTTACCGCGAAGTCTTGCCACTTCATCGGCCCGTTTAAGATTCCGCAATGCGTCCATAGTGGCATTGACCATGTTGTGGGCGTTGTTTGAACCAAGAGACTTGGTAAGAATGTCCTTGACTCCGGACAGTTCAAGTATTGCCCTGACAGGCCCGCCAGCTATAACACCGGTACCGGGAGCAGCCGGTTTGAGCAGCACTTTTCCTGCACCAAAATGGCCTACAACCTCATGAGGAATGGTAGTTCCAACAAGGGGAACCTGAACCAGTTCCTTCTTCGCATCTTCAATACCTTTACGGATAGACTCGGGAACCTCGCCGGCTTTACCTAAGCCCGCTCCTACATGACCATTACCGTCACCGACAACCACCAGTGCACTGAAGCTGAACCGGCGGCCACCCTTAACGACTTTGGCAACACGGTTTATACTAACGACTTTTTCGCTTAATTCAAGTTTGCTTGCGTCGATCCGCGCCATTTATTTCCCTCCTAACGTAAAAGAGTTAAAATTCCAAACCTGCTTCCCTGGCTGCGTCAGCCAAGGCTTTAATCCGCCCGTGATAAATATGTCCACCCCGGTCGAAAACAACCTGCTTTATTCCCTTTTCCACGGCCTTTTCAGCCAGAGTCTTGCCTACGGTCTTGGCAGCTTCAACATTACTGCCTTTTTCCTGACCCTTCAAACCGTTCTCCAGGGTAGAAGCAGATACCAGGGTTACACCCTTGGAATCATCAATAATCTGGGCATATATATTGGAAAGGCTTCTGTACACAGTTAACCTCGGGCGTTCGGGGGTACCGGTTATCCGGTTGCGAACCCTAAGGTGCCTTTTCTTGTTCACAGCCTTCCTGTTCACCTGCTTGAACAAAGGGTTTCACTCCTTTCTGCTGACCAGTTAATTATACTATTTCTTCTTGCCGCCGGCCTTACCGACCTTACGCCTGATGCGCTCTGTCGAGTACTTGATCCCCTTGCCTTTATACGGCTCGGGTTCTCTTACTTTTCTGACGTTAGCAGCAAAGGCCCCTACAGCTTCCTTATCAGCACCTTTTACGATAATCTTGGTTGCTGCAGGCACTTCGATTTCAAGTCCCTGTTTCGGTTCCATCTCAACTGGATGAGAATAACCTACAGTGAGCACCAGTTTGTTTCCCTGTTTGGCCGCCCTGTAGCCTACACCGACCAGTTCGAGGCTTTTCTCAAAACCTTTAGTAACACCTTCGATCATATTGGAGACCAGAGTCCTGGTAAGACCGTGCAAAGATTTATGAAACTTCTCTTCGCTGGGCCTTTTAATCAGAATTTGGTTTTCTTCTCTTTCGATGATCATATCTTTGTGCAGTTCTCTGCTCAATTGACCGTTTGGACCTTTAACAGAAACCAGATTACCTTCGATATTTACCTCAACCCCTTGCGGGATAACGATGGGCTGTCTTCCTATTCTGGACATGATTACACCTCCTGTACGCAAGGTTTACTATCAAAATTTCCGGGTATTATCCGCAACCACGGGTTACCAAACGTAGCAGATTACTTCTCCGCCCAGTCCTTGCTTGCGAGCGTCTTTGTCTGTCATGATTCCTCTTGAGGTAGAAATCAGAGCAGTTCCTAACCCGCCGAGAACACGAGGAATTTCATCCTTTTGGCAGTATACACGCAATCCCGGCTTACTGATTCGTTTTACACCAGTAATAACCTTCTCTTTGTTAGGACCGTATTTTAGGTAGATCCTGATTATTCCCTGTTTTCCGTCATTGATAAATTCACAATCCTTAATGTAGCCTTCGGATTTAAATATATCTGCAATCGCTTTTTTAACTTTGGATGCCGGGACTTCCACCTTTTCGTGGTAGACCAAGTTGGCATTCCGGACTCTAGTCAGGAAATCAGCGATGGGATCTGTCATCACCACAATAAACTACCCCCTTTCTGTGATTACCAGCTTGCCTTTGTAACTCCGGGAATTTCGCCCTTATATGCGCGTTCACGGAAACATATACGGCACATACCGAATTTCCTCATATAAGCATGGGGTCTGCCGCAAATTTTACATCTATTGTAACCGCGCACTGAAAACTTAGGCTCGCGGCCAGTTCTGATGATCATTGATTTCTTTGCCACTTATATCCCCCCTTCTGTTTTTTTCCGGTAATTAATCCTTAAATGGCATTCCCAATTGAGCAAGCAGCTCTTTAGATTCTTCATCTGTTTTGGCACTGGTTACGAAAACTATATCCATACCGCGTACCTTATCGATCTTGTCATATTCGATTTCCGGAAATATCAGCTGTTCCCGGATACCCAGGGTGTAATTGCCCCGACCGTCAAAGGCCTTGCCGGAAACACCGCGGAAATCCCTAACTCTAGGTAAGGAAATATTGAACAGCTTATCAGCAAATTCATACATCCGCGCGCCCCGAAGAGTAACCTTGACACCTATGGGCATCCCAGCACGCAGTTTAAAACCGGCGATGGAGTTTTTAGCCCTGGTCACTACAGGCTTTTGACCTACAATAGCGGTCAGGTCGCCCACAGCAGCATCAATGGCTTTGGCGTTTTGGATCGCTTCCCCTAAACCAATATTGATTACAATCTTTTCGAGTTTAGGCACCTGCATAATATTGTTATAGCCGAATTTCTCTTTCAGCTTGTTAACCGTTTCGTTTACATACTTTTCCTTTAGGCGTGCCATGATTAACCTCCTTTCCCGCTCTACTTGTCAAAGGATTCTCCGCACTTATTGCATACCCTCACCTTGTTATCGCTGCCCTGAATCTCCTTATTAATTCTTCTGGGAGCGCTACACTTGGGACAGTATATCATTACATTGGAACTGGCAATAGGAGCTTCCTTCTCGATGATACCCCCCTGAGGCATCTTCTGGGTGGGCCGGGTATGCTTTTTAACAACATTTACTCCCTCCACAACCACCCTGTTCTCTTTGGGGATTACCTCCAGCACTTTGCCTCTTTTTCCAGCGCTTTTACCGGTGACTACAACAACGGTGTCGCCTTTCTTAACATGTATCTTTGCTCTGGTTACAGGCTTAGCATTTGCCAACTTAAGACACCTCCTAACCTTTCCGGCAATGTTTTAATCCTACAGAACTTCCGGGGCCAGGGATACAATTTTCATAAAATCCCTATCCCGCAGCTCCCTGGCAACTGGGCCAAAGATCCGGGTCCCCCGCGGGTTTTTCTGATCATTTATGATGACCGCAGCATTCTCGTCAAATTTTATATAAGAACCGTCAGGTCTCTTAATTTCTTTAGTAGTCCTTACAACAACAGCCTTCACCACGTCGCCCTTCTTTACCACGCCGCCTGGTGTAGCTTCTTTGACGGAAGCAATTATAATATCACCAACCCGAGCGTAACGGCGTAATGAACCACCCATTACCCTGATGCACAGGAGCCTTTTTGCTCCGGTGTTGTCAGCGACACCGAGCCTGGTTTCAGCTTGAATCATGTATAACCCTCCTTTCGCTGTATGGGTTTCAAGCAGTATTTAAATCTGTTGCTCCCTCTCGAGGATTTCGACAACACGCCAACATTTTTCCTTGCTCATCGGCCTGGTTTCCATCACACGAACCTTATCACCTATACGGCAGTTATTTTCTTCATCGTGGGCCTTAAATTTTTTGGTTCGCTTCACGATTTTGCCGTATAAAGGATGGCGCACACGGGTCTCTATGGCAACAACAACGGTTTTATCCATCTTGTCACTGACGACTTTGCCGATCTGGATTTTGCGCGTTTTCCTCTCTTCCACGTTTTAGCCCCCTTCCGTTATAATTCGGATGATATATGGTTTATCCCTGTTGGGCTTTAAGTTCTCTCTCCCTTAGAACGGTCTTCACGCGGGCAATCGACTTCTTGACATCCCTGATGCGCATTGGGTTTTCTAATTGCCCGGTTGCTAACTGAAAGCGAAGTTTGAAGAGTTCATCCTTTAGGTCATCGGCCCTGCGGGTCAGTTCATCACTGGATAATTCATACACATCTTTAGCTTTCATTAGCTTCACCACCTACATCTTCTCTTTTCACAAACTTGGTTTTGATAGGCAGCTTATGGGCGGCAAGTCTCAAGGCTTCACGGGCAATTTCTTCACTAACCCCTGCCAATTCAAACATTACCCTCCCCGGTTTTACTACAGCAACCCAGTATTCAGGTGTACCTTTACCGCTACCCATCCGGGTTTCTGCCGGTTTGGCAGTGATGGGCTTGTCGGGAAAAATCTTAATCCAGACTTTACCGCCCCGCTTGATATATCTTGTCATAGCAATCCGGGCAGCTTCAATCTGCCTGTTAGTAATCCAGGCGGGTTCTAATGCCTGCAAACCGAATTCACCAAAAGTAATGACATTGGCTTTGGATTTCCCGGCCATAGTACCCCTGTGCTGCTTACGATGCTTAACTCGCTTAGGTACTAACATCGATTACTCTCCTCCTTCCTGAGCAACTCTGGCTTTCTTTGCCTCCGGAAGAATCTCTCCTTTATATATCCAGACCTTTACTCCGATCTTTCCGTAGGTAGTATCTGCTTCAGCAAACCCATAGTCAATGTCGGCTCTGAGGGTATGAAGGGGAACTTTGCCCTCATTATACCATTCGGTCCTAGCTATTTCAGCGCCGGCCAAACGACCACTACAGGTTATTTTTACGCCCTGAGCACCCATCCGCATTGTACGTGAAACCGCCTGCTTCATCGCCCGGCGGAAAGAAACCCTCTTAACCAACTGGGCAGCAACATTTTCCGCCACCAACTGAGCGTCAAGTTCAGGTACCTTAACTTCCACGATATTAACATTGACGTTTTTCCCGGTCATTTTCTCAACTTGCTTGCGCAGGGATTCCACTTCAGAACCTCCGCGGCCAATAACAATACCGGGTTTAGCAGTATGAATCGTTATCTTGATCCTGTTCGCGGCCCTCTCAATCTCGATGCGTGAGATGCCGGCCAAAAACAATTTCTTTTTAATGAAATCTCTGACCTTGATATCTTCAATCAGCAGAATGGCATAGTCTTTTTTAGCAAACCACTTAGCGTCCCAGTCTCTGATGATGCCAATTCGCAAACCCTTCGGGTGTACTTTCTGACCCACGCATTATCCCTCCTTCTTAGTACGAGTTGCTTTCTTCTTCTCGCCAGCTTCCATTTTCTCAGCTGCTGCTTCCTTATCACTGGCAGCTGCCTGAGTCTTAGCTGCGTTCTTCTTGGGAGCTGCCGTCTTTTTCTTCTTAGCCGGTTCTTTATTAATTGTTTCAGCGTCTTCATTTTCCCGAACCACAACTGTAATATGGCTGGTCCTGCGCTTGATAAGGTCAGCCCGACCCATAGCCCGCGGATTGTACCTCCTCAGGCTCGGTCCCTGGTCGACAAAGACCTCAGCCACAAACAAGTCATCTTTGTTCATTTCCAGATTGTTTTCAGCGTTAGCGGCAGCTGACTTAACAACCTTCTCAATGGCAGTCGAAGCTCTTTTCGGAGTAAACTTCAGAATTGCCAAGGCATCGCTGACCCTTTTTCCCCTAATCAAATCTATTACTTGTCTGACTTTCCGAGGGGAAATACGAATGTATTTGGCAATTGCACGTGCTTCTGACATTGTACAAACCCCCTCTCTTACTTAAGGGAAGTGGAACGCTCTGTGTGGCCTCCATGTCCCCTGAAAAATCTTGTCGGTGCAAACTCACCCAGCTTATGCCCTACCATGTCTTCGGTAATATATACCGGTACATGTTTACGCCCGTCGTGAACGGCAATTGTATGCCCAATCATCTGCGGAAAGATAGTTGACCTTCTGGACCAGCTTTTAATAACCTTCTTTTCGTTCTTTTCATTCATTTCATCTATCTTCTTCAACAATCTTTCTTCAATGTAAGGGCCCTTTTTTAGCGATCTGGCCATTTACGAATAGCCTCCTTTCCTCTTGATACAGTCTGACGGTTTAACGCTCAGGTCGTTATTTTGTACGTCTCTTCAAAATCATCTTATCTGTAGTCTTCTGCTTCCGGGTCCTGGCTCCCAGGGCTGGTTTACCCCAAGGAGTAACAGGATTTCGGCCTACAGGTGAACGGCCCTCACCACCACCATGCGGGTGATCAACAGGGTTCATAACGACACCCCGTACTGTCGGTCGTTTGCCCATCCAGCGGTTTCTGCCGGCTTTACCGATAGTTATATTCTCATGCTCAATATTCCCAACCTGGCCAATGGTGGCTTTACAGTTGATATGCACAAGCCGTACTTCACTGGATGGCATACGGATGTGGGCATAATCTCCTTCTTTGGCCATCAACTGAGCCGATACTCCTGCGGAACGGCATAACTGTGCGCCCTTTAAAGGTTTCAATTCGATACTGTGAATAACGGTACCCAGCGGAATATTCTTCAGAGGAAGGGCATTACCCGGCTTAATATCAGCATTAGGTCCGGATTCTACCTTATCCCCGACCTTCAAACCTTGGGGGGCCACGATGTACCTCTTTTCACCATCTGCATAGTTGAGCAGGGCTATCCTGGAAGTCCTGTTAGGATCATATTCGATGGTGGCTACCTTTGCAGGAATCCCATCCTTATCACGTTTGAAATCAATAACTCTATATAATCTCTTATGACCCCCGCCCCGGTGCCGAACGGTAACACGTCCTTTATTATTTCGACCGGCATTGCTCTTAAGGGGCTCAAGCAGAGATCGTTCCGGCTTGTCGGTTGTAATTTCTTTAAAATCTGCAACTGTTACAAACCTACGACCGGGTGATGTTGGCTTAAACTTTTTAACAGCCACGCAAATTCCCTCCTTTACTGCGGAAATTCATTACATACCTTCAAATAACTCGATTTTGTCACCGGACTTCAGCGTTACAATGGCCTTCTTCCGGTTTGCAGTGCGGCCAACGTGTTTACCCATACGTTTCGCCTTACCTTTAACATTCATAGTGTTAACGTCAGTTACACTAACTTTGAAAAGTTCCTGTACAGCATACTTAATCTCTATTTTATTAGCCTGAGGGTCAACATAAAAACTGTATTTATTCTGCTCCGCTAAACCCATACTTCGTTCTGAGACAATGGGCTTTTTCAGGACATCTCTGGGGTTACGCATTATGCCAACACCTCCTCGACTTTGGTTACGGCATCCCTGGTCATAATAAGTTTATCATGTACCAGCACATCGTACACATTGAGGCTGGAAGCATGGGTAGGGGTAACCCCCGGGATGTTCCGGGCAGATTTAACGACTGTACCGTCAACGTTAGCTGTTACCACCAGGGCCTTGTTATCAACCTTGAGGTTGTTCAGCATACCCGCGAACTCCTTGGTTTTAGGTTCAGGCATGGTAAGCTGGTCAAGAATAATGATATTGCCATTTTGCACTTTGGAAGACAGGGCTGATTTTAACGCCAGCCTCCTAACCTTCTTAGGCAGAGTATAACTGTAAGAACGGGGTTGCGGCGCGAACACAACGCCACCTTTTCTCCATATTGGTGAACGGGTCGACCCAGCTCTGGCCCGACCGGTACCTTTTTGACGAAACGGCTTCCGGCCACCTCCGCTTACTTCGGCCCGGGTTTTAGCAGACTGAGTGCCCTGACGTCTGTTGGCAAGCTGGTTTACTATGGCATCATGCAGCACGGCTTCATTCACGTTTACACCGAAAACTTCTTCTTTCAGATCTACTTCGCCCACCTGCTCGCCATTCATGTTATATAAAGCAACCTTTGGCATGTTGATATCCTCCTTTCCTGCTTTATCCCTTACTTCGCTTTGACACTGCTTCTAACCATCAGCAAACTGCCTTTTGGTCCAGGCACAGCGCCTTTTACGATAAGCAGGTTCCTCTCCAGATCTACGTTTACAACTTCCAGGTTTTGGACAGTTACTCTAGTGCCGCCCATCCTACCCGGACGTTTAGTTCCTTTGAAAACCCTGGCCGGACCTTTGGCACCACCGCTACCTACTCGGCGATGCGACTTGGAACCATGGCCCATGGGGCCTCGCTGAAAATGATGCCTTTTTATAGAACCGGCAAAGCCTTTACCTTTAGAAGTGCCGGTCACATCAATTTGCTCACCCTGTTCAAACAATTCCGCCTTGATTTCCTGACCTACATTGTATTCATCAACATTATCAACCCTGAATTCCCTAAGG
>Ga0209347_1005905_pt1 | contig 11261 bp, 9 predicted proteins | sample AutmiccommuBRH23_FD_187382 | JGI IMG/M metagenome (GOLD analysis project Ga0209347, IMG submission 187382) | Deep subsurface microbial communities from Mt. Terri, Switzerland - Autotrophic microbial communities BRH/23 (SPAdes) (version 2) | ecosystem: Environmental > Aquatic > Deep subsurface >...
CTGCAGTCTTCCTACAAGCACGCTTTCGAAGATTACCTTGTAAAGCACTTCCAGCACATGGCAGGTATTTCTGTTAAGTTTGGTGGTACTGATACCGATGGCGATGGAATATACGACAAAGACGATGCCTGTCCGGAAGTACCTGGTCTTGAAGCCTTCAACGGTTGTCCTGATTCTGACGGTGACGGTATAGAAGACGGAAAAGACGATTGTCCTAACGAAGCAGGTTCACAGGAAATGAACGGTTGTCCTGATGCCGATGGTGACGGAATCGCCGATAAAGACGATGCTTGTCCTAACGAAGCCGGCCTTGCCGCCCTTGCAGGTTGCCCAGATGCCGATGGCGACGGAGTAGCTGATAAGGATGACGAGTGCCCGAACGAAGCCGGTCCTGCTGAAAATAACGGATGCCCTTGGCCTGATGGTGATGGTGACGGTGTCCTTGATAAAGACGATCAGTGTCCTGACACCCCCGGAACTGTAGCCAACAATGGTTGCCCGGAAGTAACCGAAGAGGTTCAGAAACAATTGAATGAATACGCCAGGACTATCCTGTTCGACACCGGTAAATCAACTCTTAAGTCTGAATCTGTTGGTGTGTTCGTAGACATTATCCGAATCCTTAATGAGTATCCTAACGCGAAATTCACCGTGGAAGGACACACAGACAGTGTAGGTAGCGATGCTCTTAACCAAAAGTTATCTGAAGAGCGTGCCAATTCAGTAAGGGACTTCCTTATCAAAGAAGGCATTGCCACTAGCAGGTTAACCGCAGTCGGTTACGGCGAGGCTAAACCAATCGCTTCTAACAATACCAGCAGTGGTAGAGCTCAGAACCGAAGGGTTGAAATCAACCTTGTTAAGTAATAAGACTTAATCCTTATTCATAAATTAAAGCTCCGCGTTTGCGGAGCTTTTTTTATTTTTAGACATGCCAAGTTTTCTAGAGGAAGTTGCAGATAAAAGCCTTCAATTACAGGAGTATCCGGAGAACCTTGTTTATGTGCTTCCCAATAAGCGGGCAGGTAGTTTCCTGAAATCGATTATAGCGGGGAAATTACAGAAAGCCACTTTCGCCCCTAAATTTTTCAGTATAGAATCATTTGTGGAGGAAATCTCAGGCCTGCAGTATTCTACAGGCCCCGAATTGCTTTTTGAACTTTACCAGGCCTACCTGCAAACTTCGCCCGACCCACCCGACAGCTTTTACGATTTTAGCAAGTGGGGACAGACCCTGATCCAGGATTTTAATGAAATAGACCGGTATCTGATTGATCCGGGCAAATTGTTTTCCTACCTCTCCGATGTAAGGAAACTGGAGCAATGGACCGCCACCTCCGAAAAGACGCCCCTTATCGACAATTATCTTCGTTTCTGGAATAGCCTCGAACCCATCTATCGCAATTTCAGGAGCATCCTGCTGGAAAAATCCATGGGTTACCAGGGGCTCGTATACCGACGGGCTACGGAAACCCTGGATACATATCTGGAAACCAAAGGGCCTTACACATATATATTCCTTGGCTTTAACGCGCTGAACAAGGCCGAGTCTGTGATTATCCAGGCTATATTGGAGAAAGGCCGCGGCCATATTTATTGGGATGCAGATCCCTATTATCTGGATGACCCGGTTCACGATGCCGGGTACTTTATCAGGCAGTATAGTAAAAACTGGAAGTTTCTGGCCGGGAAGCAACTAAACGGGCTATCCACCCACTTCAACAACCGTAAAAAGATTCACATTGGCGCCATCCCTAAAAATATAGCGCAGGCAAAATATGTAGGGCTGCTTCTTAAACAGCTGCATGCCACAGGGGAAGGCAAGCTAGGAAATATTGCCCTTATCCTGGGAGATGAGGCCCTTCTAAACCCAATTTTACATGCAATCCCTGAAGAAATTGGCGCCATCAACATCACCATGGGTTACCCCCTGGCACATTCCCCTCTGGAAGACCTGTTCACACGATTCTTCGAACTGTACCTCCATAAAGAATCCCGGGGATGGTTTTACCGAAATGTAATTTCCCTGCTTTCCCATCCTTATATAGAACCACTTTTTGTTTCGGACGGCGTCAATCATGGCGAGCTGTTGCTGACAGCCATAAAGGAAAGGAACTGGATTTATCTTACCCCCCGCAAAATTAATGACATCCCGGGGCTACCCGGCCACGTGGTGAACATGCTGTTTTTTGAATACGATGCCGGGCCGTCAAAATTTATTTCCAAATGTATGGAGATGATCCTCAGCCTAAAATCGCATTTCCAAAAACATAGCCAGCCCGTTATCCTGGAGCAATTGTATCGATTTTATACATTATTTAACCAGCTTGCCGAATATGTTTCCCATTATTCCTATGTGGGGGATATCAGGACCCTTCAGAGCCTGTATCACTCCCTGCTGTCTACGGAAACTGTGGACTTTATCGGGGAACCAATGGAAGGGCTTCAGGTTATGGGAATGCTTGAGAGCAGGAACCTTGATTTTGATACCGTGATCCTTACCTCGGTAAATGAAGGGATCCTGCCAGCGGGTAAGAATAATAATTCCATGATCCCCTATGACCTCAAGCGCGAATTTGGCCTCCCGACATATAAAGAAAAAGACGCAGTGTATGCCTACCATTTTTACCGCCTTCTGCAAAGGGCAAAACATGTCTACCTGCTTTATAACACAGAGCCGGATGTTCTGGAAGGAGGGGAAAAAAGCAGGTTCATTGCGCAATTACTTACCGATCCTGCCATCAATGCCGAAATAGAACAGCTTGTAGCAGCCCCGGAGATACAGCCCGTCACCCGGGTCCCCGCCGTGGTGCCAAAGGATGCTCACATTCTGCAAAAATTGAGGGAAAGGGCGGCACGGGGGTTCTCCCCCACCAGCCTCACCAACTACATTAGGAACCCCATAGAATTCTATAAGAAATCGGTCCTTGGAATAGATGAAGCCATAGAGGTGGAAGAATCCATTACCGCAAGCGTTTTTGGGACCGTACTTCATGCAACCCTGGAAGAACTTTACCGGCCCTTTACGGGTATCTATCTCGACTCGGGCGCTCTCAAGATAATACTCCCTAAAATTAAAAGTACGGTGAAATCGCAATTTGCGAAGGCATATCCCGACACCGATATTGATAAGGGCAGGAATCTGATAGCATTCCATGTTTTGGTTCGCTATGTAGAACGACTAATAGCCATGGAAGAGCAAAACCTGGGAAACAACAACATAAAACTGATTGCGCTGGAACAGGAATTGAAAATTCCTCTGGAAGTCCCGGGCCTTGATTTTCCCATTTACCTTCGTGGGGTGATAGACCGCGTGGACCTTTGCGACGGGGTGATCCGCATCATTGATTACAAGACCGGAAACGTCATCCCCGGCAATGTGGAAATTGCGGATTGGAAAGAACTCAACACGAACTATGACTTAAGTAAGGCGTTTCAGCTGCTGTGCTATGCAAGCATGTATTCAGCGGAGGCCGGAATTTCATCTTTGCAGGCGGGGATTATTTCCCTGAAAAATCTTAGCGCAGGCATATTACCATTCGCAACAAAGGAACCTGGAAGCAGATCTGGTAAGGATAAGGTAATAAGCCGGGGAGTACTGCTTACTTTCAGGGAGAGCCTGAACCAGTTGCTGCTTGAAATATTTGATCCCGAAATAGCTTTCACAGAAAAAATAACGTGATTATTTCTTGTCGGGCCTGGTCGGGCGCACTTCGATCTTGCTGGGCAGGGTACGGGGGTGCATTCTGAGAAGGTCCACTACCAGGGTGCCGATGTCCTCCGGTTGAATTTTCCAGTCGTCTTTTCCAGAGGGGGTATTGGCATTGAAATGGGAAGCTACGGATCCTGGCATTATGGTGGTGACTTTAATGTCGTAAGGCCTCAGATCCAGCATAGCTGCCTGGGTAAAGCCAACGACCCCAAATTTGGTGGCATTGTAACCCGAGCCGGAAGAAAAAAAGTTCGTCCCTGCAAGGCTGGCTATGGTTATATAATAACCCCTGGACGATTTAAGGGCATCCACAGAGGCTTTTAACGTATAAAAGACCCCATTGAGGTTGGTATTGATCATCTGGTTCCACTGCTCTTCAGATAATTCATCTACGGGTGCAAAATAGCCCAGCCCGGCATTGGCCACCACAAGATCCAGCCTGCCCCACTTATCAAGGATTTGTTTTACGGCCCTGCGTTCATCAGCAGGCTGGCATACATCGGACTGCACGGTTAAAAGTTTGTCTCCAGCCTTTAATACGTCAGCTGCAGCCTGAAGGTGTTCCGGGCTGCGCCCGCTAATGGCAACCAGCATTCCTTCTTTCAGCAACACTTCCGCCACCCCCAGGCCAATACCCCTGGAGCCACCTGTTATATAAGCCACTTTTTTGTTCAAGTCTTTCATCCGCATAAGTTTTCAAACAAGATAAAGCGACCGTGGAGTATTCAAAAATTGTTTGCGTTATTGTTTTCTTAAAAGGAGCCCGAAAATAAAAAACCACCAGGAAGCTGGTGGTTTTGTGGAGAATACCGCCCCGAAGCCTCGGGGGAACCGGTGACCTCCTTTAAGTTAAAAAGCACAGGTCCTCTCCCCCAAAGCCCTTGTCCGCCGTAGCCCGCAATAACTCAAAAAAACTGCTGTACAAAAGAAAACCCTCCGTTCTTCTGATCGAAGAACCGGAGGGCGAAGGTGGAGAATACCGGAGTCGAACCGGTGACCTCTTGCATGCCATGCAAGCGCTCTAGCCAGCTGAGCTAATCCCCCATAATTAGGATGTGCAAAGGAAATACATTTTAGATAAGTATCAAAATTGAACCGATCAAATTTTTATCGTCAAAATTTCTTCACACTTAATACCAGAACGGGTATTCTCACTGAAAACTCCGATTTCAGGATAGTATTTTTCTCCCATAAATTCTTAAAAAACCCGCGCTTGCGGCGAAAGACACAGAGCAGGTCTGGATGCTTGACCTGAAAATGCTCCAACACGCCGAGATAGGTGGTGGCATGTTCGGTTATGGTCAATTGCGTACTTATATCCATTAAAGCCGGATCTATTTTCAAATCCTCTTCTGTGTACCCCGGGTTCTTAACGAGCAACAGGCTTACCTTGGATCCGAATTTATTCTTTATGGCGATCAGCGGTTCCAGGACTTTCCCTTTTTTTAAAACTCCTGAGGCAAATGCTGTCAGGATGCTCTTAAAGGGCTTAAAAACCGTCCCCTTCGGGACTATCAGCGTAGGTATATCGGTGCGCTTTATTATCCTGCCGGAGGTATGCCCGAGGTAAAGCTCTTCCTTAATGTCGTTACTCCTTGGCGAGATGATGATCAGATCGATACCTAGTTCCGCATCTATTTCCCTGAGGCCGTCTATAAGGTCTCCGTTATAGGTAGCGATCTTGATCTCTACCCCGTGCGCATCAACTTTCTCTATAACTTCACGCAAGTGTTCCTTACTACTTTTGGCAACTTTCTCCTCCACATTGGAAAGGTTTCCGGTAAGTGCCGTAACACTGAATACTTCCATTACATAAACCCTTGAGCCAAATTCCTTTGCAAAATGGACGGCATACTGCAGTGTTTCGTGGCTATCAGGGGAAGTGCCGATAGGGACCAATATGTTGTTCATACCTAAACTATTTATCCTTTAAATTTACAGCTTAAATGATTTGCTGCAATGATCAGACATGCAAAGTTACACGAAATCCCTGAAATTCTGATCATAACACAGGCTTGTGCCGCGCACATGGCAGCCCGAGGGATCTATCAGTGGAACGATTCGTACCCGGGCCGGGAGGTCTTTGAAAGGGATTTTGCCAGGGAGGAATTATTTATCCTTGAGGATGCCGGGCAGATCATCGGTTGTATTGTAGCTTCCACTTTTCAGGACCTTGAATATAAGAGTGTTGCCTGGCTCACGCCCGATACCAATAATATATATGTTCACCGCCTGGCAATACGCCCGGACCGGCAGGGTGAAGGCCATGCACGGCACCTAATGGATTTTACCGAAGATCTGGGCCGTACTGCGGGGGCACATTCCATCCGCCTCGACACCTTTAGCAGGAATAGGCGCAACCAGAATTTTTATGAACAAAGGGGGTATCAACGCCTGGAGGATATTTATTTCCCGAAACAAAGCAATTTTCCCTTTTTTTGTTATGAGCTGGTGTTTTAAACCGTATTATACTTGAAGACAGCAGTCAGTCTCCGGACCATCAATAAACTGGCTATCCCGGCTACCATTGCCGGGATTGCAGAGCCTGTTTTATCCATCACCGACACGGCTATTGTTGGCAATATCCCCACCGACGGGATGGAATCACTCGCAGCAGCCGGAATAGTAGGGTCCTTCCTGTCTATGCTCATCTGGATCCTCGGACAAACCCGCTCAGCCATTTCGGCCATAGTTTCGCAGTACCTGGGGGCAGGCCGGCTGGAAGCTGTAAAAGCCCTTCCCGCCCAGGCTATCTTTTTCAATATCATCCTCAGCATAATCCTTCTGCTGTCGACGGTCTTCATTGTCGAGGAGATATTCCTGTTGATGAATGCCTCGGGAAAAATCCTTGAATATTGCATCTCCTACTATGGGATTCGCGTCTGGGGGTTACCATTTACCCTCTTCACATTTGCGGTGATGGGAATATTCCAGGGACTTCAAAATACCTTCCTGCCCATGCTCATTGCCATGTCTGGCGCAGTTTTAAATATTGTCCTGGACGTAATGCTGGTGTACGGGATCCCTGATCTGTTGCCGGCTATGCATCTGGAGGGCGCGGCCTGGGCAAGCCTTATATCCCAGGGAGTTATGGCCCTGTTGGCATTTCTGTTCCTGGTCAGGCGAACGGATATTTCCTTAATGCCCCGTTTCCCATTACATCCTGAGCTTGGCAGACTGCTGCTGATGAGCCTGAATCTCTTTGTACGGGCCCTTGCCCTGAACGTTGCCCTGGTCCTGGCGGTAAGGGAGGCTACAGCCCTGGGCGACCATTTTATAGGTGCCCATACCATTGCCATTAATTTATGGCTTTTCGTGGCATTCTTTATTGATGGCTATGCTGCAGCAGGCAACATTATGGGCGGACGACTGCTGGGGGCAAGGGATTACGACGGGCTTTGGGCACTAGCCGGGAGGATTGTCCGCTACGGTAGCGTGGTGAGTTTCTGCCTTATGGGGCTCGGCCTGTTGTTTTATGAACCGCTGGGCCTCCTTTTCTCCAAAGAACCCCTTGTCCTGCAGGCTTTCTACGCGATCTTTTATATAGTGATCCTTGGCCTTCCCATAAACAGCATAGCCTTTGTTTTCGATGGGATCTTCAAAGGGCTAGGGGAAATGCGATACCTGCGGAATGTGCTGTTATCCGCTACCTTCCTTGGCTTTGTCCCGGTACTTTACCTCGGGAAAACCATGGGCCTGGGGCTGTACGGTATCTGGATCGCCTTTACGGTCTGGATGTTAATTCGCGGTGGCGCCCTTATCTGGAAGTTCCGCAGGAAATTTCTCCCGCTCCTGCAAAAGGCTTAATTTTGGTTATAAACGCGTATCATGGGAACCAATAGGCTTAACGGCAGTTTGTATACCGCTATTCAGAATGGGGTGGCAACGGTTGAATTCGGCCACCCTGCAGGGAATTCCTTCGTTTCGGAGCTGCTTATCCGCCTGGAAACAGAACTGAAAGCGCTTGCCGGAAAGGAAGAGGCGCATCTGATTGTGTTACGGTCTGAAGGGGAAGGCGCTTTTTGTGCCGGTGCTTCCCTTGATGAACTTCTCGCAATCACCAACGCGGAGGACGGCAAGGATTTCTTTATGGGCTTTGCCCGCGTCATCAATGCCATGCGCAATTGTCCGAAGCCGATAATCGGACGGATTCAGGGCAAGGCGGTTGGCGGGGGTGTTGGCCTCCTTGCAGCCTGCGATTATGTTTTCGCCACAGAGGCGGCCTCGGTAAGGCTTTCAGAGCTCAGTATCGGGATCGCGCCATTGGTTATCTCGGCGGCGGTAGAGCGAAAAGCGGGCAAAGCCGGGTTGGCCGAACTTGCCCTCTCGCCGGAGGAATGGAAAAATGCCTACTGGGCGAAAGAAAAAGGCCTATATACCAGGGTATTCGATAAACTTTCCGAACTGGATAAAGAACTTGAATTCTTTGTACAAAAGCTGGCTTCGTTCTCACCCGAAGCCCTGAAGGCGATAAAAGGGGTGCTGTGGGAAGGTACGCAACACTGGGAATCTTTACTTTCAGAGCGCGCCGCCCTTTCCGGAAAGCTTGCCCTCTCTCCCCAGGCCCGGAAGGCTTTGGAGAAATTCCGGAAATGAGATCCGGTTATTACCTCGTTTCAATCGGCTTCCCACACCGGGGCGCAGTCATAAGGCAACCTTTATACCCTTATCTTATCTATTGAATGGTTGGAAATAAATCAGATCATCACATGTGGAAATACCTTTTAATATTCTTATTGCTATCCTTTACCGGTGGGTGTTCAGGTGATGACGCCTTGCAACAGAATGTTGATTGCGGCTCTGTTGGCTGTACCGAACAATTTGAAACAATAAGTATTGAGGTAAAGGACGACGCAGGGGTAAAAGTACCCCTGGACTCCTTTGAGGTTACCGACCTGCTCACCAATGCCGACCTTACCGCCAATTATTCAGAGGAAGAACTGCAAATCTTCCGCGATAACGGACGTTACCCCATTTATAACGACAGCTTTGTAGAAGTGCATCCCAACGAAGACAGGAGCATCGTTTTCAAAGGCTTCATAGGTGGGAATGTTGTCGTTACGGAAACTTATGTGGTCCGTGCCGATTGCTGCCATGTAAGCCTTGTTTCGGGCGATGAGGTGCTTATTATCAATTAGGGGTATCCCGTGGCCTGGCCTGCAGGCACAATGCCGGTATTTTTGTTTAACAGGGCTAAAGGCGCTCCATAAATGAAAAAACCCTAATTTTCTTCCGAAATATCACCATGGCGTCTGTAACCAAAATCCGGAATTTCCTGAGCCAACCCTATCATTTTTATTATGAAGGGAAGACCTTTCTCACTTTGCTCGGTTTGTTGTTCGTTATGGCTATGGCCTTTAACCTGCTGTTTGAGCCCTTCAATGTATACGTACCGGAACACAAGATGTCCTATTTCCTTATCACAGTAGTGCATGCAACGGTAGCATGCCTGGCGCTTTTGTGTTTTTACCTGGTGATGCGTGTATTTCCCGATCAACGGGCCAACTGGACGGTAGGAAATGAGATCCTGGGTCTTGGGGGCTTCCTGTTACTGGCCGGGACGGGGCAATTCCTCGTCCGTGATATTATTTACGACAACCCATATAACTGGACCTGGCGATTTTATTTGGAAGAAGTTCGCAATACCTTCCTGGTGGGCCTCCTGTTTATCGCTATCCTCCTCCCGCTGAATTTCAACCGCCTGTACCTGGCGAACCAGCGAAAAGCCGGCCTTCTGCCCGGGCCGCAGATAAGGGAGGATTCAGGGTCGGAAATCCCTATCGGTACCCAGCTTAAAAGTGATGACTTTTACCTGAATACCGATCATTTTATTTATGCCAAATCCGAAGGAAATTACGTGACTTTCTATATACGCGAAGGACATGCCGTTCAAAAGAAGCTTAAACGGATTTCAATAAGTGACCTGGAAACACAGCTTTCCGGGATTCCTTCCGTTATCCGGACCCACAGATCCTACCTGATAAACCTCAGGCATATCCATCGTATTTCAGGGAATGCCCAGGGCTATAAACTAGAGCTAAACGGGGTAGACGAAGCTGTTGCCGTTTCCCGGAAAATGATCCCTCATTTTGAAGCCCGGATGACGGCCGGGTAGGCTGGCTTTGTCATTCGCACCAAAAGCTTGTCAGCCATCACAATCCACTTTTATAATCGGTTTTCACCACTAATTTAGCCCAAAAAATTATCGGTATGCGCAGATATGATATGGACTGGTTGCGGGTCCTCGTTTTCGGATTGTTGATTTTCTATCATGTAGGGATGTACTTTGTACCATGGGGATGGCATATAAAAAATAATACCATTTACGAATGGCTGGTATACCCCATGCTATTTGTGAACCAGTGGCGGCTACCCATACTTTTTGTGATCTCGGGAATGGGAACATATTACGCCATGAACAAAAGAAGCGGCAGGCAGTTTATCTATGAAAGGATCACCAGGTTACTACTCCCCCTGGCCGTAGGCATACTCCTTATTGTGCCGCCGCAGGTTTATATAGAAAGGTTGGCAAATAACCAATTCAACGGGCACTATCTCGAATACTGGCCCCAATATGCATTTATGGGCGTTTACCCCGAAGGGAACTTCAGCTGGCACCACTTGTGGTTCCTCCCCTACTTGCTGCTGTTTTCCCTGGTACTCTGCCCTGTCTTCCTCTATCTGCGAAGCAACCCGGATTTCCGGCTGATTGGCTGGGTGCAAAAACAGGTGCAAAAACCGCTTGGGTTATATTGGGCCATCCTGCCATTGTACCTGACAGAATCTTTTCTTGAGCCTTTCTTTCCGGTAACCCATGCCCTTGTGGGGGATTGGTTTACCCTGGTAAATTTTTTAATACTTTTCTTCTATGGATTCCTGCTGATTGCCGCCAAGAAGGAGTTTTGGGAAACTGTCACGAGACGGCGCCGTTTGTATCTCTACCTGGGAATTGTTGGTTTTTCGGTATGGTTGGGGTTGGTATTTTCCTTCAGAGACAGTACGCTGTTACATTTTACGGAAGCGGCGGTAAAGGTTTTCAACTTATGGACCTGGATCCTGGTTTTATTTGGCTATGCGAGCCGTTACCTTAACCGTCCGGGCAGGGTACTGGCTTATGCCAACGAAGCGGTATACCCCTTTTATATCCTTCACCAGACCATTACCGTCATTATAGGGTATTACCTCCTCGATTCAGGCCTGGATTTCCTGCCGGCATTTACCATTCTGGTCCTGGGAACTTTCGGCTTCAGCTGGCTGATATACGAATTGGCGATCAGGCCCTGGCCCTGGATCCGGCCACTTTTCGGCCTTAAGAATAAAAAGGTGCCGGTTGCTGAAATCCGCCCGTCAAAGGTTCAATCAGCGGGAGGAATTCCTTAGGGGTGTTAAAGGGTAGAATCCCTACCTTTGCAGGGCAAGAAAGCAGGTATGGATACGATCAGGATCACCAAGGAGTTCAGCTTCGAAACAGGTCATGCCCTTTATGGCTACGATGGAAAATGCAGGAATGTGCACGGGCACAGCTATAAGCTCGCTGTTACAGTGATAG
>Ga0209347_1005906_pt1 | contig 11260 bp, 9 predicted proteins | sample AutmiccommuBRH23_FD_187382 | JGI IMG/M metagenome (GOLD analysis project Ga0209347, IMG submission 187382) | Deep subsurface microbial communities from Mt. Terri, Switzerland - Autotrophic microbial communities BRH/23 (SPAdes) (version 2) | ecosystem: Environmental > Aquatic > Deep subsurface >...
CCGGACGTACCGGGCTCGGTCGGCCCAATCAAGCAGATGGAAGAACTGAAAGCTAAGGGCTTCCCAGTTGCTTATGTCGGCGACGTGGTCGGTACCGGCTCCTCGCGCAAGTCGGCCACCAACTCCGTGCTGTGGTTCTTCGGTGACGACATCCCGAACGTGCCGAACAAGCGCGCCGGTGGCTTCTGCTTCGGCACAAAGATCGCCCCGATCTTCTACAACACCATGGAAGATGCCGGTGCCCTGCCGATCGAATTCGACTGCAGCAACCTGGCCATGGGCGACGTGATCGACGTCTATCCATACGCTGGCAAGGTTTGCAAGCACGGCACCGATGAAGTCGTCACCACTTTCGAACTGAAGACCGACGTCCTGCTGGACGAAGTCCGTGCTGGCGGTCGTATTCCGCTGATCATCGGCCGCGGCCTGACCGAGAAGGCCCGCGCCGAATTGGGTCTGGCACCGTCCACCCTGTTCAAGAAGCCGGAAGCGCCGACTGACAGTGGCAAAGGCTTCACCCTCGCGCAGAAGATGGTCGGTCGCGCCTGCGGCTTGCCGGAAGGCAAGGGCGTTCGTCCGGGCACCTACTGCGAACCGAAGATGACCACCGTCGGCTCCCAGGACACCACTGGCCCGATGACTCGCGACGAGCTGAAGGATCTGGCTTGCCTGGGCTTCTCCGCCGATCTGGTCATGCAGTCGTTCTGCCACACCGCTGCATATCCAAAGCCGATCGACGTCAACACCCACCACACCCTGCCGGACTTCATCATGAACCGCAGCGGCGTGTCCCTGCGTCCGGGCGACGGCATCATCCACAGCTGGCTGAACCGCATGCTGCTGCCGGATACCGTTGGTACCGGTGGTGACTCGCACACCCGCTTCCCGATCGGCATCTCCTTCCCGGCCGGTTCCGGCCTGGTCGCCTTCGCCGCCGCCACTGGCGTCATGCCGCTGGACATGCCGGAATCCGTACTGGTGCGCTTCAAGGGTCAGATGCAGCCCGGCATCACCCTGCGTGACCTGGTTCATGCCATCCCCTACTACGCCATCCAGCAGGGTCTGCTGACTGTCGAGAAGAAGGGCAAGAAGAACATCTTCTCCGGTCGCATTCTCGAGATCGAAGGTCTCAACCAACTGACCGTGGAGCAGGCATTCGAGCTGTCCGACGCCTCCGCCGAGCGTTCGGCTGCCGGCTGCACCATCAAGCTGCCGGAAGACTCGATCGCCGAGTACCTGAAGTCCAACATCACCATGCTGCGCTGGATGATCAGCGAAGGTTACGGTGATGCCCGCACCCTGGAGCGCCGCGCTCAAGCGATGGAAGCGTGGGTCGCCGATCCGAAGCTGCTGGAAGCAGATAAGGACGCCGAATACGCTGCGGTGATCGAAATCGACCTGGCCGAAGTGAAAGAGCCCGTGCTCTGCGCGCCGAACGACCCGGACGATGCCCGCCTGCTGTCCACCGTTGCTGGCGAGAAGATCGACGAAGTCTTCATCGGCTCCTGCATGACCAACATCGGCCACTTCCGCGCTGCCGGCAAGCTGCTCGACAAGGTCAAGGGTGGCATTCCGACCCGTCTGTGGCTGGCTCCGCCGACCAAGATGGACGCTCATCAGCTGACCGAGGAAGGCTATTACGGCATCTACGGCAAGGCTGGCGCGCGCATGGAAATGCCGGGCTGCTCGCTGTGCATGGGTAACCAGGCTCGCGTGCAAACCGGTTCCACTGTGGTCTCTACCTCCACTCGTAACTTCCCGAATCGTCTGGGTGATGCCACTAACGTCTACCTGGCTTCAGCAGAGCTGGCGGCAGTAGCGTCCATCACCGGCAAGCTGCCGACCGTCGAGGAGTACATGGAATACGCGAAGAACATCGACAGCATGGCTGCCGATATCTATCGCTACCTGTCTTTCGACCAGATCGCCGAATTCCGTGACGCTGCGGAGAAGGCCAAGATCAAGGTCGTCGAAGTCTGATGACGCCGTAAGGCAATAAAAAACCCCGCCTCGGCGGGGTTTTTTATTGCCTCCATCGCCGCTGCCCCCTTCGCCAATCAGAGCGGCGACCAACGCCTGCACACGCACGCTGCTACAGCAATGCGCACCGGCCACACCAGCCATCACCGCGCAGCACAGCCGCAGCAAAAACACCATCGGGAAAAAGGGATGCCACTAGATAGTCTTTTCCCACAGACAAAGAAAAGCCCGGACTAGCCGGGCTTTTCTAGGCGTAGCTAACTCAGATTACTGAACCTGAGCTTCCACTTCTGCTTCAACGCGACGGTTGATCTGACGACCTTCCTCAGTGGCGTTGTCGGCAACCGGACGGGACTCACCGTAACCTGCGGAGTTCACGCGGCCACCCTCAACACCGTATTCGTTGACCAGAACGTTGCGCACTGCTTCGGCACGACGCTCGGACAGACGCTGGTTGTACTGGTCAGTACCAACGGAGTCAGTGTGACCTTCAACAGTGGTGTTGGTCTGCGGGTACTGCTGCATGAAGTCAGCAAGGTTCTTGATGTCGCTGTAGCTTTCTTCACGAACGCGCGACTTGTCGAAATCGAACTTGACGTCCAGTTCGACACGGACCAGCTCAGGAGCAGGCTCTGGTTCGTTGTCGACAATCGGAGCCGGAGCCGGCTCTGGAGTCGGCTCGACTGCTGCAACCTCGCGAGCACCACCACCGAAGTTCAGACCGACACCAACACCAGCCATCCACTCAGCTTCGTCTGCATCGATGTTGTACATGCCGTCGACGCTGGCCTTGGCAAAGAAGTTCTCGGTGAAGTAGTACTTGAGACCGGTACCAACATTAGCGAAGGTGCTGCTGTCACGACCGCCACGAGTCGCCTGGCCGATGCTCTGATGAGCCACACCAGCGGAGACGTACGGACGCAGGCCTACGCCTGGCGCGCCGAAGTGGTAGGCAGCATCCAGAGAAGTAAGGCTGCCCTTGATGTTCTTGTGGCTGCCATCGGCGCCGACCGGATCCTTGGAGGTCAGGTCATGGTATTCGCCGTAGGACAGGCCCAGGGAAACATCGTCGGTAAGGAAGTAGCTGGCGCCAGCGCCATAAAGCTCGCCGTCACGCTGCACGTCACGCGAGCTATCGGTGAAATAGTGCTTACCGAACGCTTCCACCTCTACGGCGCCCTGTCCTTGGGCCAGCGCGCTGAGAGAAGTGGCGGCAACCATCGAACCGATAACGACGCCTAAGGTGTTTTTAAGTTTCATCCGTAAATCCCCATCTGGTGGTTAGAATCAGAACAATCTAAGGAAACCGGCTGTCTGTATGCCCAAGCTGTTCGCAAGGTATAAGACAAGTTTCCAGGATTAAGTTTCAGTAGTATCGGAAAATTTTTCCCGCAGCTTATCGAGCGCACGCTTGTATCGCATCTTCGTTGCACTCAAACCCATATGCATGATGTCCGCGATTTCTTGAAACTCAAGTTCAGCAACAAAACGCAACACCAGTATCTCTCGATCGATCGGATTCACATGCACGAGCCACCGGTCGAGCCCAGTCTTCTCCTCGATTCTCGGCGCCTTCTCGTCGGATGCCTCTTCAAGCGGGTCGAGGCTGAGTGCGTCAAGCAAACGCCGTTTGCGGCGCTCCTTACGATATTGAGTAATGCATTCGTTATAAGTGATGCTATATAGCCACGTCTTGAATTTCGATTTGCCCTCGAAGTTTTTCAGCCCATATAAAACCTTGAGCATAACTTCCTGACATACATCGTCGGCGTCCCGCTCGTTCCCCAAGTAACGCGCACATACATTGAACAGTGTGCGCTGATATCGCCGCATAAGCTCTTCATATGCACGCGTTATATGAAATAGTTCGACATGAGCATGCTGCACCAGCTCTTCGTCGGTGAGCTGGCGAGGGTCGTAGCGCGATATGGACGATGGGGTTTTAGTCAAGACGCTTCGAGCCGGCAGTCGGGGGCACGGCCACCATTAAGGAAACCGGAAAAAAGGCGACGTACTTTACCAGAATCGCAAGGCTAACGGCTGCCGACGCGTTGTTCGAGCAGTACTCTGTTAGCGACAGAGGTCAGTTCGCCGTCGTCGGTCAGTAGCAATGTCTTGACCGTTCCGATTTCCTCGATCTGTCCTTCGATATCCGCCAGGCACACGCGCTGCCCTACCTCGTAAAGCTCACGCACATAGATGCCAGCCAGTATCTGCGATACCAGCTCGCGACTGCCGAGTCCAAACGCAAGCGCAACTGCCAAGCCGACGGTGATCAGCACGATGGCGATGACATAGTTGAGGAGTTCAGTCTTGACCTCGAGCTGTCCGATCGCAACGGAGATGCTGATGATGATCACGAGCCCCTGCGCCATGCGCGCCAGGCCGTTGGCATAGTCCAGCCCGACACTCTCGGCAGCGCCACGCACCAGGCCGCTGAGCAACTGCGCCAAGAGCACGCCTGCGAGCAGAATCAGTGCCGCGCCAAAGACTTTAGGTACGTAGAGGGCCAGCATATCCAGCGTTGCCGACACTCGCTCAAGCCCCAGCGATTCAGCGGCTGAAACCAGAAAAATGAGCAGCACAAACCAGTACACGACCTTGCCGATCAGCGCGGAAACCGGAATGCGGATCCCCGCCCGCCCCAGCAGCTTGGTCAGACCGGTACCCGCCATCAGCCGGTCCAGGCCCACCTTGGCAAGCACTTTGGAAAGCAGGGTGTCGAGGAGCTTTGCGACGACGAAACCAAGCAGGACGACGACCAATGCGCCGAACAATCGGGGAATGAACGCGGCGACGGAAGCCCAAAGGGAGCTCATCGCCGACAACAGACTCTGGGTCCAGGGATCGAATTCCATGATCAATCAGCCTTATCGAACGAATAGTTAGGTGTTTCTCGGCGAGAAACCGGAGCGACATGACCTGAGCCGCTGTTGACTGCGATCATCAAGGCCTGCAGCCAGTGACCGATCAGTGCAAACAGGTCACCGGCACCAACCTGCCGGTTGGCCGTTTTCAACACACGGCCCAGACAAGCGTCGTCATCATGAACCGAGGGCTTGTTGAGCAGATCGCGCAGGGATTCTTCGAAGGGATCGCGCATGCAAACCTCGCTAAAGTATGTGGTCTAGACGGCTTACAGTTAGGTGGGAGTCACATTCACACCCAACGCAGGCGGCGCAGTATCCACCATTGCAACAGCGCAACGCCGCCGATGAGCAGGCAGGCAACGACGAACCCGTAGGAAAACTCGGCCCCGGGAATACCACCCACATTGATCCCCAGCAGCCCAGTCAGGAAGCTGAGCGGCAGAAAAAAGCCGGTAATTATAGCCAGCAGGTACATGGTGCGGTTCATCCGCTCGCTCAGCCTGCGATGCTCCGACTCCAACACCAGATTCACGCGCTCGCGGACCATCTCGAGTTCTTCCAGATAACGGATGAGCCGGTTACTCAGCTCGTTCCAGTATTCAGTGTCATCCTCGGCAAACCAGCTCGGTTGATTACGCGTCATCTGGCCGTAGAGCTCGCGCTGCGGCAGCAGGAAGCGCCGCAGGCTCGCGGCCTGCCGGCGCAAGGAAAGCATCGAAGCATGTTCCAGGGTGTATTGCTCATCTCCCTCGAGCCGCTCTTCCACGGCGTCAATGCGCTCGGCCAGCTGAGTGACCAGATCATCGACTCGCTCTGTCATCGCCTCTGCCAGATAGAGCAGCAGTTCAGAGGTCGATTTCGGCCCCCTACCTTCCGACAGCAATCGAATCACTACTTCGGTGGAGCGCAGCGGCCGAAGGCGAAGCGAAATGACCCGCTTTTGATCGGCGAATACGCGCACGGAAACCATGTCTTCCGGCTCGGCATCGGGGTTCAGATTCACCCCCCGCAAGAACAGCAAGAGCCCTTCCTGCGGCAGCGCCAAGACGCGCGGGCGCGTGTTCTCCTCAAGCAGTACATCACAAGCGAACCCACTGAGCCCGCTTTGCCTGCGCAACCAATCCTGCGCCTGGGGCTGGCCACGATCCCAGTGCAGCCAGATGCTCTCATTGGCCGCAAGCTGCAGCTCAGGCAGATCGCTATAGCCGATCTGGCGAGCCCCGCCGCTGCCATCGAGAACAAAGGCGTGGATCAGCCCGCGCTGTTCGCTTTCGGTTTCCCGCATCTATCCGTTCCGTCGCTGGTCATGAAAAGCCCGGCATCGCCGGGCTCAGGAGTGATGGCACGCACAGCCGTTAGAGCCGGCTTTACTCCGGCATGGAAAGCGGCTCAGGCGACACGATGATGCCGTTGTTATCGGCGTATACGTATTCACCGGGACGGAACGTCACACCGCAAAACGTCACCGGAACGTTGAGATCACCGATGCCGCGCTTGTCGGTCTTCATGGGATGACTGGCCAGGGCCTGAACGCCAAGCTCGGTCTGCGCGAGAACATCGACGTCACGAACGCAACCGTAGATAACCAGACCTTCCCAACCATTGCGTGCGGCTTTCTCGGCAAGCATGTCACCCAGCAGCGCACGACGCAGCGAGCCGCCGCCGTCGACCACCAGCACCTTACCCGTACCGTCGACGTCGACCTGGTCCTTGACTAGCGAATTGTCTTCGAAACACTTGATGGTCACGATCTCGCCACCGAAGGAATCGCGACCACCGAAGTTGCTGAACAGCGGCTCGACGACCTGCACCAGGTCCGGATAGGCATCGCACAGATCAGGCGTGACGTATTGCATGGGAAACTCCTTCTGCTTGGAAATTACGGCGACATCCAGCGTACAGCCATATAGGCGCGCATATTAGCCGCTGGACGCTCTAGGCGGAACGAAATCGCTGGAATGACGATTATCAGCGCCAACGAAAACGGGGCTGACGCCCCGTTTTTTGTTACCGACTCAACCGTCAGATCTCGCGATCGGCCAGGAAGAACCAGGTATCGAGCACCGAGTCCGGATTCAGGGAGACGCTCTCGATGCCCTGCTCCATCAGCCACTTGGCCAGATCCGGGTGATCCGAAGGACCCTGACCACAGATACCGATGTACTTGCCGGCCTTGTTGCATGCCTGGATGGCGTTGGCCAACAGCTTTTTCACCGCCGGATTACGCTCATCGAACAGGTGGGCGATGATGCCGGAGTCGCGGTCCAGGCCGAGGGTCAGCTGGGTCATGTCGTTCGAGCCGATGGAGAAGCCATCGAAGAACTCCAGGAACTCATCTGCCAGCAGCGCATTGGAAGGCAGCTCGCACATCATGATGACGCGCAGGCCATTCTCGCCGCGCTTGAGGCCGTACTTCGCCAGCAGATCGATGACCTGCGACGCTTCGCCCAGAGTGCGGACGAAAGGCACCATCAGCTCGACATTGGTCAGGCCCATCACGTCGCGGACTTTCTTCATCGCGCGGCATTCGAGCTCGAAGCAGTCACGGAACGAATCGCTGATATAGCGGGACGCACCGCGGAAGCCGAGCATCGGGTTCTCTTCTTCCGGCTCGTACAGCTTGCCGCCGATGAGATTGGCGTACTCGTTCGACTTGAAGTCCGACAGGCGCACGATGACCTTCTTCGGCCAGAACGCGGCGGCCAGGGTGCTTACGCCCTCGACCAGCTTCTCGACGTAGAAGTTGACGGGATCGTCGTAGCCGGCGATGCGCTTCTCCACGCTGCTCTTCACATCTGCAGGCAGACCGTCGAAGTTCAGCAGCGCCTTGGGGTGCACGCCGATCATGCGGTTGATGATGAACTCGAGGCGGGCCAGGCCGACGCCCTCGTTCGGCAGATGCGCGAAGTCGAAGGCACGGTCAGGGTTGCCGACGTTCATCATGATCTTGAACGGCAGTTCCGGCATGGCGTCGATGGAGTTCTGACGAATGTCGAAGCCCAGCTCGCCATCGAAGATCAGACCGGTGTCGCCTTCGGCGCAGGAAACGGTCACGCGCTGACCGTCCTTCAGCAACTCGGTGGCATTACCGCAACCCACGACCGCCGGAATCCCCAGCTCGCGGGCGATGATCGCCGCGTGGCAGGTGCGGCCGCCACGGTTGGTGACGATGGCGCTGGCGCGCTTCATCACCGGTTCCCAATCCGGGTCGGTCATGTCGGAAACCAGCACATCGCCCGGCTGAACCTTGTCCATTTCGCTGACGTCGTGGATGACCTTGACCGGGCCGGCGCCGATTCGCTGACCGATGGCACGACCTTCGACCAGCACGGTGCCTTTTTCCTTCAGCAGGTAGCGCTCCATGACATTGGCGCTGCTGCGGCTCTTAACGGTTTCCGGACGTGCCTGGACGATATACAACTGGTTGTCGTCGCCATCTTTGGCCCACTCGATGTCCATCGGACGCCCGTAGTGCTTCTCGATGGTCATGGCCTGCTTGGCGAGGTTGGTCACTTCTTCGTCGGTCAGACAGAAGCGCATGCGATCGGCCTGGTCGACGTCGACCGTCTTGACCGACTTGCCGGCGCTGGCTTCGGCGCCGTACACCATCTTGATTGCCTTGCTGCCCAGGTTGCGGCGCAGGATTGCCGGGCGACCGGCTTCCAGCGTGTGCTTGTGGACATAGAATTCGTCCGGATTGACCGCGCCCTGAACGACAGTCTCACCCAGGCCATACGCGCCGGTGATGAACACCACACCGCGGAAGCCGGATTCGGTGTCCAAAGTGAACATGACACCTGCAGTGCCGGTTTCCGAACGCACCATGCGCTGCACGCCGGCGGACAGGGCAACCAGCTTGTGGTCAAAGCCCTGGTGCACGCGATAGGCAATCGCACGGTCGTTGAACAGGGAAGCGAACACTTCCTTGGTTGCGCGGATCACGTTGTCCACGCCGCGTATATTGAGGAAGGTTTCCTGCTGGCCCGCGAAGGAGGCGTCCGGCAGGTCTTCGGCGGTGGCCGAGGAGCGTACCGCGACCGCCATGTTGTCATTGCCGCCGGACATTTCCGCGAATGCGGTGCGGATGTCGGCATCCAGTTGAGGCGGGAATTCAGCTTCCATCACCCAGCCGCGAATCTGCGCGCCAGCTTTGGCGAGGGCATTGACGTCATCCACGTCCAGCGCATCGAGAAGCGCATGGATCTGCTCGTTGAGACCGCTGAGCTCCATGAAATCACGATAGGCCTGGGCCGTAGTGGCGAAACCGCCAGGCACCGAAACACCCGCGCCTGCGAGGTTGCTGATCATCTCGCCGAGGGAGGCGTTCTTGCCCCCTACACGCTCAACGTCATGATTGCCGAGCTTATCGAGGGAAACTACGTACTCTACCAAGGTGATCTCTCCACATTAGTGTTGGAAACTCAACCGGAGCCTGGCCGCACGACTGTGGCCCGACCCTGCAAAATAAGTAACAATGCCCGCCAACCGGGCTCGGCGAAGGGCCTACTATAGCTGGGAACCGTTCTCGACTTAAGGCCCAAGGCACATGAAACGAACTGCTTTCTTCATTTCTGACGGCACAGGCATCACCGCGGAAACCCTGGGCCAGAGTCTTCTGGCACAGTTCGAGAACATTACCTTCACGAAGCTGACCCGCCCATACATAGACACCGCCGAAAAAGCGCGGGCCATGGTACAGCAAATCAATAATGCCGCGGAAAAGGACGGTGGCCGGCCGATCATCTTCGACACCCTGGTGAACCAGGAAATCCGTGACATTCTGGCCGAATCCAATGGCTTCATGATCGACATCTTCTCTTCCTTTCTTGCGCCGTTGGAACATGAGCTGATGTCACGTTCCTCCTACTCCGTTGGTAAATCCCACTCCATCAGCCACAACGCCAATTACATGGAGCGTATCGAGGCGGTTAACTTCGCCCTCGATAACGATGACGGCGCCCGCACTCGCTACTACGACAAGGCGGACCTCATCCTCGTCGGCGTTTCCCGCTGCGGCAAAACACCGACCTGCCTGTATATGGCGATGCAGTACGGCATCCGCGCTGCCAACTACCCCTTGACCGAGGACGACATGGAGCGCCTGCAGTTGCCGAGCGCCCTCAAGGAGTACAAGGACAAACTGTTCGGCTTGACCATCGACCCGGATCGCCTGGCCGCCATTCGCCACGAACGCAAACCCAACAGTCGTTATGCCAGCTTCGCTCAGTGCGAATTCGAAGTCCGCGAGGTGGAAAGCCTGTTCCGCCGCGAGAACATCAACTACATCAACTCGACCCATTTCTCCGTCGAGGAAATCTCTGCAAAGATCCTCGTGGAGAAAGGCGTCGAGCGTCGACTCAAATAAGTGCCGCTTCGCTAGACAACAAAAAGTCCGCTTGGTGCGGACTTTTTGCGTTTTTCAGCCGGAAGAATTCGATTTCCGGCAGTTGAAGCGCATCAGAAAGTGTCACCTGGCACACGTACCCACCCTTCCATCAGTACGCGCGCGCTGCGGCTCATGATCGCTTTGGTAACCGTCCACTGGCCGTCGATCTGCTTCGCCTCGGCACCGACCCGCAGCGTGCCGGACGGATGCCCGAAGCGCACGGCCTGACGCTCGCCACCACCTGCCGCGAGATTCACCAGCGTGCCAGGCACTGCCGCCGCCGTACCGATGGCCACCGCACAGGTGCCCATCATGGCGTGGTGCAGCTTGCCCATGGACAACGCCCGCACGAGCAGATCGACCTCACCTGCGTCGATGTTCTTGCCGGAAGACGCCCGATAACTTTTCGGCTGGGAAACGAACGCAACCTTCGGCGTGTGCTGACGGGTCAGCGCCTCCTCCGCGGTCTTGATCAAGCCCATTCGCAGAGCACCGGCCACACGAATCGACTCCAGACGAGCCAGAGCATCCGGATCGCCATTGATGTCCTCACGCAGTTCTGTGCCCTGGTAGCCGATGTCCTCGGCATTGACGAACACAGTGGGAATGCCGGCGCTGATCATGGTCGCCTTGAGCGTACCGATGCCCGGGACCTCCAGCTCATCGATCAGATTGCCGGTGGGAAACATCGAACCGCCCTCCTCGCCGTCGTCGGACGGATCGAGGAATTCCAGCACGATCTCGGCAGCCGGAAAGGTCACGCCGTCCAGCTCGAAATCGCCGGTCTCCTGCACCTGGCCGTTGGACACCGGCACGTGGGCGATGATGGTCTTGCCGATGTTGGCCTGCCAGATCCGCACCACACAGGTGCCGTTCTGCGGAATACGCTCGGCATCTACCAGGCCGGCATGCAGCGCGAACGCGCCGGCGCCGGTTGAAAGGTTGCCGCAGTTGCCGCTCCAGTCGACGAAGGGCTTGTCGATCGACACCTGACCATAGAGATACTCGACGTCATGATCAGGTC
>Ga0209347_1005907_pt1 | contig 11260 bp, 10 predicted proteins | sample AutmiccommuBRH23_FD_187382 | JGI IMG/M metagenome (GOLD analysis project Ga0209347, IMG submission 187382) | Deep subsurface microbial communities from Mt. Terri, Switzerland - Autotrophic microbial communities BRH/23 (SPAdes) (version 2) | ecosystem: Environmental > Aquatic > Deep subsurface >...
GCTTTAATTAAAATGAGCAACAGAATGATGAGGAAACTGATTTTCATATTGGCTGTAGTGTTTACCCTCCCTGCAGCCGGTCAGCGGAAAAAGACTGAAACGGGAGTTGTTCCTGTTGTTGTTGAAGGGGTTACTTATTCGCTTCCGCGGACAGGCTTTCGTATACAGGTTGAAGCCGTTAAGGAGAAATTTGAACCGGGTCCTTATGCTGCTTATGCAGGGCAACTGCTTGGTATTTCTGATGTTAAAAACCGTCCTTATGTGAAATGGTCGATCAGTCAGATTAATTTTGAAAATTTCTCAGAACCTGACCCTGAACAGGTATTTAAATCAATGGGAACGGGTGCATTTATGGTAGACCTGACAGCATCAGGCTGTCTCGCAGGTGTGAATACCGGACAGTCATCCGGACAGATACCTTCACCCTCCATATTTTCTCAATTGGAGGAATACGTGAAAGATGATGGTTTTTCCTTTTCCAATATTCAGAATAACCCTGCGCCTGCACGCATTGATTCTGTCAGGAGGTCAGCCAGGATGAGTAATGATGAAAAGGCAGCAGATGCGGCAAAACGCATCATGGAATGCCGCAACCTCCGTTACCAGATCGTTGCCGGACTGATGGATGAGTTTCACCCCGATGGTGAAGCCTATAAGGTGAGCCTGAATGAACTTGAACGGATTGAAAAGGATTACCTCAGCCTGTTTATTGGACGCACTTCCTACCAGAATCATAAAACAGGATTTAATTTTGTGCCCACTTCAGCATCTGAAAAAGGAGAAGTCGTTTTCAGGTTCTCCGAAGAAGGCGGAGTACTTCCTGCTTCAGATCTCTCAGGAAAGCCTGTTATGATCAGGGTAGAGCCTGAGAAAGCTTTGCTTACCAAATTTGCCGGTCTGGCTAAATCAGTAGATCCGGAAGCAGGGAAAAGCGGTATATTTTACAGATTGCCTGCTGTTGCCAATGTGGCTTTTTTATATGAACTGAATACAATTGCCACTTCACGCACCATATTGCCTCAATTCGGACAGGTTGTACCTGTTCCTGAAGAACTTCTTCAGGGGGGATATTCAATAGAGTTACATCCTGAAACCGGCGCGGTAAAGTCGGTTTATAAAAAATAAAACCTGAAAGAGGGTGGCCTTGAAGCCACCCTTTTTTGATATGTCATGTTTATCCCATATTTTTTTTTATATTTTTATCCGCCTGATTTAAAAAAAACTAATTTAAGTAGACATGAATAAATCGACGATGACCTTAAAAGATTCTGCTGCCATACGCTGGCTGGTTCTGATCCTTATTTCCGGATTAATGTTCAGTACCTACTGGTTTCAGGATTTCTTTTCACCCCTTCGTGAGCTTATGGAATCCCAATTGGGTATCAACAGCGAAGAGTTTGGCAGGATTATCGGACTAACCACCATTGCCAATATGTTTGGGATGATTATCATTGGAGGGATCATTCTTGACAAATGGGGCATCAGGCTTGCAGGACTGGCATTTGGTGGTCTGGCAGCTTTGGGAGGAGTTATCACTGCCCTTGCATCTGTGGGTTACTTTGGGGAAGACAAGTCAAACATATTGACCGGGCTGATCATCGGACGCATCTTTTTCGGTTCAGGTCTTGAAGTGGTTTGTGTGGTGGTTACCCGTACAGTCGTTAAATGGTTTAAAGGGCATGAACTGGCGCTTGCAATGGCCATCAATATGGGTTTCGGACGTCTGGGTTCTGCACTTGCCATAGCTATTTCTCTTGACATTGCCGGTGTAAGAGTGTCGCCTGCAGTGGTCTTTGCCGCTTCACTCATCGGTCTGTCGCTTATTTTATTTGTGATTTACCTGTTCTTCGACATTAAGCTTGATAAGCAGCAAAAGGCGATCAGGGAAGAAGACCTGAGACACCATGAATCAACATCTATGGCAGGAGGGATAGGAAAAAAAGCCGAAGTGGCCGATGAGGATTTCCGTTTTTCAGACCTGGTAAAACTGGCTACAAACAAATCGTTTATATATATTGCCCTTCTTTGTGTTGCGTTTTATTCGGCAGTTTTTCCATTTATCCAATATGCCCCTGATTTGCTTGTAAACAAGTTTGGGTTCAGCTATGTGCTGCCTGAATCGGCTACGGTTGTGGCTTTTGGAAGCGATGCCATTGGCAGCGCTATTGTTTATATTATCATCTTTATTTTTGCCCTTTCCGTTACCTTGATTCCCAACAACCTCAAAAGCAAAAATGCAAAACGGCTTTCACTTGCAGTTATTATTGGAATTTTTGCCGTGATGGTTTTTATAGTTCGCGATACACTGGGTGAATGGCTTGTCAACGGGCCTAAAACAGCTTCACTTATCCCGCTTGGAACCATTATTTTCACTCCTGTTTTTGGAAGCTATGTCGACCGTAAAGGGAAGGCTGCATCGCTGATGATCCTTGGATCACTGCTGCTGATTTTTGCCCATCTTTCATTATCTGTTTTTCAATCGCCGTTACTTGCTTATTTCGGGTTGCTGAGTCTTGGTATAGCTTTTTCACTTGTACCTGCAGCCATGTGGCCTTCGGTTGCGAAGATAGTACCTGAAAACCGGCTGGGCACGGCCTATGCTTCCATGTTTACTGTTCAGAACTGGGGACTTGGGGCCTTCTTCTGGGGAATAGGGGCCTTGCTTTATAAAGTGAATCCGGTTGTTGTAAATGCCATAGCAGAGGTAAGGGAGTCATTGCTTGCCAAGGGATTGTCGGGAGGTGAGGTAGCCGATCAGATTAAAATACTTCAGCTTGAAGGTAAACTTCCTTATTACGATTATACTTGGCCAATTCTTATGCTGGTTGCCTGCGGTGTCATCTCAATTTTCCTTGCATATAAACTGAAACAGGCCGACAAGGAACAAGGTTACGGGCTGGAACTTCCATCCGGACAAAAAACCGCATAATATGGGATTGGATCATCTGAAATATTGTACCTTGAGATATTCACGTAATTCTAATTTTGAAAACGAGATGGAAAAAATAAATGATATCAGGCCTTCAGAGGTCTGGCAGATTTTCGACCAGATGCTGCAGATTCCGCGTCCCTCGAAACATGAAGATAAAATACAGCAATGGGCTGTAAGTTTTGGAAAAAGTTTAGGCCTTGAAACCCTGCATGACAGGGCAGGCAATGTTATTATCCGCAAGCCTGCCACCCAGGGTATGGAGAACCGAAAGGGAGTCATCCTGCAGGGTCATCTTGATATGGTACCACAGAAAAACAGCGACAAGGTTCATGATTTTGCTGCCGATCCAATTGAAGCTTTTATCGATGGTGAGTGGGTAACTGCCAATGGTACAACTTTAGGTGCCGATAATGGCATTGGTGTGTCTGCGGCAATGGCTGTCCTTGCATCAAAAACACTCAGGCACGGACCGCTGGAAGTGTTGCTTACTTCCACGGAAGAAACAGGCATGGACGGGGCAAATGGGTTGGAAGCAGGTGTGCTTCAGGGTGATATTCTTATCAATACTGATTCAGAAGATGAAGGTGAACTATATGTAGGATGTGCCGGAGGCGAGGATGTAACCGTTGTGTTTAATCATTCAGAAGAAAAAGTGCCTGAAGGATTTACCGGGATGAAGCTTAATGTTACTGGATTAAAAGGTGGTCATTCGGGAATTGACATATCACTGCAGCGGGGAAATGCCATTAAAGTTTTCTTCAGAATATTACTATCAGCACAGGAAAAACTGGGAGGCAGGCTGGTTTCAATCGACGGGGGCAGCCTCCGGAATGCAATACCAAGGGAGGCTTTTGGTGTTATTGCTATAAATCAGACTGCTGTCAGCGATTTCAAGGCTTTGGTTGATGAAGTTGCAGGTATTGTGAAGAAGGAGCTTTTAGCAACTGAGCCTGAAATGAAAGTTACGGTAGAGGAAATTCAACTGCCTGAATCTATAATGGATGAGAAAATGCAAAGGATGCTGACTATGGCAGTGGTTGCATGTCCTAATGGTGTAATACGCTGGAGCGACAGTATGAAAGGACTTGTGGAAACTTCTTCTAATCTGGCCATAGTGAAGTCGGATGGATCATCCAAAACTATAAAGGCTTCCTGCCTGATGCGCAGTTCGGTTGATACCGCAAAGGAAGAACTGGGTTCAAGAATAAAGGCAGTGTTTGAACTGGCGGGTGCCAAAGTAACTTTAACGGGTGGTTATCCGGGTTGGAAGCCCAATATGGATTCCCCTATTCTGAAGACCATGCAGGATGTTTATAATAAAAAATTTGGCAGGGTACCTGAAATCAAAGCTATTCATGCAGGTTTGGAATGTGGTATCCTGGGAGGGAAATATCCGCACTGGGATATGATTTCATTTGGCCCTACCATTCGTTTCCCCCATTCTCCCGATGAAAAGGTGAATGTGGAGACGGTACAGAAGTTTTGGGATTTTTTGGTGGCAACACTGGAAAGTATTCCGGAGAAATAGGTGCAACGATAACATTCCCGGTCCATCATCAGAGCTAATAAGGTCAGGATTGGGAACTTCTGATGTTGTTTTTCTGTGCAGATTTATATCATTGCCATTGGTTTTAACCAACGGATCAGATAGCAGCAGCGACACCAGGCTTTATCTGCATGTTTTAGAAGTGTGGCTAAAGCCAAATCAGGAATCCAGCCTGTATATCCGTCGGCTAAAGCCAACGGCATTATGATGGTTCTGGTTAATGTTATGGGCATCAAAACAGTCAATTAAACATTGCAGCCTGACCTTAAGGTCAGGACAGTGCATAAATAAAACCAATTGCTCTCTCTATCCCAGCAAACTTCCCTGTTCATCATATTTCCAGAAAGGTGCCCAGGCTATTTCCCATGTATATCCATCGAGGTCGGCGAAATAGGCATCATAACCTCCCCAGAATGTTTCACGAGGTTTAACCAACACTGCAGCTCCATTTTTAACAACCCGGCTGAACAGTTCATCCACCTCCTCCTTCGACTGCTGATTAATAGCAAGTGTTATTCCTGGAAAGGTTGGTTTTTCTGTTGGCATTCCTGCATCCTCTGCAAGTTTATCGAAGGGATACAGGCTCAAAACGATACCTCCGTGATTGTAAAAAGCAATAAGTTCTGTGCTTCCTGCGGCAGGCTCCCATCCTAATGCTTTTCTGTAAAACTCCGTAGATTTATTCAGGTTAGTTACACCAAGGGTAACGATGTTTAATCGTGGTTTCATAGATTGTTTCAAATTTTGAAGAACAGATAGAGGCTTAAAAATACAAAAGATTTTAGCAGGCTGAGCATTATCCTGTATAACATTATAACTTTTTGCTTAAAAATCTTCATTAAAATAAACAGGCTGTGTTTCAATGAAAATTTTATTTTTGTAGTCACCAATTAAAATTATGAAGATGAACAAACCAGTTACTTTTCTCATCATCCCGATATTATTTCTTGCTTCCTGCTCAAGTGGCAAAAAGGCATTGCAGAAAGGCGATTATTTTTCAGCCATTTCAAAAGCTGTGGATAGGCTCAAATCGTCACCTGATAATAAAAATGCAGGAACTGTGCTTAGTGACGGATATCAGCTTGTTCTTGAGTGGTCACAGGAGGAAATCGATCTGGCGCTTTCGTCAAGTTCTCCCTACAAATGGGAACAGGTGACCGGTGTTATGCGCCAGATGAACAACCTTTCAGCTCAAATCAGAAGCACACCTGCAGCACGAAAAATTGTACCTAATCCGAAAAATTACACCACCGAGCTAACCATGGCTTATGAAAATGCTGCTGAGGAGCGGTATAAAGCTGGGTTGGCGGAACTTGAAATAAATACAAGGGAATCGGCGAGAATCGCTTTCGATCATTTTTATGCATCCAGTCAGTATGTTGAGGGGTATAAAAATGTCAGAGAACTGATGGAAACAGCAAAGGAAATGGCAACCATAAAAGTTGTTCTAGAAGCCATTCCGGTGCATACACAGAGATACCGGCTGTCGTCGGAATTTTTCTACAACCAGGTTTTTGAGCATTTAAACAACCGCTATGGCCCCAGGAGCTTTGTAAATATATATACCCCTTTGCAGGCAGAAAATGTAGGACTCGAAGTTCCTGATTTTATTGTAAATCTTGAATTCTTCGATTTTTCCATAGGAAATCTTACACATTCTGAAAGAGAAGAGAAAGTTGAAAAACAGGTAAAGATCGAAACGAAAGATACTACCAAAGTGGAGTATAAAAACTATGTTGCAAAGCTTAAGACCTTTAGCGACAAGGTGCAGTCAGGAGGAAGCCTGAGGGTTCAGATACTGGAACCTTCCACCGATAAAATATATTACGATGATATTGTACCGGGTTCTTTTACATGGATAAATGAATATGCAATGTTTGTTGGTGACCAGGAAGCGCTCAATAAAAATCAGCTTGAACTTATTAAAAGAAAGACCATGCCGCTTCCGCCTGAGCAGGATTTGTTTATTGAATTTACACGTCCAATATACAACCAGCTCACTTCAAAGCTGAATGGTTTTTTTCAGCGATACAATTAGTGCTCATGATTAGCATTTTTTTATCTTATTGAAATAGGTAGATAAGTGTTAATGTAGTGCAAACGATGAACATTGGTTTCCTCTTTTATCTGAAATTTACTTTCTTTAGATTTTCAATTATCAGGTACTTTATGGGCCAAAAATCATGTGTGATTTTCTGCCGGTGCGGAGCAAATATAATTTCTGAAGACAAGTTCAAAAAGATTTCGGAGGGTTTAGATAATCTGGATATTCATGTGTATGAGTTGCACGATCTGTGTGCTTTTTCAATCAGCGGGCATGATGTCCTAAATCGGATTGGAGCTGAATTTGATCATAAAATCATACTGGCCTGTTATTCCCGGGCAGTTATAAATATGCTTAATCAGGCAGGTCTGGAAATGGGAAGTATGGATGTTCTTAATTTTAGGGAGCTTACTCCTGAAGATATTTTTTCACAGCTTCAAACCCGATACCAGATTGAAGAAGGAAAGGCATGTTATCAGGAACAGGTTACTGATCTTGATGTTCCTGCATGGTTTCCTGTAATTGATCAATCCCGTTGTACCCTTTGCGGAAAGTGTGCCAGGTTCTGTCTTTTTGGAGTGTATACATTTGATAAAAAGAGCCTGAAAGTTATAAATCCCCTTGCTTGCAAAAACAATTGTCCTGCATGTGGCCGTACCTGCCCGGCTTCTGCTATAATGTTTCCCCGTCTGGAAGAAAACACAGCCCTTGCGGGTGCTGTTCCGGCAGAAGGAAAGAAAACCCCGCAGGGGAGTGGATTATATGTCATGCTGAATGACCGCAACTGTGAACGGAAGCAGATCTTCAGGCAGGGAGTTATTCAGCAGGCTGAGGAAGAGAGGCGGGCTGCCCTTGAAGAATTAAAAGCTGCAATGATTAATAAAAAGGGGAATGCTTAAGCGGATAATCAAAAATACAGACAAACGGTGCCTCTGGAAGATGACCTATAACCTGGGTGTAAAAGGAGCCATCAGCTTTTACCGTTATCAGCGAAGGTTGAAGAAGGGAGATTTTTTCCCTGCGTTTCATTTTATTTCAGTTACGGATGATTGCAATCTGAACTGCCAGGGTTGCTGGGTAACAGGAAAGGGAAAAAACAACAGGCTAAGTCCTGAACATCTAGACAGGATTATTTCTGAAACCAAGGCAATGGGTTCCTATTTTTTTGGAATTCTGGGTGGGGAACCACTGATGTACAAGCCGCTGTTTGATGTGTTCAGAAAGCATTCTGACTGTTATTTTCAACTTTTTACAAACGGAACTTTGCTTTCACCTGCTGTTGCTGAACAGCTCCGGCAGGTTGCAAATGTTACTCCGCTCATAAGTTTTGAGGGAGATGAAAAAATAGCTGATATCCGCCGTGGGGGTAGGGAAGTATACAGGCGAACATGGGACGCCATATCAAATGCCACCGGAGCCGGTTTGTTTACCGGGGTTGCCATGAGTGTGTGCAAATCGAATATTGAACTGGCTTTGTCGCCCGGATTTATACAGTCGCTGATTGATAAAAATGTAGCTTATCTTTGGTATTATATCTACCGGCCTGTGGGTGAAAATCCCACTCCTGAACTGGCTCTTGACCTGTATGAAATTCAGAGGTTACGGCAGTTCATCGTGAAAGCAAGAACGGAATTTGAAATTGCAATAATAGATGCATACTGGGATGAGGATGGCTATGGCCTCTGCCCGGCTGCTTCCGGCCTGAGCCATCATATCAATGCATCAGGTTACGTTGAGCCGTGCCCGGTTATGCAGTTTTCGGCAGATAATACAGAATCTAAAAACCTTACACAACTATATCGTTCTTCTGCTTTCTTAAAAGAACTCAGGCAGGAAATTCCCGGGAAAACATCCGGGTGTGTCATTATGGAGGACCCGGAATGGATTGTTGACCTGGCAGAAAAACATGGTGCAATTGATACTTCAGGAAGAGGTAATGAAGCTGAACGGCTGCGCAAAATGGAACCGGTTCCCAGTCATGGTTCAGGTGAACCTGTTGCAGAAATGAGCCGGGTATACAGGTTTGCCAAAAAAAGAGCTTTCTTTGGATTAGGTGCATACGGTTAAGTTATGTTTGAAGTCAACCAAATATTAAAAGTCCCTATGGATCCGGCAACCAGAAATGATTTGCGGCTCCGGGTAAAACAATTGGTGGCTGAACGGAAGATTTTACCTCCTTCAAGTCTTGAAATTCTCCATGGCCTGGCGCGAGAAATACTGGAACATAAGGGAATAGCTTCTGATTACCTGAACTTTATTATGGTGTTGCTTGGAAATGAGTTATGGCGCGATATAGTCAGGGCAACACCTTTTCACAGGCGGCTGCTGCTTTTGCCGCAGTGTTTGAGGAATGACAGCAGTTGCAAGGGGGTATTCGATGAACTGGGACTTATCTGCTCGGGATGTCAGGGCTGCAGGATTGATTCCATTTTGAGTAAAGCTGAGCAACTGGGATATACCACACTTGTTGCAGAAGGAACAACAGTGGCAATCGGACTTATTGAGGAAGGTGCCATCGATGCTGTTATCGGAGTTAGCTGTATGGCCGTTCTCAGGCGGTCATTTGAACCGGTCACCCGTGCTGCTGTTCCTGCGATTGGCATTCCTCTGCTGTGCGATGGCTGTTCCAATACTACCGTTGATTACAACTGGCTATTTGAGGAGATGAAGGATTTTAATGGAAATAGGTTTCTGACTCCACTTTCCGTTTCTCTTCTGAAGAATAAAGTTGCCGATTATTTTCAGCCTCCGGTCCTGAACCAGTATTTTTCTAAGGACAACATGAGTGAGAAATTATCGCTCAGAATGATGCAGAGAGGAGGCCAAAGAATCCGCCCTCTTTTGGCTGTAATGGCTTATCAGGCTTGTTCAGAAGATGTGTCTGAAGACACCATGCAGAAGATTGCTGTTATTATCGAATGCTTTCATAAAGCATCCCTCATTCATGACGACATTGAAGACGATGAGGAGAATCGCTATGGGCAACCCGTTTTGCACAGGACCGATGGGATCCCGGTAGCAGTTAATACCGGTGATTACCTGATTGGCAAGGGTTATTATATGCTTTCGCAACTGAAACTGAAACCTGAGATTTTAGCTGCATGCCTTGCGGTAGTTGCAGAATCGCATGTAAAACTTGCAGAGGGGCAGGGGGCTGATATTCTTTTGGAAAAGCAAATTTCAGGAATAAAAGTAAATGATATACTGCAGATATTCAGTCTGAAGGCAGGTGAAGCAGTCAAGGTAGCCCTTCTGCTGGGTGCAATTACCGGTGAATCGCCTGCATCCGACATACAGGTGCTTCAAAGGTTTTCAGAATATTTTGGCATTGCATACCAGATACGGGATGATCTGAATGAATACAGGGAAGCTGGAATTGCCGGAGACATTTTCAATTTTCCTTTTCTGATTGTGTTGCTGCAGAAGGTTATGAAGGAAGCCGGTGATAATCCTGTTCCACTCTGGCAGGAGACTGATCTGACTGTTTTTCGAAAGTATATTGATAAGTATGCTCTGGAGGAAAAAACAGAAAGATATAGCAGGGATTTTATAAACAAGTGCTATGTTGAGCTTGATCTTTTGCAAAATCAGAAGCTCAGACTGGGGTTATACGGAATAATGGGTAACGTTTTTAAAGAACAAAAAAGTGAACAGTAAAGCTTTAGCCAATTCTGTTTCCGGTCAGTTTATTTATTTCATCCGAAAGGGATACCAGGCTCTCGCCCCTGAGTGGCAGGCTGAAGTAAAAAACTTCATAAGGAGTTGCCAGCACAGGGAAGGAGGTTTTGTAAACCGTGCAGGTAACCCTGATATTTATTATTCTCTGTTTGGAGTCTGGCTGGCAAAATCGATAGAGATGGATGATATTCTTGATAATCATAAACACTTCATAACTGCAAGTGAAGGCAAACAAAAAAATACAGTTGACACATTTGCAATTCTTCTCATCAGGATCTTAATACATGAAACAGATCGGGGAAAGTACTCACTGGTGAAGTTATTGCAACTGGCATTTTTTAAAAGCAGACAAACCAGTTTATTCTACCGCCTTTTTCTTTTTATGCTGGTTGTGGATGCCCGCTATCACAGTTCATGGTTTTGGTATCCGGCACGTCCGGTATTATGGTTTTATACATTACCGGAGGAATCACCCTGCAGCATACATGCAGCTTTACTGGTAATAAAAAAGAAGGTGAAGCTTAAATCGGAACCTGAGGCAGGCCGGCTTTTATCTTTTTATGAAGAAGGTAAAGGCTTCAAAGCTTATCAGGCTTTGGAAGAGGCTGATTTGTTATCAACAGCTGTTGCCATGTTTGCATTAAGGACAGCCGGATCCGACCTGCGTCTTCTGGCTCCCGGCTGTTTTGATTTTATAGAACAATGTTACAGTGATGGAGCCTTTCTTGCCGGAAATGGTGACAACTGCCGCGATTTGGAATATACGTTTTATGGATTGCTTGCCTTGGGAACATTGGTATGAATGACAGAAAAGAACTTGAAAACCGCCTTCATGAACTGGGGCAGCTGCTTGTTTCTGAGTTAAAAGCTGAAGGTTACTGGGAAGGCCGGCTCTCTTCAAGTGCACTGGGTGTGGCCGTTGCCGTGGCTGCCCTCTGTTTTCATAATTCCGAAGAACATGCAGTTCAAATAGATAAAGGGCTCGGGTGGCTCCGGCAGCACATAAATGATGATGGAAGTTTTGGTGATACTCCTGAAAGTAAAGGGAATGTCAGTACCA
>Ga0209347_1005908_pt1 | contig 11259 bp, 7 predicted proteins | sample AutmiccommuBRH23_FD_187382 | JGI IMG/M metagenome (GOLD analysis project Ga0209347, IMG submission 187382) | Deep subsurface microbial communities from Mt. Terri, Switzerland - Autotrophic microbial communities BRH/23 (SPAdes) (version 2) | ecosystem: Environmental > Aquatic > Deep subsurface >...
CTGCGGAAAACTCTCGCGGATCAGGGTTTCGATATCCTGCGCTTCCATCGGCATCGGGGCTCGTCCTTCCGGGGTGTTACCCCCAAGATGTAGAATGGCGAGGCCCGCGCTGCAAGGGTTCAGCCGTGCAGCGCGGGCAAATGGATTACGCGCCGGGGTAGGTGACGGACGCCGCGAAGGCGCTGCGGTAGAGCGCCGAAAGCTCTGCCAGCGTTGCCAGATCGAGGCCCATCATCACCCGGTCGCCGCCGAAGCTGCCGACGCGGGCCAGCGGAACGCCCGCGGTTTTCGCCGCAGCCTCCAGCGCCTCGGCCCCGGCGGCATCGCAGGCGATCAGATAGCGCGCCTGATCCTCGCCAAAGAGGGCAGGGATGTCGCCGCTGTCCAGCGCCACACCCAGCCCCGCACCCTCGGCCATCTCGAAGGCGGCCAGCGCCAGCCCGCCATCCGAAAGGTCGGTCGCGGCGCGCAGCAGCTTGCGGTTGGCGCGCAGGAACTCGCCATGCTTGCGCTCGGCCACAAGGTCGACATGCGGCGCGTCGCCGGTCTCGATCCCGAAAGCCTCGACCAGCAGCGCCGACTGGCCCAGATGGCTGCCGGGGCCGCCGATCACCAGCGCGATATCGCCCTCGGCCGGCTGCCCGGCGATCAGCTCATCGAGGCTCGAAAGCAGCCCGACCGCGCCGATGGTCGGCGTCGGCAGGATGCCGGTTCCGTCCGTCTCATTGTACAGCGACACGTTGCCCGAGACGATTGGGAAGTCCAGCGCCCGGCAGGCCTCGCCGATGCCTTTGATCGCGCCCACCAGCTGGCCCATGATCTCGGGCTTCTCCGGGTTGCCGAAGTTCAGGTTGTCGGTCGTCGCCAAGGGCAGCGCGCCCACGGCGGTCAGGTTGCGATAGGCTTCCGCCACCGCCTGCTTGCCGCCCTCATAGGGGTTGGCCTTGACGTAGCGCGGGGTCACGTCGCTGGTGAAGGCGAGCGCCTTTTCGGTGCCATGCACCCGCACCACGCCCGCGCCAAGGCCGGGTGCGCGCACGGTGTCGGCCATCACCATCGTGTCGTATTGCTCCCAAACCCAGCCCTTATGGGCGTGGTTCGGGCTGCCGATCAGCGCCTTCAGCGCGGCGATGGGGCCGATGGGCGGCACCTCGCCAAGCGGCTTGGCGGCGGGCGTTTCCACCCAAGGGCGGTCATATTCGGGCGCCGAGGACGACAGCTTCGACAGCGGCAGATCGGCCTTGGTCTCATTTCCATGGATGATCAGGAAGCGGTCCTCGGGGATGGTCTCGCCCACTACCGCAAAATCCAGATCCCATTTGTCGAAGATCGCCTTCGCCTCTGCCTCGCGCTTCGGTTTGAGCACCATCAGCATCCGCTCCTGGCTCTCCGACAGCATCATCTCATAGGCGGTCATGCCCTTCTCGCGCACCGGCACCCGGTCAAGGTCCAGCCGGATGCCAAGCCCGCCCTTGTCGCCCATTTCGACCGCCGAGCAGGTCAGCCCCGCCGCGCCCATGTCCTGGATGGAAATGACGGCGCCCGAGGCCATCAGCTCCAGACACGCCTCCAGCAGCCGCTTTTCGGTGAAGGGGTCGCCGACCTGCACGGTGGGGCGCTTCTCCTCGATGGTGTCGTCGAACTCGGCCGAAGCCATCGTCGCGCCGCCAACCCCGTCGCGCCCGGTCTTGGCGCCCAGATAGACCACCGGCATCCCGACGCCCGAAGCCGCCGAGTAGAAGATCGCATCCGTCTCCGCCAGACCCGCCGCGAAGGCGTTGACCAGGCAGTTGCCGTTATAGGCCTTGTGGAACCGCACCTCGCCGCCGACATTCGGCACGCCGAAGGCATTGCCATAGCCGCCGATACCCTCGACCACCCCCTTCACCAGATGCGCGGTCTTGGGATGCGAGGGCTCGCCGAACGACAGCGCATCCATCACCGCAATCGGGCGCGCGCCCATGGTGAACACGTCGCGCAAGATGCCGCCGACGCCGGTCCCGGCGCCCTGATGCGGCTCGATATAGGAGGGGTGATTGTGGCTCTCCATCTTGAAGATCACCGCGAGGCCGTCGCCGATATCCACCACGCCCGCATTCTCGCCCGGCCCGCAGATCACCTGCGGCCCTTCGGTGTAGAGCGTGCGCAGCCACCGCTTCGAGGACTTGTACGAACAATGCTCGTTCCACATCGCCGAGAAGATGCCGAGTTCGGTAAACGTCGGCTCGCGGCCGATGATCTCGAGGATCCGCTGGTATTCGTCGGGTTTCAGGCCATGCGCGGCAATCAGGTCTTCGGTGATCTGCGGTTCTTGCATGGCGTCTGTCCCCTTGCTGCACTTGGGCGGCATCTCTAAGGGCTGCGCCGGATGCAGGAAAGCGGGATTTTGCGGGCCCCCCGGAAAACGGTGACGAAAACGGGCGCGCCCGGATCAGGGACGCGCCCGTTGATAGGCCCCGGTTCGCGGCGGCGCTGCGGCAGTCCCGGGCCGGAGTGCCAGGACCGTAGCCCCGGCCATTCCCGGCCGATCCTCCGCCGCGCCGATCCGCGGCCGGGGCAAGCCGGCGACGGGCGCCGGCCTACCTTCGCGTCAGCCAGCCGTTGCGGCCGCCTCGAACTCATCCGCGGTCATCGGCAGGACCACCTGACCATCCGCGTCCATCGTCGCATCGGCTTCCACCGACACCGAGGTCTGGGTCATGCCAAGCGCGGTATCGGGCGCGATCATCAGCATGGTACCGGCGGTGCCGGCGCTGGCGCTCTCGACGGTACCAAGCACGTCGCCCTCCGACGAGACGACGGTTGCGCCGGTCATGCCCGCATAATCCATGTCGGGCGTCGCTGTGGTCGCGGCCGAGCCCATGGTGCCGGTTTCTGCGCTCACGGCGCCGGTATCGGCCGCGGCATCGGGGTTGGCCGCGTCTTCAGCCGCGGCGCTGGTGCCGGCGGTGTTGCCCTCCTTGGCGGGCAGGGTGGTGCTGTTTGAATCGTCGGTGCCCGTCGATGCGTCCTGCGCCATTGCGGGCGCGGCCAGCAGGCCGATCAGCGCCAGCGGCGCGACGGTGCTGGTGAACATGTTGCGGATAGTAACCATTGGTCTTCTCCGTTGTTGGGTCTTGCGTGCCGGCATCAGCCTTGCAGCGCTTCCCAAACAACAAATCGCCGGCCCCGTCGTTCCTTCACGCATTTGCGAGCGGGCGGCGGATGGCGGAACGCCGCGCGCCGCGAGGCGAAAAAAAAGGCCGAGACAATGCTCGGCCCAAGTCCAACAGGGAGGTAGAAGACGCGTAGAGTTTCCTCAAACAACCGTCTTCTGCGCTGCATTTATGGGCGCGGTGCGAACCGTTCAAGGAAAAACATGCCGCAGATGCATCATGGCCGCCATGCGTATCCCGCATGGCTGTCAGGCCGGCACCGCCTCATCCATCTGGCGCTTGCGATAGGCCATGATCTCCTCGGTCACGAAATCCCGGAAGGCTGCGATGCGCTTGGATTGCCGCAGCTCCTCGGGGTAGGCAAGGAACACCGGCACCTCGGCCGAATGCACATCGGTCAGCACCGGCACCAGATGCGGGAAGTCGTCGGTCAGGTAATCGGGCAGCACGCCGATGCCGATATTGTTCAGCACCCCCTGCAACACGCCGAAGTAGTTGTTCACATAGAGCAGCGACGGGATCTCATAGCTGGTCAGCTTCTGCACCATCGCCAGCCCCGCCGCGACCTGCGCCGCATTCGGGTTCTGGCAGATCAGCCGGTGGCTGCGCATGTCCTCGATCTGCTCGGGCACGCCGCGCTGCGCCAGATAGTCCTCGCTGGCATAAAGCCGCATGCGGATGTTCATCAGCCGCTTGCGGATCAGGTCTGCCTGGCTGGGCTCCTTCATGCGGATCGCCACATCGGCCTCGCGCATCGGCAGGTCCAGCACCCGCTCCTCCAGCATCAGGTCGATTGTCAGGTCGGGGAAGCGGTCATAGAGCTTGGTCAGCCGCGGCGCGAGCCATAAGGAGCCAAAGCCGGTGGTGGTGGTGACCTTCAGCACCCCGAACACCTCTTCCTCGCTGTCGCGGATCCGGGCCTCGGCCGTGTCGAGCCGCTTGGCCATCGAACTGGTGGCGTCGAACAGCAATTCGCCCTGTTCGGTGAGAATCAGTCCGCGGGCATGGCGGTGGAACAGGGTGGTCCCAAGGCTCTCTTCCAGCGCGCGGATCTGGCGCGACACCGCAGACTGGCTCAGATGCAGGGTATCGCCCGCATGGGTCAGGCTGCCGGCATCGGCCACCGCGTGAAAGATTCTCAGCTTGTCCCAGTCCATCTCATTGCCTTCCTTGCGCCGGACACCCCCCGGCAAGCGCACATATTACATGGCTGCCTTGCAGTGCCTACATATGACTGCGCCCGTTGCCAAACAGATGACGACGGCAAAAAAAGTGACTTTGTAGGTCAGGTTTTTTGACCTATCATGGCGCATGTGCTCATCAAGCAAGGGGAGGTGCCCAATGAGCAGGCATGATGTGACTGGTGAGATCTCGCTCGCCGACCGCTTCGACCTGACGAAATCGACCGTGCTTCTGAACGGCACCCAGGCGCTGGTGCGGCTGATGCTGATGCAGGCCGCGCGCGACCATGCGGCCGGGCTGAACACGGCCGGCTATGTCACCGGCTATCGCGGCTCGCCGCTCGGCGCGGTGGACCTGCAGATGCTGCGCGCCCGCAAGGAGCTGACGGCCTCGGGCGTGCTGTTCCAGGAGGGGCTGAACGAGGATCTGGCGGCCACCGCGATCTGGGGCACCCAGCAGGCGGGTCTGCGCGGCGAGGGTTCCGGCGATGGCGTCTTCGCGCTGTGGTACGGCAAGGGCCCGGGGGTGGATCGCACCGGCGACGTGATGCGCCACGCCAACATGGCCGGCACCGCGCCGCAGGGCGGCGTGCTGATGGCGATGGGCGATGACCACACTGGCGAGTCCTCGACCGTGCTGCACCAGTCCGACTGGGCGATGATCGACGCATATATCCCGGTGATCTCGCCTGCGGGGGTGCAGGAAATCCTCGACTACGGGCTCTACGGTTTCGCGCTTTCGCGTTTCGCGGGGGTCTGGACCGGCCTCAAGACGATGAAGGACACGGTCGAGGCGACGGCGGTTGTCGATGGCCGCCCCGACCGGATGCAGTTTGTTCTGCCTCAGTTTGCGATGCCGCCCGGTGGGCTCAGCATCCGGCTTGGCGATACGCCCGTTGCACAAGAAGCGCGGATGATCGACCACAAGAGGTTCGCCGCCGAAGCCTTTGCGCGTGCCAACAAAATCGACAAGCGCGTCTGGGGCCGCCCCGGCGCCAAGATCGGCTTCGTCGCCGCCGGCAAGAACTGGCTCGACCTCGTCCACGCGCTGTCCTTGCTGGGGGTGGATGCGGCCGAGGCGGAGCGGCTGGGGATCACCACCTACAAGGTCGGCCAGACCTGGCCGCTGGACATGACCAGCTTTTCCGAATGGGCCTCGGGGCTGGAGCTGATCGTGGTGGTCGAGGAAAAGCGCAAGCTGATCGAGGTGCAGGTCAAGGAAAGCATCTTCGACGACCGCCGCGGCCGCCGTGTCTATGGCTGGAAGCATTCGGTGACGGGGGCGGAGCTGTTCCCGACGCGCTATGCGCTCGACCCGGTGATGATTGCCGAAAAGTTGGGCGCGATCCTGATCGAGGAGGGGCGCGGCACGGATCGCATCAAGAACGGGCTGCAACTGCTTGCAGAAGCTCGGAAATCCGACAACGCGCCAGAGATTGCGACGCGCCAGCCCTGGTTCTGTTCCGGCTGCCCGCATAACAGCTCCACCAAGGTGCCGGAGGGCAGCCGCGCCTATGCCGGGATCGGCTGTCACTACATGGTGCAGTGGATGGACCGCGAGACCACCGGCTTCACTCATATGGGCGGTGAGGGCGCGAACTGGATCGGCGAGGCGCCGTTTTCCACAAGAAGCCATGTTTTTCAAAACCTTGGCGATGGTACCTACAACCATTCCGGGGTGCAGGCGATCCGTGCGGCTTTGGCTGCGGGGGTGAACATCACCTACAAGATCCTGTTCAACGATGCCGTGGCCATGACCGGCGGGCAGAAGAACGAGGGCGGGTTGACGGCGCAGCAGATCGTGCGGGAAATCACGGCGATGGGCGTGAAGAACGTCGCGCTAGTCTATGATGAAAAAGAAGAAATCGACTTTGACGGCTTCCCGCAGGGCATCGAGACTGTGGAACGTGCCGGGCTGATGCCGCTTCAGGAAAAATACAGCCAGATCAAGGGCGTGTCGGCCATCGTTTATGTGCAGACCTGCGCCGCCGAAAAGCGCCGCCGCCGCAAGCGCGGCACCTTCCCCGACCCGGACAGGCGCGTGTTCATCAATACCGATGTCTGCGAGGGCTGCGGCGATTGCGGGGTGCAGTCGAACTGCGTGTCGATCGTGCCGGTGGAGACGGAGCTTGGCCGCAAGCGCGCCATCGACCAGTCGAGCTGCAACAAGGATTTCAGCTGTCTCAAGGGCTTCTGCCCCAGCTTCGTCACGCTGGAGGGCGCCAAGGTCAAGCGCGCCGAACCCGCCGCGCTGACCCTGCCGGACCTGCCCGAACCCGCGCTGCCGGCGATTCACGGCACCCATAACACCCTGCTGACCGGCGTGGGCGGCACCGGAGTTGTCACCGTCGGCGCGGTGCTGGCGATGGCGGCGCATCTGGACGGCAAGGGTGCGGGGATGATGGAGATGGCGGGGCTGGCCCAGAAGGGCGGCGCCGTGCATATCCACCTGCGCGTGTCCGAGCGCCCCGAGGATATCAGCGCCATTCGCGTCGCGGTGGGCGAGGCCGATTGCGTGATCGGCGGCGATCTGGTGGTGACGGCGGGGGCTCGGACCCTTGGCCTGATGCGCGCCGGGCGCACCGGCGCCGTGGTCAACAGCCATGAGATCATCACCGGCGCCTTCACCCGCGACCGGGAATTCCGCTTGCCTTCCAGCCAGTTGCGGCTGTCGCTGGAAGCGCGGCTGCGGGAGCGGGCGTCCTTCCTCGACGCGACCGAGCTGGCGGCGAAGGCGCTTGGCGACAGCATCTATTCCAACATGATCGTGCTGGGGGCCGCTTGGCAGAAGGGCTTCGTGCCGATCAGCCGGGACGCGATCCGCCGCGCCATCGAGATGAACGGGGCGGGCGTGAAGGGCAACCTCGCCGCCTTCGAGATCGGGCGGTGGGCGGCGGAGCGGCCCGAGGAGGCCGAGAAACTTGCGCAAACGACTCCGCAGAATCCTCTGACCTTGCAGGAGAAAATCGACTTCCGCGCTGCGCATCTGACGGCTTACCAGAATGCCGCGCTGGCGGATCGCTACCGCGCCCTCGTCGCCCGCGCGCCGGAGACGCTGCAGGGGGCCGTGGCGGAAGGCTATCACAAGCTGCTGGCCTACAAGGACGAATATGAGGTGGCGCGGCTGCATCTGACCACGCTGGCCAAGGCCGAGGCGGAGTTCGAGCCGGGCTTCCGCCCCAAGTTCCACCTCGCCCCGCCGATGCTGACCGGGACCGACCCGGACGGGCGGCCGAGGAAGCGCGCCTTCGGGCCGTGGATGCTGCCGGCCTTCCGGCTGCTGGCGCGGCTGAAGCCGCTGCGGGGGACCCCGCTCGACCCGTTCGGGCGCAGCGCCGAGCGGCGGATGGAGCGGGGGCTGATCGCGGAGTATGAGGCCGACATGGCCGAGATCCTGCCCAAGGTGACCCCGCAGACGCTGGAGATCGCCGAGGCGCTGGCGCGGCTTCCGCTGCAGATCCGCGGCTTTGGCCCGGTGAAGGAGGCTTCGGCCAAGGCGGCGGCGGCGCGCCGGGCGGAATTGCTGGCGGCCTTCCGGGAGGGCGGAACGCCGCTTCGGCAGGCAGCGGAATGAGCCATCAGTGACGCGGCGGTGACGATCTGATCACAACCGTCGCGTCCATGTCATCTTTGCTGGCGAGACTCGGGAAATCCGGGCTATGTGCCCGGCAAGCCCTGCTGCATCGGTCATCATGTCCAAAAAAGAAATCGCGCGCGAAATCTCCTACGCTTCATCGGCCCGGTCGAAGGGCGGGCGCACCGTGATTCGGGTGCTGGAGAATGTGACGGGCCGCATTGGCCTGATCCGCCGGGCGAAAGGCTATGAGACCGAGGTGGAGCGGGGGGCCGACTTCTGGCAGGTGATGCTGGACCGCTATGGCCTCAGCCTGAAGATAGTTGGTGGCAGCCTGAGCAACATCCCGGCCAATGGCCCGCTGATCCTGATCGCCAACCATCCCTACGGCATCCTCGACGGGCTGATGATGGGGCATATCCTGTCGGCCGCGCGGGGGGATTTCCGCATCCTCGCCAATTCGGTCTTCCGGAGGTCGGAAGACCTGAACCGGGTGATCCTGCCGATTTCCTTCGACGAGACCAAGGCGGCGGCGAAGCTGAACCTGGAGACGCGGGCGGAATCGCTGCGCTATCTGAACGCGGGCGGGGCGATCGGCATCTTCCCGGGCGGCACCGTCAGCACCGCCGCCAAGCCCTTTGGCCGGCCGATGGACCCGGGCTGGCGCAACTTCACCGCCAAGATGATCGCCAAGTCGGGTGCGACGGTGGTGCCGGTGTTCTTCACCGGCCACAACTCTCGCCTGTTCCAGATCGCCAGCCACCTGCACATGACCCTGCGGCTGGCGCTGCTGATCAAGGAATTCCGCGCGCGGATCGACGAGCCGGTGGAGGTGGTGATCGGCGAGCCGGTGAATGCGACCAAGCTCGACGCGCTGAAGGGCGACCCCAAGCGGATGATGGATTTCCTGCGCAAGGAGACGTATCAGTTGAGCCCGAAGCCCTTCGACACATTCGATCCCGGCTTCGAGTTCGAGCAGAAATACCGGGCCTGAGAGGCGCCCCGCAAGGGTGCCCCGCCCGGGTTGGAGGGCGTCATGGCGGTTGGGGTGTTCGATTCCGGTCTGGGCGGGCTGACGGTGCTGGCGGCGCTTCAGGCGCGGCTGCCCTCGGTGCCGTTCGTGTATCTGGGCGACAATGCCAACGCCCCCTACGGCGTGCGCGATGCCGATGACATCTTCCGCCTGACCTGCGCGGGGGTGGAGCGGCTGTGGGACGAGGGCTGCGATCTGGTGATCCTGGCCTGCAACACCGCCAGCGCGGCCGCGCTGAAGCGGATGCAGGAAACCTGGGTGCCTCGCGACAAGCGGGTGCTGGGGGTGTTCGTGCCGCTGATCGAGGCGCTGACCGAGCGGCAATGGGGCGACAACTCCGCCCCGCGCGAGGTGGCGGTCAAGCATGTGGCGCTGTTCGCGACGCCGGCGACGGTGGCGAGCCGGGCCTTCCAGCGCGAGCTGGCCTTCCGCGCCATCGGGGTGGATGTCGAGGCGCAGCCCTGCGGCGGCGTGGTCGATGCCATCGAGGCCGGGGACGAGATGCTGGCCGAGGCGCTGGTGCGCAGCCATGTCGAGGCGCTGCTGCGGCGGATGCCGAAACCCGAGGCGGCGATCCTCGGCTGCACCCATTACCCGCTGATGGAGCCGGTGTTCCAGACGGCGCTTGGGCCCGACGTCCGCGTGTTCTCGCAGCCCCGGCTGGTGGCCGAGGCGACGGCGGATTACCTGGTGCGCCGGCCGGAGATGCTCGGGGCGGGGACGGGGTCGCGGTATCTGACGACGGGGAAGCCGGAGAGCGTGAGTGCCCATGCGACGCAGTTCTTGCGGCGGGGGGTGCGGTTTGAGGGGGCGTGACTAGGTCGGATCTCCTGAGCGGATCAGAAACACACCCGCCGCTCGCCAGCCGTCGACAGCCTCGATCGCATCATCCTCTATATCCGCGAAGAACGCGGAAGTCGTTCCTGCACGTTCCTGGCAGAGGCTGCGCAGATCAGCGCAAAAGGAATCCAGTGTGCTTTTCCGTGCCTCTCGCCGCCCTTCGGCACCGTAGTGATCAGATCCCAATGTGACGGAACCGATCACGAGGGCCGAGGCAGTTTCTTCGACCTTCGTCGCGAATAGCGTGATCTGGCGCAGCGCGGCCTCAGCTTCGATGACCCTGGCCTCTACGCGCCTCATCATCGCCTTGATAGGTTCGCCGCCCGGTGAGACGCGAACGACCTTTGCTTCGACCCACTCTCCTCTGGTTTCTGAGGAAAAGTAGAGGTCAAGGCGCGCATTGTCGTATGCGGCAGGCCGACCACGCAAGCCAGTGTAATGCAGTTTCGTTACCTGCTGCTCACAGGCAGCGACGAATCCCAGCTGCCACATGGCGCTTGCCAGCATTGCTGTGTTTGACACCTCGCAGTGCCAGAACGGAACGTCGTCAACGGTCTCCGCAAACTGAGAGTTCATCTTTGCATATGTCGTGCTGATCTCGTCCCACGGCTTCGGCAAGTCGTTGTGGAATGACTTATATCGCATCAGGTCGGCCCCTGCACACTGTCTATCGCTGTTCGTTATACCTCAGCTGCGAGCTTGTCGTTGTCTTCGATCAAGAATAACCAGTGGTAACCGTGACGCCGCACAGGAGCCCCCATGACCCACCGTATCGCCATCCTCGGAGCCTCTGGCTATACCGGCGCGGAGCTGGTGCGGCTGATTTCCACCCATCCGAACATGGTCGTGACCGGGCTCTCGGGCGACCGCAAGGCGGGGATGGAGATGGCCGATGTCTTCCCGCATCTGCGCCATATCGCGCTGCCGGTGCTGCAGAAGATCGAGGAGATGGACTTCTCGGAGGTCGATCTGTGCTTTTGCGCGCTGCCCCATGCCACCAGCCAGGCGGTGATCGCGGCGCTGCCGCGGGACCTGAAGATCGTGGATCTGTCCGCCGATTTTCGGCTGCGCGACCCGGCCGCCTATGAGCGCTGGTATGGCAAGCCGCATGCGGCGCCGCAGTTGCAGGCCGAGGCGGTCTATGGCCTGACCGAGTTCTACCGGGACGAGATCGCGCAGGCGCGGCTGGTGGCGGGCACGGGCTGCAATGCCGCCGCCGGGCAATTCGCCATCCGCCCGCTGATCGAGGCCGGGGTGATCGACATCGACGAGATCGTGATCGACCTGAAGGCTGGCGTCTCGGGCGCGGGGCGCAGCCTGAAGGAGAACCTGCTGCATGCGGAACTCTCCGGCGGCACCCATGCCTATTCGGCGGGGGGCACCCACCGGCATCTGGGCGAGTTCGACCAGGAGTTCACCCGCGCCGCCGGGCGGCCGGTGCTGGTGCAGTTCACGCCGCACCTTTCCCCGATGAAC
>Ga0209347_1005909_pt1 | contig 11259 bp, 9 predicted proteins | sample AutmiccommuBRH23_FD_187382 | JGI IMG/M metagenome (GOLD analysis project Ga0209347, IMG submission 187382) | Deep subsurface microbial communities from Mt. Terri, Switzerland - Autotrophic microbial communities BRH/23 (SPAdes) (version 2) | ecosystem: Environmental > Aquatic > Deep subsurface >...
GGCCGATCGATTCACGCGAGGCCTTCTCCACGGCGACCGCCACGGCGGCTCCTGGACAGACGATCACTCTCACCGTGGATCGATCGGGATCTTCACGCACGATTCAGATTCGTGCGACCGATCCACCCAACGCTCTGGGGCTCCGCATTCTCGAAGAGGTCGCGGGTTTGCGCGTGGCCGACGAACGCCGCTCGGTCGTGATCGACGAGGTGCTCAGCCGATCGCGCGCCGCCGAGATCGGACTCTCGCCCGGAGACGTGATCGTCGGGGTGAACGGCACCCAGATCAGTTCCACGCGCGAGCTCAATACGCAGCTCGTCAGCGGCGCGGAACGTTCATCGATCGTCCTGTCGGTCGCCCGCGGCCGCTTCGTCTACAACCTCACGTTCCCGATGGGGATGTGAAGGTCGACGAGTCTACGGGTCGACAAGTCGACGAGAAAGCCGTCACGTCGTCAGGAGAAACCCACAGTCGCGGCGGCCTCCTCGTCGACCCGTCGACTGGTCGACTCGTCGACTAAAACAACGCGGCCTGCACCGGCTGCGGGGATGCGGGCGGCGCGATGCGACGCGGTCTGGGCCGCCCGAGGAGGGTCAGGAGATTGCGCCGCAACCACTCCTGCGACTCGCGGTGATAGCGGAACTGCCGCTCGAACTGATGGAACCGGCGGTTGTGATTCGGCCCGAGCACGTGGTGCAGGTACTCGTGGTAGATCACCGACTGGATGAAGAACGCCGGGATGTTCGGGGCGTTGAGGCTCGGATGGATCCGCACCTCGGTCGTCGCGTGGTTGTAGGAGCCCAGGCGGATGCTGCGGCGCTTCTTCCGGGTGATCTGCTGACCCCAGCGGACCGGCAGCGGCGGGTACTTGAAGAAGTACGTGCGGTGAATCTCGGAAGCGAGCGACTCCAGATGGTGGTGCGTCGCCTCCGGGAGTGGAAGCGGAAGGAGGGGCGAATCGCTCTTCCTCACCGTCATTCCATTCAATTATGACTGATCGAGGAGCCAGGGCGAAGGACGACGAGGGGCGTCGTCCTTCGTCGCGCCGATGTCAGCGGCCTTCCTTGACCTTGTCCATGACCTGATTGACGTTCGCCATCGCGGCCGCCGAGACCAGGGAGGTACCGGCAGCGATCACCTCGTGGCTTTTCTTCATGCCGAGAAAGACGCCGACGCCGAAGCCGAGCGCCACGGCCACGATCGGAAACGTCTGGATCTGTTCCCGCCACGCTTCCGGCAGCATCTCTTCGATCTCGTCCAACAGCGCCTCGGGACCGTTCTCAATCATCCTGGTACCCCACTCCGCCGCGTTCTCGAACAACGCGCTCGTATCGAAATCGAGCCCGGCTGCTGCACGCTCGTGCTCGTCAGGAAACCTTTCGGACATGCACTCACTCCTCGTCGCGGCGCAGCAGAAGCCCGACGAGGAATCCGACGCCGACCGAGATCAACAGAGCCTTTCCGGGATTCGAGCGGACATACGTGCGGACCTGCTCCGAGAGCGCACCGAAGTCGACGTCGTCGACGCGCTCGCGCACCTTCTGATAACCGTCACGCGCTGCGCTCGAAGCGGCCTGATACTTCTGGCCCGCGTAGTCACGCGCCTTGCCGAAGCGGCCCGACGCTTCGCTCTCGTCCGCGTCAGACTGGGGGGTCGTGTTTTCGTCCATTTCGGGTACCTCCTGTTGCTGCCGACAATATCACTGCGTCTCCGGCCAGTGCAGCGCTCGTGCCGGGCGGAACGGCCTCCGACTTCATACAATCACCCCGTGCACATCTCGCTGCGCAACGTTTCCCACGATTACGGCCCGAGCGACGAATCGTCGGCGGTGCACGTGCTCGACGACGTCTCTCTCGAGATCGCGAGCGGCGACTTCGCCGCGCTGATGGGCGCTTCGGGCAGCGGCAAGTCGACGCTGCTGAACCTGATCGGCGCCGTCGACCGGCCCACGCGCGGCTCGGTCCTCCTCGGCGACATCGACACCGCGACGCTCGACGAGACAGGACTCACGCGGATCCGCCGCACTTCGCTCGGGTTCATCTTCCAGTTCTTCAATCTGATCCCGACACTGACCGTGTTCGAGAACGTCGCGTTCCCGCTTTCGCTCGCAAAGCGGCCGAAGGACGAGATCGAGGAGCGCGTGACTGAGGTGCTGCGCAGCGTCGGTCTCGCGCATCGCGAAAAGCACTACCCGAACGAGCTATCCGGCGGCGAGATGCAGCGCGTCGCGATCGGCCGCGCCATCGTCCATCGACCGCCGCTCATCCTCGCCGACGAGCCGACCGGCAATCTCGACTCGAAAACCGGCGAAGTGATCCTCACCCTGATCCGCGAGATCCATCAGACCTTGCGCCCGACGATCGTCATGGCGACGCACTCGGATCGCGCTGCCGCTGCCGCGGATTACGTGATCCGCGTCGTGGACGGGCAGGTGGTGCGATGACGCTCGCAGCCAACAGCCACACAGTGACATAGCCACAGAGCGACACAGGCCACACAGCGACACAGCAAGACAGCAACAGCGCACGAGGCGTTTTCACGAACGACGGTTCGCGTCCCCGTGTCACTGTGCCACGGTGTCGCTGTGCCACTGCGCCACTGCGCCACTGCGCCACTGCGAAGCGATAGACTCATTCCATGTTCGCCGTGCTCCGCGCGCTCGTCCTTCGTCCTCTCGTTCGCGAGAAGACCCGGACCGTGCTCACGATTCTCGGCATTGCCGTCGGTGTCGCCGTCGTCGTGGCGATCCAGCTCGCGAACCAGAGTGCGCTGCGCGCGTTCCGCGAATCGGTCGACGCCATCGCGGGCCGCGCGAACTTCCAGATCGTCAGCGACGCGGGTGCGCTCGACGAGCGTGTACTCCTGCAGTTGAAGTCCCTCTGGCCGGCGGGCGTCCGGTTCGCTCCGGTCATCGACGTCGAAGGAGTGATTGAGCCCGAGACCGCATCGTCCGGCCTCGGCGGCACCCAGAGCCCGGTTCGCCTGCTCGCCGTCGATCTGCTCAGTGACCTCCACTTCCGCGACTATCGCTACGCGAAGATCATCACCACGCGCAAAGACGCGCCCGACACGTCACTCGACGATTTCTTCGCCCTCTTCCGTCCCGACTCGGTCGTGTTGCCGGCACCATTCGCCCGTGAACGTGGCGTCGATCTCGGCAGCCGCATCACGCTCAACATCCTCGGGCATCGGCGCTCGTTCGTCGTCCGCGGCATCCTCGAGGCGAAGGGGCCGGCGACCGCGTTCAACGGCAGCATGGTCGTGTGTGACATCGCGACGGCACAGCGTGCATTCGATCTGGCGGGCCGTCTCTCGCGGGTCGATCTCATCGTCCCCGACGAGAAGCTCGTCTCGCGCATCGCGCTGCCCGAGGGGCTGCGACTCGAGCGTCCGTCGCGGCGCAACGAGCGGGTCGAAAAGATGCTGCGCGCGTTCCGCGTGAACCTGTTCGCCCTGGCCGGCGTCGCGCTGCTCGTCGGGATGTTCCTCGTCTACAACACGGTCCTGATCTCGATCCTCCGGCGGAGGCGCGACGTCGGGATTCTCAAGACCGTCGGCACGTCGCCGCGACAGATCCTCGCCGCCTTCCTCGGCGAAGGGCTCGTGTTCGGCCTCGCCGGTTCGATCCTCGGCATCCTGCTCGGCAACGTTCTCGCGTCCGCGATTCTCGAATCGGTCGGCCGGACGATCGGCACGCTCTACGTCGCAACCGAGCCCGGACAGGTAGAGCTGACACCGCAGGTGATCGCGACCGGCATCGCCGTCGGCACACTCCTGTCACTCGCATCGGCCATACAGCCGGCGCTCGAGGCCTCGCGCGTGCCGCCCACCGCGATGATCCGCGCCGGGCTGCAGCAGCGCGTGGCGCATCCGTGGCTGCTCGCTGTGCTGGCGCTGTTGTGTTTCGTCGCCGGAGCGGCCATCTCGCAACTGCCGCCCGTCGGAGGAATCGCCGTAGCCGGCTACATCGCCGTGCTGTTCGTCGTCGCCGGCTTCTCGCTTCTTGCTCCACTGATCGTCCGCGCGACTGCGCAGCTCTTCTCGCCACTGCTCGAGCGCACGTTCGGGATCGTCGGACGGCTGGCCGCAGCGTCCCCTCCGGCCTCGCTGCGACGCACGTCCGTCGCGAGCGCCGCACTCTCGCTGGCGACCGGGATGATGATCGCCGTCGCGCTCATGGTCGGCAGCTTCCGCGAGACCGTGAAGATCTGGGTCGATCAGACGGTCAGCTCCGACCTCTGGCTGCGGCCGGCAAAGGAACTTTCGAAACCGTCCGCGGCGCTTTTCAGGCCCGAGGTGGCGGAGGAGCTCGGGCGCGTGCCGTTCGTTGCGGCGGTGGATCGGGTGCGCAATCGTGAGATCGTTTTTCGCGACACGATCGTCGCCGTCGGCACTGGCGACTTCGACATCGCGGCGAAGTACGGCGACCTGCCGATGCTCACGCCGCGATCGGCGCGTGCGGCACTGGACGCGGCGAGGCGAACCGATGGCGTCGTCGTATCGGAGAGCTTCTCGCTCCGCTTCGACATGGACGTCGGCGACATCGTCGAGCTCGGCGGTGGCCGATTTCCGGTCACCGGCATCTATCGCGATTACTCGAGCGATCGCGGCGTCGTCTTCATGGATCGGGCGCTCTACGAGAGGACGTTCGGCGATCGCGCGATCAACACCCTCGTGGTTTACCTGAAGGACGGCATCTCGATCGATGCCGCACGCGTGGCGCTGCAGAAAGACTTCGGTCCGCGACACGGCGCCTTCGTGGTGACGAACGGCGAGATCCGCGGCGAAGTGATGCGCATCTTCGACCAGACGTTCATGATCACGTACGCACTTCTCGGTGTCGCGATCATCGTGGCCGTGCTCGGCATCATCAACACGATGGCGGCGCTGATCCTCGAGCGCAGCCGCGAGCTCGCGCTGCTGCGCGTCGGCGGGCTGTCCTCACGCGAGCTGCGCGCGATGATCGTTCTGGAGTCGACGCTGCTCGGCATCGCGTCGACGGCGGCCGGATTGGTCATGGGCTACGCACTGTCGTGGATCCTCATCTACGTGATCAACAAACAGTCGTTCGGCTGGACGATCGACTTCTACACACCGACCGCGCTGATCGTCGCCTCGCTCGCAACGACGCTCCTCGCCTCGACGTTCGCGGGAATTGCACCGGCCCGTATGGCGAGCCGGATCGACATCGCGACCGCGATCAAGAGCGAGTGACAAGTCGTCAAGTCGTCGAGTCGTCAGGTCGTCAAGGAGGCCCCGCCTGGCGGCGCTGCCGCAAAACCTCATAGGCCGCGATACCGACACAGGTCGACAGGTTCAGCGAACGGACGTGCTTCGAATGGATCGGCATTCCGTAGGTGTGATCCGCGTAGCGCTCGTGGATCGCTGTCGGAAGTCCGCCGGTCTCGCGGCCGAAGATGAGTACGCAGTCTGCCGGGAAGGAGGCCTCCCAGTATGTCCGCGTCGCTTTCGTGCTGAAGAAGAACGGTACGCCCAGTGACGGCAGCTCGCGCTCGATCGCTTTCCATGACGGCCACACACGAAGGTCGACGTGCTTCCAGTAGTCGAGTCCCGCACGTTTCACCTCGCGCTCGTCGAGCGAGAAACCGAGCGGCTCGACGAGATGGAGGGTGGCACCCGCCGCAAGACAGGTGCGACCGGCGTTCCCCGTGTTCCAGTGGATCTCGGGATGAACGAGTACGACATGAATCCCCATGCCGGGAGCTTACTCTTGACGACTCGACGACTCGACGACTTGACGACTCGACGACTTGACGACTCGACGACTTGACGACTCGACGACTTGACGACTTGACGACTTGAATCAAGGTGCGTCGACGCGCCCAGCGTAGCCGGTCAGCTCGACGTATCCTTCGCCGCGTACCGGTGCGCCGGCAAACGAGCCGCTGACGTCGACCGCACCCTCCCAGTAGATGACGCGGGTCGATCCCTGCGTGAGCAGTTCCTGTTCGCGCATCACGGGGCTCACGGTCAGCGTGATGCGATGCGCCGGCAGTTCGATCCTCCAGCCCATCGGATAGGTCGCGCCGCTCTTCGGCGATTTCCAGCTGCCAAGGGGCGCGATACGCATCTGATCGCGCGTGACATGAATGACACGGCCGTCGCTCGTGATCAGCGAACCTGATGACGTCGCGTCCGGCGTGCCATCGGTGCGCCGCATCACGTAGAGCATCACCTCGGTCTCGTTGTCGAGCTGCAGGGAAAACCAGTCCCACCCCTGTTGATTCTCGCGCAGCGCGGACGATCCGAACTCGTGATCCATCCACGCCTGCCCCGTGGCGCGCTGGCCGTTGACGACGCCGCTCGCCTCGAGCCGGGTCATCGAGTAGTAGTGCGATGCGTATCCGGCCGCTTCGGCCTTGATGCTGACTCCATCCCTGCCATGAATCGCAGGCTCTTTGCGCGAGCGCAGCGTCAGATCGATCGCGTCGTCGCCAGCAGCGGCGACGAGACGCCAGGAGCCGTCCGGGTTGGTCGTCGCGCGCCACGCCTCGTTAAAGACATCGAGCCGGCCGGTCACAGCGTCCGCCGTGAACGGCGACGCGCGATTGAGCTTTTCGTAGTAGCGGAACTTCTTCCCCGTAACGTCGGTGATCGCGAAATGCGCCGGCATCACGTGGCCGAGGTCCCACGCGGATTCGCGGGCGATGCCGGGAGGCATCACACCGACGCGAAAAAACGTGACCTCGAATCCGTATCGCTTCCCCGAATCGGTACGCAGATGGCCGGTGTAGTACCACCATTCGGTGCGGTACTCCGGATGCGCGCCGTGGTCGCGGGGGAACTGAAACTCGTAGCCCGGAACGGCGAGCCGGAAGTCCGATGCGGCGGCCGACGCGGCAATCGCCAGCGCACACGCCAGACGCACAATCCGTTGCGACCTCATCTTCCCACCTATAATTGCAGATTCCATGACCGAGCAGCCCCGCACCACGCGTCGCTTCAAAGCGGTGTCGGCCGAGCCGAGCACGCCGCTGGACGCCGACGAACTGCTCCTGCTCGCCCGCCGCTACTGCGACGAGGGGATGTACGACGAGTCGATCCACCTCTACGAGATGGCCGAGAAACTGCGGCCGGGCTCGGTCGCGCTCCGGATCAACCTCGCCCGCGCCCGCGACCTGCAGAAAGTGGCCGAGGAAGCGCGCTATGCCACCATCCGCCAGGAAGTCGTCGGTGAGCGCGGACGCGACGAGATCGACGCCTCGCAGTACGTCGGTCTCGCGCAGTACTACATGGCGAAGGACCAGACCTCGAAGGCAATCGAACTGCTCGAGATCGCGAAGATCAAGACGCCGAACAACTATCGCCCCTTCGAAATCCTCGGCCGTCTCTATTACTCGCAGGGAGAGTGGAACGCCGCGCACGAGGAAGTCGCGCGCGCCCGGAAGCTGAACCCATTCGACCGCGGTCTCGCCGAGATCTCGGGTCGCATCGAGTTCGAGCTCAAGAGCTTCGATCGCGCGCTCGACGACTTCATCGACGCGTTCCTCCTCGCAACCGATCAGAAGGGCGAGCAGACCGAGCCGGTCCGGCGGATGATCAACACGCTCAAGCGCATCCACAACATCGATGCGACGGACCTCAACGCGCGCATCAAACTCCGCGTCGACCAGCTCCAGCTCGCGACCGAGCGGCTCGAACTGCGGAAGGAGAATCTCTTCCGCCTCGACGGCCGCAAGGACGTGAAGGAGATCCTGCAGAAGATCACCCGCGCCACGGAAAAGCGCGAAGACCTCATCACCACCTCGCACGACCTGCGGCGTCTCGCCGTCTTCCAGCACATGAAGGACGAGCAGATCTTCCGTCTCTCGAAGTTCGCCCGCGTCGAGGGATTCACCGGCGGCGACTATGTTTTTCGCGAGGAAGACCGCTCGATGGACTTCTATGTCGTCAAGGACGGCCGCATCGAGATCCGGAAGGAGACGCCGTTCGGGCCGCAGATCCTCGGCGTCCTCACGACCGACACGATCTTCGGCGAGATGAACTTCATCGACCGCGCGCACCGCTCGAGCGACGCGATCGCGATCGAGGCCTCCGCCTGCTACACCTTCTCGTTCAGCGCTCTCGATCAGCTCATGGACGAAGACAAAGAGCTCGCGGTCGGCCTGCACTGGGCTTTCTGGCGTTCGCTGGCGGAGAAAGTCCGCGACGCGAACGAGCAACTCAAGCTCTTCTTCCAGGAAGACGCGAAGAGGGGCGCGGGCCGCAAGCGTGCCGACGGCAAGCGCGAAACGAAGCAGGTTACCGTGCGCTCCGAGGACAAGGTCGACCTGTTCCGGGAACGCGGCCTGTCGGCGGCTGAAATGAAGCTGCTTGCGACCTTCTCGACCGAAGAGCGGTTCCGCGCCGGTTCGATGATCTTCCGCGAGGGAGAGAAGGGCGACAAGCTCTACATCGTCCTCGACGGCCGGGTCCGCATCTCGAAATTCATCCCGGGCGTCGGCGAAGAAGCGCTCACGGTGCTCGACCGCGGCGACTTCTTCGGCGAGATGGCGCTCATCGACGACAAGCCGCGGTCAGCCGATGCGAAAGCACACGAGAACGACGCGACGGTCCTCTCAATCGACCGCGCGACCCTCAACGAGATCCTCTCGATGGATCCGCACGCATCGCTGCAATTCCTCAACCTCCTCTGCCGGATGATCAGCCGCCGTCTGCGCGAGATCAACGACAAGATCGTGCAGTGGAAGTACATGAGCGGCGGGTTCTGATCACAGTTGCGCAGTAGCGCAGATGCGCAGTAGCGCAGATGCGCAGTAGCGCAGATGCGCAGTGGCGCAGTGGCGCAGTAGCGCAGTGGCGCAGAGCGACGAACGAAAAGCGGGGCTGTGGGTCCGTGGAGCCGCTGGCTCTCGAGAATCGGGCCATCGAGGAACTCGCCGCCCGGCTTCGTCACGGCATCACGACCTCAAGATCGCGTCTCGCTGCGGCGCCGCTCCGTCTGCGCCACCGCGCCTCTGCGCCTCTGCGCCTCTGCGCCACCGCGCCTCTGCGCACGCGCACCTGCGCACCTGGCACCACCCCTGCCATACTCCCCCGCCGTGCTGTTCATCCTCGGATTCGTCCTCCTGTTCGTGATTCTCGGCGCGTTCTTCTACGCCGTCGGACCGCTGCTCGAGCGGTTGCTGGCGCGGCTCGCCAATCGGGCGGCGGCGTTCCGCTATCGCGATTACCTGCCGGTGTTCGTCATCATCGCCGTCGGCATCGGAGCAGCGCTCGTTGCCGGCGATGCCTTCATCGATCTGGCCGAGCTCGTTCACGCGGGATCGCCGGAGCTCGATCACATCGACAGCGAAGTCCACGCCTGGGCGCGAACTGCGCACACGGAAGGGGCGACCACGTTTTTCACGCTGATGACCGTGATCGGCAATCCGGTCGGTCTGGGGCTGATCGTGCTGATCGTCTCGGTCGCGATCGCGTTGAAACGTCGGTGGCGCTGGCTGGCGTACGTGTTCCTGACCTGCGTCGTCGGCGGGCTCCTGAACCTGCAGCTCAAAGCGTGGTTCGCACGAGCCCGCCCCGATCTCGCCGAGGCGTTGCGGGATGCGCATGGATACTCGTTTCCGAGCGGACACGCGATGGGCTCGACCATCGTGTTCGGCGCGCTGGCGTACGTCGCGTTTCGCGTGCTCAAGCACTGGCGCGCCCGTGCCGCCGCCCTTTCGTTCGCCTGCACGATGATCGTCGCGATCGCCGCCTCACGCATCTACCTCGGCGTCCACTGGATCTCGGACATCGCCGCAGGAATCGCGGCGGGAGCGATCTGGCTGGCAGCAACGACAGTTGCCTACGAAACATCGCGACGGATCCGCCGCGTGCGCGCGCGAGGCTCGCAGGCGCCCTACGACTCCGACTCCGCTTCGCGCGCATCGCGCGGCGAGTAGAGCTCCCGGACGAGACGGCCGATCGACATCCGATCGAGCGCGTCTGCGGTGCACGAGTTGAGATGGGCGAAGAGGTCGTTCACCTTCGCCCGCTCGCTGTCGTCCACGCCGCTGTCGGGCACGAGACGGGTCACCCCTTCGATGTGCGTGATCACTTCCTCGACGGTGATGCGGTCGGGATCGCCCGCCGGGAGGTAGCCGATCCAGTCCCCGCCGACCGGCGTGACGAGCTTCGCGTCTTCGAGCTTGCGCAACACGCGCAGCATCTGAGGATCGGTGGTCCCGAACTGTTCGGCGAGACGGTAGGTCGACGGCGGCTCCTCGCGCCGATCGAATCGGCGCGCGATCTCGATCATGGCACGCAGCCCGAAGTAGAGGTCGAACTGCGGCTGATCCTCCACCTGCTGCTCCGTGGCGCGGAGCAGACCGTAAAGATTCTGCCAGACGTAACTCACTTCGACCCCGAGGAGGATGACGATCCACATCACCTCGATGGCGACGAGGAAGATGATCGCGAGGCCGACCGTGCCGTAGATGATGTTCAGGCGCCCGCTCATCAGATAGGCCGCATAGACGCCGAAGCCCCAGCGGACGAGCGTGAACAGCGTCGTCGTCACGACGGCTCCGACAGCGGCGGCCGGAAGGCGGACGCGCGCCGACGGGACGAGCCAGAACAACATCGCGAAGCCGATGAACAGCACCACGACAGGCACCGCGACGAAGATGAAGTCGCTCTGAAAGAGAACCCGCAGGAACCGGTTCCGCTGGAGACTCGCGGTCGTCGTGAACGAGAGACCCATCAGGACCGGACCCCAGAAAAACAACATCGTGAAGGCGATGATCTTCTGCCGGTACCCGCGCCCGCTGCGCACCTTCCAGATCGTGTTCACAGCCCCTTCGACGGCGAGGAAGAGGCGGAAGGCGATGACCATGAAGATCACCGCACCGACCGTCGACGCGGCCGACGCGTTCTGCATGAAGCGGGTGATGTGGTAGGTGATCTGCGGCGACTGGTACGGGATCACCGCGTTGAGGACCGAGTCGAGCTGCGCGTAGAAATCGGGCAGCAGGCGCCCGAAATACGACTGAATCATCGTCGTGAACGCGACGAGCAGCGGGATCAGCGACAGCAGGGTCGTGTACGCAAGCGAGGCAGCGCGCGAGGTTCCTTCGATCGACCAGAACTCGCGGATCACTTCGCGTACGAATAGAAAGAACTCGACGATGAGCGCGCGGGCGCGCTTGTGGCCGAAGCCATGCCGGCGGTAGACGAGGACGGCAGGATCGGTCAGCCACGACCAGACCACGTCCCGCGTCGACAGCGCGCGGCCCACCCACTTCTCGCGCGACGAA
>Ga0209347_1005911_pt1 | contig 11252 bp, 7 predicted proteins | sample AutmiccommuBRH23_FD_187382 | JGI IMG/M metagenome (GOLD analysis project Ga0209347, IMG submission 187382) | Deep subsurface microbial communities from Mt. Terri, Switzerland - Autotrophic microbial communities BRH/23 (SPAdes) (version 2) | ecosystem: Environmental > Aquatic > Deep subsurface >...
GCACCGCTGTCGAGCTCCAGCGTGACGTCGTCGACGCGCTTCACCGTGCGCTCGAGGAGACCCTCATAGACGTGACCGATCTGTTCAACGTCAAGCGCCCGGTAGGACAGCGTGCGACCCTCGAAGATCTGGATCGCGTCCAGCAGGAGCAGAACGGTGCGGTCGTCGATCGGCAGGGGTTCTGCCGGATCGCTCCGCCAACTGGTGCCCTTCTTTCGCCCTTCGAGGAAGGGATATCGATCCGGGTCGAACAGCGAGCCACCGAGCGCCGGGAGGCGCAGCGTCGGATGGTCGATGCCGCCAAAGACGCCGCGAAACAGGGCGAGCAGCCGCGACCAGGCGGACCGGCGACGCTCGAGGATCTCTTCGGAATCCGCCCGCAGCTGCATTCGCAGGCTGGAGATGGCGTAGAAGGAATCGTAGCGGGGGTCTCCGAGCAGCAGCAGGGCGCGTTCCTCGGCCGCCAACAGGAAGACGAGCCGCATCATGACCGTCAGGCCGGCCTCGTAGAGTTCTCGCGGATCTACGTCGCGCAAGAGCTCGCGATTGCGGTCCTGGTCGGCGCGGTCGAGAGCCTGGACGAGCACTTCGACGGCGCGCCGGACCTGTTCTCCGAGCGCTTCGGTGACGTCGTCCTGGTGCTTCAGAGACCGCTCATAAAGCGCTGGCAGCTTGCTCTCATCGGGCCCGAAGAAACGACGGACGCCCAGAAGGCTGACGAAGGCGCGCAGCGTCTCCGGTTCCTGGCCCCAGAGGCGCGCATACCAGCTTGCGAAGCTTGCCACGGCGCCGACGGGCGCATGAACGAGCATCCAGCGCTCGCCATTGGTGACGACTCCAGTGGGGCATCCCGTCGCCCGGAGCAGAGCGACCATCCGGTCGGCCGGCGTGATCGCCAAGCCATCGAAGCGGCGCGTTGCATCAAGATCGGTGTCGGGTTCGTAGAGGTGGATGAGCAGGAGCGGTTCATCGGAGTTCGTCGGATTCACGACCGCCAGATCGGGCGCGACCGTGACCCCGTGTTCGGGCATCAAGACGGTTAGGCGCTTTGGCAGAGTTGCGCCCTTGCGCAACACCGCTTCATCCATCTCCAGCGCAGTGACCAGCACTTCGTCGATCCAAGCGGTGTGCAAAGCGGGAAGGTCGAGGTCATCCATGTCGACCGCGTCGCGCCACTCCTCATAGGTTCGACGCAGCCGTTGGGGGCGGCCGGAAGGCAGAGCTTCGAGCCCTTGGGGAAAGACATCCCTCAGTACGGGCACGGCCAGGAAGGGCCCAGAGACTTCGACTAGGTTCAGCCACTCGTGATCGTTGCTCATCCGCGCTGCTCCGTCGCGAGGGAACTTGGCACGAGCAGCACGACGGCCACCGGGAAGGTGTGCTCGATGGCGTTGGAGTGGCGTTCCTCGATCGCGCGCAATTCCTGTTCTCGTTCCTGCGGGATCCGGGCCAGACGCGCTTCGAGAGCCGCCTGGTCGCGCTTGAGTTGCGTGCGCTCGTCCTCGGAGAAAAGTGAGAGCTGCAGGGGTTGCCGTTCCGCCGCGATCTCGGTCTTCAATGCTCGCTCGAGGTCGTCCAGCACCTGCCGGATGTCATCGGCCTCCTTTCGCTTCCGGGTCTCGATCGTGTTCACTAGGAAGCGCAATCGGTCCTTGGAGCGCGCCTCGACGGCGGCCAAAACGGAATCACGCTGCTTGTCGAAGCGTGTCCGCAAAGCGTCGAACGTCGAATCCGACAGGGCTGCGGGTTGCGACTCCTCCAGCCAGCGGCGGACCTCCGTAACCCGTTCCTCTCGTCGGAATCCGGCATCGCGCAGATAGCCGCCGGCCTCTGTGAGTTCCTCGTGCAAACGGTGATGGTTCCCGCCGGTCACGACGAGCCGTGACATTGCCACCACAGCCGGACCCTCGATACGCCCATCCGGAAGCGAGCGAACAGTAACGCGGTGCAGCTTCTTCACGTCGTCGCGTGCCCAGATCTCCGCGCGCAGGAGCCGGAGGCTCATTTGAACCAGCCGATGGTTCAGGTGGACGAGGACGACGTCGTCACGCCCCTTGGCCACGTCGTGGTCAAAGGTGATGGGGCGGATCTTCTGGGTGTAGGGATGTTCGAGCCCCTCCAGGCACCGGGACCAGGAACCCGAAAGCGGCGGCATTCGAAAAACCGTGTCCTCCGGTGCGCCAGACAAAGAAACGGGCTCCAGGTCGGGTTTGTCCGCGAGACGCAGCGCGGTGCGCACGGCACGCTCAATGTGATCCGGCACGAGACTCTGCTCGCGCCGAGTATCGTTCAGCCTCTCGTGGAGTTTGGCCACACGGTCGCGGAGGTCGCGTTCGGCCTTCACGAAACGGCGGGACTTCTCCATCCGGGCTTCGGCTTGTCGCGTGTCCAGATCGCGGCGGCGACCCTCAAGAAGGTCTGGCAATTGAGGCGCGATCACCGGGTTCACGCTGCCCATGTCAGCGCGCATCGCATCCAACTTGCGAAGCGCGCGCAGGATATCGTCACCGTGGCCACCCTCGGTATCCACCGGATGCCAGATGACGACCTCACTGGCGCGTTGCCCATGACGGTCGATGCGGCCGTTCCGCTGCTCCATCACGTTCGGGTTGTATGGAATTTCGAGGTGGATCATCAGATGGCAGTGGTTCTGGAGATCAATGCCCTCGGAGGCGGCATCTGTTGCCAGCAGTATCCTTACGGGGGAGTCCGAAGGATTGGCCTGGAACGCGGCTTTCACGGCCTCACGCTCCTTAGGATCCATGCCGCCATAGATCAGCGAAAGTCGCTCGGCCCCGAACCCTTGGGCCGCGAGGATCTCATGCAACCATTGCTGAGTGGCGCGGTATTCGGTGAACAGGATCACCCGTTCGTTCGTCCACCGATCACCATCCTTTAGGTGTTTCGTCAACCATTCCAACACGGCACTGGCCTTGGAGTCGGCTCTACGCGCTGCCTGCTGGGCCCACGACCGTAACCGGTCCAGCATCTGGCGTTCTTCGTCGGTTGGTGGACGAACGTGTTTGCCAGCTTCCTCGATCGCTTCAGCCTCGGCGGCTTCCCGCTGTGCATCGTCTGCGTAGTCTTCCTCGGTTTTCGCTATTGCTCGGCGGAGGATGCGATCATCGAACTTCTTCTGGCCTCGCTCGCTCGATGACCGACCTTCGATCGTTGCAACATGCCGCTCCAGCGTGGCTGCGAACGCAGCAGGAGACGACGACAGCCGCTTGCGCAGCAATTGGTGCACGAAGTGATCGACGGCACGCCCCCCATCAGCGCCGCCTTCGCGCCGCTTGATGTATGCGTCCAACTGCCGTCGAGCGGCCCTCTCGTCCTCTGTATACGCGACAGGCAGCGCCTCAAGCCGCCTCTCGGGGTAGATGCGCTTGCCATTCGCATCGACCAGATCGCTCTTCAGCCGTCGGACCATGACCCGGGCTAGCTGGGGGTCGCTTGGAAGGACGTTTCTCGCGAACCGTTGATCATCAAGGAGTTCGAGGAGCGCCGTGAACGATTCAGTGTAACCGTCATGCGGCGTGGCGGTGAGAAACAGCTTGTGCTGGAAGTGTGGTGCGACCAGGCGAACCAGCCGTGTCCTGAGGCTTTCGACAGCATAGCGGCCCACGGTCGGGGCGACATTGTGAGCCTCGTCGATTATCAGCAGGTCGAACTTCCTGGGGTGGCTGACGTGCGGTGGCAGTGCGTCCCGAAGAAGGCGCAAGCCTTCACCCTGCTTGGCCCAGTCCATTGATGTGATCAGACGAGGAAAAGACGTCCACGGATTGGCATGCAGGCCTCGCTCGCGGCGCAGACGCTTGACGAATTCAGTATCGACGATCCGGAACTCCAGTCCGAACTTCTCCTGCATTTCGACGCGCCACTTTTCCTGCAACGAGGCCGGGCAAAGCACGAGAACGGTGCGGGCGCGGTGTCGCAGCAGCATCTCTTGAACGACGAGTCCGGCCTCGATGGTTTTCCCGAGGCCGACGTCGTCGGCGATCAGCAGATTGGTGCGCGCCATGTCGATCGCGCGCACGAGCGGATCCAGCTGGTAGTCCTCAATGCTGACGCCGCTGCGGAATGGCGCCTGCAGATAGCCGCGATCCGCGTTCGTCGCAGCGCCCCAAACTACTGCGTCAAGGAAGGCCTGAAGCGTTGAGGGGTCGTCCAGACCGGTCATGCGCGGCAGTCCGGCCCGCTCGATCACATGCGCCCCGGGCTCCAGTTCCCAGAGAACTTCGATCTCTTCACCCAGCGCATCCTCGTCGATCGAAGCCAGCCGGACGAGATGCCGCTTGGGCAGTCCGGGGGCAACCGAACCGCCATCGACTTCGGAGACGATCCATTGGCGGCGGCGAGCCTCGACCAGCTGGCCAGGCTCAGGCGCAGTGGCGTGGGCGACATTGGCCACCATTTCATCCGCGGTCATCGACATAGACGGGCCCCATTCTTCTTGCGCGCGTCGACGAGTTCGGCGATGCGGTCCGCGGCTTCGCGGGCGTCTTCGTGTTCCCAGATCCGGACCGTCTTCCAACCAAGTGCGTTCAGTCGCTGATCGGTATCGGCATCCCTGGATCGATTGGTTTCGATCTTCTCCCGCCAGAAATCCGCATTGCTCTTCGGCCAAGATGCGTGCTCAGGACAGCCGTGCCAAAAGCATCCGTCGACAAAGACGGCTATCCTCGCACTGGGGAAGACGATATCGGCGAGGCGCCTGGGCTTCGTCAGTAGCGGAACGTGAAGGCGGTAGCGCAGGCCCTTGGCGTGCAGAACCCTCCGGAGATCGATTTCCGCTTGCGTGCCCTTCTGTCGCACGCGGGCCATACGGCGACTCGCGTCATGCGACGAGGGACTTACGCGCGTCATCCGCGACGGCTCCCTTCTTCTCTCTTTTTGTTTTCTCGGCTTCAATTCCGAGATGGGCTGCAATGCTTTGGCCGATCACCTCGCCGAGCGTCACCGGTACCGCGTTCCCGATCATTCGGCCTAACGCCTTGAAGTGAATGGGCGCTCCATCCGGGATGAAAGAATAGGATTTGGGGAAGCCTTGAAGAATTGCCCCTTCTCGCAGGGAAATGGCGCGGTCCTGCTCGGGATGCCCGAACCGGCCGTTGCCGAAGCCGTAGAACTGGGTTGTCAAAGTCGGAGCGGGCTCATCCCATACCATCCGGCCATAGACCCCCGGATAGGTGTGGCCCGTCTTACGCTGATGGCAGTCGGCCACGAGGTGCTTCGGCCAGTCCCGCCATGTACCGCCGGGCCGGGACACGCGAATTCTTTCGAGATTCAAATCGGAGAGCTTGGACGCGGCGTGCAGAGGGTCTTTCGAATGAGCCCCGCCCTGAGCGATTGGCGCAAGCTTACCGATCGCTGCGCGGACAGTCGTAGGGCTATCTTGCTTCGGGGCGACGATCTCGATGGGGCCGAGGCGGGAGGCCAGCAGCACCATGCGCCGTCGGTTTTGCGGCAGCCCGTATAGCGAGCAATCAACCACTTCTTGGTGGATGAAGTACCCCAACTTCTGCAGGGTCTCGACGAAGTCACCGAACACCGCGTGCTTAGCAACCGACGGAACATTCTCCATCGTGACAAGGTCAGGGCGCGTCGATTTTACCAGTCGGCCGAACTGGTAGAGGAGGCCCCAGCGGGGACTTCCGACGACATCGTATCGCTGGGCATAAGTCGAAAAGGGTTGGCAGGGGGCGCAACCGGCGAGCACTTTGACTTGCGCACCACCGAACAAGTCGTCGAGGCGCTTCGGATCTAGCTGTCCTACGTCTTCGTTGATGAAGCGCGCTGCGTTGTTTGCTTCGAAGGGGTGACGGCATGCCTCATCGACGTCTATACCAGCGACGACCTTGATGCCCTTCGAAATCAGGCCATGAGTGAGGCCTCCGGCCCCGCAGAACAGGTCGACGCATGCGACATCAGCCATCCGCTTTTTCTCCCCCCGCACGCTTCCCCTTCTGTGAAACGGGCTCAGCCGCTTCGCTTTCCTTATGATCGTCAGACGCTTTTCCGCACCTTACCCACTCATCGACCTCGTCAGTTTTGAACTTCCAAAGCCTCCCGACCTTGTGTGCCGGCATGTCCTTCTTCGCGATCCACCCATAGACCGTGTCTTTGCTGACACCGAGATACTCAGCGATCTCCTCCACAGAGACCCAGCGATCGGACATGGTGCGGCCTTTCAACAGCCAGCTCGACTTCTGAGCGAGCATCTCACCAGATCGGTTGGGAGTAAACCGTAATAAGGCGAGTTTGGTCCGGTTTGATCGGATCTGCACCGGCTATGAGGGTGTTTTTCGCAGGACAAGGGCCCTGATGGTCCGCCGCGGCCCATCGATCGGCCCGCCACATGCTCCCCCCGAAGCAGGGTGCGGGCAGCTGATGGAAAGGAAGGGGCCGCAGCCTCGTCGAATTTCTAGGACGAATCGATGGAGAGAGTTCGGTATTTGTTACACCCCCTCCGCCACTTGCCCTCGCGAAAGTGTTCTCTCGATCCAGATGCGGCCGGATTTTTCCGTCGTTTTCGAGGGTTATGCGGGAGGGGCTGAGCACTGGCGTCGACGCCCGGAGGCCCAGAAGTGGTCTCTCGAGGCCGATGGCGGTTCTGCGCGAAATGAGTGCCATGTTGCGTGTTCCCGGTTCGATAACCCAATTGCGTCCACTGACTCTTCAGAATTCCGCCTTGATCAGGCGCAAACGCGAGGCCGATCTTCCTGCTCGTCAGGGGGCGGCATGTTACCGAGGCAGTCCTATGCCGAACGGCACAGCCCAGCTGGGATGGCGCGACGGCGGATCATTGCGCCATGTCCATCGCCAGATCGGCCAGCGCTGCCTCAAGCGCGGGCACCAGATCGGTGCTGTCATCGAAGACGCCGACGTCCGTGTTGATCTGGAAGGTTACGGTCACCCGAATTTCGGAATAGTGGCGCAAGCTGGAGACATAGCCAGGTATCCAGCCGCCGTGGCCCAGAACCCTGCCGCGCGGCGTGTCTTCATAAATCGCAACGCCGGTGCCGTAGAAGATGCCCGGTGCGTCCGGCGACACGGCAACGCCGGACAGCAGCCGGTCGAGATAGGTCGCGTCCATCGCTTGCCCGCCAAACAGAAGCTGCCCCCAGCGCGCAAGGTCCGGCGCAGTCGAGGCATACCCGCCGCCCGTCCACTCCACCGCCGGATTCCATAGAAGCCGTCCCTCCGCGTCAGCGGCGCGGGACGGCAGGCCGAAGGGATTGCCGGGTGCCACATAGCCCACAGCAAGGCCGGGAAGCTCGCGGCGGTCGGAGGGGACAGTCGCCGTCAGGCCGAGGGGGCCCAGAAAGCGCGCTCGAACAGCCTCAAAGTAGGTCTGACCTGTCACTTTCTCGATCACCAGCCCCAGAAGGATATAGCCAGTATCGCTGTAGGCCCAGCCGGTGCCCGGTTGGAAGAGCGGTGCCTCGCCCGCCAGGAAGCCGACAAGCTCTTCGGGATCGAAGGGGCCTTCGCCGGTCAGGCGCGGCCAGGCAGACTGGAAGGCGGGAAGATAGACATGGTCTGGCAATCCGGCCGAATGGTGCAGCAGGTGGTCAAGGGTGATGGCCCCCGCGTTGGGCAGGTCGCCAAACCACGCACGGTCGCCCAGATGACTGGACAAGAGGTCAGTGCGGGACAGAAGCCCCTCGCTTTCCAGCGCAAGAATCGTGGCGGCGACGAAGGTCTTGCCAATGCTCGCCGCCAGCATCGGCGTGTCCGGGGTCATCTTCCTGCCGGACTCGACATCGGCAAGCCCGACGGCGACCGTGATCACCGTGCCATCGGGCAAGGCAATCGCGGCGGTTGCACCGGGAAAGCCGTAACGCGCCTGAAAGTCGAGGAGCGTCGCTTCCAGTCGCGAGGGATCGGCATCGCCCTGCGCCGCCACGAGGGTCGCGGCGCCAAGCAGGCCGAAAGAGAGGCAAGAGACCATCAGCAGCTTGTGCATCGATCATACATCCACTGCGCGCGTCGCAAGCTGCGGCGATGGCAGCACCTCTGTCACTGCGCCTTCGCGCGTGAACATCGTGTTCCGGTTCCACCATACGACAATGACGACCACCCCAAGAAGAATCCGGGTGTCCCACGGTTGGGCATCGGGCCAGAACGGGTTGATGAGTTGCCAGTGGAACAGCATCGGCCACAGAAGGCTGCCCTTGGTGCTGTTGAAGATCGGCGTCACCAGAACGGCCAGCACCACGTTGCCAAGGAAAAAGGGCAGGAAGTTCCAGGTGGCAAAGACAGTGCCGGACAGAAAGAAGGCCGGCAGATGCCAGATCCCCCAGATCGCCCCGATCAAGATCCCCGCCCAGATCGGCGCCATGTGCCGCTGAAGCAGCGGCTGCAGGACGCCACGCCAGCCGAACTCTTCCACCGGGCCAAGAAACATCATCATGAAGAGAACCGAGATCATGGCCCCGATCCCCTCCGGCGGCAGGGGGGCCAGCACGGGCCCGCCCTTGATCAGCGATCCCGCCAAATAGACCAGCGGCACGACGACCAGGATGAAGGCCACCCAGCCCGTCGGGCAGCGCCAAAGCAAAAGCCGGGACAGGAAGAGCCGGATACCGGCCAGACCGGAGTAGAAGAACACCACCAGGAAGGCCGAGATTGCAGGTGACCAGGTCGCCACGAAGAATACCGGATGCGAACCGCTGATTTCGCCGAAAGTCGACGAGGCGATTTCGGGCAGGAAGATGTACAAGCCGAGCAACCCCCAGCTGATCAGGAAGGTGAGACCGACAAAGGCGAAAATCGCGGGTGAAGGGATCTTGGCAACAGATGTGTTCGGCGATGCGATGACCATCGCTGCTCTCCTGTATTGATGGCTCGCCAGCGGAAAGCGGCACAGGGTCATGAGTGCCCGCCAACTTACCGCACTCGATGTGTGACGGTGTTGATCTTCATCAAACGGCGCGGCGGTTTCGTCCCTCGCATCTGCTGGGAGGCCCATTTCGGAATTGAGGTGCTTATGCCAGAGAAGGTTCGACGGCAGTCGCCTTCCCTCCGCCGCTTGCCCTGGCGAATGCGTTCTCCCGTTGATGCTGCGGCCGGATTTTTCCTTTGTTTTCGCGGATGGACTGTGGCCGTGAACGCACCCGACCCTGACCGCCGCGCGCTCATTCCATCCTGGCGCTGCAGGACGCGGCCCTGGCGACTGCGGGCGACTGCGGGCGGCAGCCGGCGTGTCGGCAACGGGTTGAGGTGCAGGGCCGCCTGCTGGCGCAGAGGATGAGCCGGCCCGCGGCACGCCCCCGGATGCCCGGGCGGTGGCGCTGATGGTCATGGAAGGCTTGGAGGATGCGGCAATGGCGCGTAGGCAGGGGCAGGAGGCGCTGTTCATCGGGCGGGGCGCCTGTTCGGGGCCAGGGAGGAATGCGGGGGAGATGCAGATGACTCCGGTGCGTGAACGGCTGAACATCGCCCTTCTGGGGCTGGCGCTGCTGGGGCTGGGGGCGGGCCTTGGCCTCTGGCTGGCGGGTCAGCCACAGCTGGCCGGGCTGGTCTGGGCGGCGGGCGTCGCCCCGGTGCTGGCGGCGCTGTGCGTGGAGATCCTGCGCAGCCTGCGCCAGGGCGAGGTCGGGCTCGACATCGTCGCCGCGCTGTCGATGTCAGCGGCACTGCTGGTCGGCGAGACGCTGGCGGCGGCGGTGGTTGCGCTGATGTATTCGGGCGGCACCTTCCTGGAGAGCTTTGCGCAAGGCCGCGCCCGGCGCGAGATGGGCGATCTTCTGTCGCGCGTGCCCCGCACCGCCACCCGCCACCGGGGCGGCGCGCTGGAGGAGGTGGCGCTCGACGCCCTCGCTCCGGGCGATCTGCTGCTGATCCGGCAGGGCGATGTGGCCCCGGTCGATGGCACAGTGGAGAGCGCGGGCGCGCTGCTGGACCAGTCGGCGCTGACCGGCGAGTCGATGCCGATGCGGCTGGTGCAGGGGCAGCCTGTGATGAGTGGCTCGACCAATGCCGGCGAGGCCTTCGACCTGCGCGCCACGCGGGCTGCGGCTGACAGCACCTATGCCGGGATCGTGCGGCTGGTGGAGGCGGCGCAGGCTTCCAAGGCGCCGATGGCCCGGCTGGCCGACCGCTATTCGCTGCTGTTCCTGGCGGTGACGGTTGCGCTGGCGAGCGCCGCCTGGTGGGTCACCGGCGATCCGGTCCGCGCGGTGGCGGTGCTGGTGGTGGCGACGCCCTGTCCGCTGATCCTGGCGGTGCCGGTGGCGCTGGTGGCCGGGCTGTCGCGGGCGGCGCATTTCGGGGTGCTGATCAAGGGCGCCGGGCCACTGGAGGCGCTGGCGCGGGTGCGGACCCTGATCCTCGACAAGACCGGCACGCTGACCGACGGGCGCCCGCAGATCGTGCGGATCGACCGGCTGGGCGAGATGTCCGAGGCGGAGATCCTGCACTTCGCCGCGGCGCTGGATCAGGCGTCCAAACACCCGGTCGCGCAGGCCATTGTCGCGGCGGCACGGGAGCGGGGCATCGCCTTGCCGGTGCCCGAAACCGCGATCGAAAGCCCCGGTGAGGGCGTCGCGGGAACCATCGACGGGCGGCAGGTCATCGTCGGGGGCGCAGGCTTCGTCGCCGCGCAGGCGGGGGTTGCGGTTCCCAAGGCGGCGGTCATTGCGGCGGGGTCGGTCGTGGTGTCGGTTGCAGTGGACGGCAAGCTGGCGGGGCATCTGGTGATGGCGGATGCGCTGCGCGCGGGCACTGCGGACCTGCTGGCGGGTCTGCGCAGGCTGGGGGTCGCGCGCATCGTGCTGGCCACCGGGGATCGCCGCGCCGTGGCCGAGGCGGTGACGGAAGGGCTCGGCCTCGACTCCGTGCACGCCGATCTGGCGCCGGGCCAGAAGGTGGCGCTGGTGCTGGCAGAGCGCGCGGGCGGCCCGGTGATGATGGTCGGCGACGGCGTCAACGATGCGCCCGCGCTGGCGGCGGCCGATATCGGCGTGGCGATGGGCGCGCGCGGGGCGGCGGCCTCGGCCGAGGCGGCGGATGTGGTGCTGCTGGTCGATCATCTGGACCGGCTGCTGCCGGGGATCGAGATCGCCCAACGCTCCCGCCGCATCGCCATGGAGAGCGTGGCAGCCGGGATCGGTCTGTCGGTGCTTGGCATGATCGCCGCCGCCTTCGGCTATCTGACGCCGGTGCAGGGCGCGCTGCTGCAGGAGGTGATCGACGTGGCGGTGATCCTGAACGCGCTGCGGGCGCTGCGGATCAAGCCGGGGCGGATG
>Ga0209347_1005912_pt1 | contig 11252 bp, 10 predicted proteins | sample AutmiccommuBRH23_FD_187382 | JGI IMG/M metagenome (GOLD analysis project Ga0209347, IMG submission 187382) | Deep subsurface microbial communities from Mt. Terri, Switzerland - Autotrophic microbial communities BRH/23 (SPAdes) (version 2) | ecosystem: Environmental > Aquatic > Deep subsurface >...
GTACGCCTCCGCTTGAAGCCTTGCCGCGCCTTGCATCTGAAGCTTTTTGAACAGCCTCGGGTTGTAGTTGAATAAGTACTTTGTTGACCTTTTAACATAGTTTTGCAACACTCTCCTAGTATAGAAGCGGTTCCTTTATGTTAAATATATTAGGAGGGGCTGGGCCGGGTAATAAAAGGAGATTTGACAGAATAAATGTATAAGGTCCTCTTGGCGGGGCTGCTTTCAGCCGGTTTGGCCGTGGTGGCCAACATTTGCCTGAAAAGTGCGGGGCGGGCGGGTATGACCTATTATGGGCCATTATTGGAAGAATGCCTCAAAACGGGATGGGCCCTTATTCTTAATGTGTCTGTGCCGGGCGTTCACATTTTTTTCGGTGTTTTCGAGGCTTTGGGTGACTGTGTTTGGGGAGGCGGGTTTAACAGGCTGGCCGCCCTCAGCGCGGTAGTAGCCCATACCGTCTTCGGCCTGATTACATACTTTACCCTAAGCGCCGGGTATCCCGCCATTACCTCCATACTGGCGGCTGCAGGAATTCATATTCTTTGGAACGCGGGTGTTCTGAGAGTTTCAGAAAGCAAAAAAACGTCCGGTAAACAGGGAAGGAGAGGTTCTGTTTAACATTTACATAACCTGCAATTGCTGTGGTGAAATTATGGGAGGGGTCCGGGTGACCCATGGTAGCCTGGAAGTATTGACGGCCCATAGCTCTGAATATATAATTGGTACTATAATTGCTGCAGGAGAACGGGACAGCTGCCTGTGCCGGGGAGTCTGTGAAGACTGCCGGGAGTCCCTGTGGGGGGAATCCCGGGGGTTTTATTGTGCCCAGTCCCTGCTTCATTAGTTGATTCCAGGCTTGTAACAGAGCTTTAGCCTGTGGCGCTGAAGCTCTTTTTCGTCGTGCACTTTACTCTGGCCGGATTGGAGAAACAATTATGCGAGGACTGCTGGCTCCCCTGAGAAATATGAGTGAATACAAAAATTTATGTCAGGGGCTGGACAGAAAAATACGGCAGCAGATTGTCTTTGGGTTGTCGGGATCCCAAAAGGCTTTTTTGGCCGCCGCACTACTGGAGCATGCCGGAAGTTGTGCGATGATACTTGCCCCGGGTGAGCAAGAGGCCTCCAGCATAGCGGAAGACCTTTCAAGTTTGTTGCCCGGGAAAAGAATATTACATTTCCCAGCTTTTCAGCTATTGCCCTATCAGATATTGGCGGCAGGGCGTGAAAACATGGATGCCCGGCTCAAAGTGCTGGAATCACTGGGTTCTGGAGAACCATTGGTGATAGTGGCCACCCTGGAGGCTGTTTTAAGGCGCTTAACCCCTCCGGAAAACTTTTATGCCCGAAGCATTAACCTTTCTGTGGGGGATATTATGGACCCCGGGGAATTAAAAAGAAATCTTGTGGAAATGGGCTATGAACGGTGTGAAATGGTTGAGGGCCGGGGCCAGTTCAGTTCCAGGGGCGGTATTTTGGATGTTTTTCCTATTTCAGAAAATCCGGTCCGAATGGAGTTCTTCGATGACCAGTTGGATTCGATCAGGTTCTTTGACCCTGATACCCAGCGATCTGTGGGTAAGCGAAGGGATTTCAGCATTTCCCCTGCAGTGGAGCTGGTGATTGACCCTAAGATAAGGCGGGAAGCCCTGGCTAAGCTGGAGATTGAATATAAAGCACAGCTGAAAAGAATTACCAGGAGCGGAAGTCTGGACGCCAGGAGATCCCTTAACGAGATGTATCAGGGAGCGGTGGAAAAAATAGAGGCCGGACTTTATTTCCCCGGGATGGATCAGTTTCTTCCTTACTTTTGCCCTGATCCGGTTACCCTGGCTGACTATTTTCCGCCCGATGCCCTGGCGCTGGTTGATGAGCCCCAGAGGCTGAAGGAACTGGCTGATGTTATTCATCGGGAGAGGGCAGAAACGTACAATGATCTACTGGCCAAGGGAAAGGTGCTGCCCGGACAGTATGGCGGGTATATGCAGTGGGAAGATGTGCGAAATTCCCTGGGCCGGCTGATTACCGTGTTTATGTCATACATGCCCAGGCAGCCCCGGCACATTAATCCGGGCAACATAGTAACCTTTGCGGCCAAGGGAATGCATGCCTTTCTGGGAAGGATGGATATTCTTACCGAAGAGGTCACCAACTGGAAGCGCAATGGCTATGCTGTTGCCCTCATGGCTGGTAATCCGGATCAGGCAAAACAAATGCTGGAGGTAATGAGAGACGCCAAGATAGACGCGTACCGTGTAGAGAGGCTTTCCGGGGATATCGTTCATGGAAATGTGGTTATCACAGAAGGAAGTATTTCAGCGGGCTTTGAGCTGCCGGGGGGCAGGCTGGCGGTGGTGACCGGGGCCGAAATGTTTGGGCGGAAGAGGAAAGCAAAGGAGCGGGCCCGCTCCAGGTCCAGGATGGAACCCTTTACCGATCTAAAAACAGGGGATTTTGTGGTTCATGTAAATCATGGCATTGGACGGTATACAGGCATTGAAAAACTGGACATAGGGGGAATCCAAAAGGATTACCTGGCCATCAAATATTCCGGTGAGGATAAGTTATATGTGCCTACCGATCAGGTGGGTTTGATTCAAAAATACCTGGGTGGAGAAGCAGATACCCCCAAACTTTCAAAGTTGGGAGGGGCTGAATGGAACCGGCTGAAGGGAAGGGTGAGGGAGGCCGTCAAGGAAATGGCCCGGGAGCTGATTGCCCTGTACGCCGTCAGGGAAAGTGCCCGGGGGCACGCCTTCAGTCCCGACACGGTATGGCAGAAGGAATTTGAATCAGCTTTTCCCTATGAAGAAACCCCCGATCAGTTCCGGGCCATTGAAGAGGTAAAGAAGGACATGGAGAAAAACCTGCCCATGGACCGGCTGCTTTGTGGTGACGTGGGCTACGGAAAGACCGAGGTGGCCTTGAGGGCCGCCTTTAAGGCCGTAATGGACGGTAAGCAGGTGGCGGTGCTGGTACCCACCACAATACTGGCCCAGCAGCACTATAACACCTTCAGGGAGAGGTTTTCTCAATACCCCATGAGCATAGAGATGCTCAGCCGCTTTCGTTCCCCCAGGGAGCAGAGAATAATACTGCAGGACCTTTCCCTGGGCAAACTGGATATAGTCATAGGAACCCACAGGCTGGTTCAAGAGGATGTTATATTTAAAAACCTGGGACTTCTGGTGGTGGATGAGGAGCAGCGATTTGGGGTGTCTCACAAAGAGAGACTCAAAATGATTAAGCATAATGTGGATGTGCTGACACTTACGGCCACACCCATTCCCCGGACACTGCACATGTCCTTGGTGGGGGTCAGGGACACCAGCCTTCTGGAAACGCCACCGGAAAACCGCTTTCCGGTCCAAACCTATGTGTTGGAAGAAGACCCACACATGATCAGGGAGGCCATATACAGGGAGATGGGCAGGGGAGGACAGGTCTTTTTTGTCCATAACAGGATACTGGACCTTGACAGTGTGGCCGGATGGCTTCAGGGTCTGGTTCCGGAAGCCAGGCTGGCAGTGGCTCACGGACAGTTAAAAGAAGACGATCTGGAGCAGATAATGCTGGATTTTATGGCCGGGTCCTATGATGTTCTGGTCTGCACCACCATAATAGAAAGTGGCCTGGATATTCCCAATGTAAACACCCTGGTGGTAAAAGACGCCAATAATATGGGGCTGTCCCAGTTATACCAGCTCAGGGGACGGGTGGGAAGATCAAACAGGATTGCTTATGCCTATTTTACCTACCGCAGGGACCGCATACTGAACGAGGTGGCTGAAAAGAGGCTTGCTGCCATAAGGGAGTTCACAGCCTTCGGGTCTGGCTATAAGATTGCCATGAGGGACCTGGAAATAAGGGGAGCGGGAAACCTATTGGGACCGGAACAGCACGGGCATATCGATGCCGTTGGCTTTGACCTGTACTGCAGGCTTCTGGAAGAGGCCGTGAGGGAGGCCCGGGGAGAGGAACACCTGGGCCCGGTGGAAGCGGCCATAGAATTACCGGTGGAAGCCTACATTCCAAAGTATTATGTGGCCGATACCAATCAAAAGGTAGAGATTTACCGGAGAATAGCCTCTTTCAGAGAGGAATCCCTGGTGGACGATTTGGTGGAGGAACTGGTGGATCGGTTTGGCGATATTCCACTGCCGGTACAGAGGCTGTGCAGGGTTGCAAGGATAAGAATTTTGGCCGGGAACATCCGGATAAAAAACATAGCCGCGCAGTCAGGCCATTTTAAAATTCAATTCTCCCAGGGCCATCTCCTTACCGGGGACCGTCTGGTAAAAATAGGCCAGGAGTATAGGAATAGGGTTAAGTTTTCGGCCCAGGGAGAAATTTTTGAAATCAAGCTGAGGGCGCCTGGCTCCGAAGATAACCCCGAATACTACCTGGAGGAGCTGGAAAGCTTTATAAGGGAGCTGGCATGACCAGGAAGGATGCCTGGATACTGAGAAGGAATACAGGAGTTAGAATAAAGTGGACAAAGTGTAAGAAATTAAAAAACAAGAATGCATAGCGGTTTTTTATTCTGAGTTCTTAATTCTGGACTAGTAAGGATATCCTGTAAGCTATTGTCATTGCAGTTTTTACTCTGGGGGCTTATAATCAACTTTATATGAGGAGGGATGGTTTTGAACATTTGGCTTAAAGGAGTTATGGGGCTGTTAACTGTGCTTCTGGTGTTTACTCTGGCAATGGCGGCTGGCTTAGGAAAAAACAATGTTGTGGCCACGGTAAACGGAGAGAATATTAGCAGGCAGCAACTGGATGAAATGGTCGCAGAGATGAAAAAGTATTATAAATCCCAGGGCTTGGAAATTGACGGGCAAAAAGACCCGGAAATGGCTAAACAACTGGACTCTATGACCCTGGATCAGCTTATTACCCAGACTATGTTAATTCAGGAAGCTAAAAAAATGGGTATAACGGTTACCAAGGAAGATGTTGATAAGGAAATATCCAAGTATAAAGAGCAAATGACCGAGGAAAAATTCAAAGAATATCTCAAAAGTAACGATCTGTCCGAAACCCGGCTGAATGCAATGGTGGAAAAGGATCTGTATGTTTACGGACTGCAGAATAAGATAATGGAGGAAGTTAAGCCAACCACAGAGGATCAGGCCAGGGAATACTACGAAAAGAACAAGAAGGAATTTGTGACCCGTGAAAGCTATGAAGTTCGCCATATACTGGCCCTTACCGATGGTAAGGAGGGGGACAAGGCCAAGTTGGATCTTGAGGCCAGAACGAAAGTCATATCAATCCTTGAACAATTAAAGCAGGGTAAAGATTTCGCTGAAATGGCAAAAGAAAAATCCGAGGATCCCGGCACCGCAGCTCAGGGAGGTCTCTATACATTCACCCCCGGGGAATCAGTTCCTGAGTTTGAAGCTGCCGCAAAGGCATTGAAGCCTGGCCAAATGACCATGGAGCCGGTAAAGACAACCTATGGCTACCATTTGATAAAATTGGACAAGCATACTCCCGAAAAGCAAAAATCCTTTGACGAGGTTAAAACAGAATTAGTTGCCAAGCTCACCGACGATGCCAAGCAGGCCAAAGCGATAAAATTCATGGATGAAACCAGAAATAATGCCCAAATAGTGAACAAGCTTGAAAAACCTGAAGATAAAAAAGATCAGAGTGAAGAGAATAAGGACAAGAAATAAGAATAAAGAAGAATAATGAAAAAAAATAATGCTCATTGGTAAAAAATGAATAATTCCTTTTCTCCTGTTATATACTATCTGTGAAAGTTAAAACACCAAGTATTTGCAGATAAAGGAGGGAAGGGTGAATAGATGAAAGCGACCGGTATCGTTCGCCGTATCGATGATTTAGGCAGAGTTGTAATACCGAAAGAAATCAGAAGAACGCTTCGCATACGAGAAGGAGATCCTCTGGAAATTTTTGTGGACAGAGAAGGCGAGGTTATTCTTAAGAAATATTCCCCCATCGGAGAACTAGGGGATTTTGCTAAGGAATATGCCGATTCTCTGCATGAAGCATTGGGTCACATAGCCTGCATTGCGGACCGGGATACAGTTATAGCGGTCGCAGGGGCGCCCAAAAAAGAGTTCATTAATAAAGCAATAGGACCGGCCATTGAAAAAGTGATGGAAGAAAGAAAGGCCGTTATTCTGAATAACCCGGGCAAGGATCCTCAGAACAAGGATTGCATGATTGTCGAAGATGGTGATAGCAGGTATTCCGCCGAGGTAATAGCGCCCATAATTGCCGAAGGAGACCCCATAGGAGCAGTTATACTGGCTTCCAAAGAGCCGGATGTCAAAATGGGTGAAATGGAGTTAAAGCTGGCCGAGACCGCTGCAGGGTTTTTGGCCAAACAAATGGAACAATAAAAGTGGCCTTAAAAGGCCACTTTTTTTGTTCAGCTGTAAGCTGTAAGCTATAAGCTGTAAGCTTTTTAAATATATTATGCTATAATATAAAGGTTAAACTTGGTAGTATAGGCGGCTAGTGATAAGCGGCACGCAGAAAGCTTGCCGCTTATAGCTTATAGCTTATAGCTTACCGCTTTTTAAGAGTGGAGGTTTAATTTTGGGCAATGTTCTAACTATTGCAGGTCTTGGTCCCGGCGACCCGGGACTGCTTTCTATGGCGGCTGTGGAAGCTCTGGGGCGGGGCAATTTATGGCTTCGTACCGAGATTCACCCGTCGGTGGAGTGGATCAGGGAAAAGGGTATTTACTATCAGACTTTTGATCAGGTATACCGGGAGGCTGATGATTTTCAACAGGTGTACAGGATTATTGCAGACCAGGTAATATCCATGGTCCGGGATAAGGATGTCATTTACGCGGTGCCGGGGCACCCCCTGGTGGCCGAGGAGTCGGTTGAGTTAATACTGAAGGATGCAGCAGCAGAAGGCGTTGAGGTCCGTTTAATACCCGGAATGAGTTTCCTTGACTCCCTGCTGACCGCCATACAATTAAGCCCTTCCACCGGGCTTCACGTGGTGGACGGCTTGCGGCTGGACAGGCAGCCGCCGGATACTTCCTCCAGCACCATTGTTACTCAGGCATACAGCCGACTGGTAATGTCTGAAATAAAACTGTCCCTAATGGAATATTATCCGGACCACCACCCTGTGATGGTGGTTACCGCTGCAGGTGTCCCGGGCCTGGAAAGGGTGGACCGCTGCCTACTTTACGAGCTGGACAGAGTAGGTAAGGTGAATCACCTTACCAGTATATTCATCCCCCCGGTGGAGGATTCCGTAAGGTCAGCCGGCAGCCGTTTTCCCCTGGACCCCCTGGTTGAGGTGATGGCCCGGCTGAGAGGCCAGGGAGGGTGTCCCTGGGACAGGGAGCAGGATCACAGAACCCTTCGGCAGTATTTGCTGGAAGAGGCTTATGAAACGGTAGATGCAATAGACAGCCAGGATATGTATAATATTTGTGAAGAATTGGGAGACTTATTACTACAAATAGTTTTCCATGCCTGTATTGCTGCGGAAGACGGGAATTTTGACATCAATGACGTGGTGGCAAAAATTACTGAAAAAATGATCAGGCGGCATCCTCATGTTTTCGGGAATGTAAGAGTGGAAAACAGTGATGAAGTTCTTGTAAACTGGGCGGCTATAAAGGAGATGGAGAAGGGGGTCCGGAAGGAAGGGATACTTGATGGGATACCTGAGTTTCTGCCTTCTCTGATGAGGGCGCAGAAAATACAGGCAGCCGCGGCCAAGGTGGGCTTTGACTGGCCCGACTACGAAGGGGCGCTGGAAAAGCTTTACGAGGAACTGGCCGAAATGTTGGGGGCCATTAAAAGCGGTAGCGGTGTCCAAAAAGAAGATGAAATAGGTGACGTGCTGTTTTCAGTGGTAAATCTCTCACGTCTGTTAAAAATTAACGCAGAGGTGGCGCTTTCCGGTACAATCAACAAATTTCTCCACAGGTTCAATTATATTGAAAAAAAGGCAATAAAAGAAGATCGTAAACTGGGTGAATGCAGTCTTGGGGAAATGGACACATGGTGGGAAGAAGCAAAAAAGGTTGAAAAAAGTTTAAAAATAAAGGAATTATTTTCAATCCGGGAGGAAATACGAGAAAAATAGCGAATAGTAACTCCATCAACAGGTAAAATATTAAGGGGGGTATTTATGAACAAGGCTGATCTCGTCTCGAAGGTTGCCGAGAAAACCGATTTTACTAAAAAGGATGCCGAAAAGGCTGTATCTGCAGTGTTAGCAAGCATCGAGGAGGCTCTTTCCGGCGGGGAAAAGGTGCAGTTAGTTGGTTTTGGCACCTTCGAAATAAGAGAAAGGGCTGCCCGCAAGGGTCGCAACCCGCAGACCGGTCAAGAGATAAACATTGCTGCTGCCAAGGTCCCTGTATTTAAGGCCGGCAAAGCTTTGCGCGAAAGCGTTGGTTAAAGAATAAAAAGAATAATTGTTATAGACATTTGTTGGTAAATTGTTTTAGGGTTTCAAAATCCACGCTAAACATGTGTGGATTTTTATTTTAACAGGGGGTTTTAGGGTGAGACTGGATAAATTTCTAAAGGTTTCCAGGGTAATAAAAAGGAGGACGGTAGCCAATGAAGTGTGCGACCAGGGACAGGTTACCGTTAACGGACGGGTTGCCAAGGCAGGTACCGAGGTTAAGCCCGGAGACAGGGTGGAGATAGGGCTGGGGGAAAGAGTGATTCGCCTGGAGATAATCGAGGTCAGAGACAACGTTGCGGCCCGGGATGCCTCGGGCTTATACAGTATTATAGAGTAGAGTTCAGGAGTCAGGGGACAGAATTTATTATGTACGTCTGATAGATGAATGCTTAGGCGCCCGTAGTGGGTGCTTTTTTATTGTGGTCGTAAAAGGCTGTAAAATTGATAAATAGCCAGATCCAGAGGGTAGGTTAAGCGGAAAGGGAGTATATAAGCAAAAACGGGATTTGCCATCATATGGTAACATTAACAATAAAAACCATGTGAGGTGATTAAGGTGATTTTTCCCCAGGAGCTTTCTGAGAATATTAATTCAGGGAAAGATTACATTGTTTTTTTCAGTGTACCACCGGAGGTTAGCCCGGGTAAGAGGTTTACGGCCCAAGGGAGGGGGGGTGATGTCGGTTGCCCTGAAAGGTTCTTCAGACAGGCCGCCGGAAGCTTCGGAGGCCAGGGGAAGGCTGGTATAAAGGATCGACGAAGGGACTTCAGGGCCAGAGGGCCTTAAGAAAATAAAGTTTTCGGCGCCTTAATGGGAAAAGGGGATATGTGCGGGCTCTTGGTCCAATATTTATTAATCCCATAGTTTTCCAAAAGGCATCGGTTTGCCACCAAGAGGGATAACCTGGTTGAGGCGGTAACGGACTTTAAACATGGGTGGTGCGGTTTTAAGTTCAAAGGGGGCCCCCTTCCCGCCGACCGGTTTCCCGGTCTGACAGTTTTTCAAATGGTTTGGACATTATCGGGAATAGTTCCGGGGCTTGACATGGCGCTTTGATTTGCGTCCGCCTTTTTTGTCCAAGCAGATATTGTTGCATAATATTGTGCAGCCCGGCAAAAATAACACTGGTTAATATTTTTGCCGGGGGGTAAATTTAAATTGTACAAGAAGAGATTTCTAACAGTTATAGCCGTATTGTTTACAGCGCTTTTGATATCTTCATGCGCCCGGGGTCCTCTGAAAAGCCCCGGCATGAATAAGTACAAGTCAGAGCCAACCATCAGCCTTTTTGACAATAAAACCACTGAAAAAAAGAATATAAAACTGGAAGAATATCTGGCCGGGGTGGTGGCTGCAGAAATGGAGCCGGCCTGGCCGATTAATGCTCTGGCTGCCCAGGCTATAATTGCCCGTACATTTACCATGGAAAATATTGAATCCGGTCGGGTTAGAAAAATACACGGCACTGACGCCTCCACCAGTGTGGAGGAATTTCAGGCTTATGATCCCAGCCGAATCAATGACAATGTTCGAAAGGCTGTGGAAATGACCCGGGGAGAGGTGGCTTTACATAATGGGAAATTCATAAAGGGTTGGTTTTCCGCCTGTGACGGAGGTGTTTCATCCTCAGCCAAGGAGGGTCTGGCCTATACAAAGACCCCTACACCCTATGTCAAAGAAGGTGTGCAGGACAACTGCCTCTCCATTACCAAAGATGAGAACAAAAGCTGGAAGACGGAAATCCCTCTTGTTAAAGTCAGGGCTGCAGTACAAAAGTTCAGCGGCACTGATCCAGGGACTATAAGCACGGCTAAAATTACTAAAAAAGGACCATCCGGCAGGGCTGAAAAAATTAAGCTGGGAAATGCTGAGGTGGGAGGTCCGGCATTAAGGCTGGCCCTGGGCAGTGAACAGGTCAGGTCAATGCTTATTGATAATATATCCGTGCAGGGTGGCAATCTTGTTCTGGCTGGAAAGGGTTTTGGGCACGGAGTGGGAATGTGTCAGTGGGGGGCTAACCTGCTGGCCAAGAATGGAAAATCACCCGAGGACATAGTAAAATATTACTTCAGAGATATCGAAATCACCAAACTATGGAAATAAAATATCCATGGGGAAACAGAAAGGATCAGAAGGGTGCTGCAAAGCGCCCGTTTTGTTTTGTCCACTTTTTTTCATGATTAGGCCGGGGGTTGAATATATATTAATGGAATCTCAAGGGGTAACCTAATTAAAGGGGGTAGAACCTGTGGATCAGCGGGGAAATCAGAAGCTGATTCTGGTGGACAGGAAAGTTCTTGAACTGGAGGGAGTCCGCCATGTGGGCAGCTTTGATGAGCGTGAAATAGTACTGGAGACCACAATGGGGTTATTTCTTCTAAAGGGTGAAGGATTAAACATTACCAAGCTCAACCTTGATGAAGGAACCCTCAGTGTCCAGGGCTTTATCAGCTCCATGGAATATAAAGACGGCAAATCAGCCAGGGGAAAGGGCAAAAGCATGCTGAGTCGCATTATGAAATAAGCTGTTATTTAGATCATTAACTGATTAAGCGCTGAGGCGCTTTTTTTGAGATACAGAGAATTATGCCTAAAGAGATATTGCTTGTCGGGTTGTTAAATATACGATTAAAGGGGCGGGCAGCCCCTTTCTTAAGACATGGGAAATTTCAGTGAGGGGAGGAGGGAGCGGGATACTTCCGAAGGGGCGGCAGCCCCTTTCTAGATAGGGGGTTGTTATATTGCTACTGGCAGAACAGGTCACGGTTTTTATGTGGACACTGGTTATTGGCATGCTGGCAGGGCTTTGTCACGTGATATA
>Ga0209347_1005913_pt1 | contig 11252 bp, 13 predicted proteins | sample AutmiccommuBRH23_FD_187382 | JGI IMG/M metagenome (GOLD analysis project Ga0209347, IMG submission 187382) | Deep subsurface microbial communities from Mt. Terri, Switzerland - Autotrophic microbial communities BRH/23 (SPAdes) (version 2) | ecosystem: Environmental > Aquatic > Deep subsurface >...
CGAGGGGCCCAACGGTCTGGGAAAAATAAAGCTGTACGGAATTAGAGGGCCTACCCATGTACACAGCGCCCAGGGTTTCAGCCTGTCGGAAACCCTGCCATCAAAGCTTAATTCAAACACAGGAGAGATTTTGAGGCATACACCAGACCGATATTCTTAATGGCTCCCTCAATAGTTGGCTGGTCAACGTCTATTTTTATAAAGCCTGGCTTCATGCCCCTCTTTTTTCTCTCCAGGATAAGGATCTCCATCTGCCCGGATATATGCTCTGGCAGCATCCCGGACAGCGTGTGGTGAAGGACTGTCATTTGCGCCAGCGTGCTGGTTATCACCGGAGGGCCACCCTTTAAGTCAAAGAAGGCATCCATTTCCTGCTTGTAGTTGTTGGCGGGAGTGAACATATAGTAACTCCGATTCCCCTTACTCCTAACCTCCTTAAAGCTCCCGCCTTCCGGACTACTGTGAAATACCACCTGGCCAGTGCCGCCCCCCTTATAAAAACCGGTTAAAACAAACCCAAAGCAGTACGGATTATACAGGTGGTTGAGGTAGAGGGGTTCCATGCCAAAGACCTCTCTGGCGTGCTTCTTGCTTTTCATGCTTTCAATTATCCGCCCGGCAAGCACCATACAGCTGGCCAAATCATCCCCTGACCCTGCCTGGGCCTGCAGGTCCTTCCTCAGCCAGGTCCCCAGGTCATGGCAGCCCGCAGTGCCGGCCAAAACCAAATTACTCACCCTGGCCACCTTCTGGATGCCCAGGACAATCTCAACAGGATCCCCCTTGTCCCCTCCCCGCTCAAAATAATCAGGATTAGAATACTTTCGGCCCATCAGGTCCCCGGTTAGGATGGCGTATTCATCCCCGCAGTTTGCCTGCAGCACCAACGTCATGCCGGCACCACCCCCAGCCCCGCCAGGGTCGCCTGGACTCTCCAGACAGCCAGGAGTGCCCTTTCCTTATCCTCGCCCTCTATCTGTGCCCCGATTTCATAAAGGACTACAGAGGGAGAGTGGATCCCCAGCAGGTTTTTAATGCCGTCCCGAACACTTTCGGCGATATTTACGGCGGCATCCCGGGCCTTTTTCAACAGGCTTGTCATTCCATCTATAAGCCCAAGCACGATATTTTGGCCAATTTCATAGATGTTGGAGCTAATGCTTGTCCATATCTCTACTGTTTTTGCCTTAATAGTTTCCCAGTTCGCTATGACCAATGTAGCTATGCCGACCACGGAAGCCGATATCCAGGCAATGGGACCCATGGCAACAACCCATGCGGCCGCCATTTTAGCGGCCTGAATGGTCGCCTGGGCACCCATAAGCACCCACCCGGCAACCACTTTTGCTGCATTAATGGTTGCACTGGCCGCCATACTTGCAAAGCTGGCTATAATCTGGGGGGCAACCTTGACCGCGTGGACAACTCCGGTTGCTATCACCTGGGCCTCCATGGCCACCCAAGACGCGATCACCTTTGCGGCATGTATTGCCGTAGTTGTGGCCAAAACCGCCATCCGAGGCAGAAAGAGACCGGTGATAATTCCGCCAACGGCTTCAACCACATACTTTATGCGATCCCACACCTCAGTCGATGTGTTTACAACAGAATTTTTAATGCCGGTAAAAGAATTGGCCAGACTGTTCCATAAATCTCCGGCCTTGGCCTTTACGGTATCCCAGTTTTGATATAAAGCCACGCCGGCCGCCACTAAGGCCCCTATTCCTATAACAATAAGTCCGAGCGGGTTGGCCCCCATGGCGGTGTTTAATGCCCACTGGGCGGCTGTCATTGCTGCCAGTTTTACCGCCATGGCTGCCGCATGTACCTTGAGGGCTACAAATGCCACCGCCATACCGGCCAGTATTGGCTCAATATACTTCCAGTTGTCCATGATCCCGCCGGCAATCCCTATAATTACTGAGCCCACTTTGGAAGCAGCGTCCCAAACGGTTAATAGGCCAGCGGAGAATTTTTGGGTAAACTCCTGGAAGGAAGGGTTATTTTTTAACTGGTCAACTTTTTCAACCAGGCCGCCCATACCGGCGGATATTCTTTCAAACACCGGGGCCATCGTTTTTTGAATGATTTCCCCCGCGCTGTCCTTCAGTGTTGATAAGCGCCCCAAGAAGGTTTTCGAAAGCGCCTCTGCGGCCCCGGAGTAGTTTTTATTTTTAATCTCCTGCATCACAGCATCAGCATAGGCCACACCAGCATATTTCCCGCCGGCCTTAAAGTCATCGGCGCCCAGCTTGATACCAAATTCCTTCAGCCTTTCAAACTCACCCATGGCAGCATCGGTCATGGCCTCTGCGGCATCCTGGACGGTTTTGCCGCTGCTTGCAAACACGGCTGCCATGTCTCCAACAGCCGGCATAAACTTTTTGGTCTCTAACCCCAGGGCCTCAAGTTTAACCGCTGACTCGACCAGTCCAGGGAGTTCAAAAGGAGTGTCCTTGGCGTACTGCTTAACCCAATCCAGAGTCTCGCCAGCTTTTTGGGTATCCTTCATTACCGTATCTAGGGTGGCCCTGTACTGCTCCATCTGAGCGTTCGCCTTGACGCCGCTAGCAACCAGCACACCGAGGCCTGCTGCCCCGGCAGCTGCAGCCACCTTTAAGCCTGTACCGATTGCTTCCTTTATCGGGCCGAAAGTCTTGTCAAATCTCCTTGATAGGCTGTTGAAATTCTTCTGCATGGCCATCATCTTTTTGTTAAAATCGTTAGTGTTGGCCCCAACGGTAACGATGAGCTTTTTTTCAGCCATAGTTACACCCCCTCAGCCCAGGCTACTGCCGGGCAGTTATTTCTGACATATTGGCTAATCTCTTGATCAATGCGGGCACTTTCTTTAACAAGAGCATTGGCCTCTTTTTGGGTCACTTCGCATTCTGCAATAAAGTTCTGAGCCTTCCGGCCTATCCTTTCAATTTTCCGCACACTGTCCGAATCTTTAGGACCGGACATTAGCTGCCTATACCTTTCCCGGAGCGCCTTGTGTTTCCGCTTCACCACATCTCCCTCTTTAAAGATTTTTTTAAGTTCTCTCTCCCTTTGTCGTAGAAATTTCTCAGCCTCGCTGAATTTATCCGATTCAAAATGGTCTTTTTTTATAAGAAACCCCCCCTTTTTATAATTTTTGGCCACTTTTTGCACATTTTTTAAAGGGTTTTTACACGTTATATTTCCGCTGGGTTTTCGCCGGCCGCTCCCGGGAAGTCCGTGCCCGGGGGAAGGCTTTTCCCCGGCGGGTTGCCACCTCCCACAATGCCCGATCCCGGGCCAGAAGGCTTATAATCTCAGCCTCGGTGAGGTAAACTCGGTATCTGTTTAACTGAATCTCGATAAACTTTTCCATGTTCTCCTGCCTCTTTACTGAGGTTACTGAGGTCTCTGAGGTCAGATCCGAAAAGTCCCTATGTAAAAATCGAGTTGAAAAAGTTACGGAAATTGCCTCAGTGGCCTCAGTGGCCTCAGTTAACCTCATCAATTACCCCTAAGCCGTACCAAATAAGGCCCCCGCTTGTTGATGCTCGGCTATTTTGAAGACCCCGCTCAACCAGCCGGCCGGAAAACTCATTCTGCCGCAGCGGCCTCTCCCCGTTGGTTTGGCACCATTTTTCATAGACCGCCCGCAGCCTTTTATTGGCCACCTGAGCCACTGGCTTTATCTCACAACATGCTTCAATAAATTGCTCGAAGGTGTCCATTTCCGCTTTATAAACGTCAACTGCTTGCTTCATCGCTCCCGGCATTTCAATATGTCCCTCCCGCTGCCACTCCAGGCATCCCTGAACGGCCCAGGCCAGAATGCCGGGCCACTCGGCCTTTAACTTCTCGAAAAGCTCTTTGTCTTGCTCCTCCAGTGGGATTGTCACATTGAACGGGATCAGCTTCACCCGCCTCCACATGGCCTCCCCGCCGGCCTTAATTTCCGGCTTGAAGTTTGTTGAAAACCAAAGTTTAAAGACCGGCCGAAAATCGAAGGGTTGTCCATATAGAAACCGGGCTGTTACCGTATCACCACCGGTGATCGCCTTTATAAACCCCTCTCGGAGGGTTCGCCCCCGCTCCGTTTCTTGACTGGACACGAACCGGACACCTACCAGCCGGGCCAGTTCCGGGGAGGCCCCGCCCTCATCCCGGGTAACCGTCAGCGTTTCGGGGGACATGGTTGAGGCGTAATCCCCCAGCATGCCTTGAATGGTCTCAACGAATTTAGACTTTCCGTTGTCACCAGTGCCCCAGCAAAGGTAAAACTCTTTTTCCCGCTGCACCCCTGTAAGGGAGTACCCGGCCATTTTTTGAACGTAGTTGATTAAGTCCTGATCCTCATCGAAAATCCTTTGAAGGAAAGCATCCCAAAGGGGAGCCTTGGCCCCCGGGTCATACTCAACCGGGCAAAGCTTGCTGATCCTGTTCTCCCGGTCATGCGCTCTCAATTCCCCTGTTCTAAGATCCACAGTTCCATTTTCGCAGTTCAAAAGCCAGGGATCCCGGTCAAAGTCGGTAGGCTCTATTGGTAGGTATGACTGAGCGGCCTTAAGGCAGTTCTCAATCCGGTTGACACTCTCCAGGCCTACGGCCCATTTAAAAGCCTGTACCCGCTCATCCGGGTCCGGAATATTTCCGGCTTCTCCCTGCATAGTCATGGCCATGGCGTGAATGCTTTTCTGAGCCAGACCACAGTTATCTGCCAACCAGCGCCTACCGTCGAAATTAAACCACGCCTTCAACTTGTGGCAGTACCGGAAAAGATCCCCGTAAGTGTCCACAAACCTCCGTGCATTGCCCACGTCAGAGCGGTTGTAGTGCCTAATTTTTACCCCCGAGCTTGGTGTAGGCTTTTTGTTTTTTGTTGGCGGTTTAAGCTCATCATTAACCATTTTTTTTATTGTGGACATCATAATCCCCAAGGGCTTCAGTAATTCATGAGCCTTTGCGGCCACCTGGTCCCTCTCAAGAGGGGAGATAAATTTGAGCGCTGGGAGAATCTTATTTTCAAAGAACATCCGGCGCTGGCCATCATCCATGCCGGCCATTCTTTCCAGAAGCCCCTTAACATCGATCGCCTCATTATTCATGCTGGCACCACTCCGCAAAGTACTTGAGGGCTGCTTTCTGCCGTTCCGTGTCGTCGCTTTGAAGTTCGTCCAAAACCTGTTCGATAACCATGGCCGTGGTCTCCAGGTCTTTGTAATTCAGGTAATCCTCACTGAGCCTTTGCGAAATAATTTGGAAACAATGAGCAAGTAAAAAATATGTAGTATCTGCTTGCTTTCTTAGTACCCGCTCTTGTTCTCGCAGAAATTGGACATCTTTTGCCCTCTTCCTAGCCTCCGGGGTAAGCGGCTGGTTGTCCACCTGCAACCCAAAGTCCTGGGCTATGGTCCGGGCCGCCTCCAGGGGCCGAAGGTTTAGTGCCCTGGCTACCAGCTCCACCTGGTCACCTCCCGCTTGACAACCGAAACAGCGCCAGCCACCGTCCGGAAAAATGACGAAAGACGGCATCCGGTCTTGATGAAATGGACACCGACCAATGTACCGGTTGCCCCGCTGCCGGAGCTCCAGGCCTGGGAGGTAGCGCAGGGCAACCTCCACCGAGGGAATCTGTTTCACGGCTTCAAAAACGCTGAGTGGCAGTGCCATATGCTCACCTCCCCGGGCAATAAAAAAACCGCCTCATCAGCGGATTGTGTTTGTTTTATTCTGTAATGCCATTTTTGGCGTTGGATCATATTTTCCGTATGCGTTTTTCCAATCAAGGCCCCTTTTACTTAGCTTGCGGTTAGCCCTTCGCCGGGCTTTTGCCTCAGGGGTCAATTTAAAAACCTCCCTCGGTGGCCACCCTTCACGCCACAGGCGTCAGCATCGGACGGCCAAATATGCAATTAAAAATTACTGAGCGGAATTCAGCATCTTCAAAATCGCCGACCGGGGCACCAGAAGCCGCCGCTCACCGATCCGGATTGCGTGAAGCTTTTTTTCTTTTATCAACCGGCGGATGGTTTTTTCCGAACAACTAAGAAGGGCGGCAACCTCGCCGGTGCTATACCCTAATTTTTCAGCGAAAGGAATTAGAGGTGCTTTCATTGCTTCGCCCCCCGGGGTTTACTCTTTGGGTTCGTCGCCTTCCCAGAAAGATGCGCTAAACGGCGTCCGACCTTTACCATACTTTTTCTGGAAAGCCTCTAATTTTACTTTTTCTTCAGAAGTCATATTATCCAGGTATTTTTTAATGGCTTCTTCGCGCTCAAGTTCTTTTTTGTATTCATAAGATTCTAGCCATGTCCGCCCGGCGCGGTGCTTTAGAAGGAATGCCTTCTCATCATCTTCCAGACCGAAAGGTTCCCTTTCAAGCAACTCCTTCACCTTTTCTTTTTCCAGCTGCCCGGCGTATTTCACTTTAAGCGTGTTGAAAAGTTGTTTTCCTTTTAAAAATCCCTGTGTAGTAGGAATAAACTCGGGGAGTTCTTTAGGTGAAGGTCCGTTAATGTCAATGTCTGCAGCCTCCCGGGCCAGCCGGTCAATTAAAAAAGTTTCCATAACCACATATAGCGAGGTGTTTAAACCCCTGGCCCATTCTCCAAGCATGTTGAGAACATCGACGTCAAAGTAGGTCCAAGCCTCAAGTGCTTTAGTTATAAAGGCAGTTTGGCTCAGGCCATGCCTTTCAGCCGCAACCTTCATATCAGCAATCAGACCCTCAGGTAATCTAATTGACATTGGTTCGGACTTTGTTTTAACCAATTAATTTCCCTCCCAAAAATGTATTTGCTTTACAAGTATATAGTAATACATTTGGAATGGTTTTGCAATACTTATTTTAATATTTGTATTGCCAGGGTTTGTTGCCATCCCTAAAAATGGTGTCCAAATGGTGCCGGACACTCATTCCTACGGCACCAAAAACACCTATAAAAAAGCCCAAATAACCGCGTCCCTGTAAGGTTTAACGGTTTTTTGCATTCCCCTCCTGACCTCTAAGGGGGCAATATGGCTGTAATGCAGGCGTTACAAGGCTTTGGGGGGTGTCCAGGGTGCCGAAAACCGGCTATTTGAGCGACTTAAAATCCCTCGGGTTGGATAAACCCGTACCGGTTCGATCCCGGTCTCCGGCACCATTCAAACCACTAATAACGCAAGCTATTAATACCCGGGGGGAGACCTCCAGGGTCTCAGCGGTCTGGGCCAAGGTCTTGTGAGAGGGGACATGACCAGTCATGATCTGGGTAATGGTAACCCCTAGAGAGACCGGTAGCATCGCGGAGGTGACTCTGAGTGCGTACCTTTGAGTTTTAACAATAATTTAATTTCCTCAGAAAGAAACATAACATCACTCAAAGAAACAACCTGGCAACTAAACCAGGTTGTTTTACATTGAATATACGGAGATATGCGCTAATTCAAAAGTTCTTTGACCTCTTCCCACATTAAATCCACCTCTTTTATTGCTTCTATGGCTTGTTCAATTGTAACGTGGGGCTTTAACTTATTTAACATCCTACCACGGGTCTTTACCGATTCGTCCAGCCCTTCCTCCAATGTCACGTATAGGGCTGTTGCCAGTCTTTCTAGCTCTGCAACCCTTTTTTCAGAAAGTTTGTTAGAAATAAAATCTATTTGCTGCTCGTATTCCTTTGATGTCCTTGGGTAGAGTTGCTTTAATTTATCCGCAGATTGCCCCGGTGAATGTGAAGGTCCGTAGGGATATGGATTGCTGTGCAACTCAAGGATCAAATTTCCCCTCATAGCTGCCAACTCATCTCTTAATTCAAAAGAAAATGGACCATGCTTATATAGAACAAAGTCAAATTCTGTAGGCACCTTTAACATTTCCTGAAGGAAATACAGGCTTTTTTGGATATGCGTCTCCCCACACCAACTACCTTTAGTCTCCATTTTTTCTACAAGGGAGAGAACAATTACCTGACGCCTACTATCCTCCATAAACTATTCCTCCTCAGGCACAATTTTTAAAATATCAGTCAGATTTTTTTTCAACCAATTATCTGCCTCACTAACTAAATCGGGCCTTATAAAAATAAAATCAAATGACGCAATCGGAAGTTTTTGTAAGGTCTCCGACTCATCATATGATGACAAAATACGTTTATTACTACGCAAGACTGGAAATTCAAGAGAACTGTTTTTCTGGGTGTATGGATCTCTCCTTACTACATCTGATCCATATCTATTCTTGAGCGCTTCAAATAATAGCCTGCCGGACTCGGGATTTATTTTTATATCCTCTGGGTTTTTTCTATACAATAACTTGTAATGTTCTCTTTTTATTATTCTTCGCGCAGGATCATGTCCTTTTTTGGAATTATCACTCGAAGCCTCTAATATTGCCGCTAAAACTTCATTGTCAGTAACTTTCTTAAGGACTTCTATATCAATAGGAAATTTTCCTTTAGGTAACCACTCAGAAAGAAAATCTTTTAAATGTATGTCATAAATCCTTCTTACAGGGTGAAAATACACCTGTGTATACATAAAATAACGAGCTAAAAGCAAGGCTTCTGAGGAATGAAGACCTCCTTCCTCAATTCCCAATACAGGTTCTATTGATCCTCCTTCATCGCCAGTCGATCTGGGCAATATCCTTAACGTGTCAATAAGCCTAAAATGATCAAATTTACCATATGCTACACCCGCGTGATGTGAATCCCTTAAAAGATAGTCCATTCGGTCAACACCGAAAGCATCCCCAATTATAATTTCTGAAAGAATTGCTTCCCAGTTTGAAAAAGCCTTATCTTTATATTTTTTAGGCCCCACTGCAAGCTTTGCAATGTCCTCAGCTCTTAGCGGTGGGGTGACTTGTTCCCATATTTTTTTCATTTCTTCGCTAAAGACTATTTCTATGGTAAGTCGCTCATGATCCCAACCTTCCGGAAGAAGCTCTTTTTCTGCGGCATGAGAAAAAGGCAAATGCCCCATATCATGACATAACGCCGCCATCCGTATAGCGCGACGCCAATAACCAAGCTTGTGCTCCTCGTTTATTTCTGGGACTAATTCTTTGACCTTATCATGTACATTATTTTTATGGGTCACAACATCAAAGACCCGGCCAGCCAATTCCATTACCCCGAGAGAATGCTCAAACCTCTTATGGGTAGCACCCGGATAAACAAGGTAAGACATCGCCAACTGGTGTACATATCGAAGGCGCTGAAACGGGTAAGAGTTAAGTATTTGCCTTTCATCACTGTCTAGTTTGATAAAAATATGTATAGGATCCCTTATTTCATGGTTTACCTTGGCCACATCTATCTTCCACTCTTTCCATAAAAAGGATAAATGTGCAATTTTCGACTTAATTATATTTTATTTTAGTATCATATTCCATACTTTTTAGATCAAAAGATCAAATTCTGATCTTTTATTTTCAGTCCCATAAATCTACAGCAAAACCACCCCGCTCTTTTATTAGATCGCCCAACCGTATTATAGAACATACGTTTGGTTAGGTCAATATTTTTTCACTAAAAAATAAAAAAGGTCCACCCCGAGATCGACCTGTCTGGGCTTGGCTGAATATATCTTTTGTAGTACTGCAAAAAATCGCCATGACCCTATCTAATCTGGTGGGACTCTTCGGCCTTGTTGGCCAGACCCAGTTCTATACCCCATGCACTTATTCATACATCAATATGGTCACCTTGTACAGATGGATGCACTTACAAAATGACCGGCCACCGAAGGAGCAGCATATCCGGGGCAGTTAAACCGGTCCTTTTCCTTAAACTGCCTTTTTAGTGTTTATAAGAATACATTAGCCGCCTTAAAAGGGTTGATAAATATTTAATTAAGCTGTAGTATTTATATTAACTGATGAATATATCAATAACCATCACAGCATGGCCAATATTTATAGATATATAAATCAGTACAAATATTTATTGATATGTTGTGTAATCAGAATTTAATTGCATATTGTTGAATGATGCGGTTTTTTGGAGGTCGTTCAGTGAAAGGTTTTAAGATTTCACAATCGGACTTTTACCGGACTCCCTGGGTGGCCGCCCTCTGGTCTCTTTTTTTGCCGGGTTTCGGCCAATTTTACAACCGGGACTTTTTAGTGGGCATTGTATTAATGGCCTGGGAAATATTGATTAACAGCAAGGCCAACATCAATACTTCTGTTTATCACACCTTTAACGGAAACTACAAAAATGCCTGCGAGGTGCTGAACTTCCAGTGGGCGCTGTTCTACCCCTCAATCTACGCCTTTTCCATGTGGCAGGCCTACAACCGGGCCAAAACCATCAACCACATGCTGATGCTCAGGGGCATCCCGGCCCCGGAAAAGGCCACTCACTTTAACGGGCTGTTCATGGGTCTGCTGCTGGGACTGTTTTTCGGCATAGTGTGGTGTCTGTGGGGATCTCCCACCGCAGGGGCGGTGGGGGGAGGGCTGATTGGGGCGCTGGCCGGCCTGTTGCTGGACCGTCTGCGATCTAGATAGGGTCCACCGGTCAGGCTATCTGAACAGGCTGTCGAACTCCCTGCGCCCGCCGTTCAGCCAGAGGTGGAACCAGTACCAGATAAACCAGCTCAAATACCAGAGCAGGAATGAAAAATACCATTCATAGCCGTTATGATACTTGATTACCCCGGTGTGCCTCTCCAGCAGTAACTCCACTCCGGTGAGGGGAGCGGTCCAGATTAAAGCCCAAAGAAGCTGCTCCTTTAGCCTCAGAGGCATGTAGCGCACCCAGAACATGGCTAGCACCGGCACCACCACAAAATTTACCGGCACCGAGATGTCGTCCATGGCCGGGACTATCCTGACATGATACTCCCACCATTTGAAGCTGATGGCCACGGCGCACCAGGCGTTGGCGTAAAAGCTGGCAAAAAGCCCCACCGGAACATATTTCTTCATCCCCCGCCAGTTCAAAATGAGAGCCGTCAGGGCCAGGGCCATGGCCCCGTACTGGATCCAGTGATCCAATTTCATTTTCCATCACCCGCTTATATCATTCCCCCAATATATAATTCAAAACGCCTGCAGCCTCTCCCGCAGTCTGGTGTGGCGCTTGCCGGGACTGTCGTTGCGGACGGCCATGGCCAGGGCCTTTTTGCTGCCCACCAGGACCACCAGCTTTTTGCCCCGGGTCACCGCGGTGTACAGCAGGTTTCTCTGCAGGAGCAGGTAGTGCTGCGTCAAAAGGGGGATGATCACCGCCGGGTACTCGCTGCCCTGGGACTTGTGAATGGATATGGCGTAGGCCACCGCC
>Ga0209347_1005917_pt1 | contig 11246 bp, 15 predicted proteins | sample AutmiccommuBRH23_FD_187382 | JGI IMG/M metagenome (GOLD analysis project Ga0209347, IMG submission 187382) | Deep subsurface microbial communities from Mt. Terri, Switzerland - Autotrophic microbial communities BRH/23 (SPAdes) (version 2) | ecosystem: Environmental > Aquatic > Deep subsurface >...
CCACCTTTAACAATACCGTGATTACTATTACCGACGTTAAAGGCAACGCCATTTCGTGGGCCAGCGCCGGTGGTGCAGGTTTCAAGGGTTCCAGGAAGAGCACGCCCTTCGCTGCCCAGCTGGCCGCTGAAAAAGCCGCCAGAGAAGCCATGGAGCACGGTATGAAAGAGGTCGAAGTAATGGTGAAGGGCCCAGGCGCCGGCCGGGAAGCGGCCATTCGCTCTTTGCAGGCCGCCGGCCTTGAAGTTAACCTTATTAAGGATGTAACACCGATCCCGCATAACGGATGCCGGCCTCCCAAGCGCCGGAGAGTTTAAGGAGGTGTGTGTGTTTTAAATGGCAAGGTATACAGATGCTCAATGCAGGCTCTGCCGCAGGGAGGGAATGAAGCTTTACCTGAAAGGCGACCGGTGCTATTCCGGAAAATGCGCCATTGACAGGAAGAGCTACGCCCCCGGCATGCACGGCCAGGGCGGCAGAAGACCAAAGGTAAGCGAATATGGCACTCAGCTGCGTGAAAAACAGAAGACTCGGCGGATTTACGGAATACTTGAAAAACAGTTCCGGAATTATTTCGAAAAGGCTGAAAGACAGCAGGGCATTACTGGTGAAAACCTTTTACGCCTTCTGGAAAGACGCCTGGACAACGTGGTTTACCGCCTTGGTCTGGGATCGTCAAGGGTGGAGGCCCGCCAGCTTGTCAGGCACGGGCATTTTACCGTTAACGGCAGGAAAGTAAACATCCCTTCGTTTTTGACCCGGGTTGGAGACGTTATTGAGGTACGGGAGAAGAGCAAGGAATCTCCACGTATTAAGGAAATGATGGAAAGAGCAGCTGACAGGACACCGCCCGCCTGGCTGGAATACGAGTCCGAGCCGGCCAGAGGCCGCCTAGTTGCACTTCCCGCCAGGGACCAGATAGACGTCCCCGTGCAGGAGCACCTTATTGTGGAATTGTATTCCAGGTAAGTGGTGTTCATGCCAATGGGTTATTCCGGCCGTTAGGGAGGTTACCTTTTTATGTTGGAAATAGAAAAGCCGAAAATAGAATGTGCTGATATGAGCGAGGATAATAACTACGCCCGCTTTGTGGTGGAGCCCCTGGAAAGGGGTTATGGCATAACCCTGGGGAACTCCCTCCGTAGGATACTGCTATCTTCTCTGCCGGGTGCAGCGGTAACATCGGTAAAAATAGACGGGGTGCTGCATGAGTTTTCCACCATCCCCGGTGTAAAAGAAGACGTCACCGATATAATACTAAATCTCAAAGGCCTGTGCATTAAAATGTACACCGATGAGGAAAAGCTGATGCGCATCGAGGCCAAAGGGGAGCGGGCGGTTACTGCCGGAGATATCATTCATGATCCTGACATAGATATTTTGAATCCTGAGATGCACATCGCCACCCTGTCAGGCAATGCCAGGCTTTTCATGGAATTGACGGTGGCCAAGGGCCGGGGCTATGTGTCCGCCGAAAAGAACAAAAAGGGCGACCACATTATAGGTGTAATACCGGTTGACTCAGTTTTTACCCCTGTGCGCAAGGTCAACTTCACCATTGACAACACACGGGTGGGCCAGCGCACAGACTACGACAAGCTGTCGCTGGAGGTATGGACTGACGCCAGCATAAGGCCGGATGAGGCTGTGAGTCTCTCGGCCAAGATTATGGGCGAGCACCTGAGGCTGTTCATCGGCCTGACCGAAACCGTTAATGACGTTGAAATAATGGTTGAAAAGGAAGAGGAGCAGAAGGATAAGATACTGGAGATGACTATTGAGGAACTGGATCTTTCGGTACGCTCCTATAACTGCCTGAAACGGGCCGGTATAAATTCGGTGGATGAACTGATTCAGCGCAATGAAGAAGATATGATGAAGGTCAGGAATCTGGGCAAAAAGTCACTGGAAGAAGTGATCAATAAGCTCAATGAACTGGGGCTTTCATTACGCAAAGATGATGATTAGGGAGGGATGAACGGTGGGCTATCAAAAATTGGGACTGACGACCGGGCACCGCAAGGCCATGCTGAGAAACCTGGTGACCTCCTTAATTAAGGAGAACCGCATAACCACCACCGAAACCCGTGCCAAAGAAATTAAAAGCATAGCCGAAAAGATGGTTACCCTGGCTAAAAAGGGAGACCTGGCGGCACGCCGGCAGGCCCTTGCCTATATATATGACGAAGAGGTCGTCAAAAAGCTTTTTGATACCGTAGGGCCCAAATACAATGACCGCCAGGGAGGGTATACCAGGATAATAAAGACCCTGCCGCGCCGGGGAGACGCAGCTCCCATGGTGATCTTGGAACTGGTTTAAATGCCGGGGTAAGTGTCCTTGATAAGGTTTCCCAAAGCTCCGGCGCTGGTTTCATCCGCTTCCGGGATGTGGTTTACCGGTACGGGAATAACTCCAAAAATGTTCTAAACGGTATAACCGCTGACATCAGACGGGGTGAGTTTGTTGCCGTGATAGGGCCCAATGGGTCCGGTAAGTCGACCCTTGCCCGCCACATCAACGGGCTTCTGGTCCCTTCGGAGGGGCAGGTTACCGTAGACGGCATGGATACCCGGGAACCGGAAAACATACCGGAAATAAGGCGCAGGGTGGGATTCGTTTTTCAGAATCCCGACAATCAGCTGGTGGGCACCACCGTTGAGGAAGATATTGCCTTCGGACCTGAAAATCTTGGGACCAACCCGGATACCATAAGGGAGTCTGTTGATTTTGCCATGACTATGGCAGGCCTCGCGGAACTGGCCGGCCGACCTCCTCATATGCTGTCAGGGGGGCAGAAGCAGCAACTGGCCATAGCCGGGGTGGTAGCCATGAAAACCGGGTGCCTGGTGCTTGACGAGCCCACCTCGATGATAGGGCCGGCGGGCAGGCGTTCGGTTATGAGTCTGCTGGCCAGGTTAAAAAAAGAGTTTAATATGACATTGGTTTTAATAACGCATCACATGGAAGAGGCCGTTTTTGCCGACCGGGTTATGGTTGCCGGAGAGGGACGTATTGCCATGGAAGGAACTCCCCGGGAAGTGTTCCGTTCAACCAGTGCCCTGTATGCTATGGGACTGGATTTGCCAGGGCCGGTGGAACTGTCCAACCGCCTGCGGGCATACGGTCTGGCCCTGCCGGATCCGGTACTGACGGTGGATGAACTGGTGAGCTGCCTATGCCTATTATAAGGTTGGAGAACGTCTGGTATACCTATAACCGGGGAACTCCCATCCAGACTCCCGCACTGTCCGGCTTCAGCCTTGATATCAGCCGGGGTAGTTTTGTTGCCCTGGCAGGACATACAGGGTCCGGCAAGTCGACGGTTCTCCGGCATTTAAACGGCCTTTTACTTCCCCATGGGGGAAGGGTGCTGGTAGAAGGGTCCGACACCCGGGATAAAAGCTTCAGAAAAAGCCTCTGGTCTAAAGTGGGGCTGGTGCTGCAGTATCCTGAGAGGCAGTTTTTTGAGGAGACAGTTTTCCGGGAGGTATCTGTAGGCCCGGATAACCTGGGGCTTTCGCCGTCAGAGGTGGAAGACAGGGTTCGTGAAGCCCTGGCAGTGGTTGGTATAGACCGAAGGTTAGCCCGGGAAACGTCTCCCTACGCCCTCAGCGGGGGCGAGCAGCGGAGGGTGGCCCTGGCCTCGGTACTGTCTCTGCGACCTGGGGTGCTGGCCCTGGATGAACCCACAGCGGGCATAGACTTTAAGGGACGGCAGAGAATATTCGAGGCTCTGGTGGAGTTAAAAAACCACCAGGGAGTAACTATCATAATGGCCAGCCACAACATGGACGATATGGCCAGGCTGGCTGACCGGATAGTTGTTATAAAGGAAGGCAGGGCACTGCTGGAGGGCACGCCCAGGCAGGTGTTCGCCAACCATGGGCTGGTGCGGGAGGCCGGACTGAACCTCCCCTTCCCCAGTGAGGTTATGGCCAGGCTGAGGGAAAAGGGCTTTAATACAGGAACTCCAGCCCTTACCGTAGATGAGGCCGCAGAGGAAGTAATAAAGCATATGGGTGCCCGGAAAACCGATCAATAAAGCCGGCACGGGGGTGGAATCACTGGAAGGCGTCATGCTTGGGCAGTATCTGCCCGTAGAATCTGCCATTCACCGGCTGGACCCCAGATCAAAGCTTTTATCGACCTTCCTGCTGATGGCCGCTGTTATGGCCGGTGGCTGGGCAGGCATGGCTATCGGGGGACTGATTATATCAGCGGGTGTTATAGCCGCCAGGCTGCCCCTGGGGGTACTTTGGCGACAGGTGAGGCTCCTGGGTCTTATCATGCTGGCCTCAGTATTGTTCCAGATTCTTTTTACACCGGGGGATATAGTATTCGGGGCGGGGCCGGTGAAGGTGACGGTCCAGGGCCTTGAATCCGGGATTACCCTACTTATAAAGATCTTACTTATTGTTTTGGCCGGCATCATACTCACCTCCACAACCACAACCCTGAGGTTGGCCTCTGGAATTGAGCTGCTTTTGAAGCCTCTGGGGAGGCTGGGAATACCTGTACATGAAATTGTGATGGCCATGTCCATTGCCATTCGCTTCATACCGGTTATTACCGAAGAGGCGCAGGATATAATAAATGCCCAGGTGTCCAGGGGTGTGGCATTTTATGGGCCGGGCCTGGGCAAAAGGGCAAGGGCTGTGGTATCATTGTTAGTGCCCCTTTTGACAGGGGTACTGCGCAGGTCCGATGATTTGGCGACAGCAATGGAAGCACGCTGTTACCGGGGTGGCGCCGGCAGAACGCGCATGCACGCTATGGTTTTTGGCAGGGCTGATGTTATGTGCCTTTTGCTGACCGGAACCAGCCTGGTGGCAGCGGTACTGCTCCGGGTTACACTTGGTCTTTGAGGAAAGGAAATGTTTTTCATAGATAAAAGTAATTCAACCGGTACTATGAGAAACATAAAAATGACTGTTGCCTATGACGGCACCTCCTATCACGGTTTCCAGGAACAGCGGGGCACAGGACTGCCCACTGTGCAGGGGGAGCTGGAAAGCTCTCTGGCGGAACTGGCGGGAAGGAATGTGCAGGTCATAGGGTCAGGCCGAACCGATGCCGGGGTCCACGCCAGGGGGCAGGTGGTTAACTTTAACGCTGCCGGCTGGAATATACCCGCAGAGAGGATTCCGCTGGCTTTGAATGGGGTCCTTCCGGAAGATATGGCGGTTTTGGATGCCATGGAGGTTCCGGAGGACTTTCACGCCAGGTTTTCGGCCACAGCCAAGGAATACAGGTACAAAATCCATAACTCCCGTATTCCAGACCCATTTTTAAGGCGATACAGCTTTTTCTTCCCCAGGCTTCTTGATATTGACTCTATCCGCCGGGAATCCGAGCTGCTTTTGGGCAAACATGATTTTTCGGCCTTCAAGGCCGAGGGAGCCCCTGTCAAAACAGCGGTCAGGACGCTGTACGACATAAGGATAGATCAAAAAGGAGACATTATTTATCTTTTTTTCCGGGGGGACGGATTTCTCTACAACATGGTCCGTATAATGGTGGGCACACTTCTTGAAATAGGTTTGTACAAACATCCACCCGGAGCTTTAAGCGGTATACTGTCCTCCAAAGACAGGACCAGGGCGGGTTTCACGGCCCCACCCCAGGGACTGTGCCTGATGAAAGTTTTCTATTAACTTGAACCGGAAGTGTTTTAAGCAAAGGGTCCCGTTTTTGAGATTTCTTGACACAGGTAGGCGGTAGTATTAAAATACTTGTGTGAGATCGCCAAAGGTCCTGTTTGGGATAGGTGGTTTTTGGGTAACTGATTTACCCCTGCTATTCGGTAGGGCGGTTGAGCCCCGGCCTTTTCGGACAGCGTGGGATTCAAATACTGACAGGAGACTTGAGCGGGTTAGCATAAATAGTTACCACTCAATTTTGTTTTTAGCTTTTTCAGGAGGGATAAGAAAATGAAGTCTTTTATGGCAAAGCCGGGCGAACTGGAAAAAAAGTGGTACGTCCTGGACGCCGAGGGTAAGGTACTGGGCAGACTGGCCACCGAAGCCGCCAGTATACTGAGGGGGAAACACCGTCCCACCTTTACACCCAATGTTGATACCGGTGACCACGTCATTGTAATTAACGCCGACAAAATCGTTTTGACCGGCAACAAGCTTCAGAATAAAAAGTTATACAGGCACAGCGGTTACCCGGGGGGCTTGAAGGTGATCAATTATTCAACCCTGATGGCCACCAGGCCCGAGCTGGCTGTAAGAAAGGCCATTGTGGGCATGCTGCCCCACAATCGTCTGGGAGCTGCCATGGCCAGGAAACTTAAGGTATACAGCGGATCGGAACACCCGCACCAGGCTCAGATGCCTGAAGCATGGTCAATATAAAGATTTTGGAAAGGGGGAAATGAATAAGTGTCCCAGGTAAAGTTTTACGGCACGGGTAGAAGAAAGAACGCGGTAGCCAGAGTTTTTATCAATCCCGGAGAGGGAAAGGTTTCTATAAACAATAAGGGAGTACTGGAGTATTTCGGCCGGAGAGTGTTGGAGATGATTATCCGCCAGCCTCTGGAGCTGACCGGCACCACCGGTAAGTTTGACGTGATGGTTAAGGCCCACGGCGGCGGAGTAAGCGGCCAGGCTGGGGCTGTAAGGCTCGGTATAGCCAGGGCGTTGATCCAGGCGGACCCCAACCTGCGTCCCATACTAAAAAAGGCCGGGTTCCTGACCAGAGACCCCCGTATGAAGGAAAGAAGGAAATACGGGCTGAAAAAGGCCAGAAAGGCTCCGCAGTACTCCAAGCGTTAGAGAAGAATATATGCAATACCGGGAAAGGAAGGCTATGCCTTCCTTTTTTACATATTTATTCCTGCCCGGACATATAATTGAGAAGTGAGAGGTGAGAAGTTGGAAGTGAGAAATAGAATTCACCTCTGTTCCAACTGTTGCTGCCGGGGGGATAAAAGTGCCGATAACAGTTTTTAGATTCAGATTCAGGTACGCTGCTGTGGCCGTGCTGCTGGCAGGTCTAATCTACGGGTCCTGGCTAAAGGTTTCTTTTGAGCTTGACAGGAGGTCTATTGAAGCTCTTTCAACGGCCCTGGCGGGGAAAGTAATAGTAATAGACCCGGGCCACGGCGGGAAGGACCCGGGCTCCAGGGGCACATCAGGAACAGAGGAAAAGGATATTACCCTGGAGATTTCCAAAAAGCTGGCGTTCATGCTGGGACAGGCAGGGGCATCGGTTTTGCTTACCAGAGACTGCGATATGTGGCTGGCGGACCCCGATGCCCCTCATAAAAAGCGGTCTGACCTGACCAGGCGGGTTGAAATAGCCAACAGCAATAACGCTGACGCCTTTGTCAGCATTCACGCCAACAGCTTTGTTCATGACAGGGGACAGCGGGGGGCGCAGACCTTTTCCCAGCCGGGGTCCGGGGAGGGAAAGCTGCTTAGTCAGTTCGTTCAGGACGAATTGTCCAGAATATTGGGTAATACAAAAAGAAAACCAAAGGAAATAGACTATTTTATCAGGCGCTCAAAGGTGCCGGCCATTATAGTGGAAGTGGGTTTTCTCTCCAATCCCTCCGAGGAAAAGCTTTTGCTTGACCCGGCCTACCAGAGCAAGGTAGCCTTCGCCATTTACGGAGGGCTGGTAAAATACTTTGCCGGCAGCGAAAGTAATGGCCAGCCGCAAGAAAAAAACGGTCTTGGAGTATATTAATTTCCATGTAATAATAAAAAGTTCCGGTGGCATCATAATTCATGTGAACCCAAAAAAATACCGGGAGGTGTTATATACTTGGTACATGGTTGGAGCGACAGTATGCGGGGTGTGGAGGTAAAGCAGGCTGCTTACGGAAATGAGGCAACCGTGCTGTACACCGGGCTTCTGGAGAAATCCGGCGCCGATCAGGTGTACCTGCACTGTGGATTTGGGGATTCCACCCACTGGCAGAATGTATCCACCCAGAGGATGGACAGAACGCCAAGAGGTTGGGAAAAAACTGTAAGACTGGCTGAAAACAAAGCTTCCTTTTGTTTTAAGGACTCGGCCAACAACTGGGATAACAACAGCGGCTACAACTGGATGATACGGTCCTAGTGGAGAAACCCGGGAAGTAATCCCGGGTTTTTTTCCGGGTTTTTAAAAACAGCTGTTTACGGTATTATATAAATTAACCTGTAAAAATTGATTAGGAGGGTTACCAAATGGCTCATACACTTCCAGCACTTCCCTATGATTTCGATGCCTTGGAGCCCCATTACGACGGGCAGACCCTGCGTATTCATCACGACGCCCACCACAAGGCGTACGTAGACGGGCTGAATAGTGCCGAGGTCAAAATTGCCGAAGCCAGGGAAAAAGGAGATTTTGCCCTGATCAAGCACTGGGAGAGGGAGTTGGCCTTTCACGGTTCCGGGCATATACTGCATACCCTTTTCTGGGAAAGCATGTCCCCCGGGGGTGGGGGTGAGGCCACAGGGGCGGTGTCAGAAAGAATTAAAAAGGACTTTGGCAGCTATGAAGCCTTTAAAAAGCAGTTTTTTTCAGCCGCGGTGGCTGTTGAGGGATCCGGCTGGACGCTTTTGTGCTGGAACCCCTTCTTTGAAAAATTGGAAATACTGACTGCCGAAAAACATCAGAACCTTACCCAGTGGGGAGTTGTGCCCCTGCTGGCCCTTGACCTGTGGGAGCACGCCTATTATCTGAAGTACCAGAATAAAAGGGCGGCCTGGGTGGAGGCGTGGTGGAACATTGTGAACTGGAACAATGTGAATAAACTGTATAGCATGGCGGCGGGGCAGTGAAAGAAAAGAAGGTACTGGTCAGCGGCTGCCTGGCCGGGGTTTTGTGCAAATACAACGGCACGTATAACAATGTTCCGGAATTAGTCAGTTTAGTTGAGAAAGGTCTGGCCATAGCGGTATGCCCGGAAATTCTGGGGGGCGGCGCCGTGCCCAGGGAGCCCAATGAAACGGTTAATGGGGACGGCCGCCGGGTACTTGACGGGAAGGCCAGGGTTATGACGCCCTCAGGCGTTGACTGCACTGAAATGTTTATAAGGGGAGCCGTAGAGACTCTTAAAAAAGCCCGAGAGCACAATATAAAAATAGCCATACTTAAGGAAAGAAGCCCGTCATGCGGCAGCAGCCTTATTTACGACGGGACTTTCAGCGGCAGGAAAATTGCCGGCAGCGGTGTGACGGCGGCCATTCTCCAGAGAGCCGGGATTAAGGTTTATTCCGAGTATAATTTCAGGGAAGAACTTCAAAAAACCTTAATGGATGGTTAATTCCGGTCGGGAGACAGAATACAGGAGACAGGAGACAGGAGTCTTAAAGGCCTGGCTTTGGGGGTTGTTGGCGCTCAGGACCGAACTCAAGAGCAACAGGCAATGCCAAACCGTTCTGGCTCCTAGTTTCTACCCTGAAAGTGATGAATGTCTTTTTTATGAACCACGCAAGGACACAGAGATCACAGAGAATTTGCTCTCAGGCATTACTCTCAGGTCTGAAACCTTGTAGTAAATAATAGAAGTTTTTTTTGCCCAACCCATTTTAATAAAAACCTTTTAAAACATTCAAGCAGGGCTTAAAAACCTCTGTGTCCTCTGTGTTCTCTGTGGTTTAAAAAGGACCCAATTTTCATCTTCCTTGGTGGCCGTATTAGGCGGCCCGGGTGTCTGAATTCTGTATTCCGACCGGATATTGAATCTTCCTGGCCTATTTAAAGCCATGGTATTTTGTCAAGGTCGTCCCCTCTTAAAATGGGGGTTATTTTTGTTTTCAGAGGTTCGGGAATATCCTTTACCTTCAGCTCATCTATTTTCAATATCTCCACGGTATCTATTTTTAGAACAATAGCCAGTTCCCTGGCCGTCAGGCCCCTGTTTTTCCTCAGCTCTTTTACGGTTTTGCCCTTAATGCCAAATAAAAACATTACTGCTTACCGTCCTGCTTTTCCACCCAGCTGTCTGAAACAATGCCGTCCAGGGCTGATGAGGCGGCGTAAAACCTCTTTACCCTGTACCCGTCTTCTTCCGGCGAATAGAAGATGTATTTACTGCCTCCGAAGGTTTCGGAGGCGTTTAAATTAAAGGAAAGGTTGGTATAGCCTATTACCGCAGTTACTTTTCTTCCGGGGAGCGCCCTGGAGGCCGCAGCTGCTATTTTCTCAGCGTGGGCCGTTACCCTGTCCGCATTGGATTTGAAGATGCCGTCTGAGAAAGTGGCATACTTAAATGGGTCCACCCTGGCAAAAACAATTACTGTTTCTGCATTCTCATCCCCCCGGGGGGCTATCTCATTTATAAAGAATTCAAGGCTTACCCAATCAAAGCTGTTAAGGCCTTCCAGGCTATCCAGTATCGGTCTGAATTCCTCCGGGGTTGTGGAAAAGGCTTTTAACGGTATTGCGTTGAGTATTATTTCTATGTCCCGGGCAGGGCTGGGGGCCTCCTCTTTCAGGAAGGCGTTATCTATCAGAACTGCTGCCTCGGCCCTGGTCAACAGGCCGCCTGGGCCGAATGTCCCATCGGGGTATCCCTTGACCATTCCTTTATTAACGGCAGAGGAAATGATGCCTCTGTATTCCGGCAGTATACTCTGGTAATCGCTGAATGTTTGCAGCTGGCCGGGGTCTGCATCGGGTAGGCCACCGGCCATGGCTATGGCCGAGACTGCCTCCTGCCGGGTGGCTGTATCCTCCGGGCGAAACAGCCCCTTTTCAAGGGAGGGGTCTTTTGAAAAGAAAGCTTTTGAAGCCTCCACCGGTGAGAAATACCATTTATCCTCGGGAACGTCGGATAATGAGGGGTTTTGCGGCGGGGGCTCATTTTTTTCCGCTGCCTTGGCTATCATGGCGGCCAGCTCAGCCCTGGTAACTTTCTGATCGGGGCGGAAAGTATTGTCAGGGTATCCGCTGAGCCAATTCCTGCCGACCAGGTTGTATATCATACCGGCCGCCCAGTGGGCGTCGGGGAGGTCGGAAAACTCCTTTTTTACAGCATCGGCGAGGGCTGGTGCCCTAAAAAGCAGCATGAGCATAATAATAACCATGGTCTGTGCAATCCTTTTACTCATCAGATACCCCCACCAATAATAGAGGCCGAATACCCATCGGCCCCTCAAATATTATTTTATAACTGATGTATCATTTCTATTTTTCTTCTTTAAAAACCTTCTTCTTTTTTATTTGCACAGGTTTCTTTTGAAATAATAGGCGGGAAGCTGGTTTGTGGAGAGGGAAGAATATTTATTGTTAAGGGGTG
>Ga0209347_1005920_pt1 | contig 11240 bp, 10 predicted proteins | sample AutmiccommuBRH23_FD_187382 | JGI IMG/M metagenome (GOLD analysis project Ga0209347, IMG submission 187382) | Deep subsurface microbial communities from Mt. Terri, Switzerland - Autotrophic microbial communities BRH/23 (SPAdes) (version 2) | ecosystem: Environmental > Aquatic > Deep subsurface >...
CCTGTGCCGCGGCCTCGGGCGTGTTGACCGTTATGCGCACCAGCTCGGAGCCGGCGACGGCCAGTTCCTTGACCTGGATCGCCGTGGCGATGGCGTCCTGGGTGTCGGTGTTGGTCATCGACTGCACGCGCACCGGCGCGTCGCCGCCCACGGTAACGACGCGCGCGCCCCAGTGGATGCGCGCCTGGCGCGAACGGCGGGGAAGCGGCGCCGCCGGCGCCACTGGCAGGCAGGAATTGGTCATTTCACCTCGAAGCGGGCAACGTTGTCGCGGGTGACGCCGCGCAGGTCGAAGGGTTTGCCACGCACCTGCACCTCGGTCGCGCCAGCGTTGCCGACGGTCACCTGCAGCGGCACGGCGCCGGATGCGCCGGCGGTTTCGCCGGCCGTGAGCGACTTGCGCACCGGGACGGCGCCCTTGGCGTCGCGCACCTCGATCCAGGACTCGGCGTTGGCGCGGAACACGATCAAGCCGGTGGCCGCCGGGGCGGCGGGTGCCGAAGCAGTGGCGGCGGCGGCCGCTGCGGTTGCGGCACTGGCCGCCGGCGCGGCGGGAGCGGCCAACGCAGCGGCGGCCGTGGGGGGCGCCGTGGCGACCGAGGCCGTCATCACCTCCGGCGGCGCCGTCACGGCGACGGGCGAAGTCGCTGCTTCGGGGGCGCCCGCCGCTGCCGGCCCGGACGACGCCCCCGGGGTCTCGGTGGAGGCCGTGCCGGCGACCGACGAACCCTCGTCCGGCGGCCGCGGCCACAGCAGCACGACCAGGGCGCCGACCAGCAGCGCACCCACGGTGAGCGTCATCGGCCGGGTGAGCTGGTCCTTCCAGTGCGCGGCCACCGTGTCGCGCGGGCTACGGAACGGCGCGTTCAGCCCGTCGCTGTCCTGCACCAGCCGGGGCTTGCCGGTCTGGGGCAGCCGCGCCAGCACCGGCGCCGGGTCGATCTTCAGGGTGCGGCAGACGCTCGCCGCCAGTGCCCGGGCGAACACCGCGTCGGGCAACAGCTCGTGACGGTCGTTCTCCAGCGCATCGAGCTTGGCCACCGGCACCTTCATCGCCACCGCCAGTGCGGCGACGTGCAGCCCCGCGGCCTCGCGGGCGTTGCGCAGCATCGCCCCGGCCGTCTGCCCCTGCGCCGCCACGGCCGCCGCAGCCGTGCCGCCGGCGTCGGGTGCGGCCGCCTCAATCATCGAAGGCTCCCCGCTCGTACGCGAGCGCCTCCCGCGACTGGCCGAAACGCTTCTTCAGTTGCTCCCCGAGCTGGCGCATGGCCACCTGGTCGTTCATGCGGCGCTCCACCTTCACGCCCAGCCACAGCGATTCGGCGTTCGCCAGCTCGCTGTTGTTCAGGCGGCGAATGTAGAACTGTGCGCGCTGGAACTCGCCGCGCCGGTAGAGCAGCTGCGCCAGGTTGTATCCGGTGACCGGATTGCCGGCGTCCAGTTCGTAGGCCCGGGCCAGGCTCTGCTCGGCCTGCGCCGTGCGCCCGGCGCGGGCCTGGCACAGGCCCTGGGTCAGCAGCGTCTTGGCGCGGCCACCGTACAGGGGATTGGCCATCGCCACGTCGAAGGCGCGCTGCGCCTCGTCGTAGCGCGCCTGCTGGCACAGGAGCCAGCCGTAGTTGTGCTGCACGTTCGAGTCGCGCGGATTCAGCGCCACGGCGCGGCGGAAGCTCTCCTCGGCCTGACGCTGGTCGTTCAGCCGCATGTAGATCAGGCCGCGCAGGTTGTAGGCGTCCGGGAAGGCCGGATCGGCGGCGATCACCTGCTTCAGCTCGTCGAGCGCGATGTCGGTCTTGCCCTGGTCGAAGTAGCCGACGGCGAGTTCCATCCGAATCCGCGCGCGCTTGCGCGATTCGGGTTCGTCGGACTCGGTCAGGCGATCCACGGCGGCCGTGGCCTGTGTCGACTGCTGCGACGCGCATCCGCCCAGCGCCAGCAGCAACGCCCCAGCCGCGACGGCCCAGTGCAGGCTGCGCTGCGCGTTCCACGTCGTCGCGACGGACCTTGCCATGTTCATTCCTCGTCGCGCACTGCCATGACGGCCGGCACCGGCTTGAGCATGATCGTGCGTTGCCGGGCGATGCGCTCGCCCACACGGGTGCGGTCCTGGACGTCGCCGGCCAGCTGCCCGCAGGCGGCGGCGATGTCGTCCCCTCTGGTCTTCCGCACGGTGGTAACGATACCAGCATCGCTCAGCAATTTCGCGAACGCGAGCACCTGTCGGTGGGGCGAGCGCGTCAGGCCGGACTCGGGAAACGGATTGAAGGGAATCAGGTTGAACTTGCACGGGACACCGGTGCCGCCATGGTGTCGAACCAGCTCGATCAGCTGGCGGGCATGCTCCGGCTGGTCGTTGACCCCGTCGAGCATGCAGTACTCGAACGTGATGAAGTCGCGCGGCGCGTGTTCCAGGTAGCGGTTGCAGGCATCGAGCAGGTCCTCGAGGCAGTGCTTGCGGTTCAGCGGCACGAGGTGGTCGCGCAGTTCGTTGTTGGGCGCGTGCAGCGACACGGCCAGCGCCACCGGGCAGTCCTGCGCCAGCTTGTCGATGTTGCGCACCATGCCGGAGGTGGAAACCGTCACGCGCCGGCGCGACAGGCCGTAGCCATGGTCGTCCAGCATCACGCGTAGCGCCGGCACCAGAGCCGAATAGTTCTGCAGCGGCTCGCCCATTCCCATCATCACGACGTTGGAGATGACGCGCTCACTGGTATCGAGGTGGGCGCGCAGGAAGTGCTCCGCGAACCACAGCTGACCGACGATCTCGCCGGTGGTGAGGTTGCGCGCGAAGCCCTGGTGGCCGGTGGCGCAGAAGCGGCAGCCGACGGCGCAGCCCGCCTGCGAGGAAATGCACAAGGTGCCGCGGTCGTGCTCCGGGATGAACACCGCTTCGACCGCGTTGCTGTTGCCGACGTCGAACAGCCACTTGACGGTGCCGTCGGCCGACTCGTGACTGGAGATCACGGACAGCCCTCGGATGCGGGCATGGACGGCGAGCTTCTCGCGCAGCGACCTGGCCAGGTCGCTCATCTGCGCGAAGTCGCGCGCGCCGCGCTGATGGATCCAGCGAAACAGCTGCGTCGCGCGGAAGCGCTTCTCGCCCAGGCCTTCGCAGAAGGCGGCCAGGCCATCGAGGTCGAAATCGAGCAGGTTGGTGGTCATCGGGCGGTGGCGCCCGCGCGGCACGTCCCCTGCACGCCCCGCGCAGTCCGGCGTAGGCCCGGGAGGCGGCCGGCGGTGGCGAGGCGTTCAAGACACATGCTCAGCGGGAATGGATGTTCATGCCGGGAAAGAAGAAGCTCACTTCCACCTTGGCGGTTTCGGGGGCGTCGGAGCCATGCACGGCATTGGCGTCGATGCTGTCGGCGAAGTCGGCGCGGATCGTGCCCTTGTCGGCCTTCTTGGGATCGGTCGCGCCCATCAGTTCGCGGTTCTTCGCGATGGCGTTCTCGCCCTCGAGCACCTGGATCATCACCGGCCCGGAAATCATGAACTCGACCAGGTCCTTGAAGAAGGGACGCTCCTTGTGCACCGCATAGAACTGCTCGGCTTCCCGGCGCGACAGGTGGGCCATGCGGGCGGCGACGACCTTCAGGCCGGCGGCTTCGAAGCGGGCGTAGATCTGGCCGATGACGTTCTTGGCCACGGCGTCGGGCTTGATGATGGAAAGGGTGCGTTCGAGAGCCATCTGGATGTTCCTGAGCTGAGTTGTGTCTGAAAGTGTGCAGCGGCCCCGCTGTGTGAGCACGCGGGGCCGCAGAAGTTCGGCAAAGCCACTGATTTTAACCGGGCGCAGGGATCGGAGCCGCCTCGGCAGCGCGCGAGGATTCCGGCGGCGGCCCGCGAGGGACCCGGCCGGACGGGCCTTTAGCGTCCGCGGCCGCCGCGGCGCTGTCCACCGCCTCCACCGCCACCGCCACCGCCACCACCACCACCGCCTCCACCGCCGCCGCCGCCGCCGCCGCCGCCACCGCCGCCTCGGCGGCGCTGGCCCTGGCCGGCCCCCTGCCCCTGCCGCTGGCGTGTGAAGCTGTCGGCCCCGATGTAGCCGAACGAAGTCTTCATCGGGTCCGGCTGCGCGCTGCCGGGGCGATCGCCGCGGTCGCCGCGCTCCTTGCGGCGCTGCTGGCCGCCGCCGGCGTTGTTGCCGCGCTGGCCGGGCTGGCCGGGCTGACCCCGGTTGCGCGGCGAACCTTCGGGACCGCCCGCCCGATTGCCGCCGCGGCCGCGCCGGCGGTTGCGCCCACCGCCTTCGCCCTCGGAAGCGCCATCGCCGCGCGGCGCCGCACGGCCGCCCGGGTTGTCGCCGGCGGCCCGCATCAGCGCCTGGATGTCGCGCTCGTCCAGTTCCATCCAGGCGCCGCGCTTGAGGCCGCGCGGCAGCATCATGGCGCCGTAGCGGATGCGGATCAGACGGCTGACGGCATGGCCCAGCGCCTCGAACAGGCGCCGCACCTCGCGGTTGCGCCCTTCGGAAATCGTCACGCGGTACCAGGTGTTCGCGCCCTCGCCGCCGCCTTCCTCGATCGAGCCGAACTGCGCCCGGCCGTCCTCGAGGTCGATGCCATCGAGCAGCCGCTGCTTTTCCTCGTTACTGAGGGCGCCCAGCACCCGCACGGCGTATTCGCGCTCCAGACCGAAGCGAGGGTGCATCAGCTTGTTGGCGAGTTCGCCCGAGCTCGTGAACAGCAGCAGGCCCTCGGTGTTCAGGTCCAGCCGGCCCACCGACTGCCACTTGCCCTGCTGCAGCTTCGGCAGCTTGCGAAACACCGTCGGCCGGTTCTGCGGATCGTCCGTGGTCACGACTTCGCCCACCGGCTTGTGGTAGGCGATGACGCGCGCGGGCGGCGGCGCGATCCGAAAGCGGACCGGCTTGCCGTTGACCTTGATCTGGTCGCCGTACTGGATGCGCTGTCCGATATGGGCCGGCTCGTTGTTGACCGAGATCCGCCCTTCCATGATCAGCTGTTCCATCTCCAGCCGGGAGCCGAGCCCCGCCTGCGCAAGCACCTTGTGCAGCTTCGGCGTTTCGGCCTGCGGTGCCAGCACGCGCTTGGCGGGCCCCGCCTCCTCGGCCTCGGCCTGGGCGTCGAACTGGCCGGAGACCACGTCGGCGAACCGGATCGGCGCCGCCGCCGGTTCGGCCGGCCGCTTGCGCCGGCGGCGGTTGCCGCCCTCGTCTTCGTCTTCGTCTTCGTCCTCTTCTTCGTCTTCGTCTTCGTCCTCGTCTTCGTCCTCGTCACGGCCGTCGTCCCTGGGTGCCTCCCCGCCGCGATCGTCCTCACCGCGGCCGGCCTCTCGCGACGGCCGCTCGCCGGCGGCCGCGCAGGGTTGCCCCTGGGCACCATCGGATGCGGGGCCGGGCGCCTCGGACCGCGCCGCCGCCGGCGCCGTGAGGTCGTCCTTGTTGCCGGCCTCTTCGGCCAGGGGTGCGGGCGCTGCGCCGGGTTCAGATTGGTTCATGCTTCAGGTCTCGACAGCGTGCGCCTGGTCGTCGTCGGCGCGTTCATCCGTGGCGGCAGCCGCGTCCGCGGCAGCGGACCCGGCAGGAGTTTCGATGTCCAGGCTCGGCTGGTTGGCGTCGCCGGGCTGGCCGAGCGAGGAAAGGGCTTCGGCTTGCTGCGCCGGCGTTTCCAGGACCGGCAACTCGTCGAGCGACGCGAGGCCCAGGTCGTCGAGGAACTGGCGCGTGGTCGCGAACAGGGCGGGGCGGCCCGGCGCCTCCCGGTGGCCGATGACCTCGATCCAGCCGCGGTCCTCGAGTTGCCTGAGGATCAGCGCGTTGATCGTGACGCCCCGGATTTCCTCCATGTCGCCGCGGGTGACCGGTTGCCGGTAGGCAATGATCGCCAGCGTCTCGAGCACGGCGCGCGTGTAGCGCGGCGGCTTCTCGGGATGCAGCCGGTCCAGGTACTCGCGCATCGCGGGCCGGCTCTGGAAGCGCCAGCCGCTGGCCACCTGCACCAGTTCCACCCCGCGCTGCGCCCATTCCTGTTGCAGGTCCCCGAGCAGGCTCTTGATGGTGTCGGCGCCGAGTTCGTCGTTGAAAAGCACGCGCAACTCCCGCACCGGGAGTGCTTGCTGCGCGCAGATCAGGGCGGTTTCGAGGACGCGCCTGGCATCCGTCGTATTCATGTCGTGCCGTTCCGGGAAGAGCCGCGCCGGTGGCGCGACTCAAGGCTGAACAGGGGCGGTCTTTCTTGCTGGGCCGCGGGCAACCTGCGGTTGGGTGGCGGCTGCCCCGCAGCTAGTGTCCAGGACACCAGGGGGCGTGGCTCGTGAGCCATTCGCGGCCATTGTAACGCAGGCCCCAGAGCGCCAGCGCCGCCGCGAGGTCCGGCGGCAGCGGCGCCTCGAACTCCAGGGCAGCCCCGGTCACGGGATGCCGGAACGCCAGCCGGAATGCGTGCAGCGCCTGGCGTTGCAGGCCGGCGGCCGGCGCGCCGCCGTAGACCTCGTCCGCCACCAGTGGGTGCCCGATGTGCGCCATGTGGACCCGGATCTGGTGGGTGCGGCCGGTGTGCAGCGTGGCGCGGACCCAGCAGCCGCGCTCGCAGGCCTGCAGGCACTCGAATGTCGTCGCGGCCGCCTTGCCGCCCTCGACGACTGCCATGCGCAGCCGGTTGCGCGGGTCGCGGCCGATCGGCGCCTCCACGTGGCGAGTCGGCGGACCGCCCCATGGACGGTGCGCCAGCGCCACGTACTGGCGCGTCACCTGGCGCGCGCCGACCAGGCCGACCAGCGCATCCATCGTGGCCCGCGTGCGCGCCACCACCATGAGGCCCGAAGTGTCCTTGTCCAGGCGGTGGACGATGCCGGCGCGCGGCAGCAGCGCAGCGCCCGCATCGCGCGCCAGCAAGCCATTGAGCAAGGTGCCGCTCCAGTTGCCGGGGGCCGGATGCACGACCAGGCCGGCCGGCTTGTCGATCACGAGCAGGTGCTCGTCCTCGAACACCACCGCCAGCGCCATCGGCTCCGGCCGGAACGCCTTGCTCTGGGGCGTCGGCCGCAGTTCGACCACCCCTTCCTCGCCGGCCTTGACCCGCTGCGACGAGCGGCGCGCCGCGACGCCCTGGAAGGTGACGGCGCCGGCATCGATCAACTGCTGCAGGTAGCTGCGCGAAAACTCCGGCACCAGCGCGGCCAGGGCCCGGTCCAGGCGCTCGCCGTGCTGGGCGGGGCCGATCACGAACGGCCGGAATTCGGCTTCGGGGCCGGGGTCGGTGGCGTCCTCGAAGGCAGCCGCGGCATCAGTCGCCAGAGGGTCGGCTGATAGAATGAATTTGCCCTGTTTCAAGAAAGTTGCGACTCATGCTGCGTGCCAAATTATGGGCCGTTCCCGTGGTGGCAGTTGCCGCCGCGATGCTGGCGGCGTGCTCGTCGACGTCCGATGACGCGACCGCCGCCTGGAGCCCCAACAAGATCTACGCGGAGGCAAGGGACGAAGTCGCCGCCGGCTCGTACGACAAGGCGATCCCGCTGTTCGAAAAGCTCGAGGGACGCGCCGCCGGCACCCCGCTGGCGCAGCAGGCCCAGCTGGAAAAGGCTTACGCGCACTTCAAGTCCGGCGAGCCGGCGCAGGCGATCGCCGCGCTGGACCGCTTCATGAAGCTGCACCCCGCGAGTCCGGCGCTCGACTACGCGCTGTACCTCAAGGGGCTCGTCAACTTCAACGACGAACTCGGCTTTTTCTCGTTTCTCGCCCGCGAGGATCTGTCCGAGCGCGACCAGAAGGCGGCCAAGGAGTCCTTCGAGGCGTTCAAGGAACTGGTCGCGCGTTTCCCGGATTCGCGCTACGCGCCCGATGCCAAGGCGCGCATGACGTACATCGTCAACTCGCTGGCGCAGTACGAGGTGCACGTCGCCCGCTACTATTTCCAGCGCGGCGCCTATGTGGCGGCGATCAGCCGGGCCCAGAACGCGCTGACCGACTACCAGGACGTGCCGGCGCTCGAGGAAGCGCTGTTCATCCTGGTGCGTTCCTACGACGCGCTCGGCCTGGAGCAGCTGCGCGACGACGCCAAGCGCGTGCTCGCGACGAACTATCCGTCCAGCGAATACCTGACCCGCGGCTTCAGGTCAGCGCAGGGTCCGTGGTGGCGGATCTGGTAGCCGCCAGCTCCTCCAGCGCCGCCACGAACTCCTCCCGCGTCGCGAGGCGCCGCATCGGCGGCAACGCCGCCAGCAGGCGCCGGCCGTAGCCCATGATCGCCAGCCGCGTGTCGCACACGACCAGCATCCCCTGGTCCGACTCGCGCCGGATCAGCCGCCCCGCGCCCTGCTTCAGGGCCACGGCGGCTTCCGGCACGAAATAGTCGTTGAAGGGACTGCGCCCTTGCGACTGCAGCCGCTGCGCCCGCGCCTCCACCAGCGGGTCGCCGGGCGGCGGGAACGGCAGCTTGTCGATCACCACCAGCTGAAGGGCGTCGCCCGGCACGTCGACGCCCTCCCAGAAGGAGGCGGAAGCGACCAGCACGCAGCCCGGGCGGCCGGCCGTGCTGCCTTCGCGGAAGCGCTCGATCAGGCGCCGTTTCGGCCACTGTCCCTGCACCAGGACCTCGAGTTCGCCGCAGCCGTCGAAGCGGCGCTGCAGCGTCTCGCCGATCGCGCGCAGCGCCCGCAGCGTCGTGGTCAGCACCATCGTGCGCCCGCCGAGCCGCGCGGCCGCGTCGGCGGCGAGCGCCGCCACCTGGTCGCTGTGCGCCGGATCGTTGGGCCGCGCCAGTTCGCGCGGCACGTACACCGCCGCCTGGGCGGCGTAATCGAACGGGCTGCCCACGCGCAGCACCTCGGCGCTCTCGAGGCCGCACGGCTCGGTGAACCACGACAGGCGCACGTCGTCGCCCAGCGTCGCCGAAGTGAAGATCCACGCCCGCGAACGCGTGTCGCCGGCGGACGGAGCGTCCTCCCCGGACTCGGACTTGAGGAGCTTCTCCTGCACCGCCTGCGCGATGTCCAGCGGCGACTCCATCAGCCGCAGCTGCGCGCCGACGTCGACCCAGCGCACGGCGCCGGGTTCGCAGGCGCCGGCGAAGCACGCCGCGCGCCCGGCGATGTCGGCCGCACGCTCGTAGAGCCGCACGAAATCCGGCGCCAGCTCGCTCACCGTGTCCAGCGCCTCCATCGCCTGCGTGGCGGCGAGCTGCAGCTGTTCCAAGCCGTCGTGCCAGTTGCCGGGATCGACGCCGTCCGGCGCTGCGTCGGCCCAGCGCAGGCGCACACCGGCAGCCCGGCGGCCGACGGTCAGCCGCAGCTCGCGCGCGGCGCGTTCCACCGCAGCGGCGACGACTTGCCAGTCGGCCAGTCCCCGCGCCAGCTGCAGGCCGGCGGCCAGCAGGTCACGGGCGAAATCCAGCACCTGGCCGGTGCCGATCTGGCGGCCGAGGAACTGCACGCCGGTTTCGTTGAGCTGGTGCGCTTCGTCGAAGATCGCCACCCGCACCGTCGGTAGCAGTTCGGCCATTCCCGACTCGCGCACCGCCAGGTCGGCAAAGAACAGGTGGTGGTTGATCACGATCACGTCGGCCGCAAGCGCTTCGCGGCGCGCGAGGTTCACGTGGCACTGCCGGAACCTGGGGCACTGGCTGCCAAGGCAGTTGTCGCGGGTGGAAGTCACGAGCGGGATCAGCGGCGAGCGCTCGTCCAGCCCTGGCAGTTCGGCGAGATCGCCGGTGCGCGTGGACTGCGCCCATTCCTCGATGCGCGCCAGCGCGCGAACCGCGCTGCGGTCAGGCAGCGTGGCCGCGCCGCCGGGCCGCCCCAAGGCGCGGACGGCCCCCTCGGGGGGCAGGGAGGCCGCCCGGCCGACCGTGGGGGCCAATGCCCGCCGTGCGAGTTCCAGCCGCTGCAGGCACAGGTAGCTGGCGCGGCCCTTCAGCAGGGCAGTGCGCACCGGCAGCCCCAGCGCCTGGACCAGCCGTGGCAGGTCGCGCCCGAACAGCTGGTCTTGCAGGGTCTTGGTCGCCGTCGAGAGCAGCACGCGTTCGCCGCTCAGGAGCGCCGGCACCAGGTACGAGAAAGTCTTGCCGACGCCGGTGCCGGCCTCCACCACCAGCGCACCGCCTTGTTCGATCGTGCGGGCCACGGCCAGCGCCATGTCGGTCTGGGCGGCGCGCGGCCGGAACTGCTCCGCCGCTCGCGACAGCACACCGCCGTGCGCGAACGCCTCGCGCACGGGCCCGGTCAGGCCGGTCGGTGCGGCGCCGTCCATCAAGCCGGTTCTTTGGGATCGAGCACGAGTTCCAGCCGCGCGATCTGCTCGCGCAGCCGCAGCCCGCGCTTTTCGAGCCGCCGGATCGCCAGCTGGTCGAGCGGCTCGACGGCGCGCAGCCGCCGCAGCACTGCCTGCAGATCGGCGTGTTCCATGCGCAGCTCGATCAGGTGTCGCTCGGGGGAGTGCAGGTTGGTGTCCACGGAAAGCCACAGTGGCCGGGGCCACGGTCGGGTTCATTCAATAATACGTGTTTCGGCAGCAATAATCGAGCGCAAGCGTTCCCCCCGAGCCTCGCAGCACCTCCTTCCGTTCACCATGGCCAAGGGCTATCGACTCAGCGCATCGACCGGCATCCACAAGGGCGACCGCGAATACCAGCAGGACCAGATCGCCCTGCTCAGCCATCCGCGCTATCCCGGCTGCGTGCTCGGCGTCGTCGCCGACGGCATGGGCGGCCGCAGCGGCGGGCGCAAGGCCTCCAACCAGGTGATGCTCACGGCGCGGCAGCTGTTCGAACGCTATTCGCCCGACCACGACGACGCGCAAGCCCTGCTCAAGCAGATGGTGTCCGAAGCGCACATCGTCATCAAGCTGACGGCGATCTCCTCCGAGCAGGAGCCGCACAGCACGCTGGCCGCCTTCCTCATCAACCCGGCCGGCGACTGCCACTGGGCGCATGCCGGCGACTCGCGCATCTACCACTTCCACGCCGGCCAGCTCGTCAAGCGCACCATGGACCACTCGTACGTGCAGACGCTGGTCGATGCGGGCCAGCTGACGGAGGAACAAGCCAACGTGCACCCGCAGTCCAACATCCTCATGGGCTGCCTCGGCGCCGACGACGACCCGCCGTGCGACCTGCACTTCATCGCGCAGCTCAAGCCGGGCGACGTGCTGATGGCGTGCAGCGACGGCGTCTGGCACTACTTCAACACCGAAGAGCTCGGCTCGGTGCTCGCGTCGCTGGCGCCGCGCGAAGCCACCGAGTACCTGATCGACAAGGCCCGCTCGCGCGGCCGCGGCGGCG
>Ga0209347_1005921_pt1 | contig 11238 bp, 9 predicted proteins | sample AutmiccommuBRH23_FD_187382 | JGI IMG/M metagenome (GOLD analysis project Ga0209347, IMG submission 187382) | Deep subsurface microbial communities from Mt. Terri, Switzerland - Autotrophic microbial communities BRH/23 (SPAdes) (version 2) | ecosystem: Environmental > Aquatic > Deep subsurface >...
TCCAGATTCTTTCCTGTGCCTACTCCAACTTCCAGTACTTTACCGTTGGCATGGGACAGCGCTTCTTTTCTAAGTCGGGGATTAATCATCCTATCCATCCAATCGTAAAACCGAGCCGTCCGATCATACCTTCTCTTAATTACTTCCGTTTTATCATCAACGTATGGAGCCATACTTTCACCGCCATTTAAAGTTCTTGCCGTTTTATGGTCACTAGTTTTTCTAAATTTAAATTTAATATCCACAAAAGCTAGATATAGTAACCCACAAGCAGGATAAAAACGTTAACTTTTTATGCAGATAACCCAATATATTTTTGTAATGATACATGTTCTTCCCCTTTTGGAGCCGGTGGATGGCTTCTGTAAGCCAAATAGAATAATGTAGCAAAAACGAACATAATTAATATGGTTAGAATTAATCCTCTTTTCAAAATAATCCCCCCAAAAGATGTAATAGTATGCCAAGATATTTTCGATCCTAACTGTGATACACAAGAATAATTAAAATAATGATGACTACCCAAAAATCCGGCAGGTAAATTAAAACTATCGCTCTGCTAAGTTAATAATATCTTTTGATCTCGTCTTCCACTTCCTCCTCATACTGAGCCATATCTACTTCATCTACCGATAATTCTGCCGATGTTTTTCTATAGAATACCCATTTATCCAATGACAAGTAGATAACTAACCCGCCTATAAGAATGACTAAAAAGGGAGTCACCCATGCTGTAAGATTAAACGGCACACTAGGAGGCGGTGCTGCCATTACTTCTTCTCCATAGACACTAATCATATATCCGTAGATCTGTTCCGGCGTTAACCCATCTGTAAGTTTAATACGAATGTCCTGTCGCATCTGCTCCGCCGTAGCGTTATCACATGCCTTCAAATACATCCCACATCCGTCGGTACATACTAGCGATGCCTCAATTTCTCTAAATACATCCTCATCAAATGCTCCTTCTGCGAATGCGGGAGGCAGCACAGACAGACTTAGAATTATACCCAGTGCTATCATTCTTATGAAACGAAACATGTAACTACCTCCTAACATCGTACCCCCTTAGGGTACACTTTAATGTTACTACTCCCCGTAGTACTATGTCAAGTGTTTTCCCCCAAAAGGAAACTTCTATAACAGACTTCATTAAAAGAATTGGTCTTAAGCCATAGAACACTCACCAGTTATCTTTCTTATACTTTATGATAGTAAAAAAACGATACCAAAAAGCCTTTAGCTATTTGGTACCGTCATCTCCATATCAACTTAATACACTTATTATGAATTTCGGCCTTCTTTATATATTGGTAAATATACCTGAGAATCCCTAATCACACATCCGGCCTTTCCTCCATCTCGCATAATTTGCGTACATTTACTGCAAGCGATACAGACTTTTCTTTTATCTAAGCTTCCTTTTTGTAGTAAATCCTTAGCAAAATCTGGATAAGCAAATGCTTCCCTCCCTACTCCTGCTAAGGTCACTGCACCTGTTGCAATATTTGTGGCAGCGGCATAACCTAGATATTCCCTCAGCCAGCTATATCCTGTACCAACAACCGGAGTATTAGGAACCGCTGTCTGTATCTCCTCAGCCAGAGTAAATAGTCTATCAACATTTATGAGCGGATGTTCTTTGGGTTTGTCTGCACCTATCACTGGAACGTCAAAGGGTCTGCCAACCTGAGGATCAACATAATATGGATTACCAGCGGAAACATTTATTATGGACACGCCACCGTTAACAAGCAGTTTTGCCAATTGTTTAGGTTCTGTTAAATCCGGTTTCATATAGTCATCCTGATTAACACCCCAACCATAGGGATACGGCAACGCATCAAAAACATTCATTCGCACACCAATAATAAATGTTTCTCCAACTTTAGCGCGAATTTTTTCTATTGTTTCAAGTAAAAAACGGGTTCGGTTTTCAAAGCTGCCTCCATACTTTCCTTTACGGGTATGTGCTGCCAGCAGTTCGGATAATAAATATCGATGACAGCATTTAATATCCACACCGTCAAGCCCGGCCTTTTCAGCTAAAACAGCTGCCTCAACATATTGCTCCTGTAATTGGTCTAATTCTGCATCGGATATAAGTTCTTGATCCGCTGAAACTCCAGCCCTTGAATCTAAATTGGGATCGTGATAAGCGATAACCGGGTCGGGTAACCCTTGAGGTTTACTATATCTTCCTGAATGAGTTAACTGCATTATGAGAAGGGGGCGATGATCTGAACCCATACTATCCTTTGCCTCGCTGATGGCTTCCTTCGCCATAGCTTTAAAAGAATCTACATTAGCTTTATTAATATAGAGCTGTCGAGGGTTTGCCCTTCCTTCCGAAGCTACGGCAGTGGCTTCAAACCATAATAATCCGGCACCACCCCTAGCAAATCTCTTATACCTGCGAACGGTCAAGTCTGATGGACTGCCGTCTGTCTCACCATCACACCCTTCCATAGGGTTAATAACCAGGGAATTAGGGAGAATAAACTCCCCAACTTTTGGTCTTTGGGCTAATACACTAAAATCATCCAACAAACCGATATTTAACCCCAAATCTGTTATCTTCTGCTGTAAATCTTCAATTGATTTATATTTAAACTTCTCAAAGCTTGACATGAAATTCCACTCCTGTTAGAAAAATTAGACCCCACTAATCCAGACCGGAGTCGACGTAATTCTGAGCACTCTACCAAAATATATTCCTCGTTACGAAACTGGTTTTACGTGTTCTGTCTCCTTCAAGGTCATGGTGCCCTCTTTATCACTAACGACAATGTATTTCTGCCATCTAGGGTCCTGCCTTTCAATAGGATTATTTATGGTCTCATTGGCGAAACGCAAATGGGGACCCCTGCTTTCATCCCTAAGCTTAGATGCTCTAATGACCATTTCCGAAACTAGAGTCAAGTTCTTATTTTCTAAAGCAAATGCATATGAAAAATTACCTTTAAATAGTCTCTGATTCTTGAAGTCATTTTCCAACAAATTCAACCCACCAGTTAAACCCGGTTCAGTTCTAACTAATCCGGCAGATTTCTCTACTAAATCCTGGAGCTGCATTCTATAATCTCTAACAGGTATACCACCGATCTCATCATACCTCTTAATTTCCTCAAGAAAGGTCTCTATATGATCTTGGGTAATTTGTTGCCCTGCAATGGCAAAAGCTTCTTCCACAGCAGTTTCACCAGCCAGCTTCCCAAAAACTTGACAATCTAACAACGCGTTTCCACCAGGCCTATTAGCTCCGTGCTGCCCCCCAGCCATTTCACCTACCGCATATAAACCGTTCACAGTGGTTTTTCCATTTTGACCAATTTTAACGCCGCCTTGAAAATGCTGCCCGCATACGGCTATTTCAACTTTATCATTAGATTCTATATCAATACCGTGTTCCTGTAGCCACTCAATTGTATCAGGATTAATCTCTTGCAAACGGTATAGCGGCGAAGCTTGACGCTTTTCCACACCTAAATCTGCAACCATTTCTTGACGGTACCGCTCTTGATCCGGTTTAGGTAAATCAGTGAAAACAAAACCTTCAGGGTTTTGAGAATAATCTAAATAGACTTTGTGTCCTTCCTGCATTTTTTTATAAACGGCTATATCAATAATTCGAGTAGCGTGCTCATTACTAACGGGCCAACTGGCCCCCTTTCTGAATACTATATCGTAAATTGTGCTCCATGAAGTTTCCAATGGAAAATAATCAGTAAGAAACTCCCGGCCGGTATCATCAATAATTCTTGGTACAGCCCGCAATGTACTGCCTGAGCAGTTTAATTTAGTTTTAATAGAAGCTATACCGAATTGAATAAATTCCATATTAACCAGTTCGGCACCCACTTGGTATGCTAAAGCAAGACCGTCGCCTGTCATACCACCGGGAAAGACATTATGTTTAAAAATGAGCCCCCCACCGCCGGCAGACAGAATTATGGTTTTAGCATTAATTACTATGATGGCCGCTTCAGCATCATCTTTTTCCCTCGTATCAACGGCTAAAGCTCCTATTACCCGTTCCCCGTTAGTAATAAGTTTAGCCACCATGCAATGTTCTAATAAACCTATATCCAATTTATTAAAATGTTCCACTAACTTTTCCTCGATATGCACCGCTGTTCTAGGCCCAGTGTAACACGCCCGAGGGAAATCAGAACCATCGGTTATAAACTGCTTAGGCCGCCCATCTAAATGCTTTACAAAAGGAACACCAAGTTTATCCAAGTATTGATAGGCATCTTGGGATCTTTGTGCCAATATTTCAGCTAAATCCCAATCAGATACTTGCCCGCCAATACGGTATATATCATCCGCATGATACTGCCAGGAACTTTCGCCGCCCGGTGGAGTGTGGGATAAGGTGGCATGAAACGCCATCCTGTCTGAGCATGCTGTTGCCGTAACGCCGCTTTTTCCTAGAATTCCTTTCGTGGCAAGTACCACATTCGCCTTGGATAAATGTTCTTTTGCTGCTATGGCAGCTCTGACGCCTCCACCACCTCCACCTACGACCAATACATCACACGTAACACTTCTCAACTTTAGAACCTCCATATACAAAAGATTTAATTTCCAGCCGAAAGGCTGGCTTCACCTAGGTACGCAGATTTGACGTTGGGATCATCCAACAACGAATCGCCATCTCCGGACATCACTATCCGGCCATTCTCTAACACATAGGCATAGTCAGATAGTGCCAATGCCTTCTTAGCATTTTGTTCTACTAAAAGTACTGTTATATTATTATTTCGGATTTGCTTAATTAATTTAAAAACATCATTTGTTATCAGCGGTGCTAGGCCCAGCGATGGTTCATCCAATAACATCATTTTGGGATTAGACATTAACCCGCGTCCAATAGCCAGCATTTGCTGTTCTCCACCGCTTAAGGTCCCTGCATACTGTTTGCTTCTTTCTTTTAATCTGGTGAAAAGCGAATATATCCATTCCAGATTTTTATCTAATTGCTTACCCTTAACTAAATAGCCACCCATAAGCAAATTTTCCTGAACGGTCAAGCCGGAAAATACCTTTCGCCCTTCAGGCACATGAACCAAACCCGCTTTTACAACTTGATGGGGCATGCGGTGAAGCGTTTGTCCGAGAAACTTAATTGAGCCGTTGGAAGGTTTAACGATGCCTGAAATAGTATTAAGCAACGTAGTTTTCCCTGCGCCGTTAGAGCCAATAATACTGACGATCTTACCTTCTTCCACACTTATTGAAACATTCTCTAAGGCTAAGATATGTCCATATGAGGTCCGCAGATTTTGTATTTCTAGCACTTAATCTTCCTCCCCTAGATAAGCTTTTATCACCTCTTCATTTTCTTGTATCTCTTTGGGAGTACCATAAGCAATGGTCTTTCCAAAATTCTGTACATATATAAAGCGACACAGTTCCATTATTACTTCCATCCGGTGTTCAATTATGAGGATGGATAGATCCAGGTCCTGACTTATTTTCCGAATTAAGTTTATTAGGTCTACAACTTCTTTAGGATTCAACCCGGCAGCAGGTTCATCTAACAATAGCACCTTTGGTTTTATAGCTAAAGCCCGGGCAATTTCTAATTTACGTTGATAACCATAAGACAAATTTTCGGGTTTTTCCGCCTGATACTTAAGCAACCCGACTAATTCCAAAAACCTTTCACTTTCTTCCTTAATTCTCTTTTCTTCCATTCTCATCTTACGACTCAGTAATATATTATGAAAAATATTATATCGGGCAGTTGGATCAAGAGCTGCTGAGACATTTTCCAACAGCGATAATCCCTTAAACAACCTAATGTTTTGAAAAGTTCTAGCAACACCTAATCGAGCTCTTTCGTGCTGCTCCTTATTTGTAATATCGTTCTCTCCGAGAAAAATCTGTCCACTATCTTGTTTGTAAACACCTGAAATAACATTGAATATTGTTGTTTTCCCTGCTCCATTAGGACCAATAACTCCAATAATATCATTTTCTTTCATGGTCATAGAAAAATCGGTAACAGCCTTAACCCCACCAAAGCTTTTGGAAATACCTCTTACTTCTAGGACGTTCATCGCATGACACCTTTCTTTTCTTTTAAGTGCTTCCACCATTTCCGAAACCAATTAAAGGACAGTTCGTATTCGCCAAAAACGCCGCTAGGTCGGAAATTTAAAATAAATATTACCACTATGCAGTAAATCACTACCCGCCACTCAGCGGCGAACCGTAAAACTTCGGGTAGGCTGGTCAATAATATTCCAGCAAAGACGGCACCTGTGAGGCTGTTTATTCCTCCAAAGTAGATGATGATGATCCACTCGGCGGATTTGGTCCAGACAAACATTGCCGGTTCCACATAAGTGGTATAAAACGCATATAGTACACCTGCATACGCCGTTATAGCCGCTGATAGTAAAAACGCTACCATCTTCACTCTTGTAACGTTTATCCCCATAGATTTAGCCGCCAGTTCATCTTCCCTTAAAGCTATACATTGACGCCCGAATTTGGAATACTTAAAATTTCTTACGATGAAAATACAGATAAGAGCAGATATTACAGCCAGTTCTATACCGGTCTTTTTGGGAATACCAGACAACCCCATTGCCCCACCTGTGATGCTAACCGACTGGTTTAACAGAGCAGCAATAGCTTCACCAAAGCCAAATGTTGCAAGAGCAATATAGTCCCTTCTTAGCCTTATGGCGGGGAGACCAACTATCGCTCCAGCTAAAAGCCCCACTAATACGGCCACAAATCCAGCTACAGGAAATGACAAATGATAATTAACTGCTAACACCCCGGCTACGTAAGCACCTATAGCCATAAATGCTGCTTGTCCCAAAGAAAACAATCCTGTCAATCCTGAAATAACAAATATCCCAGTTACTGCAATCACTGTAATACTGGTAAAAACCATAATCGATAGTATAAAATCCATAGCAGTACTCCCGCCTTCTATGCTTTTTCTTGAATATTGATTCCGGCGATACCCCTTGGTCTAATTAGCAAAAAGCCAAGCATGATGATGAATATAAAAACAGGTGCAAATCCGGACCCTATAATCTGAACCAAAAGTATCTCAACCAATCCCAACAGGAATGCACCCATTACTGCACCGTGCAAGCTGCCTAGGCCGCCAATTACTGAAGCAATAAAACCTTTCACAACCAATTGCCCAAGCTGAGGGTAAAGGGTATAGTTAATACCCAAAAACACTCCGCTAATCCCTCCCAAGCCCCCTGCAAGAAAAAATACAGCCATAATAACTACATTTACATTAATTCCCATTAAACTTGCTGTATTAAAGTCATATGAAACAGCTCTAACCGCAGTTCCAATTTTAGTTCTGTAAATAATAAAAGCAAGAATTATTAACGAGGTGCAGGAAATCAGAAACATCATTAAATCAGATACGGACATAACTACTTCTCCAAGTTTCAATGTAGATGTTTCAAAGAAATCAGGAAAGGAGTAAAAATTAGTACTGAAAAAGATGGTTATTAAGTTTTCAAACAAAATTCCCAAAGTAATGGAAGAAACGAAATAATATATAACCGGACCTTTATTCCTTCTAATACGGCGGAAAGCCACGAACTCAGCAAATACAGCCAGTAACCCGCCAGTTAAAATAGCAACCAATATCGTTAAAACTAATGGCGCTTCCAGGTGCTTTGCAGCCAGAAACCCTACATAAGCGGTAACTGTCATTACTCCTCCATGGGAAAAATTAGAGAACTTTAAAATATTGAAGACCAATGCAAATCCTACTGCGATTATGGCATATACGGAACCTAAAGATAAACCGTTTATTAATACTTGTAAGTACATAATACCTACCCTTTCCTTTTTAATGGGCGTCCCTCCTTAAATGGAAGGACGCCAACTAATAAGCTCCTACTTATTTAAGGCCTTCTGTTAGGTAACGTTCTTTGGCAACATATTTACCGTCTTCAATTTGAAACATGACCATGGATAGTCCGTAAGGACGATGAGTGTCCGGTGAAATACTAATAGTACCAGTAGTTCCTTCTAGTTCTTTAATGTTAGCCAGTGCTTCCGCAACTGCTTGGGGATCCGCCGAGCCGGATTCCTTTAATGCTTGAGCAATTAGCAACATACTATCATAACCGATAAATACCTTATTTAAAGGTTCTTCACCATGCTTGTCCTTATAAGCATTGTATACTTCTTGTAGTTGAGGTTCGTCTGGTGCAAAGTTGTTGGGGAATAATACTTTGTTGGCTGCATCGCCAGCCAAATCCGCAAATGGAGGAGCTGCATCTAATCCACCAAGAATTGGTACATCAATGCCAAGTGCTCTCGCTTGTTTTACAATTAGTGTTAACTCCTGAACATAGTTTGGCGCATATATGGCATCAGGGTTTTCGTTTTTAATTTTTGCTAACTGTGTTTTAAAATCTTTATCACTAGCATTATAGGTCTCCTCGATTACTACTTCTCCACCGTTATTATTAACATAATCAATAAACGGCTTGCTTAAGGATACCGAATAAGCATTAGCTTGATTGAATAATACGGCAAACTTTTTAAGCCCTTGTTTTTCTAACCCATAACCAGCCATAATTTGTGCCTGCTGACCAGCACTAGGCTGCATCAGAAACATATATTTATAAGGGGTGCCATCCTCCTTGGTTGTAGCACGTTCATCCAAGAAACTACCTACTAAAGGAACCTTCTTATCTTCACTGACCGGGGCTACTGCAATTCCGATATTACTAATAGGCGGTCCGACTATAGCTGAAACTTTGTCAGAAGTGGCCAAACGATTATAGGCGTTTATGGCTTCCTGAACGTCTAGTTTAGTATCGTAGGTTATTAATTTTAACTCTTTACCATCAATACCGCCTTCAGCATTTACTTCTTCGATAGCCATTTCAATACCACTTGTCACGGCAGCTCCCCAAACTGAAGTAGGGCCGCTCATATCCTGCATATTACCGATAAGAATTTGTTCTGACGTATCTCCGCTTTGCTTTTGTTCAGAATTATCTCCACAACCTACAGCAGTAACCATTAATCCTAAAACCAGAAGAACAACTAAAATTTTTTTCATGTCTTTCCCTCCCAATTTTCACTGAAGTTTTTTTGACCCCCATTTTTCTCATGAGAAAAGTCATCCGCTACTCTTTTACCTTAAAACATCCCTCCTTTGACAAAATAACTATTTTTATGGTGTCAGAACAGCTTTTAAAGCCATTTTATCCGCCATACTTTGTAAAGCCTGGTTGGCGTCCTCCAGTTTAAATCTATGAGTAATCATATGCTTAAATAATTCAGGCTGGCTTAGAACCAACTGCATTGCCCGGTAAGTATGGCTAGTATCACTAACCCAAACACCTTGAATTTTTACGTTTTTTCGCACTATTTGGGTATATGGGTCCAATTCAATGTTTCCAACTGGTTGCGCAAACCCTGTGGAAAGATAGGCGCCCCCGGGCCTTACTAAATTCACACCTTCTACCAAAGCACTAGCGTAGCCAGTTGCTTCAACAACAATGTCAGCCCCTCTACCACCTGTAACACTTAGTATTTTGTGTTTTCTCTCTTCAACCGTAGTATTTTTACGATTGAGCAGCATAGTTGCACCAAATTTTTCACATAACTGCATACGTGAAGGCGAGCCGCCAATGACAATAATCTGAGAAGCTCCATACGCCCGGGCAAATGCCACTGAATACAAGCCTAAAGGGCCTGGGCCTTGAACTACTACCGTATCACCGACTTTAGGTACCTCCAAATCAAAAGCATGAGCTACTGTTGCACCTGAACAGGATGCAGAAACCAATACCGCAGGGTCTATATCCGTCTCTATTCTAAAGAGATCAGTACCTGCCGTAAGTAAAACATACTCAGCATAGCACCCATTTAAGTGGGGATATTCATCGGAGGACCTGTTGATACCATAAACTTTTCTTTGGTTGCATAAAGACGGTTCCTTCAGCACAACACAGTAATAGCAGCGACCACAACTGACCCCTCTATTCCATAAAACTAGATCACCCCGCCTTATTTGTTCACCTTGGACAGTACTAACTGAGCCTCCCACATCTACTACTTCACCAACTCCCTCATGCCCTAAGATAATGGGCAACGGAGTACGCGGGTCTTCTCCACGCCACATATGCACATCTGAGCCACAAACTCCTGAGGCCTTAATCTTGACTAGTACCTGTCCCTGGTCCACCTGGGGAAGAGTTAATAGTTTACCAAGTAAAGGACCATTAAACTCTTCCAACACCATAGCTTTTGCTTTCATTGCTAAACCCCCATTAAAAGTTAGAAAACTCTTCTACTGCTTTTTTAAATGACATTAAATTTTCCGGTTTAGTATGATAACTTACGACTCCACAACCCATAATAAACTTGCCACCTGGAGCTCCAATTGATAACACCTTATCAGCAGCTTCAGTAATTTCGGCAGGAGTTCCAGCCTCCACCAATTTTGAATCGATAGAACCTCTTAAAACAACCCCGGCCTCCATTGACTTGGTTTTGTATTGTTTCAAGTCTGTATTATAGTCCGCTAACAGTATGGACGAACCCGTTTTTACTAAAAGGTCAGATATTGCAGTAGTATTGCCACCACTAATAAGACCTACAGTTCCCAATCCGTTCGCTTTTAATCGGCTAATCATTTCCTGATGCCTTGGAAATACAAACTGCTCATATAATTTTGGTGAAAGTAAAGGTGGTGTTATCCACGATTCATTAACGGCAACACCTAAGCCTCGTTTTGCAAATGCTTTGCCAAAGCCAACACTTATTTCTGTAGTAAACTGCAGCAATTCATGCGCAAACCCTGGCTCCAACATCAAATCGTAAACAAACTTTTCGAATCCGCGAATTAGAGCGGCCAGTGTAAATGGACCAACAATTGAGCCACTAACGCCTACTTCGTCACCAATTTGCTCATGTACACGACTGGCAGCGTTTAATAATAGGGGCATACGTCCATCTGTTTCTGGATTGGGTACTGTCAAATTTACCAACTTTTCTTTACCATCTTCTAGAACATGACTAACGATACCGGGGATATCTGCAGAATCATAGTATTCTACCTTACATCCTAACGCTTCTGCCTCCAGGTTATAGATGTCAATTCCTACAACCACTAAATCATGTCTGTACAAATCAAAAGCTTTTAATTGGCCTTCAACTAATAGATCTTCGTTCCGTGCCAAATCGGAAGGTGTTTTACCTAACAACGCCGCAGCATGT
>Ga0209347_1005922_pt1 | contig 11237 bp, 7 predicted proteins | sample AutmiccommuBRH23_FD_187382 | JGI IMG/M metagenome (GOLD analysis project Ga0209347, IMG submission 187382) | Deep subsurface microbial communities from Mt. Terri, Switzerland - Autotrophic microbial communities BRH/23 (SPAdes) (version 2) | ecosystem: Environmental > Aquatic > Deep subsurface >...
GCCCCCGCCGCGGCCGTAGTACCCCCGGCCACCGCCCCGTCCGCCGCGACCGCCGTAGCCGGAGGAATACTCGATCCGCACGAAGGTGAAGACGTCCTGGGCGAACTCCGGATCGACCTCCCAGCTCGGCAGGCCGCCACGGTCCATTCGGTCGTAGTACCGCTGTGCCAGCGTACCGGTGACGCCGACAGCCAGGATGGCCACCAGAACAATGAGCCAACGCGATTTCATCATCGCAGCTTCCTTCTTGAGAGGGAGAGGGTGTAATCCGTCGGACCGGAGGAGAATGCCGATCTGTAGTACTGCGACCATGCTAAAACTGTGAATCGCTGGGGCACGAACCTCGGTCTGGGTGCCATGCTCACGCTTCGTAAGCATGCATTCCAGGACATGGCTACGAGGCGTAGCCATGACACCCAACTCACCAGATTTGAATGGTCGCAGTAGCAGGGTGGGTTGAGGACCCACCCTACGAGCCGTCCGTGATACTCGAAGCAGCATGTGTGTGAATCTGTCATTGCGGTGTCACCTGTGCTTTCGATGCTTCAATCTCCGTCAGCGCCAGCAGCAACCGATGGCCCTCGCGGAAACGCGGGGCGTCGGCGAGTGCTTCGAGGACGTGCCGCTTGGCCGCGGCCGGGTCGCGCTGTCGGAGGAGCTTCGCCAGGCGGTAGTGGATATCCACTGGGTCGGCCGGGTCGAGCAGGAGCAGTCGCCGGTAGGAATCGGCTGCCGGCTCCTCCTGGCCGAGTTCCTCGCTGGCCCGTCCCAGCCGCCAGTACGCGGCCGGCAGCATGGGAAAGACCGCCAGGTATCGGCGGCCGTTCTCGGCGACCTGCTCCCAATCCCTTCGCTCCATGGCAATCTCCATCAGCCGGCTGTACGCATCGGCGGCATCCGCCGAGAGTTTCGCCAGCGTAGCAAGCACCTGCGTCTCCTCTTGCGTCTCCCCGAGGCTACGGTTCGCCTGCGCCAGGAGTTGATAAGCATTGTCCTGACCGACGTGGCCGGGGTACAGCGAAATCAGTTTCTTCAGCGGAGTCTTCGCCTCTTCCCATTTCTGCCCGGCGATCAAGTGGCGGGCGTGGAGATTCAATGCCCAGAAATTCGTAGGGTGTTTCGCGAGCCACTGGGCCACCGCCTCCGGGTCGGCGGGATCGAGCTGTTCTCGCGTTGGCTGTTCCCAGTCCACGCCCGTTGCCAGGCTCTCGGCACGCTGGCGGGCGAAGGCGTCGAATTCCTTCTCGATCTTCTCCAGCGGTCCGGCGTGCTTGACGAGCGTGGCGTTGATCTCGCCGCCTTTGCCAAGGTCTGTCAGGATCGCCTTGATGACTTCAAAGCCGTGCCGCTCGACGAGGAACTCGACCACGAGACACGACTGGTAATACGCGAATTGCAGGTGCATCGGGCTGGACGGGCTCATGAACGCCGTGCTGAGCTTGCCCACGGGCGTCATCTCGCCGCCCAGGATCATCTGGCGGTACTGCGGCGTCATCTGCTGACCCCACGTCGGATCCCGCTGCAATTCCTCATAGACCGAGATCCCTTCGCTCAGCCAGCGGGGCATCTTGTTGTTCGTCAGGTTCAGCGTCACGACGTGGGCGAACTCGTGCCAGAGGGTCGCCTGCCAGTTGGCGTGTCGCTGGGGCTGCGGACTGGTGGCGGTGACGACGTCGCCGAAGCAGACGCCGAGAAAGCCGTCGCCGCCGGGCATGCCGAATGTGCGGACCGCGAAGTCCTGCTGATTGGGGAACAACTCGACGGTGATTGGATTCTCCGGCTGGAAATCGTACTTCCTGCACAACTCGGCCTTGGCCTTCTTCAGCAGGTCCATGACCTGATCGCCGTAGACGTCGGCCTCGTGACTTTCCATCTTCAGTACGAGCCCGCCCTCGGAGATCGTTCGGAATTGGGTGAGCGTGTCGCGAAGATGGACGAGATTGTACGCCTCGACGTTGTACGGGTCTCTCTTGTTCACCTCGTCGGCCAGGACCCAGCCCTGTCCCTCGTCGCCGAGCCGCAGCAGGTCCTGGGCCAGTTGGATGCGGGCGGGCAGATAGCTCGGATCGGCCTGGATCGCCCGGCGCTGGAAGGCGGCCCCCTCGGCGAAATGGTAATTCTGGGACAGCTTGCGGCCGATCAGGTAGTCTACCTCCGGATTGGTGGGCCAGAACTTCAGTCCGTTGGCGCGATGGCCGGCCGCCGCATTGGGGTCGTTGGTCAGATGGGCCAGAACCGCACGATAGGCCCACGCCTGCGGGTGCCAGGGATTGACGGCCACTACGCGATCCAGGGACTTGCCCGCCCCCTGGTAGTCTTCGCTGTCGATCTGGTGCTCCGCGAGCAGGATCAGGGACGGCGCATGTTTGGGGTTCACGACCAACGCGGCGTCCAGGGCTGCGATCATCTCCTTGCGGTCGCTGTGATAAAAGGCCTGCGCCAGGCCGTGCTGGGCATCGGGGTCGTTGCCGAATCGCTTGAGGGCCTCGCGGTACTGCTCCGCCGCCAGCTCGAAATCCTGCTTGGCCAGGGCCAGGGCCCCGGCGGCCAGGTAGGCCTCGCGACAGTTCGGGTCGTTCCTCAGAACCGCGGTGTAGAAGTTCTGCAGCACCAGGCGGGGTTCGGCTCCAAGCAGCAGAAGGGACTGGCCCAAGGCCACAGCTTCAGAGCCGGCCAAGTATTCGATCCGCCGGTACGAGCCAATCCTGGCGATTGTTGCCAGCGCCGCGGCGGCCTCGTGGAGTTGATTGTTGTGGAGATACGCCGTGTGCGCGAGCTTCAGCAGGCGGATGTCCGCGCGGGATTCCCTTAGGGCGGTTTCCGCATACGGGGCCGCTTCCTTGTATCGGCCCAGCGCCAGCAGCGACTCAAGCTCCAGGATGCGCCAATCCGATTGGTATGCCCCATCCTTGATGGTCTGGCGGGCGGCTTCGAGGCACTCGGTGTACTTGCCCGTCCGAAGCATCTCCCGGCAGTCGTCGAGCCCCGCGGCCGACGCGACCTGCGTCCCGCAGGCCAACGCAAGCCAAGGGATCATCCAGAGGAATCGGCTTCGACACGACGTGTATGACAACCAGCGAGCCATTTTTTTTCCCTATTCGCGTTATGCCTGTTATTCGCGAGCCGCCGCCGGGCTGTTTACGGTAACGAGCTATACGGGCCGCACCCATTGTAGTTCATCTGTCAATAGACGAGAAGATGCAAGGTTAAGACGGACGTGCGCAAAGTTCCATTGCACCGGAAAAAAAGCGATGTTTTTTGTCACCGTGCTCCAAATTGCGCCACTATCCGGACAAGGATGAGCTCTGCGCCTCGCCGGCCAACATGGCGGCCGCGAAGATCTCAGCGTTCGACGCAGTGGGTTTGTGTGCCTGTGACGCCTGAATAGTGCGTGTCCGGCCGGCGGGTGTGAACTCGCTCTCCGGAGCATGACGTTCCTGCATTGCGGCAATATCCTGTTGAGTCCGGGCGTCTACTATCAGGACGGAATCGGATTGCAGCTCCCATTGTGGGAGTTCATCATAGGATCAGTCATGAATAAGTTTTTGGAGGGCAGCACAATGAACAAGCGTCTGGTTTTGGCAGTTAGCGTTCTGTTGACCGGGGCCGTGGCATGGACCGCATTCGGGCAGCCCCAGGGCGGCGGGCGCGGGGGCTTCGGCCGCAACCGGGAAGCCCAGCAGAAGGCAATTGCCGCCATGCAGGAGGACTTGGGCAAGCTCAAGGCCATGATGGAGCAGCAGCCCGGCGCCGGCGGCCGCAACTTCCAGGACATGACCGACGAGGAGCGCACCAAGATGCGCGAGGAGATGACCCAGAGGCGCGAGCAGCAGACCGCGATCATGGCCTCGCTCCAGCAGCAGATGGACACGCTCAAGGGCGGCATGCAATTGGCCACGGAGCACCGTGAGGCCATGACGCCGTTGAATGAGCTGCTGGCCTCGGCCAAGAGCGAAAAGGCCACGGCCACCGCCGCCATGGTCCAGAAGCTCATCGACGAGCGGCAGAAGCAGTTCGAGGCCAAGATGACGGCCATGGGCTACGAGCCGGAAATGATGCAGCGGATGATGGAGCGCATGGGCCAGGGACGCGGACAGCGCGGGCAGTGATAGGAAGTTCAAAGTTTGAAGTGTGAAGCGGAGCGGCTTGTTCCGGCACTTGAAACTTCGAAATGGAAATTTGACACCTCTTCTAAAAGGCCCTTGCTTGCGAAATTGTGCCGTCCAGGTACAATACGCAGGGAAGGGCCTTTCTTGTTACCACGGGCCATTTTCGCAGAAGCCCAGTTCCTATCTCGAAATCAGGAGTGTCACAATGAACACACGACAGCGAGTGCTCATGGCAGGTGCGGCGGTAATATCGATCCTTGTGACGCAGGCGCACGCGGCGGAGATTCTCATGGACCGGCGCGTGGCGAGCTTCAATGGGGATTGGAGATTTGCCAAGGGCCCCCAGGCCGGGGCGGAGAAGCCGGACTTTGACGATGCCGCGTGGGAGGCGGTTCGCCTGCCGCACGACTGGGCGATCTCAGGTCCCTTCGATCCGAGCGAAAACGGCTATGCCGGCAAACTGCCCTGGAAGGGCGAGGGCTGGTACCGCAAGGTCTTCACGCTGGACAAGATCGCCGACGGCCAGGTTTACTTCGATTTCGACGGCGTGATGGCCTTTCCCAAGGTCTACGTCAACGGCCAATTAGCCGGGCAGTGGGATTATGGCTATATGTCGTTCCGCATCGATGCCACGCCGCATGTGAAATTCGGCGAACGCAATGTCGTCGCGGTCTACGTGGACACCCGCAACCATGGCACCCGCTGGTATCCCGGCGCGGGGATCTATCGCAAGGTGACGATGACGATTTGCAGCCCCGTGCATGTGGCCCACTGGGGCACGTTCGTGACGACGCCGAAGGTCGATGAGACCTCGGCAACCGTGCGAGTGCGATCGATCATCGAGAATCATCTGGACAAGCAGGTCCAGGCTGCTATCGAACTGTCCGTCTCCGACCCGGCCGGTAACCCCGTTCCCACAGGCCTCACGGAGCCTCAGCTCACCATCGCCGCCGGCGGCACGGGCGAGTTCGACCAGGCCTTCACGATCAAGAATCCACAGCGATGGGACATCGACACCCCGAGACTGTACACCGCCAGAGTGACTGTCCGCAGGGGCGTTATCCGGGATACCGACACCGTCACTTTTGGCATCCGGACCTTCGAATTCACTGCCGATGACGGCTTCCATCTCAACGGCCGGCGGGTGCAGCTCTTCGGCGTGAACCTGCACCACGACCAGGGACCGCTCGGCGCCGCCTTTTATACCCGCGCCATGGAGCGGCAGTTGGAAATCATGGAGGATATGGGCGTCAACTGCCTCCGCACCAGCCACAACCCGCCGTCGCCGGAGGTGTTGGAGTTGTGCGACCGGATGGGCATCGTCGTGTGGGACGAGGCCTTCGACAAGTGGGACGGCACCGGCGACCGCGTCCGGGGCGAGCCGCCGCTGGAGGAGCATGGCGAGAGGCAGATTCGCAATCTGGTGATGCGCGACCGCAATCATCCCTCGATCGTCGTCTGGTCGATCGGCAATGAGATCGGTGGCGGAGGCCGTGACGGGCTCACGCCCGAACGGGTGAAGTTCATGAGCGACGTCGTTCGCAAGTACGACCCGACCCGTCCGGTCGGCATCGGCTGCCACATCCCCGAGCTGGCAAGGCAGCCGATCTTCGACGCCCTGGACCTCACCGGCTGGAACTATCTCCGCCGCTACGCGATCTACCGCGAACGCAACCCCGACAAGCCCATCGTCTACAGCGAGTCGGCCTCGACCCTGAGCACGCGGGGCTTCTACGAACTTCCGCTGCCGAACCGCAAGAATGAATACTCCCGTCAGCATCAGGTGAATTCGTACGACCTGAACGCCGCCGACTGGTCGGACATTCCCGACGTCGAGTTCAAGCTGATGAAGGACGACGCCTTCGTCGCCGGCGAGATGGTCTGGACCGGCTTCGACTACCTCGGCGAGCCGACCCCCTTCAGCCAGCAGGCGAAAAGCTCCTACTTCGGCATCGTGGACCTCGCCGGCATCCCGAAGGACCGATTCTACCTGTACCGCAGCCACTGGCGGCCGGAGGTGACGACCGTCCACATCCTGCCCCACTGGAACTGGCCCGACCGCGTCGGCCAGGAAGTCCCGGTCTTCGTCTACACCAACGGCGACTCCGCGGAGCTGTTCCTCAACGGCAAGTCCCTCGGCCGGCGGCAGAAGGGCGTCGTGCCGCAGGGTCCGCCCAACTACGCCAAGGGCAAACCCGCCACCGCCAGCTCCAGCCAGGATGACCATCCGGCCGGGCAAGCGATCGACGGCGCCAAGGACTCCCGCTGGTGTGCCGCGACGGCCGACTCGAATCAGTGGTGGCAGGTGGATCTCGGCGAGGCCCGAACGATTCGCTACCTGGCCATCGAGTTCGAGCGGGAGGAGAAGAATTACGGATACGAGGTCATGGTCTCCAATGACGGTTCGACCTGGGATACGATTGTGGCCAAGACCTCGAGCGCCAGTCCGCAGTGGGGTGGGCCCACGCAGATCTTCCACGACGTGGACGCCCGCGGCCGATACCTCCGCATCCAGTTCACGCGGGTGCGAAACAACTGTTGGGCCAGCATCAAGGAGTTCGCGGCCTATCCCGAACGGGCCGAGTCCGACTACTACGCGCCGACCTACACGTTCCGCCTGCGTTGGAACGACGTCGTGTACCAGCCGGGCGAGCTCAAGGCTGTCGCCTACAAGGACGGCAAGCAGATCGGCGAAGCCGTCATGCGCACGGCCAACGCCCCCGCGGCCCTTCGTCTGACGCCCGACCGTACGAAACTGGCCGCGACGGGTGAGGATCTCTGCTACGTTCTCGTCGAGGCCCTCGACGCCAAGGGCACGCCGTGCCCGCTGGCCGAGAACCTCGTTCGGTTCAAGGTCGATGGTCCGGCCGAGATCGCCGGCGTCGGCAACGGCAATCCGCTCTCGATCGAGCCGTTCCAGGCGAACTCTCGCAAGCTCTTCTACGGCAAAGCCATGTTGATCCTGCGGACCCGGCCCGGCCAGGCCGGCACGGTGAAGGTGACCGCCTCCAGCGACGGCCTGACCTCGGGCGAGACAACAGCGCTCGTAGCGACGCCGTAAGGCGTCTCGTAGCACGGGCATCCTGCCCGTGAGTCTTCTTAAGAATGCAACGACCCGGTAGAAAGCCAAGAAAGGAAGCCACAGAGGTCACAGAGAAACACAGAGCGATGGAAGTTTGATTGTTGATGGTTGATTTCGGATTGAAGAGCACTCCTGCGAGCGAAAGCTCGCCGCCGCCCGACAATCACAAGTCACACATCCCAAATCAACCACGCTTTCTCTGTGTCCTCTGTGCTCTCTGTGGCCAAAACCACTATCTTGGCCTTGTCTGTATCAAGGATCGTGTGGCAGCGACAGTACCTCTTGAGAACGCATGAAAATCGTCATCGCCATGGACTCATTCAAAGGCTCGCTGACCGCAATCCGAGCCTGTGACATCGTCGCCGAAGCAGTCCGCTCGGCGAGGCCCGATGCGACCGTCGTCATCAAGCCCATGGCCGACGGCGGCGAGGGCACCGCCGTGACGCTGATGGCCGCCGCGGGCGGCGAATGGGTGCCGGTCCGGGTCATGGGCCCATTGCCCGAGATGCAGGTGAACGCGGGATTCGCATGGCTGCCGGACACGCGGACAGCGGTGGTGGAGATGGCAACCGCCAGCGGCCTGCCGCTGCTGAGGCCGGACCAATACAATCCGCTCAAGACCACCACCTACGGCACAGGCCAACTCATCAAGGCCGCCATCGAGCGCGGCGCCGACCAAATCCTGCTCGCCATAGGCGGTAGCGCCACAGTGGATGGCGGCGTCGGAGCCGCCACAGCCCTCGGCTGGCGTTTCCTGGACGCCGACGGCCAAGAAATCGAATTCGGCGGCGGCCGGCTGTCGGAGATTGATCAGATCCTCCCGCCTGCGGCGATGCGAAGCGGTTCACGTGTCGCGGGCATCCTGCCCGCGCTGCGAGGGCGGGACGCCCTCGACACGAACAGCGGCGCCGACACGGACTTTGCGTCTCCACCGGCGGTCAAGGTCCTCTGCGACGTAGACAATCCTCTCTGCGGCCAGCACGGCGCGGCCCGCGTCTACGGCCCGCAAAAGGGCGCCACGCCCGAGATGGTCGAAATCCTCGACGCCAACCTCGCCCACCTCGCGGCCAGAGTGAAGGATCAACTCGGCCAAAGCATCAAGGACCTGCCGGGCGCAGGAGCAGCAGGGGGCTTAGCCGCCGGCGCAGTAGCTTTCTTAGACGCCCGCCTGGTCAGCGGCGTCGACGAAGTCATCGCCCAGAATCACCTGAAGGAGGAACTCGCCGACGCCGACTGGGTGATAACAGGCGAAGGCCGCTTCGACACCCAATCCCTCCGAGGCAAAGTCGTCTCCGGCGTAGCCCGCACCGCTCGCGAAGCGGGCGCGAAGGTCGCTGTAATCGCCGGCCAAGTGCTCCTCCCGCCGGAAGTCTATCGCCGCTCCAACATCGAAATCGCCCTACCCTGCATGACACCCTCAATGTCCCTCGACCACGCCCTGACCCACACCGAATTGCTACTCGGCGAAGCCGCACGCAAGTTCACCGACACGAGTCTTCGTTGAAGCCCCGGACTGCCGAGCATTTTCCGCTTTGAGCCAGCAGCATGAGAATAGGGCCCTGCTGTGCCGCCACGAGGCAGTCTCAGAAACCAAGTCCGGTATCGCCTCCCTTGCCTCTTTTCTTTGATCTCGCTTCCTGTTCTGGTCGATAGTGGTCAAGGAGGCAAGTTCTTCCATGACGAGACCGACAGGGTGGTCGGTGTTGAGGACGGGTTGACGGACGTACTATCGGTCGTTTGTTCGATAGTGTACGCACGGCGGACCTCGAGCAGAGGAACGAAGACGCATGAAGACCGCGAGATTCAAAAACAGGGTGGCTTTGGTGACGGGGGCCGGCTCAGGAATTGGCAGGACCACAGCCATCGCATTTGCAGAATACGGCGCACAGGTGGTCGCGATTGATATCGATGCCGAGGGTGCTGCTGAAACAGCGAGGATGATCACGGACGTGGGAGGCGCAGCAAAGTCCATGGAAGTGGACGTATCATCCGGAGCTGTCGTCAAGGGAGTCATCGAAGAGATCGTTGGCATGTATGGGCGCTTGGACTTTGCCCACAACAATGCAGGGATCGAAGGAGAAATCGCGAAGACTGCTGATTGCAGTGAGGAAAACTGGGATCGGGTGATCGCGACGAATCTAAAGGGGGTATGGCTCTGCATGAAGCACGAGATTATCCAGATGTTGGCCCAGGGTGGCGGGGTCATTGTCAACACGTCATCCGTATATGGCTTGGTTGGATGCGAGAGGGGCATGCCGGCGTACAGCGCAAGTAAGCATGCGATTGTCGGTCTGACAAAGACGGCGGCATTGGAGTACGCCAAATCGGGGATACGAATCAATACCGTCTGTCCCGGCGCGGTCAAGACACCCTTCAGAGATAGACTCGTCGGGAAGCTGAGCGGAACCTGCAATGATGGCGATCGGTACCCCCTGGGCAGAATTGCCGAGCCTAAGGAGGTTGCCGATGCCGTTGTCTGGCTTTGCTCAAGCGAAGCTTCATTCATCACTGGGAGTTCCATCGTCATCGACGGGGGGCTTTCTTCGGGATAGGTGCTTATGAGACCAACGACACGCAGTATGAATGCTAAGTGGACACTTCAGAACCATAGGGATCATGCGTGGGAGTACTTCAAGGTGCACGCACAGCAAAGAATGTCCCTTTTCAACTTTTTCGTAGTGTTTTCATCTCTTGCCACGACGTGCATGGTGGGGACATTCCGTGAGAAGACGGAATCTCACGTGGTTGGAATAGGGCTCGGGCTTCTCCTGATGTCGATCTCAATCATCTTCTGGAAACTGGATAAACGAGTACGTTTTCTTGTCAAGCACGCGGAGAACGCCTTGAAGTGGATCGAGTCCAAGTATGATCTTGAGGAATGCCACGATATACCTCATGTGGTCCGACTCTTCACGGACGAGGAAGTCCTAACCACAGATGAACAGCCCCTCACATATGCAAAGTGCTTTGGCTGGACATTCCTCGTCTTTGCTCTTGTTGGCTTGGTGGGAGTGATTCTCTCGGTGATCTGTTTGGGGAACCCATGATGAAATACACATCGCTTCTGCTGTTGTTGCCTTGGCTGCTTCTGGGTTGCGGAACAACTGTGTTGCATTTGGCTGATTCAGAGAAGGCAGCCATCCGATGTGCTGAGAACTGGGAAAAACAAGGCTTTCACTTCGATCCCAATTCCATGACGTACTCGGACATGTATCAGAAGGTCCAGGACATACGGCGGGCCGCCTACTGGGCGAAGCAAGGCTATCATTTCGATCCCAACGTGATGACCAGTGAACAGATGGAGCAAAATGTAAGGAATCGGACACGCGCCGAATACTGGAAACAGAAATGCGGTTATGTTTTCGACGCCAATTCCACGACTGCTCTGGAAATGGACAAGAGGGCCAAGGCACTTGAGACGGCCGTATACTGGGAGGAGAACGGATACTTCTATGATCCGAAATCGCAGAAAGTGTTCACAGACAAGTCCATGCGCACGGAACTTAGCTCGCTGGCAAGCATTCATGAGCGAGGATTAGGGGGCCTTCCGGCGGCCCCAAGTGGGATCTTCAGCGGAGGCTACACCGAGGCAATTGCCACGACCGGTGGATGGGAGGTTGTTGAAACGACGCAAATAGATGGATGGGTGAAGAAGGTCAGGAGGGGCACCATCTTCAAGACTGTATCAGGCAGCCTCTATGAAGTGGCTGAGCCCATCTTCGTATCCGACATGGAACTGCGACCGAAAGTCACAGTAGTGACAGACGGACAGAAGTGCAAGCTCGTGATCGATGGGCTTGAAGAGAACCCGATATGTGAAAAGCTTGGCAAGGGACACATAACGAACTATCCCGACTCACCTGTTATTACCGGCCAGATCATCTCTGGGTCCGATGGCAAGACTTTCAAGGGCTTCGAATATGGCAACATCTACAGACTGGACAATGGCCTAGTGGTTCATGACAGTTGCACCTGTGGGTAGAGGCGTTTGAGTTTGATTCGGGCGTCCGGCGTCGTGAATTGCCAGTCTACCCCACGTTGACGGG